>JAABUJ010003863.1_pt1 | contig 16351 bp, 12 predicted proteins | sample 5559131 | NCBI WGS metagenome assembly JAABUJ01 (sample SAMN10711875, study PRJNA513366) | rock metagenome | isolation source: Antarctica rocks | place: Antarctica: Victoria Land, Mt New Zealand nord | collected 2016-01-07 | reverse complement strand
TGATGAGCCGTGATCGCCAGCCGGTGGGCGGACCTCGGACAGGCGCGTCACTCTTTCTTTGTCAAAGCACACGTCCCCACCCCGCACCACCGACCGTGAACCGCCCTTTCCCCCGCGCCCGGCGCGGTCCTGTGTCGTGCGTGTCCGCGACGACGTGGGCGAACACAGGGCCGGCCTCATGGCCGGGAGAAATGAGCAGGCCACGTCCTCCGTCACGCGGCATGAGCGACGGCGGGCAACGGCGTACACTTGAGAGAGGAGGGGGACGCGACACGATGGCGCAGTGGGGTGGGACCGAGGAGGCCGACTGGGGGGCGACACGCCGGTCCCAGGTGTGGGAACGCCTCATCCGGGCAATCCTGGCGCTCGTCGGCGTGGCCGGTCTCGGCCTGCTGGGCTGGAGCCTAACGGGGGGCGGCACGCAGATGAGCGATGCGCGTGCAGCCCTCGTCGCTCTCATCGTCTACGTGACGCTGTGCACGATGATTATCCGGGGCGACCGCGCCATGAAAGGGCGGGAGCGGGCCGAGCGTGCGGCGGGCCAGGAGCGCCGCCGGCGGCTCAGGCGGCGGCCGTACAGTGTCGTGGACGAGGCCGAGGCGGTGCTGGCCCGCGCGCAGGGGCGGCGGGGGACGTGGTGAGCGCGGGCGAGGGCACGGTGGAGCGCGTCACCCTGACGACGGACGATGCCACACGGACAGCCGTGGAGGACATCGTGGCGATCCTGCGCGCCCAGGGCTTCGCCGTCGAGCGGCGCGCATTCATCCGCGCGTCGGCTGAGGAACCGCGCCGGGTCGTGCTGCTTGCGCTGGAGCGCCCCCTGCCCGCGCTCGTCGCCCTGGTCGCCCCACCAAACAGGCGGACGACACGGGCCGCCGTGCGGTGTGCGGGAGAGTCTGAGGGGCACCCGCGCCGGCGTCCCCTAAACGGCCCGGATGCCCCTCATCCGCCTGTAGCGTAGCAGCGGCTAGGGATGCCGCGCATGATGTGAAACTCACAAAGATGGGGCGTGTCGTCAGCAGGGGACTTTCCGTATCCACGCAGGTGCGGGCACCCCCAACGGGTATCATGGAAAGACGGACGGGTGTGCCCCGCGTGAGGCGCGTGAGGGGAAGGAGGGGTGGACGATGCCAGAGGTGTACACGGGCAAGGTGCTGATCCCCGGTGACCAGATCGACGCCTACCTCACGGCCCTCAAAGAGGCCGAAGAGGCGCGTGCCCCCTTCCGTTGCTCGCTGGACGACCTCAACGCCGCGTTCGCGGCCTCCTTGGACAAGAAATATAGCCGGCGCACCGTCCTCAAGCATACGAGCATCATCGACCTGTTCATCATCTTCCTATTGCGACTATACAGATGTGGCGCGTTTGGAAGACGTGACGCGCAGCATGGTCAACAGCCACTTTCGCCGCTGGTACCAGCGCAAGGTGCTCGACCGCCTGGACCCCGCCGAGATCCGTGTCGCGTTCAGGAAGTTCTTCGTGTTCCTCGACCAGGAGCGGGGCATTCACAACCCCAAGGTGTTGGAGGCGCTACGGTGATGGTGGCACCGGTGACGGTGGCGTTGTGAGCCAGAAGCGGCAGCGGGACACGTCGGAGTGGGCGTGGGAGCAAGCCTTGATCGACGCCTACTAACCTCTGGTGCTAGTTGAAATCGCCATTTTGTTCGCGTCCTTGTTGTTTTTGTCTAATATTTGCTGCACATATGTCTAACGAGAGGACGGGGCACGCTGTCGAATGAGTTCCGATGGCCGTGACTCGTCCGTAGACGCATCATTTGACGCAATACAGAGGATTATGGCTGCTTCCATGGCATCAAAGACGTTGGGTAGCGAGTAGCAACGGAACCGTGAACCGGGTTAAGCTTTGACAGCTCGTGGTAGCAGTTGCAGCGCATGGAATCTGAGCCACGTACGGTGTTTCTGGCTGCTCCTACGCCGTTCCACAAGGAGGGCGTGGCCGCGTTCGCATTCTCTCGCGCTTTCTGCTGCCCTTAAAGGCGAGACGAGCGGTGCTGATACGCACGCGCGGGGCAGGAATACAACAAAATAGCAGGAGAGAAAGGGTATTCTCTCTCGTTTTCGCGACCCAGAAGGCTTAACCCGGTTCACGGTTCCGCTGCTACTCGCTACCCACGTTGGAGAGGCTTTCCAACTAGCACCAAAGGTTACTATGACTATCGCTGGCATCAGGTGCTCGACCCGCTCGCCGCAGCGGTCAAGCGCTGGGAGGCGGGTGAGGTGGACCATGGGGCGTATTTGTCACTTTGGCGTCCCGGACGATGACACCGTGACGACGCGGCCCTCACCCTAACGCGGGGGAGGGCCACACGCGCACTGACGCTGACGCGTATCAGCTACCCGCCGGCAAGTTAGACACATGGACATAGTCGAAGAAGGCCGGCGCCCGGCCGGAACCTCCAGAGAAGGCGAACAGGCCGATCTTGATCGGGTGGGCGGCGTCCACGGCGCTGAGGCTCCAGGCCGCGCCCTTAACCCAGTTGACGCCGTCGACGCTGGTATAGGGCTGGTACACGTCGCCGTGCCGGTAGATGCGCAGGTAGTCGGTCACGGTTGGCGCCTGAGCCGAGGCTCCGTTGGGACTAGGTTGGGCGTTGGTCAGGTAGTCCCAGCTCTCGCCCTCGTTGGGGCACAGGTCGCGCGTGTAGGTCGTCACGGCCACATTGCTCGTCGCCGACGGCTGCACGTCGCACTGCGCCTGGCCGCCCGGCGTTGGCTCCAGGCGCTCATAGCCGGAGAGCATCTTGTTGAGCGAGTTGCTGTGGAACGGACCGACTTTGATGTAGTGGTCGTCATCGCTATAGACCAGCAGGCCGGCCTGTTCATAGTTGGTGTCGGGGTCGAAGGTAATCTTCGTCTCCAGAACGTAATCACCACCCGGCGCGGTTTCCAATAGCAGGTTGTGTGCGCTGTTGGAGTCACGGTAGAGGTCGCCGTCGCCGGTGATCTCGAGTTGCCCTGTAGAACTGATGAGCGAGGTCTCCGTGACGACCGGCCGCACGAACGACCACTGTGCGCCAAGCGACCCGTTGAACTCGTCGGAGTAGGCCGGCTGCAACGCGCCCACCGGCGGGGTGACCTCCGCCGGGACCGTCGTGGTCGCCAGCGCCGCCGCGGTCACGTTGTCGAAGTCGGCGCGCGCGTCCTGTGTCACCAGGCCCACCCCGCCGTCGCGAAATAGCACGCCCAGCGGGAACGTGCGCGTTTGCACGGCGAGCGGATCGCGTCCCGTGTCAGAGACCGCGACGCGGAAAGTCACACCGCGCAGCGCCGGTCCCTGACCCAGATGGAAAGCCTGTTGATCGATGGTCAGGTGGTGCCAGTCGGTATGGTCGAAGCCGCTCGGCAACGGGGTCACCATCTCGTGCAGGAAGGGGCGATACCCAATGTAAGCCTGCGTCACCAGCGCGTTGCGGGTCGGGTCGAGGTAGGCGGCGATGAAGCGCCCGCCGCGGTACGACACCACACAGCCGTAGCGCGGGTGCGCGCCGGACGCTTCCAGGCGCACGTCACACTCGACGCGGTAGCCGCTCGGGACTGCCGTGTGGCTCACCAAGACAGCCATCCCACTCGTCGCGTCCTGCACGGCGTCGCCGCCGGTCACGCAGGCCGCGCCCGCGTCGCCGCCGAGCCTCCAGCTACCACGGGTCATGTACCACGTCGCATCCAACGGCGCGCCGCTGCCCGGCGCCGCGCACCCGCTCGCCGTGTTGAAGTTGTCACCGACGATCGGCGTGGTCACCGGCGCGGCCAGCGGCCCGTCGGAAGGACCAGCCCCGCCATTGGTGACCGGCCAGCCATCGGCCGTCCAGTCGATGCGGTCGATCAGCAACTGGCGATAGGTGATCTGCGGCGGGTTTGGGCCGGAGAAGCTGTTGATCCAGCCGTTGGACAGGCCGCCACGGCTCGTCTTGTCAACGCCGTGATAGACGATCCAATCGCGTCCCGAGAGGTCGGTGATGAGCGCGTTGTGCCCCACGCCCTGCCACTTGTTGCCGTTCTGCTTGAGGGTGGGGTAGCCGCCGCCCTGCGCGCCGATGTTAGCCAGGCCGGGATCGGGCGCGGGGCGCGCCGTCGGGGCCTGCGGCTCTAGGCCGTCAGGGCCGGGTTGCTGCATGGGGTAGCCGTTCTGGTCATAGAACGGCCCTAACGGCGACGTGGCGCGGCTGACCTCGACGCTGTAGCCGGTGTTGGGTCCGCGGCAGCAGTCGGCCGCCGACGAAAAGTTGTAGTAGTACGCTTTGCCATTGACGTCGTGGCGCACCACATAGGTACCCTCATAGCGATCCCAGTGCCCGATCTCGTAGGCCGGTCCGGTCACACGCAGACCATCGGCGGTCAGTCGCTGCACCATGGTGCCCCCGAAGAAGCTGCCGTAGTACAGGTACTTTTGGCCGTCCTGGTCGGTGAACTCGGCGGGGTCGATCGTCGCGGGATGGCAGGTCGGGTCGGCCGAGAAGGAGCAGGTGCGCGGCCCGACAATGGGACCGCCCGCGTCGGTCCAGGGGCCGGTCATGCTCGGCGCGGTGTACAGACCGATGGCGCTGCCCCCGGCCACAGTATCGGCAGCAGCGTAGTACATGTAGTACTTATGGTTGAAGTACTGCAGGTCGGGCGCGTACAGGCCGGCCGTCGCCGCGACCCAGGGCGCGCGGGACGGGACGGCGTCGCCCACGAAGCTCCAGTTGACCAGGTCGGTGGAGCGCCAGGTCGGCAGCAGGTGGAACGAGCCATCCTGCCAGGTATCGGACGTGGCGACGATGTAGTAGTAGCCGTCGAGCGCCTTGATGATCGCCGGGTCCGGCGCCGTCCGGGGAATGACCGGGTTCGTATAGGTCGTGGGCGCCGTGTCGGCCGACCGCGCCAGGGGCGAGGCCGAGCGCGCCACGCTCGGAGCGACCGCTACGGAAACCAACAAGAGCGCTGCCAGCAGGCCGTACCAGCGCGTAAACACCCATCGTCGGGACTTGCTACCAGGCTGTGGTGACATCGTTGACTCCTTTATCAGAACGTACGCTTCGACAGGGGCGTGGTTTGCACGACTCGTAGGTTGCTTAGTACTACAACGTTAATATCCGCCTGCGACTGACGCCGCATGGCAAAGAACGACGACTAAAGTCATTGGAGCGACGCGTGGTTGAGACACGTTAGTGTCCGTCGTTTGCCATGCGACTTTAGTTACAGGTCGATGTCACGTTGTCATATTAGACGCCACCTCCATGGCCGCGCCCGCGAAGGGTGATACCCCGCGCGATTCCTGTATTTGCTTGATCACGTCCCCCGGTATCGCCGTAGTTGGGTGCCGCGTGATCGCGCTGATAGCGGCGGGGTCGACCTTCGGCCGGCGATCCGCCGTCAACAGACCGTTCGTTTCCTGCTGCGTGTCGGTTAGCTGCGTGTAGCAGAAGCCGGCGATGGCCGGGCTGTCCAGGACGGCCTCGACGATCTCGCGATACTTAGCCAGGAACTGTTCGCGGCTAGTGACCGTGGCGTAGCCGAACCAGGCCTCTTGCTCGGCCGGCCGCAGGCTGATGCCGCCGAACTCGGTGAGCATGATCGGTTCGCCGACGCGGCGATAGCCCGGCAAGGTGACGGCGTGATGGTGCGGCTGCACCTCGCGCAGCGTGCGCTCCACCGCCTCGACAGAGCCGTAACGCTCGCGCAGCGCCGCCCCGTCGAAGGCGTAGTCGTGGATGCCATAGATATCCCCGACAAGGTGCTCCCAGCCGTCGTTACCGATGGCTGGGCGGGTCGGGTCGAGCGTCTTGGTCAGGTAGTAGAGCCCCTGCACATAGGTGCGCTGCGCCGGGTCGCCCGCCAGATTGGGCACGCCCCAACTTTCGTTGAGCGGGACCCAGGCCACGATACAGGGATGATTATAGTCGCGCTCCAGCACCTCCAGCCACTCGCGTGTCAGCCGCTCGACGGCCAGCGGCGAGAACACGTAGGCGTTAGCCATCTCGCCCCATACCACCAACCCCAGGCGGTCGCACCAGTATAGGAAACGCGGGTCCTCGACCTTCTGGTGGATGCGCACGCCGTTGAAGCCTAGTTCTTTAGCCAGTTCGACCTCGCGGCGCAGCGCCTCGTCGCTTGGCGCGGCCAGGTGCGACTCAGGCCAATAGCCCTGCTCCAGGGCCAGACGCAGGTAATAGGGGCGCCCGTTGAGCAGGAAGCGGCCGTTGGCGACGCCCACCGAACGCAACCCCGCGTAGCTATGCGCCTCGTCCACGACCCCGTCGTCGTCGAGGACGGTGATCGTCGCGTCGACGAGATTGGGGTACCGCGGCGTCCAGAGGACGCGCTCACTGCTCATGCGCATCGCGCCGGGGTCAAGCGCGATGTCGCGCTGCAGGCCCACGCCCTGTACCAGGTAGGTATCGTCGGCCAGCACCTGCTCGTGCAGACGCAACCGCACGCGCACGCGTAGTGGGGCATCCCCCGGCCGCGAGAGGGCCAGGGCCAGCCCAAGCACGCCACGGTCGAGATCGGGTGTCCAGCGCAACGTGGCAACATGGATGGGCGGGACGGGCTCGAGCCAGACCGGCTGCCAGATACCCGTGGTACGGTCATACCAAATGCGGTGCGGCTTCTCCTCCCAGTCCTGCTTGCCGCGCGGTTGCGTCAGGTCCTCGGGCGCGTCTTCGGCCCGGATCACCACGACCTGCTGGCCGTCGGGCCACAATGCCGGCGTGATATCCGCGCTGAATGGCGTGTGGCCACCCTCGTGCGTAGTGACGAGACGCCCGTTGACCCAGACGTGCGCGCGGTAGTCGACGGCGCCGCAGTGCAGCAGCAGACGCTCCCCGTCATTGGCGCGCGTGTCATCAAAGACCCGGCGGTACCACACGATCGGGTGGAAAGAGGTGTCGCCAACGCCGCTGGCGGACGACTCGGGCGGGAATGGCACGCGGATGGAGCGGGTATAGGGATCGGCGCGCTCTGACCAGCCCTCGTCGATGCCCCGGCCCTCGTCGTCGTAGGCAAAGCCCCACTCACCGCCAAGGTCGGTCCAGCGTGCGCGGGTCAACTGTGGACGCGGATGGGTCGCCGTCGTGTTGGTTGATTCTAGCACGATGTTCTCCATACTCTAGATACGTTAGCGCGACCTGCGGCGCTACCCTTTGAGTCCGCTCATCGCGAGGCGATCGACGATGCGGCGCTGGAAGATGAAGTGGAAAATCAGAATGGGCACAGAGTCAAGTATGCCGGCTGCCAGGCCGACGCCCCGGCCGGGCGTCCCCTAGGCGCTTGGGACGGCGACATCGACAAAAAGTTGTCGATCTTTCTGCTCCGTCAGGAGCCTCTTGTGCAGGGCGCCGTCCCTGCACAAGGTTAGTATTCTTGATTCGGTAGAGCAAGGCTTATGGACAAGGTGTACATCTGGTGGTCGGAGAGGGCGATCAGCGGCCAGTACACATCGTTCCACACGCCCAGAAAGGTGATGACCACGACGGCTACGAGCGCCGAGGTCGAGTTGGGCAGAATGATGCGTCAGAGCACCGAGAACTTGCTGCAACCGTCGACGATTGGCGCTTCCTCATAACTCGCGCGGGAACGCCATGAAGAACTGGCGCAGCAAGAACGTGCCGATGTATCGTCTAGCCATCGAAGCCGGCGAGGCCGGTCAGAAATTTGAGGGTAGTAGCTCTGCCCGCTGCTCGCCAACACCGCCGGGATACAGGGCTCCTGGGCCAAGGCTGCGACTGCGGCCACCCCGGCCGCGACTTGCCACTGGTCCCAAGAAGCGTGCGTCACGAGATTGCGTCGTTCATGAAAAGCCTCCGAAGCGCGAAATACGTGCATACAAAAAATAAATCGTGGTGGTACGGGCACCGTTACAATCAGGCGTCCGACCCATTAAAGCGTCGTTTGGGGGATCCCTCCTTTCGCCACCCACGCGCCATCCGGTGGTGCACGTCCTGACCTCGGTGCGGCGTGGCCAGCGATAGATCCCGCCGTACTCTCTCTGATGATGAGGGTGAAAGAGGGCGTGACATGTTCGGGCGGCCCCGTCCGTGTCCCCTGGATGCGACCGAGGAGCATGGCGACGGCGCGCCGCCCGATCTCCTCTTTGTCGGGCGAGATCGTCGTCAAGGTTGGGATGGAAAAGCGGGCTTCATCGATATCGTCGAATCCAACGATGGCGACGTCATCGGGGACGCGATAACCGGCCTCGTGAAGCGCCCGTATCGCTCCGAAAGCAACGAGGTCGTTGAAGCAGAACACGGCGTCCGGCGGCTCGTCGAGGGCAAGCAGGCGCTGCATCGCCTCAGCTCCATCGCTCCGGTGCAGGACGTGGACGGGGGCAATGAGGGTGGGATCGGCCGGGAATCCAGCGTCGGCGAGGGCCTCCCGATAGCCGCGCAGGCGCAGACGCATCGCCTCGGCGCCACTCAACTCCTGCAGACCAATCACGGCGATACGTCGGCGACCCATTTGCACGAGATGGTTGGTCGCAAGGCGCGCAGCGGCCACGTTGTCGATGGCAACGTGATCCTTGGGCGCCTCCATGAGATGCTCGCCTATCAAGACGAGGGGAAGGGGAGCGCGGTCAGGCTCCAGGTCGGCCATCTCCAGGGCGAGCGGGCTCAGGATGACGCCATCGATGAGGTGTGGCCGCAACCCGCGGGCCACGAGCGCCTCGCTGGCGCGCGCGCCGTGCGTGTGCTCGAGTAACATGGTGTAGGATTGCGCTGCTGCCGCCGCACTAACCGTCTCACCAATATCTGAGAAGTACGTGTTGGTCAGATCGGGGATGGCCAGCGCGATCACGCTACTGTGGACCTTGCGCAAGTGGCGGGCCGGCAGGTTGGGACGATAGCCAAGCGCCTCAATCGAGACGCGGACGCGCGCACGCATCTCGGCGGAGACGTAGTGATAGTCGTTGACCACATTAGAGACGGTCTTTATCGAGACCCCCGCATGGGCTGCCACGTCCTTGAGCGTCGAACCCACCGCTGCTCCCCGTTTCCGGCTGCATGCGCGCAGTCATTACATATGACGCCTGCTGCTTACAGCGATGTAAACACTACTATGGAACAGTAGCATGCGTTATGCTGGCCTGTCAAGTGTCACTTTGCTTGCCTGACGTTTTGATATAAGGGGGTGCTTGCACAAGAGAGAGGGAACGGAGTACAAAAAGGCCGTACCACAAGAGAGGGGGAAAGGGTATGGCGCGCGAACAACAAACGCGGGAGGACATACGGCGTCGCATGGTCAGCCGCCTAGACTGGCGTAGTGCCCGCCGGGACGACCGGACGGTGGCCCAGGTGATTCATGCGGGGAAGGGCATTGATGCGATCTACAACCTTGACGAGGCAGGATTGCTTGACGCGTTTTACCACTTCCTGGAGCAGATCGGCTTTCTCGGCCTGAGCGCGGGCCTGAGGCTGCCGGGCGTCAAACGGGTGCTGCTCCCGGTGCTGCAGTTCGTGCTGCTCTATCTGCTCAAGACCCTCTACGGTATCGCCTCGATGAATGCGTTACCGCCGCTCTTGTTCAGCAACGTGGCGCTGATGCGGCTGATCGGCTTCAACGCGCACCACGTGGGGCATGGCTTGACCCGACGGGGGGACGCGCGGCGCTGTCTACGTCCCAAACGGGGGCCACTCTCGCCGCAGTGCCTAGGGCGCGAACATCTGCAAGTTGGGCGTGGAGCAGTTGGCCGCCCTGTTCAACGGGACAGTGCGCCTGCTCGTGACACGGGGGCTGTTCCAGGGTGACCTGACGGTGGCGCTCGACGGGAGCAAAGTCCTCACACCGGAGTCGTACCCAGCGCGCGGGTGTCTGAGCGTGACGCGCACGGCCACGGAGGCGAAGACCAAACGGCGCGTGCGGATTGTGGAAACGCTCTTCGGCTGGAAAGTGCGCGTGCTCATCGACGTGCGCACGCGGCTGCCCCTGGCCATGGCGGTGGGCAAAATCCAGGACTATGAGGGACAGTGGCTGCTCCCCTTGGTCCGCCAAGCGCAAGAGGGTTCCGTTGGGGCGTGCTGAGATGGTGCGTTTTGGCCGAAGAATCGTCGGATAAGACGGTTGCGTCGGCCCGATGAACCCTCAGTTCGGCGTGAAAATCGTCGCGCGGCCGTAGTCGAGGTGGGTAACGGAGTGCTTACCGAAGGCTTTTCATCCATCTCAGAGGGACCCAACGGAACCATCGAGGGGGCTGTCAATGCGACCCGGAATGTTGGAATGTCGTGCGGATGGGCGATGTGCTACCATTTCTACACAACGCCGGCCGTGGCGTATGCGGCGCATCATGAGGGCGCGCTGGTAGGGCGATGACGATCTTGCTCGTGATCGTTGAGAGCATTAGGCCCTCCGGGGTCATTAGCGGGAGCACAGTTGATGGAGTTGGTGATGCGGGTGACGCGCAGCATATGGGGGGGGTGGTCGCGCGGTGGGCGGCGCGGGTTGGGGTGGCGATTCGTGTGGTTTGGATCCGTCGCACTCCTGGCCGCGAGTATCGCGCCGCCCGCGCGTCCATTCATTATCACGCGCGTGGGCGCGGAGATTCCATCGCTTCCTGCCGACGCCACACGGGTGATCCCGCGCCCCGCGTATCCCCGTCCCGACCTGGAACGCGACCATTGGCTGACCCTCAATGGCGCGTGGGCGTTCAATCTTGATCCCGACGGGGCCGGTCAAACCGAGCGCTGGTATCTGTACGATAGGCCGGGCGCGCCCCGTCGTTTCGCTGGCCGCATCATCGTCCCGTTCCCCTGGCAGAGTCTGGCCGCTTTTGGCCGCGGCGCTGACGCGTCGCCAACCGTCGTGAATGGTCCGCTCGCGTTGTACCAGGGTACGGCGTGGTACGCCCGCCACTTTCGCGTACCATCTACTTTCCCGCGTGGCGATCGGGTGACGCTCAATTTTGGGGCCGCCGAGCAATCGGCGCGGATATGGGTTAACGGCCGTTTCGCGGGGACGCATGAGGGCGGGTATCTCCCGTTCGCGTTCGACGTCACCAAGCTGGCGCATCCGGCCGGGGCGGATAACACCCTCGTCGTCCAGGTGACACAGCCGGCCAATCTGGTGGGCTATCCGCACGGGAAGCAAGGCGGTTTCTGGTATACGCGGTCCGGCGGTCTATGGCAGAGCGTCTGGCTGGAAGCCGCCGGCCGCTCGTCGATCTCCACCTTGCATGTCACTCCACACGTCGCGGCGACCGGTAGTAGTATCGGCGTCTCTGTCACTTTCGGGGGCGCCCGTTTCGACGCAGCACGGCTTACGTTGGCGCTGGACGACCCACATGGACGCCCTCTCCTGACGCGGACTATCGCCTTGGCCGGCGGCGCGCGGTCCGCGACGATAGACATGCGCGTTTCGCACCCCTTGCTCTGGGATACGACGCATCCTTGGCTCTATAGGATAAAGGCAACCCTGTCTCCCACCGCACGACAAGGGGCTTTTGTGACGCCGGATATCGTGCATACATACACCGGCTTGCGCATCGTTTCGGTTGGTCACATCACGGTACGCGGGCAACGTTATCCATACGTGTTTCTGAACGGCCACCCAATCTATCTCATGGGCGCGCTCGACCAGGACTTCAATCCCCAGGGCGTCTACACGGCGCCAAGCGACGCCTTCCTGCGCGACGACATCCTGCGCGCGAAACGCCTGGGGCTCAATCTGTTACGCATCCATATCAAGGTCCCCGATCCGCGCCTACTCTACTGGGCCGATCGGCTGGGCATGCTCATCTGGGAGGAGCCGCCGGATTTCGCCGAAGACGGAGCGTCCTACACGCCGTCCGCCGTCGATCGCTGGCTCGGTACGCTACATGGCATGATGGACCGCGACTACAACCACCCCGCCACGATTATATGGGGCCTGATGAACGAAGAGTGGGGAACCGGCGACTTGCGCGCGGCGTCCGACCGCGCGCGTTGGCTGGCCGGCGTCTACACGGAGGTAAAACGGCGCGACCCGACGCGGCTGGTCATCGACCAGTCCGGTTGGTCGCACACCGGCGCCGACCTATTCGACGTTCACCAATACCTCGCCGACTTCGGCTCCTGGCGCCTGTTTCTGGACCGCCTCTACGACCAGCTCTACCAAGGGTCGTCTGTCTTGTGTCAATGTATCAGCGGGAATCACGATGGTTTTGTCCCGCCCTACGGTTACGCCGATCAACCTGTGATCATGAGCGAGTTTGCAGCGGGCCCCTGGACGGGTGATTGGCCCAATACGTCCGATGTGAAGCCTGACGGCTTTCGCGATAATTCGGCGCCCTTCCGCTGGTTGACCAACGACCTGCGCCTGCACCCGTACGTCGCGGGCTACATCTACACGCAATATTCTGACGTGGAATGGGAGCACAACGGCTTGATGCGTTACGACCGCGTCGCCCGCCACTTCGGCTACGCCCCGCCGGGTCTGTATCCCGATATGGCCGATACGGAGACGCCGCGTACCGTCAACACGGCGGATTACCTGGCCATCGACCGGCCGCCTATCACGCGCGTCGATCCCGGCCAGGCGGTCGACCTGCCGGTCGTCTTCAGCCATTTCGCGGCGCCGCCAGGGCTGCGGAGCCACGCCCTGTTGCACTGGCGCGTGGCGGGCTACGACGGGTCCGGGACGTGGTGGGTCGGGCCGACCTTCACGCGCGTCGTCACCATCGGGCCGGAGTCTATCTCCTCGCTAGCGACGGTGACGGCGACCGCGCCCGGTGCGGCCTTCGCCGGCGACGTGGCCGTCTGGCTAGAGGGAATGGATGGAACGGCGCGGGGCGTGTTAGCCCGCAACGCCATCGCCCTAGTCGTGGCTCCGCCTGTCACCCCCGGCTTGACCGTGTCGGCTCCGGCGCAAAGCGGTCGGCCGCGGTTGACCACGCTGACCTGGACGTTCGAGCCGGGCCAATTCGTCAAGGGGCTTTTCTCAAATACTGGACCGATTCGTGAGGCGGGCGGACAGGCCGCTTGGGGTAGTGGGAGTGGCTATCTCGACTATCGGTTGGCCGTGCCCTCCGCGGCGCGGGCGCTCCTCCGGCATGGCCGGCTCGTCGGTCTCGCATTCATAGGGGAGGCCGGCGCGCAACAGCGTACGTCCAGCCTGGACCAGTCGGCGCCACAAACCGACGCCCAGCCTCAAGCGAGCGAGCTGGACATCGCGCTGGATGGACACCCCATCTTGGCCCGCACATTGCCCGACGACCCGTCCGATACGCGGGGTATCCTCTCGCTGCTCAACAATGACCACTGGGGGGAGTACGGGTATCCGATCACGACCACACTGGGTCCCGGCGCCGCCTTGGCCAGTATAGCGCCGCTGCTACGACGGGACACAAGCGCCGCGGATACTGGGGCTGGGGCAAACAGCGGCCTCGCACTACGCTTCAGCGTCCCTTCCAGCCACGCCGGCGGGCTCTCGCTCTATGGCGAGACCACCGGCCGTGTCCCGGCGCCGCTCACCCTGCGTCTCACCGTGGAGTCGCCGTAAGATTGCTTGCGTTCCCACGACTTGATGGTTTATCCGGGAGCGCGCGACCCATCCGACTTTTCACAAACTTTACTGTGCCCTCTCGGCCCGCTCATTCTTATGTTTAGTTCGAGGATTCACAGACTACTATATGTAGTATGATTTTTCAGTGATGTACTATATGTTGAAATGCATCGTGGGCGACATGATAACGCCAGCCGAGTGAACCTGCTCGTAAGGGCCAACAACTGGACATTCAGGCATCGGATTTGGCATTACGTTGCTCATAACGCGCGTCCATGGTGCCAAATCTTTGAACCATTCCGGAAAATGAGCGAACCGAGAGTGTGCCGGCGTGCGATTTGACAAAATTTTTATCAACGTGCTACGCTAACCATACGGTCTTTCCAACGTGGTAAGAAAAGGCCGGGACATCATTATTACCCATTACCCATGGAGGTATTTCGTGGAAAGTTCAAAGACGCACACTCCTATTTCTCGGCTCGACCTGCTCAAAACCGGCGGCAAAGTGGCGGCCGGCGTCGCGGCGGCCGGTGCCCTCGCGCAGGTCCCCGGCGTGCCAGCAGTGTTGGCGAGCAGGGCGCGTAGCGCCACCACCCTCAACTTCCTGACCGGCCTCGCTGGCCCTGACGGCCAGACCATGCAGGCGATCGTCAACCAGTTCAACAAGGCGCACCCTAGCATCCAGGTCAAGATGCAGATCATCGGCACCTGGCCGCAGTTCTACAGCAAATTGCTGCCGGCCCTCACGGGCGGGACCGCGCCTGAGGTGTTCACGACGCACGTCCAGGAGATGCTTTATTTCCAGGCCAACGGCCTCTTCGCCAAGATCGACGACCTCTTTGGCCCGAGTTTGCCCGAGAGCGACTTCGCGGCGCAGCCCATGAAATACGTTAAGTACCAGGGCTCGATCTACGGCATGCCGCTCGACATGCACGGCTGGGGCTTTTATCTGAACCCCAAGCTGCTCCAGGCGGCCGGCCTGCCGTTGCGCACGCCGAGCAGCGGTGAGGAGTTGGCGCAGTGGGCGCGCAAGCTGACCATCGACAGCAGCGGCAACAATGGTTTGAGCAAGAACTTCAACGGCAGTAAGGTGAAGGTCTACGGCCTGGCCACGAGCTGGGAACTCCCCACGCTTCTCCAGACCATCTGGAGCTTCGGCGGCAACACCTTGAGCCCCGATGGCAAGACGGCCACGTTCAACACGCCGATGGTGCGCGACGCGTTCCAGTACTGGAGCGATCTCATCTTCAAGTATCACGCCGTGTCCAAGCCGGCGGCGTACGGCACGATTGGCGTGTGGGATAGCGCCTACTCCAAGAATCAAGTGGCAATGGTCCCGGACGGCGACTGGATGCGCAACTGGTTCCCGGCGCACAAGAACGTGAGCGTCAAGTCGGTCTTCATGCCTAAGTTCGGCGCTAAGGAGGTGGCCTGGATGTCGGGGCACGTCATCGCCGCGCCGGCCAGCCTGCCCAGTGAGAAAAAAGACGCCGTCTATACCTTCATGCGCTTCCTCTCCAGTAGGGGTGTGGAGTGGACCACGGGCGCGGGGCACATCCCCGCGCGCACGTCCCAGCGCAAGAGCCAGCAGGTGACGAGCCTGTTCCCGCAGAGCACCTACGCGCCCGAACTCGCTGAGATTGGCCGCATCGAGCAGCCGAGTAAGGTGTTCTTCGACGTGCAGGACGGGTACGACCCGCAGTTCACGGCGCTTTTGAACGGCACCAAGTCCGTCTCTGGCGCCATAAGCGCGGCACAGTCTGTCGTGTCGCGGGCGCTCACGCGCGCCTAGCGTCATGGCATGACGCGGCGACACGGTGGGGGAGTTCCCCCACCGTGTCGCCGCGCCGCTCGCATCTGACGCGGCACTGTAGTGATTCATTTATCCGGTATCCGGTATCCGGTATCCGGCGGAAGGCGGAAGGCGGAAGAAGGGAGCACAGGATGTCCGTAAAGGCGGTGCCCACGGCGCGGTCCGGAGCCGTGAGCCGGCGGCAACAAGGGGCATGGTGGCGGGTCTTGCCCAACTATCTGTTCGTGGCGCCCTATTTCATCATATTTTTGGTCCTCTCCGGCGGTCCGCTCGCCTATACCGTCTACATGAGTCTCTTCAACCGCCAACTCTTCGACAAGAACCCGCCGTTTATTGGACTGAAGAACTATGCGGATCTATGGACAGACCCGCTGTGGCTCACCGTTCTGTTCAACACGGTCGAATTCGTCGTCCTGACCGTTATCGGCGTTACCCTGGTCGCGTTGGGCGCGGCGCTGCTGCTGCGTTCGATCGCGCGTGGGCAGACGCTACTGCGTACCGTGTTCTTCGCGCCGGCTATCCTCTCGGTCGCGATTACGGCCATCATCTGGCAATGGCTGCTGGCTCCCGACGCCGGTGCCCTCAACTTCTTGGTGGGTCTCGTGGGTATCGGCAAGCTTCCGTGGACGTCGGACGCCGGGTGGGCCATTCCCTCGCTCTCGCTAGCGACGATGTGGTGGAACTTCGGCGTTCCCATGATCATTCTCCTGGCTGGCTTGCTCAACATCGACGCTACGTTATACGAGGCCGCCAGCATCGACGGCGCGAACGCGTGGCGGCGCTTTCGGTCGATCACGCTGCCCTTGCTGCGCCCGACGCTGCTCTTCGTGCTGGTCACGCAGATCATCGCGCAGTTCCAGGTCTTTGGACAGCCGGCTTTCATCACCGGCGGCGGCCCCGGCGATTCGTCGCGCACGATCCTGATGTTCCTATATGACACAGTGTGGCGCCACTTCCAGTACGGCTATGGCGCCGCCATCGCGGTGACGCTGGCGCTCATCATGGCGCTTATTACGGCGGTGCAGTTTGCTGTGCTGGGCCGCGGAACGGAGGTAAGCTAATGGCGCG
>JAABUJ010003862.1_pt1 | contig 16352 bp, 14 predicted proteins | sample 5559131 | NCBI WGS metagenome assembly JAABUJ01 (sample SAMN10711875, study PRJNA513366) | rock metagenome | isolation source: Antarctica rocks | place: Antarctica: Victoria Land, Mt New Zealand nord | collected 2016-01-07 | reverse complement strand
CAGTGTCGCGGTCAATCAGGCGGAAGTTGCTCATGCGCGGGATGTCCGGGGCGGGAAGGCGTGCGAACCTGTGTCCCGATCCTATCGGAAGCTTCCGCGTCGCGTTAAGTCCGACAGGCTGCTAGGCGTATGCCTCGGCCATCAGGCGATCGGCCAGGTGTTCGGCGGCAAGGTCGTGCGGGCGCCGGTGCCGATGCACGGCAAGATCAGCCTGATCCACCACGATGGCACGGGATTGTTCGAAGGGCTGCCGAACCCGTTCCCCGCCACTCGCTACCACAGCCTGATCGTCGACCGGGACAGCCTGCCGTCCGAACTGCGGGTGAACGCCTGGACCGAGGATGGCCTGATCATGGGCTTGCGGCACCAGCGCCTGCCCGTGCACGGCGTCCAGTTCCACCCTGAAAGCATCGAGACCGATGCGGGCCACGCGCTGTTGCGCAACTTCCTCGCGTTCCTGCCGGCGCAGGCTTCCGCTTGAGCGACGCTTTCAAGCCAATCCTGAGGCTCCTGGCCAGCGGCGCACCCTTGAGCGCGGCGCAGACCGAGACAGCGTTCGACCTCATGATGCAGGGCGTCGCTACGCCCACCCAGGTCGGCGGCTTGCTGATGGCGATGCGTGTCCGCGGCGAGACGGTGGAGGAGATCACCGGCGCTGTCCGGGCCATGCGCGCACACATGGTCGCGGTGCAGGCACCGGCGGACGTAATCGATACTTGCGGCACCGGCGGCGATGCAGCCGGCACGGTGAACATCTCGACCGCGGTGGCGTTCGTCGTCGCCGGCTGCGGCGTCCGGGTCGCCAAGCACGGCAACCGTGCAGTGTCGTCGAAGTCGGGCGCGGCCGACGTGCTGGAGGCATTGGGAGTCAACATCGACGTCCCAGTCGACACCCTGTCGCGCACGATCGGCGAGGCGGATCTCGGCTTTCTGTTCGCGCCCCGGCATCACGCGGCGATGCGGCATGTCGGCCTCAGCCGCACCGAGCTCGGCACGCGCACGATTTTTAATCTGCTCGGCCCCTGTCGAACCCGGCGGGAGCACGGCGGCAGTTGCTGGGCGTGTTCGGGCCGCAATGGCTGGCGCCGGTCGTCGAGGTGTTGCGCGCCTTGGGCTCCACGCGCGCCTGGGTCGTGCACGGCGGCGACGGGCTGGATGAATTGACCACGACCACGCACTCGTTCGTGGCCGAGCTGCATGACGGCGAGATCACCCAGTTCGAGGTCGTGCCGGAACAGGCTGGCGTCGCACGCGCCACGAGCGATGACCTGAAGGGTGGCAATGCGCAGGAAAACGCGGCGGAACTTCGGGCCGTGCTGCGCGGACGCGCCTGCCCCTACCGGGACATTGTGGTGCTGAATGCGGCGGCCGCGCTGATCGTAGCGGGCAAGGCTCAGGGGCTGGAGCATGGCGCCAAGCTCGCGCGCCTGTCGATCGATTCGGGGGCAGCGGCGTCACGGCTGGAGGCGCTGGTGCGCGCAACCAACACGGTGCTCGCATGAGCGACAAGCTGTTGGAAATCTGCGCGGTCAAGCGCGAGCATGTGGCGGATTGCCGTCTTCGGCGACCCTTGCGGGACCTAGAAGCAGCACTTCCGGCCGAGCTGCCGCGTGGTTTCATCGCCGCCCTGCAAGCCCAGGTGCGGGCGGGACGGCCCGGCCTGATTGCCGAGATCAAGCGCGCCAGCCCAAGCAGGGGCCTGATCCGCGCCGATTTTGATCCACCGGCATTGGCGCAGGCCTACGCGGCAGGCGGCGCAGCCTGCCTCTCGGTGCTGACGGAGGGCCCCTACTTTCAAGGCGCCGACGAGCACCTCGCCGCGGCCCGGCAGGCGGTCGCCCTGCCGGTGCTCCGTAAGGATTTCACGCTCGACCCCTACCAGGTGATCGAGGCGCGTGCGGCCGGCGCCGATGCGGTGCTGCTGATCGTGGCGGCGCTCGGCGACGGTCAGATGGCCGAGCTGGAGACGACCGCGCACGAGCTTGGCCTGGATGTGCTGATCGAGGTGCACAACGAGGCGGAGCTCGACCGGGCGCTCCGCCTGCGGTCGCCATTGGTCGGGGTCAACAACCGCGACCTCAAGACCCTGGAAGTCGATCTGGGCACCACCGAACGCCTCGCTCGCCTGCTGCCGACGGACCGCCTGATGGTCTGCGAGAGCGGCATCGGATCGCACGCGGACCTGGTCCGCATGCAGGCGGTCGGCGCCTCCTGCTTCCTGGTTGGCGAGAGCCTGATGCGTCAACCCGACGTCGCCGCCGCGACGGCGGCGTTGCTCGGCCGGCCCGATCCGGCCCACGCGGCGCCCGCCGCACGCCGCCAACCGCAAGCGCCGGACCCGCGCCGGCATGGTGAGGAACCATGATGCACGTCTCGCCTCAACGCCCCGTCTTTGCCGACGCTTACGAGAGCGGCTGTCCGCAGGTCGTCTGGACCACGCTCGTCGCCGATCTCGAAACACCGGTGGCGGCGATGATGAAGCTCGCCGAGGGCCAGCGCTACGGCTTCTTACTGGAATCGATCGAGGGCGGCGCGGTCCGGGGCCGCTACTCCTATATCGGGCTCAAGCCGGACCTGATCTGGCGCTGCCATGGCGAGCGCGCCGAGATCAACCGCAGCGTACGGCTGGGCGAGGAGCGCTACGATCGTGAGCCCCTGCCGTCGCTCGCCAGCCTGCGTGCGCTGATCGACGAGTGCCGCATCGACCTGCCGCCAGGCATGCCCCCCGGCAGCGCCAGCCTTATCGGTTTCTTCGCCTATGATTTCGTCCGCCTGATCGAGCGCCTGCCCTCCGCCAACCCGGACGAGTTGGGCCTGCCAGACGCGATGCTCATTCGCCCAACCGTGGTGGTTGTGGTCGACAACGTGCTCGATCGCATGACCGTGGTCACTCCGGCCTACCCGGCGCCGGGCGTCACTGCCGCAGCCGCCTATGAGCGCGCCCGCGAGCGCTTGGCCGACGTAGTTGCCGATCTCCGGCGCGGCCTGCCGTTCCATATGCCGCCCTGCGAGCAGCGTGGTTCGCCGGCTCCACGGTCGAACCGCACCCGCGCGCAGTATCACGCGATGGTGGAGCGGGCGCAGGAGTACATCCAGGCCGGCGATGCGTTCCAAGTGGTGCCGTCCCAGCGCTTTTCACTGCCGTTCAACCTGCCGCCCTTGGCGCTGTACCGCTCCCTGCGCCGGCTCAATCCATCGCCGTTCTCGTTCTACCTGAACCTCGGCGATTTCGCCCTGGTCGGGTCGTCGCCGGAAATCCTGGTCCGGTTGCGCGACGGCACCGTCACCGTGCGCCCGATCGCGGGGACCCGTCCGCGCGGCGACACCCGCATCGAGGACATCGCCTTGGAGCAGGACCTGCTCGCCGACCCGAAGGAACTGGCCGAGCATCTCATGTTGCTGGACCTTGGCCGCAACGACGTGGGCCGGGTCGCCAAGGTCGGCACTGTGCGGGTCACCGAGAAGATGATCGTCGAGCGCTACTCCCACGTCATGCACATCGTTTCTAACGTCGAGGGCGACCTCGACCCGGCGCGGGCCGACCTGCTCGACGTGCTGTGCGCCGGGTTCCCGGCCGGCACGGTGTCGGGCGCGCCGAAAATCCGCGCGATGGAGATCATCGACGAGCTAGAGCCGACCCGGCGCGGCTTCTACGGCGGCGGCATCGGCTACATCGGCGCCGACGGCAATCTCGACACATGCATCGGCCTGCGCACCGGCCTGGTGAAGAATGGCATGCTGTACGTCCAGGCTGGCGGCGGCGTGGTCGCTGATTCCGACCCCGAGGCCGAGTACCAGGAATCGTGCAACAAGGCGAAGGCGCTCTTGCACGCAGCCGAGGACGCGCTGCGCTTCGCCGAGATCGGGGCGGTTTCCCACGTCGAATACGGGATGGCGAGCTGATGCCATTCGCCACGCACCCTCATGCTCCAGGGAGCAACCATTGCCATGGCTGATTTCATGCATCGCGAGTTGGATTTCGCGTCCGCCCTGACCACCGAAGGCTATCCCTACGCTTGGTCGCCGTCGTCGTGGCGCGCGCACCCGGTTCGTCAAATGCCGGCCTACGACGACGATGCACAGCTTGCCACGGTCGAGGGCCGGCTGCGCGCCTTCCCGCCGCTGGTGTTTGCCGGCGAGGCGCGCGAGTTGCGCCGGCAGCTCGGCGAAGTCGCTGCCGGGCGCGGCTTCCTCCTGCAAGGGGGCGACTGCGCCGAAAGCTTCGCCGAGTTCCAGGCCGACTACATCCGCGACACGCTTCGCGTGCTGCTGCAGATGTCGGCCGTGCTCGCGTTCGGCGCCGGCACGCCGGTGGTGAAGGTCGGCCGCCTGGCCGGGCAGTTCGCCAAGCCGCGCTCCTCGGACACCGAGCGCCAGGGCGATGTCGAGTTGCCGATCTACCGCGGCGACATCATCAACGCGCTCGAGTTCACGCCGGAGGCGCGCCGAGCCGATCCGGAGCGGCAAATCCAGGCCTACTCGCAGTCGGCGGCAACGCTGAACCTGCTACGTGCGCTGACCGACGGCGGCTACGCGGCGCTGACCCGCGTGCACGAGCATAACCTCGACTTCGTCGCGCAGTCGGCCCAGGGCAAGCGCTACCAAGAAGTAGCGGACCGCATCACCGAGGCGCTCACCTTCATGGCGGCGTGCGGCGTGTCGGACCTGAACACCCCGGCAATGGCGTCCACCAAGCTGTACACCTCGCACGAGGCCCTGCTGCTCGGCTACGAGGAGGCGCTGACCCGTACCGATTCAACGTCCGGCGGCTGCTACAACACTGCCGCGCACATGCCTTGGATCGGCGACCGCACTCGCGCGATCGATGGCGCGCACGTCGAGTACATGCGTGGCATCGCCAACCCGATCGGCCTCAAGGCCGGGCCGACGATGACTCCGGACGACCTGCTGCGCCTTTGCGACGTGCTCAACCCGCGGAACGAGGCGGGGCGGCTGACGGTGATCGCGCGCATGGGACACGAACTGGTCGGGTCGCACCTGCCGCCATTGATCCGCGCCTTGAAACGCGAGGGAACGGTCGTCGTCTGGTCGTGCGATCCCATGCATGGGAACACGGTTAAGGCTGCCTCGGGCTACAAGACGCGGCCGTTCGCCCAGATCATGCGGGAGATCGTAAGCTTCTTCGCCGTGTACCGGGCGGAAGGCACCCATCCCGGCGGCATCCACGTCGAGATGACGGGGCAGAACGTCACCGAATGCACCGGCGGCGCGCAGGCCATTACCGACGAGACCCTGTCGGACCGCTATCGCACCCCATGCGACCCACGCCTTAATGCACAGCAGAGCTTGGAGGTGGCCTTCCTGGTGGCCGAATGCCTCAAGGCGGCGCGTGAGGAACTGGCAGCGAACCGCAACGGAGTGCTGTCCTGAACGACTCCTTAGACATCGGGCGGCTGGAGGTTGCAGACCACGCATTGCAATCCGCTAGGACGACGCCGCTGTTCGGCCAGATTACCTTTGTCGGCATCGGCCTGATCAATGGGTCGCTCGCCCGCGACGTGCGCCGTCTCGGCCTTGCCGAACGCCTGGTCGCGACCACCCGCCGCTCGGAAACGCGCGACCAGGCTTGCGCGCTGGGCCTGGTGGACGAGGCCATGCCGGATGCGGCGGCGGCCGTGCGGGACGCCGACCTGGTGGTGCTCGGCGTGCCCGTGGGCGCCAGTGGGGAGGCGGCGCGGGCCATCGCGCCGGGCCTTCGCGCCGATGCGGTGGTCACTGACGTTGGCTCGGCGAAGGCCCGGGTTGCCGAACTCGTGGCGCCGCATTTGGACATGCGCCGTTTTGTGCCCGGTCATCCGGTGGCTGGCACGGAGCATTCCGGGCCCGCCGCCGCCATCGACCACCTGTTCGACGGCCGCTGGTGCATCCTGACGCCGGACGACGATACCGACCCGGCGGCTGTGGACCGCGTGGCGGCCCTGTGGCGTGCGGTCGGCTCCCGGGTCGAATTGATGGACGCGGCGCACCACGACAAGGTCCTTGCGATCACCTCGCACCTGCCGCATTTGCTGGCGTTCAATATCGTCAACACGGCGGACGACCTGGAAGGCGTGCTGAAGGGCGAAATCTTGAAATATGCCGCGGGCGGGTTCACCGACTTCACCCGGATCGCGGCGTCCAACCCGACCATGTGGCGGGACGTGTTCCTGCACAACAAGACGGCGGTGCTTGAGGTGGTCGGCCGCTACATCGAAGACCTCATGGCGCTGCAGCGTGCGATCCGTTGGGATGAGGCGGACACCTTGTTCAAACGATTTGAGAGCGCAAGCGCTGTCCGCCGCGAGGTGGTTCGGGCGGGTCAGGCGTATAAACGACGTCCGATTGTGAAACTTACCACCAATTGATAGAAACTTACAATAATTCCTCCAAGTTGTGTTGCTCTTTATGAGATTAGTGTAAGTATAAACAGCAACCAAGATACAATTTAACGACGTAAATTTAATGCAGCGAGCATTAATCCGTCACACTTTCAGGGAATGACGCAGATGTCGGATACTACTAGCGGCAACAACACGCTCGATGTCACGGGTGGCAACAATCAGTTCGTCGTCGTATACCAGGACGCGGCCTCCGGTGGCGCCGCGTTCAACCCGGCCGGAAGCAGCGGCGCCCCGGCGTTCGGCGCGCCGGGTTCGCTCAACAACACCAACCCGAACTTTGATTTCAGCTCGCTCAACAACGGCCAAGTCTATGTCGTCACGGGCGGTGGCAACACCACGACGGTCGACGGCGGAAACAAGCAGTTCGTGGTGGACTATGTCGCTTCGCCGTCCAGCAGCAGCGCCGGTGCGGGCGGCAACGCGGTCAGTGTCGCCGCTGGCAACAACACATTCGTCGTCGCCTACCAGGACGCCTCGGCCGGAAGCGGCAATTCGGTGAGCGTCGACGGCGGCGGCAACCAGTTCGTCGTCGCCAACAATAGCACGTCGGCCAGCGGCGGCAACTCGGTCAACGTGACGGGTGGCGGCAACCAGTTCGCCGTCGCCGGCAATGATCCGTCGAACACCGGCGGCAACTCGGTGTCCGTCGGCGGTGGCAGCAACCAGTTCGCGGTTTCCTGTAACGGTTCGTCGTCCAGCGGCAGCGGCTCCGCCCCAGGGGGATCGGGCGCGTCCGGGCAAATCGCTGGCAGCAACAACCAGGGCATGGTCGTCGGCGCTCCCGGAACCAACTCGGTCACGGTTTCCGGCGACAACAACCAGTACGCAATCAACTATGCGTCCGGATCTTCCGACGGCACCGCGGCGCCTGGAGGGGGCGGCATGCCATCCAACCCGGCAGCCGGGGGCGGTGGAAATCCCTTTGCCAACCTGGGCAGCGGAGCCAATCCGGCTGCCAGCATAGGTGGCGCGCCCTCGGGCGGCCCCAGCGCCGGGGCATCCGCTGGCAGCGGTGCGCCGAGCAGCGACCAACTTAACTCCCTGCTCGCCGCCAGCCCGTTCGGCCCTTTGCTCAACCTTCCCGGCGTCACCGCGCAGACCATCTTCGGCAACCTCGGTGGGGGCGCCAACCCATTTGCCGGCTCGGGCGCCGGCAGCAGCGGCGGCGCGCCAAGCAGCGATCAGCTCAGCTCCCTGCTCGCCAGCAGCCCGTTCGGTCCTTTGCTCAGCCTTCCCGGCGTCACCGCCACCAGCCTGTTTGCCAGCTTCAGTGGGAGCGCCGCGCCGTCGAGTGCCGATCCTTCGAGCAGCAGCCCGTCCGCTTCCAGCGGCAGCACGCCGGTGGTCGACACCTCCAGCGGCACGGCACCCGGCAGCGTTGGGCCGAGCAGCGCTCAACTCGCCAACAGCCCATTTGGCTCCATGCTTGGCTCGCTTGGGGTCAGCGTGGACAGCTTCTTCTCCAGCCTCGCGAGCGGTGCCAATCCGTTCGCCGGTGGTGCTGCCAGCGGCAGCAACCCACTCGCAAACCTAGCGAATGGCCAGAACCCGTACGACACCCTATTCGCAAGCCTGCAAAGCAGTGACCCCGCACTTGCGACGTTCATCAGCGCCTTCAATCCGGCAAGCGCCGCGGCTGGCGGCGGCGCCCCAGCTAGCGGCGCAAGCACGGGCGGCCCCGACCCGGCTGCCATAGCGGCACTCGGCAGCGCCTCTATCCCGTCCGTCAGCGCGAGCAGCGATGGCGTGCAGGTGATCCCGCCGTCCAACGCCTGATGCCTACCAAGCCTTTCCTTCTGGATACGGAGTAACCGATGCCCGATCACAACCCAGCCCCGATGCCGCTCTATATCGACCCACATATCCACATGGTCTCCCGCACGACGGACGATTATGAGGCGATGCGCGCCGCCGGCATCGTGGCGGTGATCGAGCCTGCGTTCTGGATGGGCCAGCCGCGCACCTCGCTCGCCTCCATGCAGGACTACTTCGCCAGCCTGCTCGGCTGGGAGCGCTTCCGCGCCGGGCAGTTCGGCATTCGGCACTACTGCACCCTCGGCCTGAACTCGAAGGAGGCGAACAACGAGCGCCTGGCCGAGGAGGTGCTGGACGTCCTGCCGCTTTATTTGGGCAAGGAAGGCGTGGTGGCGATCGGCGAGATCGGCTTCGACGATATGACGGCGGCGGAGGACCGTGCGTTCCGCGCGCAACTGGAACTGGCGCGCGAGCTGGACATGCTGGTGCTGGTGCACACGCCCCACCGCAACAAGACGGACGGCTCCCGCCTGAGCATGGACATATGCGAGGAGCATGGGTTGCGCCCCGATCGCGTCGTGATCGACCACAACAACGAGGAGACTGTGCGCGAAACCCTCGACCGCGGCTATTGGGCCGGGTTCACGATCTACCCCCGCACCAAGATGGGCAACGAGCGCATGGTCGAGGTCGTGCGCCAGTACGGGCCGGAGCGCATCATCGTGGACAGCTCCGCCGATTGGGGCGCGTCCGATCCGCTTGCAGTGCCCAAGACCGCTGGGCTAATGCTGGCCCGCGGCATCGCGCCGTCGGCGGTCCGGGCGACCTGCTACGGCAATGCCCTGGCCGCCTACAGCGCAAGCGGGCGCATCTCGGAAGCCGACTGGCTCGACCCGCTGCCGATCGACCAACGGCAACTGCTCGGCGGCTATTCCGTGCTGCGCGGCCAGCAACCCCGGGTCGAGGTGCGCGACCCGGCCTTGATTGCCTGATCATGCGCAACGGACCCGGTGACCACTTCCACTTGGCCTACTGCACCAACGTCCATCCCGGCGAAAGCTGGGCCGACACCTTCGCCGAGATTGCGCGCCACCTGCCTCCGCTTCGGGACGCGGTCGCGCCGCACGCCCCGTTCGGCGTGGGATTGCGGTTGTCGAATCTTGCCGCGCGCGAGTTGCTGGACGGCGACTGCCTGAACCGATTCGCGGTCTGGCTCGACCGGCATGGCTTGTACGTGTTCACGCTGAACGGTTTTCCCTACGGCAGCTTTCACCATGCCGTGGTGAAGGACACTGTTTATGCGCCGTACTGGACCCGGCCGGAGCGGTTCGCCTACACTTTGCGCCTGGCCCGCATCATGGCGCGGCTGCTCCCGGATGAGATCGAAGGCAGCATCTCCACGGTCCCCGTGTCGTACAAGCGGTGGCACCCGACCCTGGCGGCCCGTGACGCGGCCCTCGACGCCGGCGCCGACCGGCTGCTGGACACGGCCCGCCATCTCAGGCGTCTTGCAGCCGAAACCGGCCGGGTCATCCACCTCGACCTGGAGCCCGAGCCCGATTGCCTGTTGGAGGACACTGCGGAAACGGTGCAGTTTTTCGAGCGCCTCTTGCAACGGGCTCGGCCCGGCGAAGCGGGAATGGTGCTGCGTCACCTACGGGTGTGTTGGGATGCTTGCCACGCCGCCGTGGAATACGAGACGCTCGGGGACGCCGTGCGACGCTTCGATGCGCTTGGCATAGCTGTCGGCAAGGTGCAGCTCAGTTCAGCCTTGAGGGCGCCGCTTGGGACAGCAGCGGCGCGCCAAACCCTGGCCGAGCGTTTGCGGCCGTTCGCGGACGACACCTACCTCCATCAGGTGGTCGAGCGGCGGACGGACGGCACGCTGCGCCGCCATGCCGATCTCGGCCAGGCACTCGACGTTATTGCCGATCCAAATGCGCGGGAGTGGCGCGTCCACTTCCACGTTCCGATATTCGCAGCCGATTTCGGCGGCCTGTCCACCATCCAGCCGGAGTTGCAGGCGACCCTGGATCTGTTGCTGCGCCTGCCGATCTGCGACCACCTGGAAATCGAGACCTACACCTGGGACGTGTTGCCTTCAGCGCTACGCCTCGACCTGCCGCGGTCGTTGCTTCGGGAGTATGAATGGGTGCTGGGCGCCTTGGAGGCGACCGCATGCGCAGCCTGACCCGGCGCACCGCGGTGCTGAACGTGGTCGGGCTGACACCGGGCCTGCTCGGGCCGTATATGCCCCACCTCACGCGCTGGATGGCCGACGCCGACATTGCGTCCCTCCGTCCGGTGCTGCCGGAGGTGACGTGCTCGGTCCAGGCAACCATGTTGACGGGGCTGCCCCCGTCCCGTCACGGCATCGTCGGCAATGGCTGGTACGACCGGGACGCCGCGGAAATCCGGTTCTGGCGCCAGTCGAACCATCTGGTGCAGGCGCCGAAGGTGTGGGATGCGGCGCGCGCGGTCGATCCGGCGTTCACCTGCGCGAACCTGTTCTGGTGGTTCGCCATGTACGCGGGCGCCGACATCACCGTGACGCCACGGCCGATGTATCCGGCAGACGGACGTAAGATACCCAACATCTGGACCAATCCTTCTGGATTGCGCGACACCTTGCAAGCCGAACTCGGCCGCTTTCCCCTGTTCGAATTTTGGGGACCGCGCACCACGATCCGCTCCAGCCGCTGGATCGCCGATGCTGCCAAGCTGGTCGAGGCGGCCCACGCGCCGGGCTTGTCGCTCGTCTATCTTCCGCACCTCGATTACGTGCTGCAGCGGGAAGGCCCCGAAGGTGCCAACCTCGCGCGGGACCTGGCAGATATCGACGCAGTGTGCGGTGACCTGCTCGCATTTTATCAGCAGCGCGGGGTGCAGGTGCTGGTGCTTTCGGAGTACGGCATCGCTCCGGTGTCCCGCCCCGTCCACATCAACCGTGCCCTCCGCCAGCACGGCCTGGTCGCGGTGCGTGAGGAGCTTGGGCGTGAGCTGCTCGATGCCGGCGCGAGTGCGGCCTTCGCCGTGGCGGATCACCAGGTCGCCCATGTCTATGTGCAGGACCCGGACCGGCTCAGCCAGGTTCGCGCCCTGTTGGAGGCCGAGCCCGGCGTCGCGGCAGTGCTGGACGAGTCGGGCAAGCGGGCTCACGGCCTGGACCACGCCCGCGGCGGAGATTTGGTGGCCGTGGCGGCGCCCGATGCCTGGTTCACCTACTACTACTGGCTCGACGACCGCCAGGCGCCCGATTTTGCCCGCACCGTCGATATCCATCGCAAGCCCGGCTACGATCCCAGCGAGTTGTTCCTCGACCCGGCGCTTCGCCTGCCGCGGTTGAGGGTCGCGAGCATCCTCGCGCGCAAGCGTTTGGGATTCCGCACCATCATGGACGTGATCCCGCTCGATGCCGAGCTGGTACGGGGCTCGCATGGATCGCTGGCGATGGAGCGGGAGGCAATGCCATTGGCCGCGACCCAGTCGCGCGGCTTGTTGCCGGGGGCCGAGATGGATGCAGCCGACGTGCACAACGTGATGTTGGCCCACCTGTTCGGGGTGGATCGGGTGGCGGTAAACAAGGGAACGCGCCAGGGCGGCGCCGGCCACAGGACGAACGAGGCTGCTTTGTAGCAAGTCGTCCAGAAAAACACTGTGCATCGCTCAAACGTCTCATTGACGCATGATGATCACGGAAAAGTTACGGGCTGACATACTATGATGTGCAGAATGGCTCTCATTGACCCATGTTAAAATCGCATCAAAATCCACTACATGATCTGGTGATAGCCAGGCATGATGAGACGGGTGTGGTTGCGGCTTTCATTCGACGGTTGGAGCAATTTGGCGAGCTTTCAAAGCAAGAAAAACAGTCAATCGAAAATTCCACGTTTTCTGTTCGTCAAATTGGCCGACCAGGACATCGTTCGCGTAGGCGACGCTCCGGTTTATTGTCCGCTTCTGCTGGATGGCTTTGCCTGCCGCTACAAAATGCTGGAAAATGGTCAGCGTCAGATTATGGCGTTTCACGTCCCAAACGACTTTTGCGACCTGACTAGCATTCTGTTGAAGAAGCTGGATCACAGCATCGGCACCCTTACGCCGGCCAAAGTGGCGCTGATCCCGCACGCGACCATCCTGGATTGGGCGTGGAACCACCCGGGGCTGGGCCAATTGCTGTGGCGGGCGACCCTGGTCGATGCGGCCGTTTCGCGCGAGTGGATCGTCAATGTCGGGCGCCGGACAGCCTACCAACGCACCGCCCACCTACTGTGCGAGTTGATGTTGCGCATGCGGGCGGCCGGACTGGCGCAGGGGCTCGCCTGCAATCTGCCGATTACCCAGATCGAACTCGCCGATGCGCTCGGCCTCACGCCGGTGCATGTCAACCGCACCTTGCAGTGGCTCCGCGGTGAAAGCCTGATTGAGCTGAGCGGCAAGACCCTGACGGTCCGGAATTGGCGAGAGCTTAAGCGGGCGGCCGGGTTTGACGGCACTTACCTGCACCAATCCGCCCCCGCTTGATCCACCTGCGCCGGCCCGCGACGACATGAGCTACAACACCTTCGGTCAACTGTTCCGCGTCACCACGTGGGGCGAAAGCCATGGGCCCGCCATCGGCTGCGTGGTGGACGGATGCCCCCCTCGGATCGCGCTGGACGAGGCCGACATCCAGCCCTGGCTCGACCGTCGCCGCCCCGGCTCGTCGCGCTTCGTGACCCAGCGGCAGGAGCCGGACCGCGTCCGCATCCTGTCCGGCGTGTTCGAGGGCATGACGACCGGCACACCGATCGCGTTGGAAATCGTCAACGAGGACCAGCGCTCACGCGACTACGGGAGCATCGCCGACAGCTTCCGCCCAGGCCATGCAGATTTTGCCTACCACCTGAAATACGGCATTCGCGACCCTCGCGGCGGCGGCCGGTCGAGCGCGCGGGAAACCGCCATGCGGGTGGCGGCTGGGGCAGTGGCGCGCAAGGTGCTCGGACCCGGCGTGACGGTGCGGGGCGCCATGGTCGGCCTGGGCGCAGACTCGGTCGACCGTGCGTCGTGGGACTGGGCGGAGGTGGAGCGGAATGAGCTGTCGTGCCCCGACGCGGTCGCGGCCGCGCGCTGGGCGGATACGCTGCTGGCAGTGCGCAAGGCCGGGAGCAGCGTCGGGGCGGTGATCGAAATCGTCGTCGAAGGGCTGCCGCCGGGTCTCGGAGCGCCAATCTACGGCAAGCTGGATGCGGAAATAGCTGGCGCGCTGATGGGCATCAACGCGGTCAAAGGCGTCGAAATCGGCGACGGCTTCGCCGCGGCCTTCCTGTCCGGCGAGGAGAATGCCGACGAGATGCGGGCGGAGTCCGATGGGAGCGTGCGATTCCTGTCGAACCATGCGGGCGGCGTCCTGGGCGGCATCTCGACCGGGCAGCCGATCGTCGCGCGGTTTGCGGTCAAGCCGACCTCCTCGATCCTGACGCCTCGCCGTACCCTGGACCGGCACGGCGAGGAGGTGGACCTCGTCACCCGCGGCCGGCACGATCCCTGCGTCGGCATCCGGGCGGTGCCGGTCGGCGAGGCCATGCTTGCCTGTGTCCTGGCGGACCACCTGCTTAGGCACCGTGCGCAGAACCCGCACGCCTCGGACCGCGTGGCGCTGCCACGAAACTGAAGCTTTTCTCCATAGCAAATAACAGTTCGAAATACGTCACAACGAATGCATCTGTAACTGCCTTGAATTCCTTCTTTTCTGACGATATTTGACAATGCAAGAATGATGATGAGTGAATATGCCCAGTATTTCTGGTTCTTCAAACCTAGATTGTTCGCAGCTGCCCGGCTGCGTCGCGCTATCAGGCAGTGGGAGGGCGGCCAGAGCCGGAAAGCCTTGCCAATCCTGGCCAACGCGGCGGAGAACGGCGACGCGGAGGCGCAATTCCGAATAGGCCGCGCCTACCTCGACGGTGTCGGCGTCCCCGTCAACCGCGCGACAGCCGCGTATTGGCTGCAACGCGCTGCACTGACAGGCAAGGTCGAGGCGCAGTCGGTTCTCGCGGCGCTGTACCTGACGGGAACCGGCGCAGCGACGGGAGGGACCGCCCTGTTCGCAACCGCGGCCAGCAACGAGCCCGACTTCGACCGTGCCCTGCATTGGGGCCGAATGGCCGCAGAAGCTGGTTCGGCGGATGCGATGGCGTTGGTGGGCTACGTCCTGACGTCGGGGCCGGAGGCTATGCGCGACCTGCCGGCAGCCGGCGATTGGTATCGCAAGTCGGCGGACGCCGGGTGCGTGCAAGGCTCGCTGGGCATTGGGCTCGCCCTGCTGCGCGACGCCGCCGATGATGCGGCACGTCAGCAGGCGGCGGGACATATCGCCAAGGCCGCCGTTGCCGACATGTCGCTGGCGATTTTCCTGCTCGGCGTCATGACGGATGCCGGCATCGGCGTCGCTGCCGACCTGGCGCAGGCGGCAGGCCTGTTCAAGCGGGCGGCGGAGCGCGGGGTCCGGGCGGGACAGGCTCGCTGGGGCGCCGCGTTGCTGAGCGGTTCCGGGGTGGCGCGCGATCCGGTCGCGGGCGAAAGCTGGCTTCGACGCGCGGCCCTTGCCGGCGACGCCGACGCTGCTGTCGCGGTGGGCGATCTGTATGCCCGGCAGGGCGAATTGCCGCCGAACTTCGCCGAGGCCGCCCTTTGGTTCAACCGCGCCGCCGAGCAAGGCCATGCCACCGCCGCGCGAGCGCTCGGGATGCTGTACCTCACCGGTAATGGCGTCGGGCGCGACCCGGACGAGGCGGCCCGCTGGTTCCGGCGCTCCGCCGAGAGCGGGCTTGCGTCATCGCGGGCGGATTTAGCCAACCTCGTATTGTCGGGCGCCGGCCAGGACGAGGACCGGTTGCGCACGCGCGAGTGGTTCGAGAGCGGCGCGGAGGCGGGCGACCCGGTCGCCGCCTTCAACTTCGGCGTCTGTCTTGCCGAAGGCGTGGGAGTCGAACGCGACGACCATCGGGCAGTCGGCTGGCTGCGCCGGGCCGCGGACACCGTAGTCAACGCGCAATACTGGTATGGCCGCATGCTCGCCGAAGGCCGCGGTGTCGCAGCCGATCCCGTCGAGGCGCGGCGCTGGATCGAACGCGCGGCCAAGGGCGGCATGCTGGAAGCCCAGGTTGCCCTCGCCGGCATGATGATGGACGGTCGCGGCGGCCCGAGCGACCATGCCGAGGCGGCCCGGCTGTTCGAGCACGCGGCGGAACAGGGTCATTTGGGCGCGATATTCGCGCTAGGTGCGCTGCTCGGCGGCGGACACGGTTTGACGCAGGACCAGGTTGCCGCCCAGGCCAAGTTCCGGCAGGCGGCCGAGCGTGGGCATGGCGTCGCCGCCCTTATGCTCGGCCGCTATTTGCTGCGTGGCGTGGCCGGCCCGGCCGATCCGGTTGGCGGGCGCGCCTGGCTGGAGTTGGCCCGTCAACGCGGCGTTGCCGACGCGGACGCGGAACTCGCCCAGTTGCAGCCAGTGTCATCCTGACACCCAGCCTAGAGTGTAGCGCCCTTGCGGCCCCTCGCTGAGCTGCAAGGGCGCGGCGTCAGGTGTGTTGTCATCCAAGCGTCGAGCAGCATGTGGGGCAAGGTGAGTGCGGCAAGGCCCTGCAGCGTCAGCGCAAGCAGCCGATCGGGCAGGATGCCGGTGTAGAACGGCCACAACGCGGCGCCGATCAACAGCGTGAGGATGGTGATCGGCAACGCGAGCACGACGGCGCTGCGGTTGTCGCGCACACGGAGCGCGCGCTGTGGATCTTGGATCAAAGCGGCAGTGTGCGCCGGCGCATGCACGCAGACGAAGTAGATCGCGAATGCGGTCAACGGCGGAAGCATGACGAAAACGCCGCTAAGCAGAGCCGGTGTCATGAGCAAGTATCCCTGCCCGCGCATGACGGCGCTCCCTGCCCATGCCATGCCCAGCGCGAGCCAGATCAGCCCAGCTGCCCATAGCCAGTCCGGCGGTTGTGATCTCGATACGCCCGACACGGTCGCGAACACGGCCCAGGTTGCGGACAGATGGGCCAGCAAGGGCACCGCAATCGGCAAACCGCCCCGTATGATTGCGGCTAACCGCAATACGGTTCATTTAAGCATTTGGAGCCTCTATATCGCTGGTTAGGTTTTCTGGGATCGACAGCGATGGCGGGTGTTCCTGCCGGCCTTCCGGCCGGC
>JAABUJ010003860.1_pt1 | contig 16358 bp, 17 predicted proteins | sample 5559131 | NCBI WGS metagenome assembly JAABUJ01 (sample SAMN10711875, study PRJNA513366) | rock metagenome | isolation source: Antarctica rocks | place: Antarctica: Victoria Land, Mt New Zealand nord | collected 2016-01-07 | reverse complement strand
GCCGGCGCCTCAGTAAGGACTACGAACGGCTCCCGGCAACGGGCGAGGCACTCATTTACATCACCATGTCGCGGATCATGCTCCGTCGTCTGGCTCGCTCATGACCCTTTTCAGACAGTTTCTAGTGGCAGGCGGCAGTACCGTAGCCGAGGCGGTCGGACCCTGCTGCGGGGATACTTCGCAAGGCTGCAGTGTCCGAAGTCGCACCAATTGCCAGACTAGCTCGTGTCCTCCTAATACCACCGATAACTACTATGGTCTGTGTTGCTACTGCTCATCTCCGACTTCATGTTCGGCTTACGAGTGCCACGACTGTGTTGCTACGAGTTGTCCCAGCGACTACATTTGCAGTTACGGCATCACTCGAAACGCATGTTGACAATGACTGTGAGACCTTGTTTACATTATGAAGACGGAGGAAGGGGACTCTTTCAGGTCCTTCTCGTTTCATGATGATCGTGGCTAGATAATAGCGGGGCTTTGTCGGTGGGATTTAGGGCCTTTGGGGTACTGGCTCTCTTTGGTGGCGTGGGTTACGCCATGATGAGCGGCGCGCTGGCACACCACTTGGACCATCCCACGGCGGTTCTCGTGTCCGGACCGAGTCCGTTCTCGAACTGTCACAACCGACGAAGTGACGACACGAGTTACCTAAATAGCGAGGTGGAACCGTTCGTCGCCAGCAATCCGACGTCGCTGGGGACGGGGCGCGTCAACCTGGTGGCTGTGTGGCAGCAAGACCGGCTGCTGCACGGTTTGGCGGCGGGGATCGGCAGCGCTTTTTCCGAGGATGGAGGACGAACCTGGGCTGAAACCCAACTTCCCTTCACCTCCTGTGTGACAGGCGGAGCCAGCTTCAACAGGGTGACAGACCCGTGGGTCTCGATCGGGCCCGATGGGACGGTTTATGCGGCTGCTGTGGCCGAACAGAACAACTATGGGGTGTCCAGGTCAGTGACCGGAGTGCTGGTCAGCACCTCGCCTGATGGTGGCCGATCGTGGTCTTCTGCTCAGATGCTCGGCGGGACCAACGGCGCTGACAAAGACTCAATTACCGCGGACCCCACGAGGCCCGGAGTTGCATACGCCGTGTGGCGCGAAACGGATATACACAGCGGAGACGATGAATGGATCTCCAGGACATCTGACGCGGGGCGAACCTGGAGCCCGCCGGCAATCTTGATCGCCGGTAATGGGGAACGGTTCACGGTGGGTAACCAAATCGTGGTCGATCGGCATCGGGAGATACTCTACGACTTCTTCGATCTCGCCTCGCGCACTTCCGACGCACACCAGGCCTGCGGGAACAAAGCCGCTCGGCACCTCTGCTACCGCATGGTCGGCGAGGCGCAGTCTTCCGACGTATATGCCTCTTCAATTGCGTTTATCAGGTCAACCGATGGCGGGAAGACGTGGACGCAGCCGAGATCTGTGACTCGTGATCTCTCGGCTGGTCCGCCAGACGCGTACGTACCGCCCCGGACTGGAAGATATGTGCCGGCCGCAGCGATCTCTCCATCTACGGGAGACCTTGTTGTCGTCTGGCAGGACGCTCGGTTTAACCATGGCGCCTTCGATGGCATCGTGGAAGCTGGCTCACGCGATGGTGGCAAGAGGTGGTCACGACCGAGACTTGTAAGTGGTACAGTTCATCGGGCTTTCACTCCGGCGGTGCAAATCGATTTTAGAGGAAACATCGGGATCTCGTACTACACTCTGCAGGCGCCGTACACCAGTTCCCGCCCGCTGTGGACGCAGTACTGGTTTCGGTGTATCGGCAGGACCGGTCGATTGGCGAGGCCTGTGCAACTAGGCACGCGCTTTGACATCAAGACGGCTCCGCCGCTGTCGGGATACTTTGTGGGCGACTATGAGGGCATGACTGCGTTGCACCACTCCTTTGAAGCCGTATTCGTGAAGGCGAATACCGGGAACCTGGACAATAGGACAGACGTGTATGCGGTACGGATACCTTCGAGCCGTTGCTGACTCGCTCTCCCCGATTGGTCCACCAGTGAAGCCAGTGTGGGAGGACTTGGAGACCACCAAGCAACGAGCTCTACGGTAACCGGAGGATCTTGCGTCCAGAGCACAGCACTTGGGCCGCGACGCCCGTAAGCGCCGGTCTGCAAATGGCTCTCCCGCACTTTCGACTCGACTTTGCGGGAGAGCCCCTTCTAAACCGATTTTTACAAGAGGGGAGAGATAGGGCGCATCACCTCCTCCATCGGCAACCTTCTGTTTCGGCCATCCTGCTGCATCGCAGACCTATTCCTGCTAACGCCATGAGGCTCTGCTTCGCGCAGTTCCCTGCTCGGTTCCCGAGCACGGGAGGTCAAAGAGGGATGCGGCCAGCTGCACTGGTCTCCCTCAGGAGGCGGCTCCAATGCTGCTCAGAAGGTTCTCGCTGCTGCACTTCAGAGTACTACCGCGGCAGATCCATTGGACATGCTCACTGTTCTGGGTTGCTATCGCTGCGCCGTCCGACGGGCGCCATACAGAGCAACGATCATGGGTAGGCCCAACAGGGCGGCGCCGAACATGCCGCCCTCCAGTCCAATGCGGGTGGCCAGCACACCCATCAGTGGCGGATAGATGATGGCGCCCGTGCTCGCGGCCGTGGTGAGGCCGCCGCTCAAGGCCGCGATCCGGTGCGGATAGATGCTGCCACCGATGGCCATAATCATGGGGAATACCGGGCCGTAACAGGCGCCGGCAAGCGTGAAGAGGACCGCCGCGACTGGAAAGGACGGACTCCAGACAGCTCCCGCCAGAAAGAGCGAGGCGAGGCCCACACAGCCCACGGTGAAGGACGAGTACTCGAGCCGTTCGGCAATCCAGTTCGAGGCAAAACGCCCAACCGTTAATCCACCCCAGAAGGCGGAGAGCACCGCGGTAGCCTGGATCACCGATACGCCGGCCAGAAAGCGCACCAACCAATTGCTGATGCCGATCTCGGCCCCAACATAGAACCCGATGGTGATCGCCAGATAGGTGAAGGGCAGCAGGCTTTGTTCGCCTTGCTCCGCTCCATTCGCGCCGGGAGTGGTGGGTGCGTCCGCCCGCCGTCCACTGGGCATCTGGACCAGGATCAGCGCGGGAAGGGTGGTCAGGAAGCCCAGGCCGGTGGCCAGCACGAGCAATCGCCATGGGAAACCGACGCTCACCAAGAGCCCCACCAGGGCCGGAGCAACCAACGAGCCGATACTGAAAAACGCATTGAGGACGTTCTGAGAGGAAGCCCGCGCGTCTGGATACAGGTCCAGGAAGAGCCCGGTCACCTGCGGCTCAATCAGTCCGACGCCGCCGGTGCTGAGTGTGCCGCCCAGCACAAAGAGCCACCACGCCGGAGCCGCTGCCGCCAGGGCGCCCCCGGCGCCCGCGATACACACGCCCACCCGGAGCACACCACGACGTCCCAGTCGTTCCGTAATGAAACCTCCGCTCAGGGCAGCCACCGCGAACAGGCCGGACGACGAGAAGTACAGCAGGCTGATCGCGCTGTCCGGCTGCGCAAAGTCATGCTCGACCGAGCGGACCAGCGAGGGTATTAGGACCGCGGACCAGCCAAGCAGTCCGAAAAGGAGGTAGCCGGTGGAATCGAGCAGTCGCTTGTTGGGCATAGCCATGGAGCATACCCTTGATCGGGATAGTGCTGCATGGGGGAACTGTGGCCGGCATAGTATCGCTGTGCGCACGCGATACTATGCAGAGAGGCAGAGAGGAGTGCCATGGACCCGCAGTGGCTGGAATGGGCCAAACGCTTGCAGGCAGCGGCGCAGAACGGGCTCGCGTATAACCCCGACCCCTTTAACCTGGAACGGTATGAAGCCGTCCGTCGAGTAGCAGTGGAGATGATGGCGGCACACGCCGACGCGGCGCCGGAACGCATTGGCGATCTGTTCGCGGGGGAGGTGGGACACGCGACCCCGAAGGTGGACGTGCGCGGCGTGGTATTTCGGGAGAGTCAGGTGCTGCTGGTGAAGGAACGAGTCGATGGCTGCTGGTCGCTGCCAGGAGGGTGGGCGGACGTATACGACTCGCCCAGCGAAGCGACTGTGCGAGAGATCTGGGAAGAGTCCGGCTACCACACTCGTGCCACCAAGGTCCTGGCCGTCTACGATCGCTCGAAACACGGCCATCCGCCATTCCCCTTTCACACCTACAAACTCTTCTTTCTGTGCGAACTGGTGGGCGGCACGCCAACCAGCAGTATTGAGACCGACGATGTCGGCTTTTTCGATGAACACGGCCTGCCGGAACTCTCGGTTGGCCGCGTGACGCAGGCCCAGATTGGCCGATTCTTCGCGCACCACCGCGATCCAACCTTACCCACGGACTTCGACTAACCGACATGCATGACGACACGGGAGGTCTCGGTCCCACCGGCCTCGAACTGGCCGAGTTGAGCAGGAGCGAGATTCCCCTGGGCGCGGAAGTGGTGGCTCTGAGCCTCTGCGACAACCCCACCCATGTCATTCTGCATGGCGATAACCGCGAGCGCCGCATACGGATTCTGCGCCGCATGGGACAGGTGGTGCTCATCACCAGGCGCCATCCCGCCATCACCGCACGGCAGAACGGCGCCATGGTCGCGGTGCTGAGCGCGGCGCCTCCCAGTACCTGCGTCCCCTCCATGGCCCAACAACTCGGCACGCTGGCATCGATTCTCCGGCTGGGTCCCAGTACAGCGTCTCGCCTGCTGCAGTTCGGCGCGGCGGCGGCCAAGCATGAGCCGAAGGAACGCCACTGGCACCTGGGACCGGTGACGGTAGCACCTCAGGCACAGCGTCAGGGAATCGGCAGCCGCATCATGCGCGAGTTCTGCCAGGAGGCCGACGAGACCGGCGATGCGACCTACCTCGAGACGGACAAACTGGACAATGTGCGCTTCTATGAACGGTTTGGCTTTGAAACGGTCGGCGAGATAGAGCTACTCGAGGTTCCCTACTGGTTCATGCGACGGCCGCCTCAACCGCTGCCATGATGTCCTGTCCGGAACTGCATCTTGCCCTGAAGGGTTCAGCTGTTGTCGGCACGGCACAAGACGGAGAGTGACCATGTCCCGTGTGCTGATCACCGGTCCGGTAGGGCGGGTACCCTGTGGGTCTGCTCCTGCCCGGCCCGCTTTGGCCGGCTGCGGTAGTTACGATTACCTGCCGGACATACCATGGGCGGGCCGGGCGGAGCCAACTTGTGCCCCGAATGGAGTACGGCCCCTACGCCATCAATGCGTCTAAAGCCAAGACATCGTGGACGCGAAACCTCAGAAGGGCCGTACATGAACCCTGATCGGCGAGTGCATCGATGAGCTGACCGGCAAGCAGCTGGCGATGATTGGAGTCTGCCGAGGCAGGATCGCCGGTTACTTCCTGACTTGCGCTGCCAGATCTGCCTTCGATTGATCCATCAATCCGGTAACCACCGGGTTTAGCAGGTGCGAAAGCTGCTGCTGCGCGGCGGTCTGAGCGGGCGACGGGCTTTGCAGACCATCGGCCAGCACCGAGCCTTGCATTCCAGTGGCCTTGATCTTGAACAGGGCCAGGGCAGTGGGCGCAACATCCTCCAGCCGCACGGGTGCGTGTGATACCACACCGGCCGCCACACCCGGCCCAGCAATAACCAGGGGTATGTGCTGCGACTGCCAGGCGCCGCCGCCATGGTTTCCCTTCCAGCCCGGCGCGCCCTGTGCCAAGAAGGCCGCGTCTTCGGCGCAGAAGGTAACCACGTCGGGCGCATTGCCCCCCAGGAAGCTCTGCAGCAGGTATTGATTCGCGGTATCGGTCTGTGAGGTTACCTGTTGACCGCTCGCCAGCACATAACTGTCACCAGTTTGCGCGTGCACTTTGTAGTAGACAGCCTGAACGTACGGATTCTTGGCGGAAAGGACATTTTCTGCGACCGATTGAGCCATCGCCGCGTTTTGCAGCCAGATGTACCCCGCCGTCGAGTACGTCGTCTCCAGAGAGGTCGTCCCGGCCTTGCTGACGGCATCATCCATAACCGCGTCGGGAATCTGATATTTCAGCGGCGCCATGCCATGATCCGCCGTGATCACAAATGCAGTCTTATCGAGGACACCTGCTTTGCGGTAGGTATCCTCGATATAGCCCAGATCTCGATCAAAGTCCTTCATGAGCGTGACCGCTTTGTCGTGCTGGCCACCGTCTACATGGCCCAGCGGCCAATCAAACTCGGGCAGGTTAATCAAGGTCACTCGCTGATGCACTTGTTTGAACGATTCCATAGACAGCTTCGTCGCCAGCGTATCTTCCACGCCTAAGGGCAGTGTCGGTGTCGAGGTAGACAGACCGGCGGCATTCAGGATGCTGGCCGGTGGCACGTGGCCAGGGATAGCGGTCGGGACGTAACGGTTCTGCGTGCCGGGCGCATAGTACATGATGTAGTCGGCGTTCGGGCCACCCAGCGGGTCGGCGGCATAATACTTATGACCACTAACAGCGATAACTTTGGCGTGCGGATAGCGCGCCTTAAAGAGTGAAGCAATAGTCGGGACACCCGCCTGCTGCATCACGTGTTCCATCGCGCCCGCGCGAACTATGTCGGGATTGAAGAGCCGAACCGCGGTATTGTTGTCCGATATCCAATTGAAGCCAAGCATCCCGTCCCGAGCCGGTGTGGACCCGGTCGACAGCGTGGCGTGCCCCGCAGGCGTCTCAGACTCGAGTATCCCGGCGAACGCGTGATCGTACTCTATACCCGCCGCGCGCAGCGCATCAAGGTGCGGCAGCGACGTGATATGCAGATAGCTCGGTTCCCCTCCATCCAGCACCAGAACCACCAGGTACTGAGGTATGGCCGCGGCCCGCAGCGCCGCCATGGAACTCTGGTGCAACTGATGGGCCACACCGGCCGCGAGAGACGTGGAAAACAGGAGAAAGATGGCTGCAAAAACGGCGAAGGAAGCACGCGAGACCGTCCTTCCCCCACGATAAGCACGCGAAGGCATATAGGCAAGTGTACGCGATACGGTTCACGGTGGGGCAAGGAATCGGGGAGGTTGGAAGGAAAAGTTAAGAATAACCCTGTTCCCTTTGGCACACCGGGAAGAGCAGCGGGGGAACAGCTACGCTGTCCGCTCATCCCCGTTGTCACCTGGTTCCGCCTGGTGCTTTCGGCTGAGGCGGACTTTCTTGATACGGCGCCCTTCGATCTCCACCACTTCGAGCTGGACGCCGTTCGCGTGGACCAGATCGCCTACCTCGGGGACCTCGTTCAGATGCTCGAAGAGAAACCCTCCCAGGGTGTCGATATCGTTGTCGGCGACTAGATGGATGTTCATCTCCTCGTTGACGTCCTCCAGACGAACCATGGCGTCGAAGATGTACTCGTCCTCGCTGACCTTGCTATACGGCGGTTCCTCGGTGTCGTATTCGTCCTGAATCTCGCCGACAATCTCTTCCAGGATGTCCTCGATCGTTACCAGCCCCACCGTCCGGCCATACTCGTCGAACACGATTGCCATGTGTACCTTCTGCCGCTGAAATTCGCGTAAGAGATCGTCGGCGCGTTTGGACTCAAAGACGAAGATGGCGGGGCGGGCCACGTCGCGCAGACTGACGGTGAGATCGTTCTCGCGCATGTACTTGAGCACATCTTTGTCGTAGAGAATGCCGACAATCTTGTCGATGCTGTTCTCATAGACCGGTATGCGTGAATGCCCCTCGCGGAGAATGACGTCGAGCGCGTCCATCAGCGGCATATCGACCGGCACGGCGATCATGTCGTTGCTCGGTCGCATCACCTGATCGACCATCACCTTATCGAGATCGAGGATATTCTCAATCCGCTCGGTCTCCTCCTCGGTTAATCCACCCTCGCCTTCAGCCAGGTTGATGGTGGAGCGCACCTCATCCTCGGAGATGGCCGACACGGTGTGCAGGCCGCCTCCCTGTCCCAGGAGTCGCATCAGCACACTGACAATGCTGCCGGTGGAGGAAATTATCGGGGCAAGCAGCACGGAAAAGACCCGCACTGGACGCGCCAGAACTCGGGAAACCTCTTCCGACTTGCGCACGGCGATGTTTTTTGGCGTCAGTTCGGCGAAGATGAGGACGACCAGGGAGATGCCAATAGTCGCGACCAACTCGTTCCAGGGAGAGGGAAGCAGATCCTTGAAGAGCAGTGTCGCCATGCTCGAGGTCACGATCAGCGAGGTCGAGCTGATAATGAGAATGGTCGACAGGAAGCGATTAGGGTCGCGCTTGAGATATGCGATGACCTGACCGACGCCGCCGTGCTGCTCGAGGTTGTGTATTTGCGCGGGGCTGAGCGCCGTAAGCGCGGTTTCAGCCGCCGCCGACATCGCCGCCGTTATCACTGTGATGACCAGCAGCGTGCCTTCAATTAGGTGTGCGTTCACTAGGGGATCAACGGCTCCTGCCGAAAGCGCGGCGCCTGGAAGAGCGTACTGATCGAGCTGCTCTCGTGCGTCCGGCGGATGGCCTCGCCAATCAGCCAATCGATCGGTTCGATAATGATCTTGTGGTCCTTGCACTCATCGGACAACTGGATAGTGTTGGTAACGACGACGCGCTCCAGCTTGCTCCGGCGGATCAACTCGCAGGCGTTGTCCGCCATGATCGGGTGCACGGCGTATGCCATGACAGACTTTGCCCCACGGGCCAGCAGGACATCCGCTGCCTCTTCCAGAGTACCGCCGGTTGAGATCATATCATCCACGATTACCGCGGTCCGGCCCCCCACGTCTCCCACCATCTCCAGCACTTCGGCCACGTCCGGCTCCGGCCGGTGCTTGGCAATAATCGCCAGATCCGCGTTGATGCGATAGCGGAACTCGTTGGCACGCGTCACTCCGCCGCTGTCCGGCGAGACCACCACCACATCTCCGATGTTTTGCATGTTCAAGAGATCGGCCAGGATGGGGATAGCGGTGAGGTGGTCGACCGGGATATCAAAGAAGCCCTGAATGGCCGGTGCGTGGAGATCGACGGCAATCACGCGGTCCGCGCCGGCAGTGGTAATCAAATTGGCCATCAGCTTGGCGCTGATCGGCTCCCGGCCGGCGGCTTTCTTCTCCTGCTTGGCATAGGCGTAATACGGTATCACCGCGGTGATGCGGTCAGCTGAAGCCCTCCGCAGGGCATCAATCATAATGAGCAGTTCCATCATGTGATGATCTGAGGGATTCGACGTTGGCTGGATCACAAAGACATCGGCGCCGCGGACATGTTGCTCAATTTTGACGCGCGTCTCGCCGTTTTTGAAGGTACCGACCATCGCGTGCCCCAGCGGCACGCCCAGATACTTACACACGCCCAGCGCCAGGGGCCGGTTTGCGTTGCCACTGAAGATCTTCAGGTCTCCCATTACCCCTCTCCCCTCAACTGCTCATCGCGATCCGGTGTAGGCGCTTCCTTGATAACGCGCGCCGGCGCCCCGGCCACGGTGCTTCCCGGCGACACATCCCGCGTTACCACCGAACCGGCGCCGGTGCTGGCGCCCTTACCAATCGTCACCGGCGCGCGCAACATGGTATCGCTGCCAATGAACGCTCCATCCTCGATGGTGGTTCGATGCTTGGCGCTTCCATCGAAATTACAGGTGACGGTTCCCGCTCCAATGTTGACCTCACTGCCGACGACCGCATCGCCCACATAGCTAAAGTGATGCATTTTGTACCGCGGCCCCACCGCCGACCGGTTGATCTCGGCGAAGTTCCCGATATATGCGCCTCGGCCAAGATGCGAGCCGCCACGAACACGTGAATACGGACCGACCGCCACGCCGTCCTCCAGGGTCGAGCCCTCCACGGTGGAAGCCACGATCCGGCAGCCCTCGCCGACCTGTGCGTCGCTGAGGTACGCGTGCGGTCCAATCACGCAGCCGCGTCCGATACGTGTCTGGCCGGTGATCGTGGTACCAGGTTCGATCACCGTGTCCGCCTCAATCTCAACCTCTTCTCCAATATGGGTGCTGGCGCTGTTCACAATCGTCACGCCGCTCGCCATGAGCCGGTGATTGGTCCGGCGATAGAGCGCCTGCGTGGCCTCCTCGAGCTGGACTAGATCGTTGATGCCCAGCACATCGGCCCCTCCAGACACCGTCACCGCGACGGTTCCCGGACGCTTGGTCTCGGTACCCTCCGCCGCCATGGCCACCACATCGGTCACGTAGTACTCGCCTTTGGGCGGATGCGGCTGCAATTGCGCCAGGCACGCGCGCAAAAAGGGCGCATCGAAGACATAGGCGCCCAGGTTCACCTCGTCGATGGTCTGCTGCTCCGGCGAGAGATCCGACTCTTGAAGCAGTGCGACCGGTTCACCTCCCCGCGTGCGAATCACCCGACCAAAGCCTCGCGTGTTCGCCAGATGAGTCGTCAGCAATACCACCCGAGCACCGGTCTGCTGCTGTAGATCAAGCATCTGGCGCAGAGTCTCGGGGGGCAGCAGCGGCTCGTCGCCGTTGACTACCAGTACCCGCTGCACGTCGGCAGGAAGCGAGTCCATGCCAATCCGCACTGCATGCCCGGTCCCCAGTTGCCGATCTTGCACAACACACCGGGCCGACTCTCCGGCCTCGTGTCGAACGAGTTCGGCGCCATACCCAATGATAATAGTGGGGCGAGCGAACCCGATGCCGTCCAGCGATCGCAGCACGCGCGCCAGCATGGTCTTTCCCGCCAACCGGTGCAGCACCTTTGGCAGGCTTGATCGCATACGGGTGCCCTTGCCGGCGGCGAGGACCAGAGCAGCCTCGTTCACGGCAGAGAACCCCCGGCTAGGTGGACCGGATCATCCGTCATACCCACCTTACCGGCCACCATCCTGCGTACGTCGTCCAGCCCAGGCGAATGAAAAAGTGAAGCGCCTGGTCGTGGCTCCGCTGTGTGTGCACCCGATGTGTTCCGCTCTCTTTATCCCGTGAGGGTCGCTGGATAGTGTACTGGGGCGGCAGGATTCGAACCTACGATAGCGGATCCAAAGTCCGCTGCCTTACCACTTGGCCACGCCCCACCGACGCTCGATTGTACGGCCTGGCGCAAAAGATGGTCAATTGGAGCGCTGCTCGCGCCGTACCCACCGGTAGAACGCCCAGACGCTCAGCGAGACCACGGTCCAGGCCACCATAGCCAGCAACAGCGCGACCCAGGCGGGAACCCGCGCCCCCACCTGCCAGATCACGAGACCGAAGGCAACCAGACCAATACTTCCGGCCCGCGCGCCAAACGCATCGGCCCCGGCGGACCCCTGCCCGTGTTTCTCACCCAGCAGGGTGAGGCTCGCCACCAGGATGGCGGGGAAAGCCAGGAAGAGGCCGGCGACCTCCGGCCCGGAGGTCTTGCCGATAATCCCCACCAGAGCAGTCACGGTGCCACCGCCCACGAAGCGAATCGCGTAGTCCTTCGCGGTGGTCTCTTTGATCTTGGTAGGGTCACTGCCAACTGGGGTGAACACGCTCATCGCAGGAAGAGCCCCCACAGCCCGAACGCCAGCGCCAGCCAGGCGGTACAGGCGATACTGGCCACCACCAGCGTGTTGCCGGTCCGTTTCAAGAGCAGCCGGCTGGTCAGCACGGCGTAGAGCAGAAAGGCCGCCGAGCCGGCTATCATCGACCGCCCTTCCAGGTCCGCATAGCTGCCACCATGCGATGCAAAGGTCAATCCCAGGGTGGCCAGGGCCACAGACGGCGCGGCGCCAAAGATTCCGGCAAAGCTCTTGGGCTGCAGCACATCGCCCAGCACCGCAAACGCTGTTACCACCACGCCGCCGAGGACGAATCGAACCACCAGCTCGATCACCATAGCGCACCTCTCGCAGCAGTTGATGAGGCAACATTCATGCCAGAGAGCGAATTGAAGACGGAGTTGCGTCCTGAACTAGGGTTTCAGCTCACGCAGGTGCACATCCACCAGGGTATACAGCATACTCCCGATCTCGCCGTACGCGGCGCCCCGGCTCCATCTGGTCTCAAAGCGCCATACCTGCTCAGGAGTATGCTCCAGCGTGTGATAGCCCCGTTCGGCCAGCGCCTCAATCAACTCGACCACCAGGGCATGCAGATCGAGTTCGTACCGCTGCACCTGTTCATCCATCGCCACGCACGTCCCCGATTGCCTTGTCATTCACTATTCAAACACAATTCAATCATACGACAAAGCGGAGTACGAGCCGATGCAGGCCGAAGCCTTCATGCTCAAAAAGAGGGTCATCCCCGAATGGCACAATAAAGCCATGATGCTTTCCACGTCGCTTGACTCCCTGCCGGCTGGACTGCTCGGGCGTATCGTCGAGCGTGCGCTGGGCTTCGAACTCGATCCCCTGGCGGTGGTGGTCTCAGGCAGCTATGCAGCCGGCCGGGCTGACCTGGGAAGCGATCTCGATCTGATGCTGCTGGTGGACCGCGAGCCAACCGAGGGCTATCGTACCTGGTTCGAGGATCGGCCCGGTCGCCCCCTGCATGTCTCCTGCGGTTGCAAGGTGCTCGACCGGTGGATAGCGAACGGTCGAGCACCTGCCGGATGGTCGCTCGGCTTCCCCACTACAGAGGCGACGACCGTGCTGTGGGCAACCGATGCCGGCCGGCGGCGACTGGACGATCCGCCGGCGGTGTATCGCCCAGCGAGCCCGCCAGAGTTGGAAGACTTCGTCGAGAGCGCTTCCAAAACGCAGCGGGCTCTGGCCGCCGGCGATGGGGTGGGTGCCCGCTGGCACGCCCATGACATGGCGGCGTATGCGCCAACCCTGCTGGTCCCACTCAATCCACCGTGGCGGGTTACCGACCGGCGTGATGCGCTGGCTGCCGCCCTGGCGCTGCCGCTGGCGCCGCCGCACTACGCGGCCGATCTCGCCACCTGCCTGGGCCTCGACTGTGTCGCCGGCCAGACACTCGCGGTGGCAGCCCTTCGCCTCCCACGTGAACTGCTGGCCTTCCTGCGCGCGCGGCAGCCGGGCATCGATCCACAGCCCTGGATCTCCAGGTATCTGGCCGATGGCTCCCTGGAGCGGCATCTGAACGCCATCGAGGAACCGCTCTGATCTGGGGAATACGCGCTCGGAGCGGGTGACGGCGCGCAGCGGGATAGTATGACCCTGGAGGTACTCATGAGCGACGAGCTGAGTGGTACGGATAGCAGCCCATCGGTGGCGGAAACCCGCGAACTCTGGGACCGGAAGGCGGCGTTTTGGGACGAGCGTTTTGGCGAGGGTAATGAGTTCCACCGGGTGCTGATCGAGCCGGCGCCCCTTCGGCTGCTGAATATCCAGCCCGGCGAGCGGGTCCTCGATATCGCCTGCGGCAATGGCGCTCTGTCCCGCCGGCTGGCAGGCCTGGGCGCCCAGGTGCTGGCCTTCGACTTCAGCAGTGTCTTTCTAGAGCGGGCCAGGGCGCGTAGCATCGCGTTGTCCGGCCAGATTGCCTACCAGATGGTCGACGCCACCGATCGCAATCAACTGCTGGCCCTGGGTGAGGGCAGGTTCGACGCGACAGTGGCCGGCATGGCGCTGATGGACATGCCGGCCATCGACGCTCTGGCGGAGGCGCTGAACCGGCTCCTGCGTCCCGATGGGCGCTTCGTGTTTACGGTGCCGCACCCCTGCTTTAACTCCAACGCAGTCGCCATGCAGGCCGAGACCGAGGAGCGCGAGGGCCGGCTAGGGGTCGCCCACGCCATGAAGATCACCGGCTATCTCGATGTGCCGCCCGGCATCGGGGCCGGCATGCCCGGCGAGCCGAACCCGCACTACTACTTCCACCGGCCGCTCTCCCAGCTCCTGGCCCCATTTCTCAGCGCGGGATTCGTGCTGGACGGCATGGAGGAGCCGGCCTTTCCTCGGAACGACCACGCCCGTGCGCTCTCCTGGGCCAGCTATCACCAGATTCCGCCGGTACTGGCCGTGCGCCTACGCCGTCAGACCCATTGTGACGATCTCCGGCCGTAGCACCAGGTCGCCGCGACGAACAGGACTCCGCCCAAGGTCCACCACGGATCCCACAGCAGGAGGTGCCACCGGGCCGCCACGGAGTGCATGGATGCCGGTGTGCTGATCATACCGACCGCCATCAGCCCACGTACCGCCAGGTTCGCGCCGCCGTAGAGAACCAGGAGTAGACCGGTCCCCCAGCCGGCGGTAAGCAGCACCCAGCGGGGAATGACCCGGCCCCAGGGGCGAACCAGCGCGAGCGCGAGTAGCCCGGCGATGGCTTTCAGGGCGCCAGTGATCCAGAGGATCGCGACGAAGGTCGGATCACGGGACAGAGCGGGCGTCCTGATGACGTTCCCAATGGTATCGCCACCCACGGTTCCTCCGGCCGCCCAATAGAAGCTCATGGCGGCAAACACCGCGGCCCACGCACTGACCGCGTACGCCGGCCAGATCACCGCCCCGGACCGCGCGACGGGCGCAGCGGTCACAGGTCCCTGGATCGCCGGCCCCCCATCAGTCGCAGTCATGGATACTTGTGCCACATGGTGAAAGTCATCCGTTGTTCTTCCTTTAATCTCGCTCAGATTCTAGCTGATGCGTCTGGCGGGGTATGATCATACACCAGGGACGGGGAGGAGACCATGTTTGGGCCGACACTGCGCGGCGACAGGATCAGTCTGGAGCCGCCACGACGCGAGGATCTACCGCTCCATATGGCCTGGCACGCCGATCTCGAGGTCTTCCGCTACCTGGCCCCACTGCACGGTCCGTCCACACCGGCCCAGATGGAGCGTGACTACGAGGAAATAGCGACCTACGACCGCATGATTGCGTGGGGCATTGTGCGCGCGGGGCAGACTATCGGCGGCGCTTTCATTGTTGGCATCGACTGGATAAACCGGCAGGCCGAAACGACGCTGATGCTGGGTGACCGTTCGGCCTGGGGCCGGGGCTATGCCACGGAAGCGGTGCGCCTGCGCACCCGTTATGCCTTTCAGGAGTTGGGCCTGGAACGGCTGGAGAGCAATTCCGTGGCCGACAATATCGGCATGCACCGCGCGTTGGAGCGCTCCGGCTACCGCAATATCGGACGCAAGCGTCACTGCTTCTACCGGCACGGCATCTGGCACGACCGCTTCATGTTTGAAGTACTCCGTGAGGAGTGGCTGGCCGAACACCAATAACGGGGACGGTCGGTTCACCGTGAGCAGGGCAGGCACACATGGTGCAGGGTTATGAGACGGGTGCGGAGCACCGCAACACGCTCACCCCTACGACCACAATGAAACAGAGAAGGAGAGTGATCCGGGATGGCGAAAATCAATCCGATTCAGATTCAGAAGTATCTCAGCGGGGTCGATTACCCAGTGCAGAAGCAAGACCTGCTCAAGCATGCCGAGCAGAACGGCGCGGACCAGGATGTCCGCTCGGCACTCGAGCAGTTGCCCGACGAGTCATTCGAGACGCCGGCTGATGTCAGCAAGGCAATCGGCAAGCTAGAGTAGCGCCGCCGCTTCAGCCGTCTACCTGGCGCTGAATCTCCCGCAACCGTTGTGCGATCTGCTCGGCGCGAGATCGACAATCAGGAAGTGTTCCCGGTTGTCGACGGTTCGTCGTTCGGTTTGCATGAATGCTCCTTGGTCACAGGACAGGGTGCGTGGGGTGTACTGGCTCGATGGCAGCCGCGATTGGCGGCGCATATCGTACCGCGGGGCTGAGGGTCGCTGCCACAGCAAGCCAAAATAGCCAGACGCCGAGTACCAGCACTGTGGTGATAGCGCCTATCCACTGGAGCAACAGACCGGTGAGCGCCAGCCCTATGGGCTGACTCGCAGTGACTACCAATTGGAAGACACTTCCAACGCATCCCCGCAGGTGCTCTGGCATGCCGGGAAGAAGATAGCTGAGTTGGACCACATTGTACATGGGTATCAAAACATACATGCCCGCCGTGATAACCCCCAGAACAAGCGGGTTTGGCGCCACGGCATACAGGAGCCACAATGGCACTGAGGCACAACGCACGCCAAGAATCACCTGTGCAAAGCTGAACCACTGCTGAATACGGCCGCCAACCAGCGATCCCGCGATGCCACCCACCGCGGCAATCGAGAACATGGTGCCAATTCCCGCCGGCGAGGCGTGCTGCTCCTTCGCCAAAACAATGAGAATCAGGTACAGTCCTGATCCCACCGCGGCATAACCGCTGGTGAGAAGCGCCATGGTACGGATGAGGGAATGACGCCACAGCCAGGTCAGGCCCTCTCGTATCTGTTGAAGGATGCCGGACTTCGCGGTAGTCCGTTCCTCCTGGAACGCGGTCTTAACGGTAGTTTGTTGACCGGGGTGAGAAGCGGGTAAAACAGAGGAGCCCCGGAGGTGCTGCGTTGTATGAAGCCCTATCCTGTCTCTGTCCGTGTGGCGCTGCTCGCTGCCGTTGATAGCGGCATG
>JAABUJ010003859.1_pt1 | contig 16358 bp, 16 predicted proteins | sample 5559131 | NCBI WGS metagenome assembly JAABUJ01 (sample SAMN10711875, study PRJNA513366) | rock metagenome | isolation source: Antarctica rocks | place: Antarctica: Victoria Land, Mt New Zealand nord | collected 2016-01-07 | reverse complement strand
CGCTCACCGGGCTGCTCAACCACCGCGCCTTCCACGCCCGCCTCGACGAGGAGATCGCCCGCGCGGAGCGGGGCGGCCGCCCGCTGGCCCTGCTGCTGGTGGACCTGGATGACTTCCGCGCCATCAATAACACCCACGGGCACCAGGCGGGCGACCGCGCCCTCGTCGCCATCGCGGCGGCGCTGCGCGGTAGCCTGCGCGCGGGGGACAGCGCCGGGCGCCTCGGCGGCGACGAGTTCGCGGCCCTGCTGCCCGAGGCCGACCTGAGCGAGGCCCTGGCCGTCGCGGAGCGCGCCCGCGCGGCCGTCGCCGGCATCGCGCTCCCGGCCGGCGACGCCACCATCCGCGCCACGACGAGCCTGGGCGTCGCGGCGCTGCCCCGGCACGCGCGCACGCGCGACGCGTTGATCGCCGCCGCCGACCAGGCCGCCTACGCCGCCAAGGATGCCGGCAAGGATTGCGTGCGCCCCTACGGCGACCCGCCGCGCCTGGCACTGGTGGGGCGGGCCTAGCGCGGCGGCGCCTCCGGGTCGGCCGGCCCTGGCCCGCCCTGATACGGGGTGCGCTCCATCTCGTCCACGAGGGCGACCAGGCGCGCGCCGTCGTAGAAGCGGCGGCCGCTCGCGTCCGCGGGCGGCGGGCCGTGGCGGGCGTCGTAGCGCCGCAGCAGCTCCTCGGCGAGGGGGCGACCGTGGCGCAGGCGGTCTTTATGGTGTGTGTGCGGATCGAGCATCAGCTCGACCATGCCGCACATCTCGCTGAGGGCCTCGCTCGCCACGATGCCGTCGGTCCCCCGCAGCGTGCGCAAGAGCGCCCCGCGTTCCGCGGCGTCGGGCTCGTTCATACGGTCCCCTCTTGTGAGGCGGGTGTGCGGACAGTCCTGGCTCAGTGTCGCACCGCCGCACGGATAGCGGCGTAACCACAGCGCCTCCTCGCGCGTTTCTACAGTGGAGCGGGGAACGGGCATAGGCCGGCGCCGGTGTCAGTGGGCTGAGGGGCAGCGGGGCCGTGAGCTTCCTGCCCGGTCCCCCGCCTGTCGTTATGCCGGCGTACTCCCTGCCCCGTACCCTCCGCCCCGTCGCTGCGCGCGGGGCCGGCCTTGCCGGCCTTGCCAGCCGTGCGCGCGGGCGGCCTCGCGCGGCGATGGTACTAGAGCTACGGGTCGTACCGCGCCCAAGATAAAGAGCAGCTCCATGGTCGCGCTAAACCCCCATTTTCCCGTGTGAATCGTAGCTCTATCGTAGCTCCATGCCTGTGGAGCTAGAGCTACGGATGGTACCACGTTTCGCGGCCCGATGGTACCACGATCCGCGGCCCGTTGGAGCCCCTGTCGTACTAAAATAGCACCACGATCTGAGGCCCCTGGATGGGCTCGTCGCACCACGCCGGGCGGCGCTGTGGCGCTTCCAGGAGGACTAGCGGTGGCCGTCCAGACGAGGCCACACGACGCGCAGGACGGCGGCGATGAGCAGGACGGTGCGGGCCACGTAGGCGCCGACGAGGACGGCGGCGAGGACCGCAGCCACGACGTTGAGGGGCGGCGAGGAGGCGTGGGCGAGCGGGGCGACGAGGGGGTCGGCGAGGGCGCAACGCACGATCTACCGCCCGACGCGCCGTGTGGCCCCGGTCTCGGCGCACCCCGTCGGCGACACTCCCGGTAGGGGTGCGAAAGGTCAACGGTGGTAGACTGGGGGCCACACCCATGGCGGGCACGGCGACCGCGGGCGGTGAGAGGGCGGGGAGGAGGCGATGGCTGTCGGACGCGGGAAGAGTCTGCTGATCGGGCCGGCGGTGCTGCCCGATGGCACGCGCACGACGGCGTATCGGGCGTTGACGGCGCTCGTGTGCGCCCAGTGCGGCGCGGAGATCGCGGTGGGCCACGTCTTCTCGCGCCACGGCCGGCATGCCGCCGGGGGCTCCATGGGGGGAGGCGCGATGATGGAGCCGGTCTGCCTGGCGTGTCGCCCCGTGCGCGCGGAGGGGGCCGGCGCTGGGTGAGGGAGACGCGCGGCCGCGCGGATGACGGCCGCCCGTACGAAGCCGGCGCGCGGCCGCCCCTGTGGTGACTCCGTGGTCCATCCGGCCGATGAAACAGCTCAGCCGGGCCACGTCGTCACCATAGCCTACCCTCATACGAGCATGCGCCGCGCCCTCTACCACCGATAGGGGTGCGGCCCGAAGTCGGCACGGTAGTAGTCCTCCGTGTGCGTCCCCGGTGGGATCAGCGTGTCGACGCGCTCCTTGTCCTCGGCCGTGATCGTCACGTCGTTGGCCGCGAGGTTCTCGTCCAACTGCGCCACGCTATTGGGGCCGAGGATCGGGCTCGTCACGCCAGGCTGCGCGGTCAACCAGGCCAGGGCGAACGCCGTCATCGAGCAGCCCTTCTCCGTGCACAACTGCTCCAGGCCCTCCAGCACCCGCCAGGTGTCCTCGCTGAAGTCGTCGGGCTTCTCGCGCGCGTTGGACGGCGCCGCCTGTCCGCGCCGGTACTTGCCGGTCAGCTTGCCGCCCGCGAGCGGGCTCCAGGGGATCACCGCGACCCCGTAGGTCTGGCAGAACGGGATCAGCTCGCGCTCGACCCGCCGGTCGAGCAGGTGGTACGGCGGCTGCTCGGAGATGAAATGGGTGAGCCCCACCTCCTTGGCGACCATCCACGCTTCCATGAGCTGCCAGGCGGCGTAGGTGCTCGTGCCGACGTAGCGCACTTTGCCGGCGTGGATTAGGTCGTCGAGCGCGCGCAGCGTCTCGTCGATGGGCACGCTCGACTGCGGCCGGTGGATCTGGTAGAGGTCGATATAGTCGGTCCCCAAGCGGCGCAACGAGGCGTCGCACGCCTGAATGATATTGCGGCGATGGTTGCCCTGCATGTTGCGATCGTTGTCGTCCATCGCCCCATGGACCTTGGTCGCCAGGACTACATGGTCGCGCTTCCCGCCGGACAGGGCGCGCCCGGTCATCTCCTCCGACACACCACGCTGGTAGACATTGGCGGTGTCTATAAAGTTACCGCCGGCGTCAAGGAAGCGGTCGACCATGCGCGTCGCCTCGGCCTGGTCGGTCTTGCCGCCAAACATCATCACGCCCAGACACAGCGTACTAACCTGCACGCCGGTACGTCCCAGTGGACGATACTCCATCGTTAGTCCTTACTTCATCACGGCCACGCGCCCGCTCCGGGCGCGGTCACCTGAGGAATAACGCCGCATGAATGAGGCCACGCCGCGTGCCCCTTGCATAACTGTACCAACTACACCTACGCTGCTACACGCCGCATCCGTACGGTGATAATCGCATCGTTATTGTACGGATGCGGTGTGTAGCCAACACAGGTGATCGACATGACCACGGCGGAGGAGGCGCTGCACGCTCTCTTCGCTAACCCCATAGTGGTGGAGGGCGCGAATGTCCGTGAGGGATGTGCGAACAGGCTGCCGCGTCACACGTTTGACAAAATATGTCAAACGTGTGACACTACCCTACAATCGAGCCCTCCCCGCTGTCACAGCGCTAGTGCCGGAAACGCCGCATGTGTCTAGTGTTCCACCGATGAGGGCAATGCCTACTGTATGAGGAGGGAGATTTGTCATGCGTGGACGACGCGTAATCCTGATCCATTCGCTCGTGGCCGCAGTGCTACTGACGGCCCTTGCCGGACAACGGGGCACCCCCAGCGCGCGGGCCGGGAGCGGCACCCGCACCGCTCCGAAGATCACCTTGACCTTGTGGTATTGGAACCGCTCGATCGACGACGCGGTCATCGCCCAAGTCGACAAACAGTTCCCCACCATCTCCTTGCAAGCCGAGAAAATCGGCGGCAACTATAACGCCAAGCTGCGCACCACCCTGGCGGGGCAAACCGATGTCCCGGACATCGTCGGCCTCAACTCCGACGTTTCGACGTTTTTCCCCGACGAAAGCCAGTTCGTTAATCTCCTCGACGAGGGCGCCGGCGCGGTCAAGAGCCAATATCTGGGCTGGAAGTGGCAGCAGGGCATCGCACCCGACGGCAAGATGATTGCCTTCCCCATGGACACGGGACCGACGGCCCTGTTCTATCGCGCCGACCTATTCAAGAAAGCCGGCCTGCCCACCGACCCGCGGCAGGTCGCAGCCCTGATGTCCACATGGAATGCCTACTTCCAGGCCGGCAAGAAACTACAGGCGGCCCTGCCGAAGGCCCATATGCTGGACAGCCTCTACTTCACCGTGTTCAACCAGGTCATGGCCCAGAGCGCCACGCAGTACGAGAATAAGGCGGGCCGGTTCATCGGCGACCAGGCCCCCGTCCAGCGCGCCTGGAACCTGGCCGTCGCGGCCCACGACATGGGTCTGAGCGCCAAGTCCGCCGCATTCACGACCGATTGGAACGCTGCTATCTCCGACGGCGCCATCGCCTCGTTCGTCGGCGCGGTCTGGATGAAGGCCATCCTCCAGGATGCCGCGCTCACGACCGCCGGTGCATGGCGCGTGGCCCGCGCGCCCGGCGGCGCGGGGAACCAGGGCGGGTCCTTCCTTGCCGTGACCAAGTATTCGCAGCATCCTAAGGAGGCCTTCGCGGTCGTCAAATGGCTGGAGTCGCCGCGCAATCAGCTACGCGCCTACGTCGATCTAGCGCTGTTCCCCTCCACGCCCAGCGCCTACAGCAGCCCGGCGATGAATCACGCCGAGCCGTTTTACGGTGGACAGAATACGACGCCGGTCTTTGCCCTGTCGGCCAAGAATGTCAAACCGGCGTACTACGGGGCGGACTACGACATCATCAACGCCATATTCGAGCAGGATATCATCAATATCGACACCCTGAACGAAGGGTCCCCACAGGCTTGGCATGACACCCAACATGAGGTGCAACGCGAGTTGTCCCACTAGCCAACGGAGGGAGAGACAGATGAGGACCACGACAACCGGCGTAACCCTTGGACGACGGACGGGAGCACATCCCAGGACTGGACCGCGTGACTTCGGCCGCTACCTGCCGATCTATCTCGCCATCGCGCCGTTCTACCTCCTGTTCGCGGTCTTCGGGCTCTTTCCCATCGCCTTCTCGCTGTACCTATCCTTCCAGAAATGGGACGGTATCGGCGCGATGACCGGGGTCGGCCTGAGCCAGTATCACTACCTCGTCACGGACTCCTTTTTTTGGCAGTCGCTCGTGAATACGCTAGAGATCTGGATCATCTCGACCATCCCCATGCTGTTCCTGGCGTTGGTGGTCGCCTTCCTGCTCAATTCACCCCTGCGCTTCACCACCTTCTACCGGGTCGCCTACTTCATCCCCAATGTCACCTCCATCGTCGCCATCGCGATCATCTTCGGGTCGGTCTTCGGCAATAGCTCCGGGCTGCTCAATGCCCTCTTGTCGGCGCTGCACCTGCCTACGGTCGCATGGTTGACGACGCCGTGGGGCATCAAGATCGCCATCGCGTCGATGGTGATCTGGCAATGGACCGGCTACAACGCGATCATCTACGTGGCCGGCCTGCAGAGCATCCCGGGCGACTTGTACGAAGCCGCCCGCATGGACGGGGCGAGTACACCCAATATCTTCTTCCGGATCACCATCCCGCTCCTGCGGCCGATCATCCTGTTCACCGTCATCACCTCGACGATCGGTGGCATGCAGATCTTCACCCAGCCGCAGATCCTCTTGGGGAACACCGGGACGACGGGGGGGCCGGGCAACGCCGGCCTGACGATGGTGCTCTATCTGTACCACGTCGCCTTCGAGCAAAACCAGTTCGGCTACGGCGCGGCCGTGGCCTGGGGTCTCTTCATCATCATCGTGCTGTTCTCGGCGCTCAACTGGCGGATCGTCCAGGGCGCGGGAACCGCCGAACTGCGGTAACGGAAAGGACATGGGACAATGGCCACACAACATGTCGAGACGACAGAGCGCACCGTCACCGTACCGACGAGCAGGCGTCACCTGAAGGTATCGAGCCTGCTGCCTCACCTGGCGCTCCTCTGCGGGGTCGTCATCTCCATCTTCCCGTTTTACTGGCTCATCGTCATGGCCACGAACACGACGAGCGCCATCTACAGCTACCCGCCCACGCTGACGTTCGGCACGCAGTTAGTGACTAATATCACCCATGTCATGGCGAGCATCGACTTCTTCGGGTCGTTCGTGAACACGTTCATCGTCGCGGTCTGTACGATGGTACTGGTGTTGTTCTTCGACTCGCTCGCCGGCTTCACCTTCGCCAAGTTCGAGTTCCCCGGTAAGAAGGCGCTGTTCCTGGTGTTGCTGGCGACCTTCATGGTGCCCGCGCAGCTCTCGGTCGTGCCGCTCTTCGTGATGATGGCGCACCTGAAGTGGGTCGGCGGCCTGCAAGCCTTGATCATCCCTGGCGCCGCTAATGCCTTCGGCATCTTCTGGATGCGGCAATACGCCGATGGGGCGATCCACCCCGAGTTGTTGGACGCCGGGCGCATGGACGGGTGCGGCCACTTCCGTTTGTACTGGAACGTGGGGCTGCCGATCTTGCGTCCGGCGCTGGCCTTCCTGGGCATCTTCACGTTCATTTATGCCTGGAACGACTATCTCTGGCCCCTGATCGTGCTGGTCAACCCCCGTCGGCTCACCCTGCAGGTGGCCCTGTCCCAACTCAACGGCGTCTACAGTACCGATTACGGTATGGTCATGGCGGGGACGTTGCTGGCGACTCTCCCGCTCATCATCATTTTCCTGGTGGGCAGCCGGCAGTTCATCGGCGATATCGCCGCGGGCGCCATCAAGTGAGTGGCGCCTGCATGGAGAGCGATGACGTTGTGCCACCAGCCGATCGGCAGAGAGCCGCGATGCGCGGCGGGATGATGCCAACATTACAAGACGTGGCGCGCGCGGCCGGGGTCGACCGGTCGGCCGTCTCCTACGCGCTCTCGGGCAAGGGGAACCTCAGCGCCCAGACGCGGGCACGCATCATCACGCGCGCCCAGGAGTTGGGCTACCGGCCCAACCTCCTGGCCCGGAGCCTCATCAAACAGCGGACGCACACTATCGGGCTCGTGGTCGCGGACGTGACCAACCCCTATTATGGCGCCGTCGCCCAGGCCGTGCAGCGGGCCGCGTATCGCTGCGGCTACCACGCCATCATCGTGACCACTGATCGCGACGCGCGGCTGGGGCACGAATTGCTGTCCGATCTGGTAGCGCGCCAGGTCGACGGCCTCATCGTCATGCCCGGCGGCCTGCACGCCGACGCCGTCCAAGCGATCACAGCGGCGGGCCCCCCCGTCATGTGGTGTCTGTGGGGGGAGGAGGGGCATGAGCTTGTCCCGGCGGTCGGCTTCGACTTCGTCCGGGCCGGCCGCGTGGTCGCCGAGCATCTGCTCCAGCTGGGCCACCGGCGACTCGCCCTCGTGCCGCACGATGAGCCATCGGCGAGCGGCTGGGGGGGGCGTTCGCGAAGCTTTGCCGAGACGCTCGCGCGGGCCGGCTATCCCCTCAGCCCCGACCTGTGCCACTATGGCGACGCGACGCTGGAGGGCGGTCGTGCGGCCGCGCGCTCCCTCCTGGCGCGGCCCGATCCGCCGACGGCCATCTTCGCGACCAACGATCTCACGGCCATGGGCGTGCTCGCCGCGGCGCGGGCGGCGCGCGTGCGCGTGCCCGCCGACCTCTCCGTCGTCGGCTTCGACGACATCCTGCCGGCCGCGCATACCGCCCCCCCTTTGACCACGGTGCGCGTGGATACGGCGGTGATCATGACAGCCGCCACCGAGATGCTACGCGACACGATCGAGGGGCGTGCCGTCGACCCGCCGCCGCTCTTCGCGCCCACGCTGATGGTCCGTGAGTCGACCGGGCCCGCGCCGTAAGCCCCAACAGATAGATACAACAGCGAGAGTCCATGAGGAACCGTCTATGACCGACCACGCTGCCCGCGTCCTGCCGATGCTCTTTGTCGACGGCCTGAAGAGTTGGGGGCAACCGGAGTTGACCGCGCTCAACACGGCGCCTCCGCATGCGCTCACGATCCCCTTCCCTGGTGGAGACGCAGCCTTGGGCGATCCACCCCACTCGCCATGGGTCCACAGCCTGAATGGCGCTTGGGCGTTCAAGCTGCTGCCGCGCCCCGAGGCAGCGACGGAGGCGGCGCTGACGAGCGATGATTGGGCCACGATCCAGGTGCCGGGTAACTGGACGATGCAGGGCTTCGACATTCCCCACTACACCAATGTCGTCATGCCCTTCCCGCAGATGCCGCCACACGTTCCCGCCGCTAACCCCACCGGCCTCTACCGCCGCCCGTTCGATGTGCCCGTGTCCTGGCGCGGACGCCGGGTGGTGTTGCACATCGCCGGCTGCGAGGGCGCCTGCTACGTCCACGTCAACGGCCAGCCCGTCGGGCTGCACAAGGACGCGCGCACGCCCGCCGAGTACGAGGTGACCGGCGTCGTCCGCTTTGGGGCGTCGAACGAACTGGTCGCCGTCGTGCCGCGCTGGTCCGATGCCAGCTTCGTCGAGGATCAGGATCACTGGTGGCAGGCGGGTCTCCAGCGCGACGTCTTCCTCTACGCGACGGATACGCTGTACCTGGCCGACCTGTCCGCCCACGGCGCACTCACGGATGATAGGCGTGCGGGGACGCTGCGCGTGCGCTGCACGCTCGACACGGTGGGCGACACGCCCGCGCGCTGCCGCGTCGACGCGCAACTCTACGACGCGGAGGGCGCGCCCCTCTTCGCGGAACCGCTCAGCGCCACCTACGCGCCTCAGGCGGACCAGTGGGGTGTGCCGCGCTTTGTGCGCCCGACGCTCGCACTGGAGGGGCCTGTGGAGGCGCCGCGGCTGTGGTCGGCCGAGACGCCACATCTCTACACGCTCGTCGTCACCGTCTACGGCCCAAGCGGCCCCGAGAGCGCCTCCTGCCACGTCGGCTTTCGCAGCGTCGTCGTGCGCGACCGGCAGTTGCTCGTCAACGGCCGTCCGGTCCTGATCAAGGGCGTCAATCGCCACGATCACGACGAGACGACGGGTACGGCCGTGAGCCGCGCATCGATGGAGGCGGACATCCGGCTGATGAAGAGGTTCAATATCAACGCCGTGCGCACCTCACACTATCCGAACGACCCGTACTGGTTGGACCTGTGCGACCGCTACGGGCTGTACGTGATCGATGAGGCCAACGTCGAGTCGCATGCCTTCTACGACGAGATCTGCCGCGACCCGCGCTATACGCGGGCCTTCGTGGAGCGGGTGCGCAACATGGTCGAACGGGATAAGAATCACCCGTCGGTGATCGCCTGGTCGCTCGGCAACGAGAGCGGCTACGGGCCGAACCACGACGCGGCGGCGGGCTACGCGCGGGGCCTGGACCCGACACGCCCCTTGCATTACGAGGGCGCGATCGGGGGACGGAGCCGCGCGCACTGGGCGGGCGGGCGGGCGGTCACCGACATCATCTGTCCCATGTACCCAACGATCGCGTCGATCGTGGAGTGGGCACAGGCGGAGACCGACGATCCGCGGCCCATGATCCTTTGCGAGTATTCACACGCGATGGGCAATAGCAACGGGAGCCTGGCCGACTACTGGGCCGCGTTCGAGCAGTACCGCGGGCTGCAGGGCGGCTTTATCTGGGAGTGGGTTGATCACGGCATCCGGCGCGCTGACGCCGCAGGCCAGACCTACTGGGTCTATGGCGGCGACGTCGGCGACGCGCCGAACGACGCTAACTTTGTGTGCGATGGGCTGGTGTGGCCCGACCGCACGCCCCACCCCGCCCTGTACGAGTACAAGTATCTGATCCAGCCTGTGCGTGTCGATCTCGTCGATGCCGCGCGCGGCGTGCTGCGCATCATCAACCGCCAGGACTTCCAGGGCCTGGAGTGGCTGCGCGGCACATGGGACGTGACCGTCGATGGCGTAACGGTGCGCGCAGGGGACCTGCCGGACCTGCGCGCGGGACCGGGTGAGGCGCAGACCATCACGCTCGATCTCGATCTCGACGCGTGGGCGGATAGGCCTGGTGAGCGCTTTCTCACCGTTCGCCTGTCCCAGCATGAGGCGACGCGCTGGGCGCCGGCCGGCCACGACGTGGCGTGGGAACAGCTCACGCTGCCGGCGGGCGACCGTCCGGTTGCACCGGGTGGCGTCTCTACCCACCCTGTCGAGGTGGAGGAGCGGCCGGGGAGAATCGTGCTGCGCGCGGGGATACTCCGCGCCGAGTTCGACCGTGACGCGGGGATGCTCATGGCCTTCGGCGCGGGCGTGGAGAACGTGCTGCGGCGCGGGCCGCTCCTGAACGTGTGGCGCGCAGCCATCGACAACGATGGCCTCAAGCTGCGGGATGATGCCTGGCGGACGCTCGCCTCCTGGCGGGCATTGGGGCTGGACGGCGTCACGCGCGAGCTACGCGGCATCAGGATCACCGCGCAGAGCGTGGAAGCGGTGACCGTCGAGATTGTCCATGCCGCGTCGGGGCGTGCCAAATGGGAGGACTTGACGCACATCCACCGCTACACCCTGTCGGCCACAGGTGATCTCATGGTCGACAACGTCGTACGGCTGGGCGAGGGGATAACGGACATTCCACGCGTGGGTGTGAGCTTGGTCCTCGATCCGGGACTTGAGCACATGGTCTGGTTTGGACGCGGCCCGTGGGACAACTACAGTGATCGCAAGGCCAGCGCGACCGTGGGGCAGTGGCGCAGCACGGTGTCCGCGCAGTACGTGCCCTACATTATGCCACAAGAGCACGGTCACAAGTGTGATGTGCGCCGCCTCCTGCTCGGCGACGCGCAGGGCGGCGGCCTGGAGGTCGTGGGCCACCCGACCTTTGAGTTCTCGGCGCTCCACCTGAGCGACGACGATCTCTTTCGCGCCACACACACGACGGATCTCAGGCCGCGCCGGGAGATTTTCCTGAATATTGACGGCGCGCACCGCGGACTGGGCACGCTGAGCTGCGGCCCTGACACCCTCGATCGCTACCGTCTACTGGAGCGTGAATACCGCTTCGCCTTTAGTCTACGCACGACGATGACGGCACCGTAGCCGACTGTGCTGACCGCTAAGACCATCCGCGCGGTCATGGTGTTAGTTGGAGATGATCCGACTCATCAACGTCACTAATAGCGTCTGCAACGAGACTGCCAAGGTGTCGCCGACGGACAGGCAGGGGTTTTTCAACAAGCTGCGCGCACAGCATGTGCCCTGATGGTTCGCCCACACGTTCTGTCCACCATCCTCGCTGCTGCTCTCATCGAGTGGCCTGTGGGCCGCCGGCCTGCATGACGATACAATCCTTCTGGTGGCGACGAGGCGCCTGTGCGGTAGGCTGCGCCGACAGCCCACGTCACTCAACGCAGTTGGCCGATGTTACCTTTGCGCCCATGGCTCTTATGGTGTCGCCGCCGTGGTGACGCGTTTGGCGGCTTGCAAACGCTTGGTGGTGGCGCTGGTGGCATAGACGGCAATGCCCTCCACGCGCGGGTCGAGGGCGGCGTAGCCCTCGATGATGGCGGCGTCCTCCGGGTCGGCGGCGAGGGCTTCGGCCACCTTCGCCCAGGGCTTGCGGGCGACGAAGACGGTGTAGCGGGTGCCGGCGGGGGGCGCGGGCAGGCCCTTGGGCAGGTCCGGCACTTTCTCGCTCATGAGGGCAACGGCGACGGCCTGCCCCTGCTCGACGGCCGCGCCGGGCCGGCCAATGACGGTGATCTTCACGGTGGTTGCCCTCCCTGTCTCTTGTTGTAGTGCGGCCATGACACGGCGGTAGTCGTCGTCTGCCCAGGCCGACGACGGCGCGGCTGCCGGCGCGGGCGCGGTCACTGACGACGGCGTGGCCTGTGTCAATGCGGCACCCGCTGCCCTTGTGCGCCCGTTGCGCCCGAACTGGGGCGGGAAGATGGAGACGCGATCCTCACGGCTGAGCGTGTCGTCGGCGCGCACGAGATGGAAGAAGACGCCGCCGGGAGTGCGCCGGCGCGAGCCGTCGGGGAGCAGCAGGCCTCCCGCCGCCTCGATCTCCTGGGTCAGCGCCAGAAACGTGCGGGCGCGGTCGGCGCCGAGCCGGCCAACGACGCGGCCGACCTGCCCGAGCGGGCCGCGGTCAGTTTCGCCGAGCTGGGTGGCGATCTCCTGGGTGGCCCGCCAGTCCTCCGGTCCCAAACGCGGGCGGGGCGGGGTAACCGGGCGGGGGCTCTGGGCGGCCTCGCCCGACCGGTCAGGTCCGGCCAGGGTTGTCCCTGGTGGTCGCTCGTGTGTCATACGGTGTCCTCTTGTTCCCTGTGGTATCACTCGTCCCCCGGCGTGTCAGGGCTCCTCGATCAGCCAGAGGCGCGGCCGGCGCGGCGCCTCCGCGAGGGTCGCGTGGTCGCCGCGCAGCCGCGGGCCGGACGACGGGTCCCCCTGAGCGTGGCTAGGACGAACCTCTATCCTCTCGTTAGGGGTCAATACGCCAGCGACCCTCACTATAGACGAGCCGGCGTTCCTCGCGCCGCGTGTCCAGGCGCACGAGCTCGGCCGGGAGCGCGTCGAGCGCCGTTGTTATGTCGAATAGATCGCTGCTCCTGATGGAGACGAACACGCCATCGGCCTTGAGTTGGAGCGTGGCCGGCACCGAACGCTCCCCACCCCCGATTCCAAGCGCGGCTGCGAGGGCCGGGGCGACGCCGGCCGGGGCCGTCGCGGGGACGACGAGCCGGGCCAGGGGCAGGGGCGGGCCGGACGCGGCGAGCAGGAGCACGCCCCACGGGTGCTGCTCCTCACCGCGCACAGGGAGGAACGTGTGCCGCTCGACCGTGACGCCGGCGGCGTGCAGCGCCGCGACGAGCGGGCCAACGTCGTCAGCTGTGACATGATCCGTGGTCAGGGTGACGTGCGCCGGTAGGGCGTCGTCTGTCGTGTCGTCCGCGTGCAGGTGGGCCATGTCCCTATCTACCCGCCCAGGGCTTCCAGGTCAGCCCACAACGCGGCCAGCACCTGGTCTCGATCCGCGCGACCGTCGTTACCCTGGAAGAGGACGACGGTTTGCATATCCATCGCAACAATCCATTGCTCGGCACCCTGGCGCATCGGAGGGGTGCTCTCACCCGTAGCTTCGGCCGAGACAGGATCGCTCCCGCCGTCTCGAGCGGTCCTGGTACTAGCTGTAAAATTAGTTTCCACTGGGGGCAATGCCGGTGTGGTGTCCTGTCGTCCCGTGTCTTGGCGCGCATTAGTGGGTGCGACATTAGCTGTAAAATTAGTTTCCACTGCGGGGGTGGTTGGGGTCGGGGCTGGGGGGTGCTCCTTTCGCACGCTACGGGCCTCCTCGACCGTGATATGCGCCCCGGCGCGGGCGCGCTCAATCAACTCCTGGCGCTGTGCGGGGTCGGCCACGCGGGCGACGGAGAGCGCGACCGTAGGACTCAGCACGCCGTCGCGCACGGCCGCCTCGATCGCGGGGTCATCGAGCAGGTGCAGGCGCTGGGCGATATAGGTGTGGCTCTTGGACACGCGCTCGGCCACGTCGCGGAGCGAGAGCCCGAATCGCTCCATCAGCCGCTGGTAGGCGTGCGCCTCGTCGATGGGGTCCAGGTCGGCGCGCTGGATGTTCTCCATCAGCCCGAACAGTTCCATGGCTACGTCGTCGTAGTCGTTTTCGATACCGGGGATTTCCGTGAGGCCGGCGCGGATGGCGGCCCGCCAGCGCCGTTCACCGGCGACGAGTTGGTAGCGTCCGTCGTGCGGCCGCGTGGTGACGGGCTGCAAGACGCCATGCGCGCGGATTGAGGTGGCGAGCTCGTCTAGCGCAGCCTCGTCCATGTGCGTCCGCGGTTGGTAGGGGTTAGGGTCGATGAGGTCCACGGGGATGAGCCGGGCACCGGGCAAGTCGGCGACATCGGGCGGGCGCGCGGCCTTGAGATAATCCACGAAACCAGCAAAGCGGGCGTCGCGGCGAGCGGTCTTATCCATGGGTCCCTCCTGCAGCCGGGGCGGCCTCATCAGAAGGGGCGGCTTCGCTCCGCACCAGGGCGTCGGCGATCTCCGCGTAGGCTATGGCAGCGCGGTCGCGCTTGGCGTAGTCGAAGATGGATTGGCCGGCCTGCGTGGCATCCTTGACGCTAGCCGAGCGCTTGATTTCGCCGAGCACCGGGATCGTGGCACCGAAAGCCTCGCGGACGCCGGCGACGATCTCGCGGTCGTGGCGGATGCGCGCGTCTACTTTAGTCAGGATGATACCGCCGATGCGCAGCCGCGTGTTGAGGCGTTCGCGGCGCAGGGTGTTGATGGTGTCGAACAGGTCGGTGAGGCCGACGGCGGCCAGGTACTCGGCCTCGACGGGGATAAGCACCTCATCAGCGGCGACGAGGGCGTTGACGACCAGGATGCCCATGCTTGGCCCGCAATCGATCAGAATCATGTCGTAGCGATCCTGCGCCGGTTCCAAGGCGGCGGCGAGGACATGCTCGCGGTGGAAGACCGGGGCCAGAATAATCTCGGCACTGTTGAGTTCCTTGCTGGCGGGCAGCAGGTCGAGGTTGGGCGCGAGCGCGACGATGTAGGGGTCGAGGGGCTGCGGCGTGCGGTCTTGCAGGTAGCGCGTGAGCATATCGGCGACGCCGTGCTCCGGGTCGCGCACGCCGGCGACGTGGGAGAGCCCGGCCTTCTGCGGGTCGAGGTCAATCAGGAGGGTCCGCTGGCCTCGGCGCGACAGGGCTGTACCCAGGTTCCAGGCGGATGTCGTCTTCCCGACTCCGCCCTTCCTGTTCACGATGGCAATGGTCTTACTCATGGGTATCCTCCTCGGGTGGGGCCAGCGACACAGCCGGCCTATCCTGCGTTCTTTGGGCCATTGGTGGGCCACCCTGGGATGGTGGCGGTTCGCCCACGTCGTATCTGTCCATCGTCGCTACACACAATAGTGATCCCCGATCCTCGCTCTCACAGGTCGTGCCCGCCACTGACGGGCAGGTAGGCCCCGCTGACGAAATCGGCCAGGGGGGAGGCGTAGAAGAGCACCGCGCTGGCGACGTGTTCCGGCCGGCCCTGGTAGCCCAGCGGAGTCCCGGCGATCAACTGGTCGATTGCCGCGCGCGGCGCGGTGTCGGCGCGCGGCGTGGCGATCCAGCCGGGGGCAACCACGTTGACCGTGATACCGTCCGGCCCCAGTTCCAGCGCCAAATTGCGCGAGAGGGCGACCATGGCGCCCTTGCCCGCAGCGTACGCGGAGAAACCGGGACCGGGACGGCTGAGGGCCTCGCTGGCGATATTGATGACGCGGCCCCAGTGTCCGGCCTTCATGGCCGGGATGGTGGCTCGGCAGGTATGGACCACGGCGTGCAGGTTCAGGTCGATCATGCGCTGGTAGTCCGTCGTCGCCAGCGCGAAGGGCGACGCCACGGCCTCCTCGCGCCCGGCGTTGTTGACGACGATGTCCACCGGTCCCAGCGCGCCCCCGGCGTGCGCCACCATGGCCGCGCACGCCGTGGCGTCGGTGACGTCGGCCCGGTGGGCGATGGCGCGCCCCCCGGCCTCCTTGATCTCGGCGACGACCGCCTCGGCGACCTCCGCGCTAGACACGTAGTTGACGACGACGGCGGCGCCGGCCGCGCCGAGCGTGCGGGCTATCGCGGCCCCGAGCCCCTGCGAGGCGCCGGTCACCAGGGCCACATGGCCTGTGAGGTCAATCGGGATCATGTGTTGCTACTCCCCCCTATTCGTCCCGGTCTCTTCGGGTGCTTATCGTCGTCCTGAACGTGCGGTAAAGCTATGTAGGTGTGGTCGGCGGCGCCGCCGGCGCATGTGGTGTCTCGTGGGATGCTGTCTCGTCGGCGTCGAGCCTCACGAGGTCGCCGAGGTCCTGGGCGTCGATGGTGGCCAGCTCGTCGTCGTCGCGCAGATCGTCCGGCAGGTCGAGGGTCGCCAGCTCATCGTCGGTCGGTTCACGGAATGGGTCGCGTTCTGCACGGATCATCGCAGCACCTGGCACTGAGGGATAGGCCAGATGGCCCAGTAACACGGCTGGCTATGAATCGCCACCTCATGCGCGCCCACGGCGAGCGTGCCGACGAGGAGCGCCGCGGCGATCAGCAGCCGTAGCGGGGTGAGGCGGTGCGTCTGGCGCGGTGTCGGTGTCATCGGTAGCCTCCCCCCAGGCGCGTCGGCCGCCGATGCACCCCATGACGCAGGGCGCGGACGCTCGCCGCCGTCATGACGAGCAGCCCGATCAGGCCCGCGCTGATGTCGAGGGCCAGGCCCCCCAGCAGGAATGGCCGCGCCGGCGCGATCAGGCTTAGAACGATCCCCAGGACGCAGAGCGGCGCGGTGACGCGCGCGGCGCGCCAGAAGAGGCGCCAGTCGGCCGCGGTGCGCGTGCTTGATCGGTACACGCAGTAGCGATTGAAGAGGGCGGCGATGAGCGCCGCCG
>JAABUJ010003858.1_pt1 | contig 16359 bp, 11 predicted proteins | sample 5559131 | NCBI WGS metagenome assembly JAABUJ01 (sample SAMN10711875, study PRJNA513366) | rock metagenome | isolation source: Antarctica rocks | place: Antarctica: Victoria Land, Mt New Zealand nord | collected 2016-01-07 | reverse complement strand
ATGCATAGTTTCATTGATCAAACGAGAGAATCTTCGAACGACATGATCAAGTCGTATCTACGAGAGCACAATCAATTAAATACGTTTGCAATACGAAAGAGAGAATTCGTCAAAGCATTCGAATTGAGTGCATTTCGTCGACAATTTTGCATAAAAACATTCTTTTTCAAATGTACATAACGCTATGTTGATAAACATTTTGCATCAACTACATAATAACAATATTGTTGATCATCTTTTGCAATGAGTTCGTGATCTTCTCGACGAATACGTATTCGTATTCAAAAGATTCGTTAACGAGGAAATTCTTGCGAGCGAGATTGTCGCAAATCGATTAAAGCGTCGATTTCAACTCGTTACGACATTTGTAAAGTTGAAACACTTTAATCATTTTAGCGAGATCAAGCAATGAACGAGCAATGAGCAAAAGTCAATATTGCACCAATTAGTGTCTATTGTGGCTTCGTTATTGACGTCAATCGCATCACACGCTATGCTTTGCGTGCGAGCCTTTTTGAACTTCGTTATGTTGACTCATTATCGAAGTCACGATAATTAAACGCTTGGATATATGAATTATGCCTTATATCGAATTAACAAGCTAAAGAATGTCTTTCGCGAATTTTGAATCGACAAGAGAGATTAGAAAGAGCATTTTAACTTTCTTAAATATCACGTATTTGCTTATTGAATCGATCACATTAAGCAATATGATAACTCTATTAAATACGACAATTTAATCGAAGAAGCTATGCATAAGAAGATAAAATCGCAATACGAACGAACGAACAAATAGAAAAACTATTAGTCACAAATACTATAACATGATGAGCGAAAAATTAATTTTTTGATTATGTTCGATGTGTTGTTGCACGACGCGATCAACGCTAAGTCTATGGCGAGCAAGAACATACTTGTGAGAACAACAAAGACTTCGAAGCCATGAAAGTTGCAATCGTCTCGCTAAAGTATATCTAAAACAAAGACGAACATATTGAAGAAGATCAAAGTAGATTTCAAAAGTTGAAGGCTAGCGATCGACGTCGCCCAATTGCTTAATATGTTCGATCTAATAGATGCGTTCGATCTCTTTATTTGGCGAAGACGATTCAAGAGCGATCGCGAGACGAAAGATCAAACGACGCAACAACAACAACACAATGATGATGAATTTAAGATAAGGAAAAAAGACTCTTTTTAGATGAGCGAATGCCTAATTTGCATTCATTCTTTCATTACGTGTTGAAAGCGCATCGACAAGTTCATAGATACAAAGACGCTTACTCGCGAGATGATGCGCTACTCGCACATTTGGGAGAGTTGAGAGAATGCTAGTCGTTAAGATTGGGTGTAATTGTAAAATTATGTTCTCAACGTTTAGAAAGAAGCCAACACTTAAGAGAAGAGACAAAAGGTTCGAAGCTACGTTGAAGAAACACTTGTGAGTCAATTGCTAATCGTGATGAGTGTTTAGAATTTAGATAGCAATTGATACGACGTAAACGAGAACTTCGTGCAATATACGAACGCATTAATAGATGCCTTGAAGTGAAGACGTAATGACGAGCCTCATGATATACATGGCATAATTGAGGCAAAGCGTGTGTCTCGAAATCGATAATCGAATTTATAGCGATTAGAGTTACGACAACTTTGAGATTTGGCTACGATTAAACGAAGCGCACATGTAGTACTCACAAACGATTAGAACAACAACTTCTACATCAATAATTACATTAATTAAGAGATGTACAATACTTTGTATCGTGATAACTAAGAGACTATTGAGACTCGCCAAGCAAATAAGACGACGAAGATAATGATCGCTAAGAGAGAGACGCGTAGGCGACAACAACAAGAATAAGAATGATAACAAGTAAACATGAATGATCAAGTAATAATTTTTTGATCACAATCAACGCAACTAGAGACAAGAGATGCATGATAAGATTTTTCGCTTTTGCAATTTGCATAATTGCAATCTAATGCTAGACCAAGTTAATTCATGTTAGATGATGCCAAACTAGATTATTTCATGCTAGATTATGCCTAGTCAAATTAGATTTAATTAGATTTGATAATATAGTCTTAAGCGAATCGAACGACTTCGAACAATTGCACAACAATCTTGTTCTAGACAATTGCAATTTCTAAGCTTTCGCAATCAACTTAAGAAGACGATTTTCGTTGCATTATGATATTTTTGACTTGTCGCAAAATCATTTTCTTCTTAGTTTTCGTTCGTTCTTTGAATACTTTTTTGAGAGTTGCTAAGATCGTAAAGTCTATAAAATAATTCTCTTTTGAATTGATCACGACGATCTAGAAAGAATTACGACGAGTTGATGTCGATGTGATCGAAATGGCGAACATGTAAGGCGATTGAAGTGTCGATAGTTCTCGATTATACGAACGTCGAATTGAAGAAGCTCTAGTCTTCATGCTTGAAGTAATGTCGATATCTAAAGTGGCGACGAGCTTTGAAATAATGCTAATCGTATATTTCTTTTCACTAATGGCAAAAGAGCCAATTTTGTTGCTTGTTAGACTCATAGATCTCGCATCAAAAGTAGCTTTAGAAGCTTGCGTCGACAATGCCTTTGCGTTTGCTATAAATAAATCTAGCACGAAGATCTAGACGTCGAATGAGATAGTCGAAACGAGACTTACAACTTTCATTGAAAGTACGAGGTCGATATAGATTGTCTACGTAATACGAGCTAGAACGTTCGAAATAAAGTGAGATTTCGAATGTGTCGAGAGAGCATAATAACATGTCGCTTTTGTCATAGTAGAGGGGCGACGATAACAAGATGCTAGAGTTGAGTGTAAGTTAAATAAGAGACTAAGAATAAAGAAGATTGAATTGGAGACGAATCTCATTCGAACGCATGTGTCAATTAAGTGACAAATATTTCAAACATCAAGATATTACTTGAATAGCCACTTAATCGCGCAATCGATTATTAATTAATTTGTAAATAGAACTATTATCTTGTAGAGTGAACGAACATGGCGAAAATGCGATCAAAGATACTAATAGTAGCTTATTATTCGTTGATGAAAATATTGGTAGAATATTAGAGCGATTATTCTTGCTATCTCGTTTATTCGACGATTATCCGATCTCACCAAGGCGAATTCGCTAGGAGAATCGCGAATGAATCCAAATAAGAATCTAGCAAATATTTCCACCTAGACTTTGTGAGAACAAGTCGAAGTCAATGATCAATTTACACCTCAAGTACTCCAAGCGCTTCGTAGTGGAGCACGTCATTATAACAAGATTCCTCTAGTCGAATGTAAAGAACGCTCAAACTCTTTGTACTTTCGAGAAAGAAAGTATGTGCCAAACTTGAATCGTCTTCGCCTTCGTGTAATCTAGCTTGCTCATAACAATGTCGTCGATGATCACTTAAGAAGAACGAAGTGTTACGAACTAGTTAGTCGAGCTTATTAATGACCTAACATCTATAAGTATATTCAACGCTTCGTACGAAATTGTCACACATGCATTCGTTCCAAGCTCTTTAGACAAAAGATGCAAGAATGATTGCGTCCTCTTCTTATCTCTAAACGTCGTTGGCGTAATGTCTCTATGAACTATGTAGATTCACTATCACCTAGTATCTTCATGAAAGTTACGTATAGATACGTTCTCGTCTTCGTGAATCGTCTTACCAAGATAAGACATCTTGTTCTTATCGCTTCTATGGAAGTCAATGAAGTTGTCAATTGCTTCTACGCTCACGTTTGGAAACATCATAAATTACTTAAGTTCTTTGTGTTTGATCGAGGCACGTAGTTCACCTTCGAAGTTTGGGAACATCTCTATCAAATGTTAAAGATTGACGCTAAGTTATTTATCGCGTATCACTTCGAAATTGATAATCAAATCGAACGAGTTAATGTCGTCATAAAACATTATCTTCGCGTCTTCGTCAACTATATGTAAGATAATTGGGTCAAATGGCTTTCAAACGTCGAATTCGTCGCCAACAACGCTTCCTCGTTCATCACTCTTGTCTCGCCCTTTTTGGCCAATTTAGGCTAGAATCCACGTCTAGGCTTTGAGTCTCCAAAACTCTTGTCTCTCGATCTTTTAGCTTAAGCTCGAACTCAACTAATTAATATCGAAAGTTTTATCTAGAAGATGAAAGAACTTACTTAACATCTACGTGATAAAATGCTTATCGCTTAAGCTATCTATGAGTTCAATGCCAATCGCTCTTGTCGTCCTTGTTCTAGATACTTCGTGAGTGACGAAGTTTAACTTAACGCTAAAAATCTTAACATCGCTCGTTTTGCAATCAAGCTAAACGATCGTCACATCGAATTCTTTAAGATAAAACGCATCTTTGAAAAAAATTCTCTAGTCGTCAAATTCGAGCTTCTCGCGTCTATGAAAGTGCATCTCGTCTTTCATACTACTCTTGTCAATCATATCGCCATCAATTCTTTGCTTGAACAACGCTAGGAATTTCGTAAACCTATTGTTGCCAAGAATGACGAAAGATCTTGATATGTTAATAGCATTCTAAACTTCAAACGTGATAGACATTTCAATTCTTCTCTACTTAAGTACTATATCGACTAGGAAGAACATTTTTCTATTTGGAAATCTTTCAATCTTTTGAACGATTGTTAACAAGCTTTCGATAAATATTATTTAGCCAATCTTATCGCCAAGAGACCACATGTGATACTTTGTGTCATATTTAATTGTTAATGTCAAGAAGACTAGATAGCGTCCTCAATCTCGTTTAGATCTTGCTCAAATGACAAGAATTTAACTTCAATAGTGCTTCGTCACTTCAAACGCGCCTTGTTCTCTAGTCTTGTCTTGTTTCTCTCAAGTTCGCGTCGCCTCTCAATTCTTTGATCCCCTAGTTGTTCGTCATATTGCCTTGATCGTCTCGCAAAAGCTCTACCTTGTAGAGAGAAGCTATTGTCATAATGTTAAGTTAGCAATTAGTCAATGAAGTTTGCCAATTAGATCAATTATTGTTTCCAAGTCTCGCCTAATCTTTTGGGCCAAATCTGGCCTAGTCCTAGCCTAAATAGGAGGTTTGCAATCTTATATAGTTAGCGTCGCCCCATTTCTCTCTTTTCTTCCTCGTCTTTCGTTCTATACACTAAATCTAGTATAGACTTGAGTTTCACCTAGTTATACAATCTAGATACCTCTTTCAATAGTGGTTCCGAGCCTAGTCCCTAACATTTGCGTTATAAAAGAAAAATTTACTAGAGTTTTGTTTATAAGATTCTTTAAGAGCAATTGCAATGCGATATGTCTAATATTATTTCAATTACTTATATAGTTTTTAAAATTTGTAATTTAACTATTTATAGATTCTCTTAACTTTATCGATAAACAAATATATAAGAATTAAGATTTTACAACAACAATAATTATAAATCAATATATATATATTTAGAGAGAAGATTTGAAATTCTTATGCGACTTTGTCGAAGATTGTAATGACGTTAATTTAAGATTTAATGCTTGTAATGCTAAATTTTAAGTAGTTAAATTTTGTCGATTTGCAATGTCGTTAGCAATAATTAATGTTTTTAAGTTGTATTATTATTATCAAAAATTCTTCTCTAAGCGACGCTAACAAAAAAACATGTATTTTTTTTGACAAATATCGATGCAAGCATTTTAGAAAGACTAGTGTAATCGTTGAATTAGATCGAACACTTTTTTCTTAATTCAACTTATTCTCTTGAGTCTCGTAGAGTTGAATTAGAGTCAAGACGCGAACTTGATTCTAGAGTCGAGTTTCGTCGAGTTAATATCAAGGACTTAAGCTAACTTTGTTGCGTTAGCATTCGCTTATCTTATTTTATCTTATCTATGCGCTAACTCGATTAAACTAGCGCAAAATTTACGCTAATTGTATATAATTAACTTTTTACGTAACTTTATGTAATCGAGTAAGTCGAATTGAACACTTGACGCGCATTCTTTGCTCGTCTTATCTTGTTAAGCTAGGAAATTTGTCTAATCTTAGAATTAGGATTGAACGAATTAATTCGATTGAGTTGAAACTTGACCCAACGATTATGCTAAGAGAGACAAACAATAATATAGACGAGAGAATAGAAGATTTAACTTATTATCTATATCTTGTATCGCATTATTAAAGCTTGTATTAATTGTTTTCTTATCGAATTGCTTAACTCTTAGATAATTCTTGTAAAATTTAATTTTGTATACAAGAATAATATCGACTTCGAATAATATATTAATCGATAATTATTATTTAATATTTATTTTTTGACTTTAAACTATTCGCAATGTAAAGAATTGCTTGTTTAGAACGTTACTCGCTTCTAATATTGTATTGCGAAGAGTATTATTAAAAACAAGATCTTTCTCGCGAACAACTTAATTGACAAAGTTTATTATAATAGATTTATTGAAGAGTATTTTAACAAAACTACTTAATAAAGCGACAAAAAGATTGTTATTCGCGTTAAACAAACATACATAAGTTCTAGATTTGTTACAAGAATATTCTTTATTTATATTACTAGTTGTTTGTTGTTTGCGACAACAATTCTTAAAGCGTTCTTATTCGAAATCGAATTTTATTTGATGCTTTTGTTTATATTTGCAAGTTCTAATCTTTTGCTTGCGTTCGCGATTCTCTATTATATTTATGTAATGCCATAGCGCCATCGACGCGCTAGCGCCTTAGGATATGGCAGGGCACGTGATTTCGATTAATTATGAAAGTCTCGAATCGTACGACTTCCCTTTCTAATTAAAAAGCGAGAAGCAAACTCGCACGTCATGGCGAGTATTAGATAGAAAGAAAGCTCGTCTCTTGTTGTTCTTTAACGATTAGTCTTACTACTATCTACCTCATATAGTTGGAGCATAGTAATGAAAGTTTATTATATCTCACGTCTTTCAAATCTTAGTGCGTCGACGAACAATAGACGCATTCGCATTTTATAGTTTTAATCGTTTCATCTTTCGAAGAGAAAGACTCGAGGCGTGATAGCTAGTGTGACCGTTGGGTCGGGTCGAACACTTTTTTCTCAACCCGACCCACCCTCTTGGGCCCCGTAGGGTTGGGCCAGGGTTCAGGCGCGAACCCGACCCCAGGGTCGGGTTTTGTTGGGCTAATGCCAAGAACTCAAGCTAACTTCGTCGCGTTAGCATCCGCTTATCTTATCTTATCTTATCTATGCGCTAACTCGATTGGGCTAGCGCAAGGTCCACGCTAGCCGCATATGGTTAGCGCGTCACGTGGCGTCACGTGATCGAGTGGGTCGGGTTGGACACTCGACGCGCATTCTTCGCTCGCCCCACCCTGTTGGGCTAGGAAATTTGCCTGACCCCAAGGTCAGGGTTGGGCGAATCAACCCGATCGGATTGAAACCCGACCCGACGATCACGCTATTTACAATCTCTTTTGTTGTTGTAATTTTATTGTTTTTAAGTAAATTTGCAATCTTTTCTTTGCAAATTATCTTGTTCTTTGTAATTTTTGTCTTAAGCATAAATACAATAAGCGATTTTTTTTAAAAAAAAGAATTCTTTAGATGCAATAAAAGTATATCTAATTCGATTTTACTATATAAAAAAATATACAAATTATTATTTTTTGCTTTTTAGATTGCAAAAGAAAGCATTATTTAATGCGCAAAATTATATTAAATAGAAAATCTATCTTTTTTCTAAACTTTGTAATTAGTTTTTGTTTGAATTTTTGTTCTTTTTAGAAAATTAGTGTCTCTAATTCTAATTAATAATACAAAATAATATTGTTTTTAATATATAACATAGCTCTATCTTAAACACAAATTTAAATTGTTGTATAATTTTTACTTTCGATATTACAAACAACAACAAATCTATTGTCTTATTCAAAGAAATTATTATTGTTAAAAACAGTAATATAAACTAACGTGTAATTCTTTAAAGCAAGTAGTTTATTCTTTTTCTTCTTTCTAATTTGCTTCTCTTTTTGTATATCTTCGAATCTCTTGTTTGACAAACGACGTTCGCAACAACTTACAATTTTATCGATAATAAATTTATCTTTTTTATTTAAAGATACATTTGTTACGATTGTTACATTAATAAATGTCTTGTTATTTGTATTACTATCGAAGAATTTATTGTTATTGACAATAAAGTTTACGTTAAAATCGAAGAATACGATAATAGACAAAAAAGTTTTCGCGAACTTCTTCGCGAGAGCAAAGAAGCTCGTTGTCAACTTGTTCTTGATTTTAAGTTTCAACTTAGTAACTTTAAACTTTGCAAACGACAAAAGATTATTGAAGACAACGACGACGATCTTCTTAAAGAATTTCTTCGTTCTAGCAAACTTGCTTATAGCGACGACGACGAAAGAGAGTCAAGAGAGCTAAAAAGATTATTGGCGACGAGGCAAAGATAGATGAGTATATTGTCTATAATACTATACTAAAGGCTTTACAATTGCAAATCAATTGAACAGGTAAAAGAGGTTTTAATAGAATTGCGCGAAAAACCATCATTCGTGTGGTGAGGTCACCAAAACCTTGGCGCCTTCCCGGCTGCGGCCAAGAAACCAGCTTTGCACGATATTGGATGCCTAGAGAAAACGAATATGGTGAAGCATGCTCATATCTTATCTAATGTGGGAAAGAATTTACTGGAAGCGAATGCAATTGCTTTTGAAGAAGCCATGTTGCATCATGGCGAAGCTATTCAAGGGTATCTATTCTCTACCTGATACGCCAAATGCAGTATTACTCCAAACCATCCACAGCACATGGACTATAGCACAATGTTTTGCTGACCATCACTCTTCATCGCTGTCATCCTCAATTACCCTTCTTGCCTTCCGCCTCGCAGACGCACCGCCCTTTCTCGCCTTGCTTGAAGACAGCACGGGAGCAGCAGCAGCAGCTGATCCAGGTTTCCCCATGAGAGCACCGAAATCCGGAAGATCCTCGCCTGAATCAGAGTCTACAGCGTGTTTTTTGCTTTGCGACAGGTAGAACGGCTGCCTAGTGTTGGCAGACGAGGCAGGAGAGAACGTCGAGGAAGTCACTCTTAAGATTCCTAAAGGTTCTTCTCCGAGCGTCTCTTCGCTAGCCTCTTCATCGGAGCGAAGATCTAAGGTGCTTTCCTTGGGCGCCGTCACATGATCCCTTACTCTTTCCATGTCACTCATGGTGTGTGTTGTCGCATCGTGGAAGCTTGTCGTAGAAGCTGAGGTATCTTTGTGAAAGCCGGAGGAGCCGTTTTGGAAGGCGGCGCGCTTCTCTGCTTGAGCACTGCCCGCATCCCTGTCCTCGTGCCGCAGCGCCTTCTCATACCCTTCGGCTATTGGACCTTCGGGTTCATGCATCCTGGAGAGCATCTTTACCATTCTTCGAGTTACTTGACCGTGGGCGATCCGTGAGACTGGCCGCAATGACCGCTGTAGAAGGGGGAATGCATTCATTCCGGGAACTTGGACTATCTGCGGTGTATCGCCTTTGATATCTAGATACGTTCGCTCAAGTTCTTTCTCTTGAGCCGGGGTAAGTAGTACCTCGTCGAGTAAAGGTACTTGCACCTGCGGCAGTTCGGATGCTCGGGACGGGGAGGTACTCATGGGTGTGGTGTCCTCCTCACTTGCTTCCGCTCCCAGTCGAGAAGCATTGACAAACCCTGTTCGAACGTTGTCCGGCATGTGGAACTTTTTCGGAGGCTTTTTCGGCGCTTTTGCCCTTCTTGTTGGTTCCGGTAGCTCGGGCTGAGTGTTCTCTGGAGGTATATCTATAATCTTTTTGTCCACTACCGGCTGCACAGACTTCGGGATCATCCGGCGATTGCTCTCATCATGGAAACTGAACCTGGTGCCTGCTGCGATCTCATGTTGCATCTTTTCGTAGTTGTCTTTGGCCTTGGTGAAGTTGGTTTCTTCCTTGCCCTTCATCAAAGTCACCACAATGTTACCCGCGCGCTTCCTTCCTGTTCTCCCCATTCGTTGCAGCATCCTAATAGGTGAGGCAGACGCATCGTAGCAGACAATGAGATCAATCTCTCCAATGTCAAGGCCCTCTTCGCCGATTGATGTAGCGACCAACGTATTGTAAGTTCCATCCTTGAATTTGTTGATGACAGAGAGCTGTGTTTTCTGGTCCATACCTTCGGACTCCTTAGAATTCGCCTGCCCCACAAAGACGTGGGGACGAATCATTGGCTCATTACGTTTCAAGACCCTTGCTATCTCCTCCGCGCTGTCACGATAGTGTGCGAAGACCATGATCCTGGTACGGGAAGGATCTGTGGCTCCTCGGCCATCACCGGCGTCAAGAAAGTGGTTCATTGCTACACTTTGCAGGTATACCAATTTCGGATGACCGACGAAGTCCGGATTGCTAACCCATGCGCGTAGTCTTGTCATCATCTTCTGAAAATGTTCGGACTGAACGACTTGCTGATCGTATTTGCCGCTCTTTGCTCCATCTCGGAATGAGAGTACCTTTCGGAAAAAGGGACCGATTCCATGAAACTTCAGTAGTTCTGTACCATGAGAGAGACTTGCCAGCAAAGCAAAGATCTTCAATACCATGCTTTTCGTGCCAGGATTCGCCTTCCTTCCTGCGTCTGACCCCATCCAAGCCCTACTGGCCAGATTACAGCCATACGGGGTTAGAACCATTGGATCCTTTGCCCAGTAAGCATTCATGCCGTTCAATTGGTTGAGCAGGGGCTGAAGTGCTCTAGCAAAGAGTTCCATGACCATAACGGTTTCTTCAGAGTAGTCAAAAAGTATGGTGTCAATCTTTCGAGCGTGGACATATTGACGTATGTCGAGCGACTCTTCCGTTCTGATCTCGATTCTCGATATGCCAAGACCGTCGATGACTTCTTGCACACTTTCCACGGACGCCCCTGGGGTAGCGGTCAGTGCTAGAATTCGGAAGCTTGTGTTGAAGCGGTTCAAGAATTTAACGACCTCAACATAGGCGTAGCCGCCTGTCGCACGATGCGCTTCGTCGACGACGAGGAGTACAATCCGCTTAGGGTCTGCAATACCACTTTTGAGGTCGTTGATTAGCGTTTGCGGCGTCATGAAGAACACTCTTTTACTGCGCCACTCTTCGGCTCTTACGCCGGGAACCGTGTTTCCGGTGAGCATGACAGTGACTGCTCTTGGAATTCCGGCTATTTCGAAGCATGCCTTCACCTGCTGCGACACTAGAGGTCTTGTGGGAGCAACGAAGACAATCTGTGCATCTTGGGTCCATCGGAACCAATTGAGCATAATTGTAGCGGCGATGAAGGTCTTCCCCAATCCAGTTGGCAAAGCAACTAATAGATTATGATAGAGCCCTTTGGCTACGATGCCATACTGATACTCCCGAATGCTGCCCAAATTTGTGGGATAGATCCAGGTTTGAAGGGCATCAGGATTCAGCACATGGTGCGTAGGCGGCTCCTCGCGATTCGCTAGCGGCCAATTATGCCTTTTTGTGCTCTGACTCGATGAAGGCTCTGTACGCGCTTTCTGGCCAAACAGAGTAGTTTGCCGTAAATTGTTCAGAGGAGCTATCAGGACTTGGTGAACTTGAATAGATATGACCTCGTTCGGAATACTATGTGACTGCGGAGAGATTGCAATGGGATCATAGAGAGCGCCAGTTGGGCGCCCTTCCGGAGATGAGAATGCATCGGATGGAAGATCGGCAAGTACATCCTCAAATGCTTCGTCTGATGTCTTGTGAGGCCGAGGCGACTTGTCGATGTCTGTAGCTTTTGGATTGCTATTGTTTCTCCTCACCGTGACATGATCGGCCTCTCTGTCCCTGTGACTGCTTGGCGGCTTTGTACGTGCCGCAGGCTCACATCTGGCTCTGCCTTCTTTCACAGGGGCATGTGTGACTTGCTTCGGCTTGTGCCAGCAGAATGGCTCAATTCTGTAGGGACTAGAGTCACGCTGGGGCGGTTGAGTATAGAAAGCATCTTTGGGTATCTCCCCGTTTTTGGGAACATGGATCCTGTGCTTGGATTTTGGCTTCTCTTGTTCACCATTGTTTTCACCCGAAGCTTCGGATCCATGTTCCGAGATCTTCGATGGTGATACATCTGACGAGTGAGTCGAAGAACCTTCTGAGTACTGGGAATGTCGGCTAGGCTCGTTGAGTTTGCGGCGCTTCGGCCCACGTTCGTCTGGGAATTCATCCGCGTCGTGATCCATTTTCAATGGGCGGGACGTCCAGTCGCAGGTCGGTCAGTCGCAGGTCGGTCACACCTCGAAGTTTCCTGTGTCACATCTGGAGCATTTTCGGCGCAGGTTGATGGGACCTAAGCAGTGGGTGGCTTTGGTGGACGCATCCCGTCACGGGTTCACAAATTCATCACGAGTTGAGGCCATTCTTTGCCTGAGGATAGCAACGAATATCGCTGATCGAGACACAACGATTACTACCTGAGCAGTCTTGCTCATGAGCGGGGCGAGTAATTAGGAAAGAGGTCAACTTGGTGAAAGTACGTAAACCTTAAGTCCTCTAAATCCGAGGTCTGCTGCCAAGCCTAGAAGTATAAACACAAATTGATCTTGAGGCAACACCTACGTGATTTACTATTCGCAGATTTGCATACCGTAAAGGTAATTCAGATCTATCTGAGCTATTAACACCGGCTATTTATGCTGATTAAGATATTGCGTTTGACTAGCATCACCCGGACAGACCCTTCCCTAAGCCTCATCAGTGCTTTTCCTCGGGCGTCCACGTCCACGCTTCTGAGGTTGCTCGATAGTCGCCAAGTCGACATCTTCTTCCTCCGCTTTGACTTTGCTAGGCCGGCCACGACGCCTTTTCGTAGAGACACCAGCACCCGGATCTACTCCGTTCAAAGCCAGTGAATCATTGTCTTGTTTCCGAGATTCCTCGAGATTGACCGCCCCACCGTCTAAACCACTCTTTCTGGGTCGACCTCGTCGCGGTGGCGCACTATCGGTCCCCCCGGTATATGTGGTTGCGGTCTGTTGGGAATTCTTCACCGGGCGCCCGAGAGCCCCTTGATTCACACTTCTCACCCACGGCAGGCCCAAGTTGCGCATCTCCACCGCAAGGCGAAAGATATAGTCCAAGCTTGTGACGGATTAGCAGAGCCTATCTAATATTCCAGATGGTTACCTCTCTGCCTGTGTCTTTGCCTTGTGCACGTTGTCACCCCATACATATCTTACAGAGTCAGTAATCGCAGACCGTGAACCTCTGCAAGATAACTTACACGCCATGTCTTCGAACAAGAACAGCATAGGTGTCAGGATATTTGTCCATCGCCTTCTCCAAGCTTTGCGTGAGGTCTTCTTCACTGAACGGGCAATCAGTGATGAGCCCGTAATGGTGTACAGAACTATTTCGCTATCTTACTGTGCAGTGTTCTCAATGATGGGAACCTGTAAGCGATCAAAGTACCCCATCATTCCTGTTTCGCCTCTGCCCTTGGGTATGCCTTTAATTTGTTCAATCTGCTCAATCTCGAAGCAGTCGCTCTTCGAGTCAAGGCCGCTACTCGTCGCATCCCTCTCAACCAGTAGTGTCACCAGCACAGCCCACTGACTGTGTGTATGAATGCAGCATCCAGCACCTCTCTCGAATGCGGCAAGAAACAAAGGCGTGCAAGCCGAAGGTTTGAGCACAGGTGGTTTGCGTAGGTAGGAGCGGGTCGCACGTAGCATCACAAAGATATTGGACGGCTGCATAAGTTCCTTCTGCACACCTGAGGGAGCAATGAAGATGTGAGAATCCGTAGCTATTGACGTCCCACCACCGGTACCGGTGACCCATCCTAAAGTGTAGAAATTGCGGCATAAGGTACATATGAGATTTGCGGGATGATCAGGATCAGTCGATGTAATGAGATGATCGTTGGTTTCGTCCGAGTCATCTGATAAGAAGAGAGACATTGCGGGTGGGACCTTCGTGAGCTGACGAGGTAACCAACTCATGTGGCGAAAGATGAAATTGGGAGGAGATGGAGTTCAGTCCACATATGATGGTAGCACTGATGAAATGTCGCACGGACGGCCGTTAGATTCAGGAGGAAAAGTTAGGTTCTTTGCCGAATTGTCCTTGACTAACGAAAAACGAGTTCACCTAGGATAAGTGAATTAGCTCGATCATTATTCGGGTAACATCTTTGGTTGAGATGCTTGTCGAGCAGTTGAGAAGACTGAGATCGACAAATTGTGCGAGAAATAATGGGTACATTCACTGGCTCATGATCGTACTTAATGAAGGTGGTCTTGGATACCCTAGGCTCGGCAAGCGCTTGAACACCCTCTGTTATGTGTACATTGATTGCATGGATCTGCTGGGAAAGAGCATGGTCAGATGTTTCCATCTGGAGGAATCTCAGAAAGGCTTTGCAACTGTAAGAGAGAAGCCCATGATTGAATTTGAGAAAGTCTGATCGAGCAATTCCACGCATACCTTACACTTACCTGCAAAGCGTGATTATGGTCCGTGAAGTTATATGGGACATACCGAGGGCCATGTGGATATCACTTACAAGGTCAACTGGACCGAGCTTTTGTGAGCTGATTGCGCCGAATGCCAAGGCACATACTACCTTCGTTGTTCAAGCAAGCTTCACTATCCTTGATCCATCAAACAGCCGACAGACGATACTGAGTGATCAGAATAGGATGAAACAAAAGATTTAGTGAGGCTCATGGCATCCCGTCGGGTCGCCAAGTCGCTGTAATTGGCGGCTATATCCGCGGAAGGCGCTAAACCATATATGAATTTTACATGTGTCCTCTTCCAACATAAAACGCTATTACAGTAGACTGATCCTACTTACTTTTCATCTTCGCGAATATTCCGTGCCACATTCTCAGCTCGGTTCCGTTGACAGATTCTGCGTGTCTTGAGACTCCAGATCTTCCATAGCAAACATGCGTGTCAACGCAGCTCTGCTATCTGTTCTGTACTCGTCCGCTACTCTTCTAGGCGCGGTACGAGCAGACGATGATGCTACAGATCCATCTTCAAGTTCCGTAACAGAGTCATCTACATCCTCTCCAGTCGAAAAGCCAACCTTCACTGTAGGTGTCACAGCTTTCATGCCTAATTCAATTGATGCATGCGATGAATACTAACGCTTTGGCCAGCCATCGACTGTCAAGGCACCCTTTTTCGAACAGTTCACAGACGACTGGGAGTCACGATGGGCCCCATCCCATGCGAAAAAAGAAGATGCCAAGGCTTCCGAGGAGTGGGCGTACGTTGGCGAATGGGCTGTTGAGGAGCCCCAAGTTCTCAAGGCCATCGAGGGCGACAAGGGTCTTGTAGTCAAGAACCCAGCAGCACATCATGCCATCTCCGCCAAGTTCTCCAAGGCCCTTGACAACAAGGGAAAGACTCTTGTCGTCCAGTACGAAGTCAAGCTACAAAGTGAGTTTTTCTCCACCGGCCTACAACTAATGAAGCTGATATATCGATATAGATGGTCTCGAGTGTGGTGGTGCGTATATGAAGCTTCTCAAGGACAACAAAGCCCTCCACGCCGAAGAGTTCTCCAACGCCTCGCCCTATGTCATCATGTTCGGTCCTGACAAATGTGGAGCTACCAACAAGGTAAAGTCGAATGCTGTCTCCTCTATGAGGCAAAGGTACTAAAGGTGCGAAAGGTTCATTTCATTTTCAAGCACAAGAATCCGAAGACCGGCGAATATGAGGAGAAGCATCTCAAGAGCGCTCCTATGGCACGTATTGTAAAGACCACCTCGCTTTATACCCTTATTGTGAAACCGGACCAGACCTTCACTATCAAGATCGATGGCGAGGAGATGAAGACTGGTAGTCTCCTCGAGGACTTCTCCCCAGCGGTTAACCCTGAGAAGGAGATCGATGACGCCCAAGACACCAAACCGGAGGACTGGGTTGATGAAGCTCGTATTGCAGATCCTGAGGCTACCAAGCCAGAGGACTGGGATGAGGACGCTCCTTACGAGATCGTCGATGAGGAAGCCACAAAGCCTGACGACTGGCTTGATGACGAACCTGCCATGATTCCCGACCCTGAGGCCGAAAAGCCAGAGGACTGGGATGATGAGGAGGACGGTGACTGGATCGCACCGAGTGTACCGAACCCCAAGTGTGAGGAAGCCTCTGGTTGCGGAAAATGGGAGCCCCCAATGAAGAAGAACCCTGCGTACAAGGGCAAATGGAGCCCTGAGTACATTGACAACCCGGCTTACAAAGGTGTCTGGAAGCCGAAGAAAATTGCAAACCCTGATTATTTCGAGGACAAGACACCAGCGAACTTTGAGCCCATGGGAGCCGTAAGTTCTCCATGTTTACCGGTCTAGCCTGATACTAATCAGCCACAGATCGGTT
>JAABUJ010003856.1_pt1 | contig 16360 bp, 15 predicted proteins | sample 5559131 | NCBI WGS metagenome assembly JAABUJ01 (sample SAMN10711875, study PRJNA513366) | rock metagenome | isolation source: Antarctica rocks | place: Antarctica: Victoria Land, Mt New Zealand nord | collected 2016-01-07 | reverse complement strand
CGTCATGGTCAGGAACACGCGCGGGTGGCGCGACAGGTAGCAATAGCGCAGGATCATCGGCGGCTCTCTCCTCTCTTTTTCCTTTCACTATACCCGCTCACCCGTTATTGCTAAGATGAACTAATGATAGACAGCACATCCGTTGGAGCGACCGGGGCGCACCCTTTATAATAGAGGTATGCATGTCGACACCACCGTTGCCCCGCAGGACCTGTCGCTCCATGGCGAGATCGGCGTCCTGGCCTACGACCCCATCGACGATCGCATCCAATGCCACTATTGTGGCGGGTGGTACCAGAAGCTCGAGACGCGTCATCTAGGCCTGCACGGCCTGACCGTCCCCCTATACAAGGAGCAGTACGGGCTCAACGTCACGCTGCCCCTGGAGATCCCGCGCATCACGCAGCGGCGCCGCGAGAAGAACGCGGAACACGAGGGGTGGCGCAACCTCGTCGCGGATTACCGTTTCGCGCCCGGTGCCCCGCGCATGCCGCGCGAGACACGGGCGCAGTTCCGTCGCGAGTACTACGCGCCTGACGAGCAGCGTCGGCGGGCGCGCGAGTGGTCGGATGAGGAGATGCTGGCGTACCTGCGGACGCTACAGGCACAGTACGGTGGAGAGCTACGTCAGGAGTATCTCGTGCGGGATCGGCCGCGCGGACGCGGGCGAGGCGTCCTGCCGTCGCGCAATGCGATCATCGAACGGTTCGGCAGTTGGCGGCGGGTGTGCGAGTTATTGGGCCAACCCTACCGCATGGGACGGCCGACCTCATCGGGTGCCTGGTCGAACGCGCGCTACGCGTATCGGACGCTGCCGGCGGCCTATCAGGCCGCGCTGCGGTCAACGCCGACCGTGGAGGGCGTGCATCGGGTCAGGGTCGCGCCGCACGTCGTCCCGGGGGTGGTGCGCGACCCCGTCCTGGTCACGGATGGGGTCACCTACCGCGTGTATGAGGACGTCGAGGGCGGCGCGGTCCTGTCCGTGCCGGAACCGGTCCCCGAGATCTGGCGTGTCCCGCGCGGCACGATGAAGGAGTAGGTCATATGCCATCGCGCGAAACCGTCGTCGCCACCCTCGCCCTGGATGACCTCGTGGGGTCGTCGCCGTCGCCGATCGGATCGGGTCCGTCCGACGGGACGGATCGCCCGCGCATCGAACGCGCGACCCAGGGCACGTTCGGACCCCTCGGCAAGATTCAGCACGTCGCCCTCGACGGCGACGTGGTCACCGTCACCATCGCCGTGGAGCGGCGATCGGCGATGGCGAAGACGTTGCTGGACAAGGGGATGCGCCTGATCGGCCTCGGGAAGCTCGGGGCCGCGATCGAGAGCTTGCAACAGGCCCTGCGCCACGACCCGGCCGATGCCCGCACCCACTACAACCTCGGTGTGGCCTATCTGATCAAGAACGACGTCGAGAAGGCCGCCCTGTCCTTCGTCCGGTCCCTGGCGCTGATGGGGTCCCCCTCCGCCGACGTCCTGCTCGGCCTCGGCAATGTGGCACGCCGGCGGGGCGAGCCGGCGCGCGCGCGACGCTACTACGAGCGGGCGCGCGCGGCGGACCCTACGAGCGCGGACGCCGCGCGCAACCTGGGGGTCGCGCTGGCGGAGACCGGGGAGATGGACGCCGCCGCCGCAGCATTCCGCGCCGCGCTCACGCGTGCCCCGCGCGTGGCCGAGACGCATGCGGGGTTGGCCATGGCGCTGGCGTCGCTGGGCCAGCGCGACGAGGCCGCGCGGCAGTACCAGGAGGTGTTGGAGATCACCGGGGGACGAGGGCCGGCGGCCGAGGCGGCGCGCGCGGGACTGCGCGACCTGGGCATCGACGTGGCCGCGCCTGTCCCTATGCCGGAGGCGCGGACGATGCGCGGGCAGCCGACGTTGCTGGCGGCCACGCGCGCGATCCTGGACGAGGTCGCGGCGACGACCGGCAGAGGCTTCACGTTTGTCGCCGACCCCACGCTGTCGGTGTTGGCCACGATTCAGATCGCGCGCGGGGACATGCCGTCCCATCGCATCCTCTACAAACCAGGGCCGCCGGGCGTGGCCCTGGACCACGTGATTGCCCATGAGTGCGGGCACCTGGTGCGCCTGTGGACCGTTGGCCCCGCGGCCCGTCGCCTCGCCGTGAGTGACCGCGTCTTGCAAGTCGGGGCCATCGAGCAGCTCGGTCAGGAATTGGCGGACATGGCCAACGCGGGGATGCCGCCGGCGACGCTCTCGCGGATGTTCGGCCTGATGTACCCCGGCGCGGTGCAGCAGGTCACCAACGTGGCCATCGATATCCGCATCGAACGCTGGCTGCACGGCCAGCACCCGGCGTTGCACGAGGCACAGCGCGCGTCGCTCATAGCGCAAACGCGCGAGAACGCACAGGTGCTTGACCCGCAGATCGCGCGGATCACGCCGCCGACCATCTACCGCGCCTCGACGGCGATGGGCTCCGCCTTCGCCCGCGCGGTCGCGGACCTCTACGACGAGCCGGCGCTGGCGGCCCCCTACCGCGCGACTGACGTCTGGGATCTCGGGGGAGAGCTGCTGGACACGGTCGCCCACGCACGCGACGACGCGGACGGGGATGTGGCGCTGGTGGACCGCTGGGCGGAGCGACTCGGCCTGCGGGACTGGTACCGCTGGGAGCAACTCGATACCTTGCCGCCGACGGAGGCCACCGTCTCGTCGTGAGGCGAGGGGACAATCATACACGCACTGGCCGTGTCGTGCATTCAAGCGAGGGTAGGTCGGCGCCAGCACCTAAAAACGCGCGTTGCGCTGCAGCCCGGCACACCGACCATCCGAAGCTAGAGACGATATCTGTCCATGCGGAGTGGTCAGACCCAAGCCTGCGCGCGACCACCGGGTGCTGCTAACGCGAGGAGTAATGTCGGCGCACCAGCGTGAATGTATGTCAGTAGTCGCCACGCCTCCGGCGATGTCAGGTACACTCTCGTAGAGCATGAAGGGGAGCAGAGCGCGACCATGTCCGATGTGACCGACCCGGCGGCCCCGCGCACCGTGATCGATCCCGCCACGACCCCGCGTGGCGCGATCTACCACCTCCTGAACAGCATCGTGGCTCCGCGTCCCATCGCCTAGGTCAGCACGCGCGGCGCGACCGGCGTCGCCAACGTCGCGCCCCACTCCTACTGCATGATCGTCTCCTCCGACCCGCCGATCATTGCCTTCTCGTCGTCGGGGGAGAAAGATACCCTGGCCAACATCCGGGTGACCAGCGAGTTCGTCTATAACCACGTTTCGGACGCGCTCGCCGCAGCGATGAATCTCTCGTCCGCCGACTTCCCGCCGGGGACCAGCGAGTTTGACTGGACTGGCCTGACGCCGGTGCCAAGCGCCGTGGTTGGGGCACCGCGCGTGGGCGAGTCGCCCGCCGCGCTGGAGTGCTGCCTGCGCGACATCCAGGAGTTCGGCCACGGCCCCAGCTATCTCATCATCGGGAATGTCGCGCACATTGCGGTTGATCCGGACCTCCTCATCGATGGCATCCTGGACAACACGCGCACGCGGCCCGTCGGCCGTTTAGCGCGCACGCAGTACACCCACAGCCGCGCCTTTTTCGACCTGGAGCGCCCGACCTACCGTGGGTTGCTGGCGGCGGGCGTCCAGCTTGGGCGTCACGGACGATGAGCGTCCCATCCGCACCTTGCTGCACGACACGAGGCAACGCGGTTGTGCCGTTTATCGCCCCCCAACGCCGAACGATTCGCCCCACCATCGCGTCAACCCATGCGTCATGCATCGTACGTTGGCGTCACCCCTTCTACTGTGCCATCCTGTCGCTATAGGAGGTGACGCATGCCCATGATCGCGCACGATCGGGCCATCCAGCCGCTGGGCCGGCGCGCCCACATGCGAGCGCGGCACCGGACCGCCGCCTGCACCACCACGACCGTCGGCAGCGCCGTCCGGGTGCGGTTGGTCGCCTGTGTCGCCTGTGTCGCCATGCTTGCCCTCGCCCTCATTCCTGGCATGCGCCCTTTCAGCGTCGCGGCGACGGCGGCCGCCCCACCGATTATTCTCGTCTTCACGCGCACCACCGGCTACCGCCATGCCAGCATCCCCGCCGCCGTCGCCACCGTCCGCGCCCTCGGCCGCCGCGACGGGTTCGCCGTCGTCGCGACTGAGGACCCCCGCGCCTTCACGGACGCCGTGTTGCATCGTTTTCGTGCCGTGGCCTTCCTGTTCACCACCGGCACCGTGCTCAATGCGGGCCAGCGCGGCGCGTTGGAACGGTTCGTTCGCCACGGCGGCGGCTGGCTCGGTGTCCACTCCGCCAGTGACACCGCGTACACCTGGCCCTTCTACGGCCGGCTCGTCGGCGCCTACTTTCGCCGTCATCCCGCGATCCAGCCCGCCACGGTGGATGTCATCGACCGGCGCAACCCCGCCACCGCCCCGCTCCCGGCCGTCTGGTGGCGCGTCGACGAGTGGTACGATTTCCGGAGTAACCCGCGCGGTCGCGTGCATGTCCTGGCGACGGTCGACGAGCGTAGCTACCGAGGCGGCGGGATGGGGGTGGATCATCCGATTGCGTGGTGCCACGAGAACCTGGGGGGGCGTACCTTCTACACAGCGATGGGTCACACGATCGCCGCGTACCATGAGCCGCTGTTTCTCGCGCACTTGCGCGGGGCACTGGACTACGTCCTCGGCCGTGGCCTCGCGTGCCGGTGAGGGATACGGCGCGTTGCACGCGGGGCAGCTCGCAGGTGATTGCCGCCACCGGCCGGTCGTTGACAACCGTTAGCGTTGCCCCATTATTGTGCAAATCAGCCGTTTGGGAGCAATCTGGCCTACCCGTGGTGTGTAGGCTTAGGGAGTCCCTGTCGGAGGTGTCGTTGTATCGGCCGAGTGGAGAGGGAGTTGCAGAAATTGCACGAATAGTTCTCGGCCATAATAGAGGCCAAATCGGTACATGCGGTAAAGGATTAATAGCACCATCAAGAGCAGCACGACATCGATCGCTGCCAGCCGTAGGATAGTGCCTCCAGGCACGCCGCTATGTACAAAGGGGATCAATGCGATGAGGATATGCCCAGCGATGACGGCGAGCAGGATAAGCAAGCTGCAGGCAAGTCCACGCATCATGCCATACGTGCCGTTGAAGATGTCGACGCGCGATGCGCGGTTGGATGCCGCAACAGCAGCGTATACCTGGCGCGTTAGTCCCGGCCATGCACTCTTATTTAGCGTTGATGGGTCGAGGGGCGTCGTCAGACCGAGTTTCGGCTGCAGTTGCGCTGCGAGCGTGGCGATCTGCGGCGGCGAGAGCACACCGCCCTTGCCCGTCTTCACATCTCCCCAAATTCGATCGGTAGGGAGAGCTCCGCCCCACCACCTAAGCGCCCACAAGCGAGGTTCGATGAGCGTCCCCAGGGCTTGGACGATGTGACCGGCCGCATACGACAGGACGACGAACGGGCCGAGATTGCCAACGACTAGCTCCTTGCCGCCGAGTGCTGCCGCGAGGCCGGGGATCAACTGCACGAGACCGAAGAGTAGGACGGCACCTGGCACGAGGATGCCGGCGAACTCGTAGAAATCGAATGTCTTCATGACGCCACGACCCGATCCTCCACTAGGTGCGATACTGCGAGTCGATGCGTGCTTGAGCCCGTCCCGTGATGGTCACGGTGATGTTGCCGCGCCAGCGGGTCGACCACACATTCTCGCTGTAATGGCGATACTTGTTACTGGCGTCCTGTTCCGGCTTCTTGCCGACGGAGACGATGGTATAGCCCGGGCGCATGAGCGCGAGGGCCGGCTGATAGTAGCCGGAATCCCGCCCATGATGGCTTGCCTTGAGCACTGTGCATGAGAGTGCGCGCGCGCCGTAGTGGCCGACAATGGACTCCCACACAGCGGCCTCGGCGTCGCCCGCGAGGATGAAGCTATAACCCTCGTGCTCGAACCGGATGACGTAGCCCATATTATTGAGGTTGTTCGCGGCCAAGGCGTCACGGGTCAGTTCGGGAGTCGGCGCGAGAATCGTGAGACCGTCGCCTCCAAAGACACCGGCCGGATCTTCGTTGAAATACGGGCCGTGCTGCCCTCGTTGCGGATGCAGCATCGTCGGATACACGGTGCTTTTGCGGAGGGCTTGATAGGCGTCCCAGTCGGCTTGGTCGGCTTGTGATCGCATGGCCGGCGCCGGTATATCCACCGTGTCCCATACATTGACGATGTCGATCCCCGCCCCTCGGAGTGCTGCTAGGCCGCGCATGTGATCGAGGTGCGGATGCGACTGAATGTAGCGAAACACCGGTCGACCGGGGTAGTGGACCTTGAGGTAGGCCACCGGGTTGGTTAGCGCAACACCGTAACCTTTCTGCCCCAGCACCGCCCGCACCGACAGACCACGGCTCCTGGCCGCGCTCTCAACTTGAGCGGGGTCGGCCCGGAGGGCCTTGGACAGTTCGGTGGCCGAGTCGGGGTCGAGGTCATCGCCATTGTTTATGTCGATCATGGTGAGCCGACCGCTCGCATGCTCGATCAGTGTACAGTCGCCATGGCCCACATTGAGGAAGTGTACCCGAACCACCCCGTTGCCTCCGTTCATCCGTTCGTTCCCACTCCGAGTTTCGTCGTCGTTTCGTTGTTAGCCTCGCTTATCATATGTTAGGTCAGCGCGCCTGTTCGGTGTACCACGCCATCGCGCCTCCATCTCCGGCGATCATCATGAGCCCGGGCAGGCCGTCCCCGCCCATCTCCCGCGCCAACCAGGAGAGGACCATGCGGTCGGCCGTGCTCTGCGTGGCGTCGTGACCGCGCGGATGCGCATGCCACTCCCCTACGTAGCCCAGCTCGTGGCTCGTGATAGCCTGGATATTCTCGACGGCCCGGCTCAAGTCTTGGCACCCGCGGATGTATAGCGTCGGCTGTTCCTCGCTGTCGGCGGGAGAGGGGACCGTATCGACAATGTAGATGATGTTGCGTTCTGTGTCGAAGGCGCCGACGAGGATACCCCCAGTTTCGTTGGGCAGCGCCTCGCTACGGATGCGCATCACCTTCGCCGCCAGGTGCTCGTCCCAGGTCACAGTCCATTCCCCGATCCGTTTCCGGACAATGCGAGCCGGCGCGCCATGTATGCTGACGGTGTTGATGGTCTCGATGTCGACACGCCACACGATCATGCGAGCCTCTTCAGAGGCGATAGCCGCGCGGACCATGTGACTACCAATGGCCGCGTGCAGCGCGACCTGGTCCTGCGGCAGCACACTCGTTACATCTCGGCACGAGCGCGCGTAGTGGATGCGGCCGCCGGCTTGTTGCAGGTGGTCCTTCAGTTCGGGACACTCGATTAAGAGGCGGTAATACTGCATTTCCAGCGCGTCGAGCGGTATCTCCCGTCGCGCATCCTCGGCCAGCAGGACTCCATCCGACCCCGTGGGACTCAGGAAGAGGGATAGACGGCGCCCTGATGCCTTGACCTCATGCGCCAGATGGCGCGCAACCGCCACGGATGCCGACATATCCAGGATGGCGTCAGCCCGCTCGAACACCTCGCCCAGTTCATCGGACGCCTGTGCTGGGTGGAGCACGTCCACGACGAGTGGTGTCGCCATCGACTCCCCGTCGAATAACGTGTTCATGAGGTCCGCGATGCCCCCAGCCTTCGCCTGCCCGACCATGTAACCGGGTAGGGCATGACGCCCCAGATTGTGAGGCAGCACATAGTCACCGTCGATGACCGTCCAGGTACCGAACCCACTCCGAGCCAAATTCATGCACACTTGTGAGCCCAAGGCGCCTACCCCTACCGCAGCTAGGTGCATGATCCCGCGCTGCTCAATCCCATTTACGCGCGCCGCTTGTGCGCGCGAGAATGCGAAGACCGTGTTCAAGGCGTCGATGCCGACATCGTCGCCTCTGCGACCAGCATCGTCACCGAGGATGAGGCCCACCTGCCCTTGCCGGATCGCCTGTGCCTCCGCATCCTTGGCGAGCGTGCGGCCCGTCGCTGCGGATATGATATCCCAAAGGCCGATATCGCGGCCGATCTCCTTGACCGTCCTGCCGCAGGCGAACGCGAGCACGTCAACAGCCTCTGGCACCGCTGTTGCGTTTCGTGTCTTCGGTAACGCCACGATGAGGATCAGGGGTTTGTTGAGCAAGTGTCGGCGTTCCGCGTCTCCCTGCCATTGTCGGAACGCGGAGCGCAAGGAGCCGAGCAGGTCGATTCCAGCGCTGTCGAGGCAGTCATGCAATTCACGGAGGGTGCGCGGCAAGACCTGTATGGGACCATGCTCTTGCGGGATGCCGCACAGCGCGAGGGCCACATGTGACGCCTCGCGCCGGCCCGCTGCCGTATCGGCCACACGTTGAGCGACCAAGACGCGCGTGTGCGACTCGGATACCCGATAGATGGTGAGCATTTCGGCATCGTGGGGGGGTGTGGTTGTTTTGCCGTCGCCGAAAAGGTCGGACGGGATGACGAGCGACCACGGCGTATAGCTGAGGAGGGGTTCGAGCGGTTGGTCGGCGGCGTGTAGTTCGCCCGTCGCCGTCAGGGCCAACCATTGCCGGATACGCTTGATGAACCGGGCCGCGGTCCAGTGCCTCTTCTCTTCGCTGTATGGACCCGAGAACAAGCACAAGCTGCGGGGAGTCCCTGCGGGCCGGAGGTTCAGGTGCGGGACGAGCGGAAAGTCCGGGCGCAGCGCCAACGCCTCAGGGGGCACGTCATCGTCAGCCGAGAAGACAATGGCGATGCGTTCCACCCGGCGAATATCGTTGACCGTACGCTGACCCCGCTCGACCGTCACATCGCTGATGACGGCCTCGTTCCCGTCGGGTGTGTCGAACTGGCGGCACTCGACGTAGTCAACGTAATCGAGGTGGTCGGTCCGCAGGGCAGCCACAACCTCTCGCGCTTTGCGGAGACGCAACTCGTCGACCTCCACGGGGGCTCCGCCAATGGGCATGTCGGGCTTGAGCATTGACTAGCCCGCCCTCGGGGCCGGGCGACCGGTCACGGCGATGCTGGCCGCTGCGGCGATTTTTTTGACTGTGGCACCGTTTGTCCCCAGCGTGATCACGAGCGGCTCAGGGTGAGAGATCTTGGGATGCTCCATCGTGACGACAAACTCACCGTCGGGGATGTTGGCCGCTCGCTCGCGATAATAGTTAGCGGCTTGGCGGTGTGGTGGCTGGGGGTCCTGATCCGTCGTCGGGATGGGCTTGCTCGACGAGATGATGATTCCGCCGTCGGCGCCTTGCTCGTACAGCCACCGGATCTCGGGATCGGGGACGGTGATGTCTTTGCCCTTCTCGGCGCTGAGGGAGAGATAGCTGCAGTGGTGCGGGATCTTGAACACATCCCATTCAAGCCGGTGTTGGTTGCGGTGCCCTTTGGTCTTCGTCACGATCTCCGATAACACCTCGTGGGGCGCGTCGCCCGCGAGGATAACGCGGATGTTGGGGTACCCGGCGCCCACGTCGAACGTCGCCTGCACGACCAGGGAGCGTTCATTGCGCTCGACGTAGCCGCCGTCACTGTAGTTGGCGAACGGCGAGTGGGCGAAGAACTCGACCCCGTTCTTCGCTAGGGTAAATGTCGGGACACACGTGCCGGCGTCGACAATCAAGTCCGCCCAGTCGTTGTGAGCGATGTCCCTCTCCTTGAACCACTCCTCCAGACGGTCGGAGCGCGAGAAGACGTGGATGCCCCGGCCCTCGATCAGGCGGTAGCGCGCCTCGGCCCGTAGGATAGCCGCATCGCCGTCGAGCTTCTCCTCGATAACAAGAGCATCCGGCACCCACATGTCATCGATCTTGATGCGCCCATCACCTTGATATTTCTTGGCGTGTTCGAGGTAAAAAAAGTCGGAGGCGCCGACGATGTGGTCTTTATCGGCGTGCGTAAAGGCGACGACATCGTAGGAGGCGCGCTTGGCCGCCTGGAGATTGCGGCGCAACTCGGCCTCCAGATCGGCCCGCAAGTCGCCGGCGTCGTCCTTGCCGCGACAGCTGGCATAGTCAAACAGCAATTTCTGTCCGTTCGCGAGATCGATGCGGCAACAGTCGGCGTTGCCCAGGTTGTAGACTGTCAGCGTGTGCATCCGTCCTCCTCGTGACAGGATATGATTGGTAGACGTATAAAGTAGTATCAAACGCGGCCACTCGCGTCAAGGAGGAGCACAAAGTAACGTCGATGTGTATATTTAACACAATCGCACGGGCTGTGATAAGCTATAGTACATGTGTATGACTAACGCGGCGAACATCGATGAGGATCGCCTCTATCGCTACATCGGGGAGCGCATCAAGCGCCGACGCATTGAGGCGGGCTTGACGCAGGCACAGCTCGCCGAACGGTCGAGTGTGTTGCGCACGTCGATTGCTAGCATCGAAACGGCGCGCCAAAAGGCACCGCTCCATGTGCTCTACCGATTGTGCGTTGGCCTTGAAATTGACACGCGCACCATCCTGCCGCCCAATAGCCAACTCACCGACCAACAGTTCGTTGGGGTCGATGTTGGCGGTGTGATCAGGAACGTGCCGCCGAAAGCCGCGAAGGTGCTTGAACGGCTACTAGAGGAATAGTGAGATGGCTGTATCAAGGGCCGAATGGTGCGCGCGTGACATCATCGGTCGCCTCAAACTTGAATATCCAGTTGCTGTCGACGTGGTAGCTCAGACGTACAATGTAACTATCCAGCGACAGGTATTGGAGGAAGAAGTCTCGGGAATCCTTGTCATCAAGGGAGAACGGGCTGTTATTGCTGTTAATGGCAATCACCATCCCAACCGTCAGCGGTTCACGATCGCCCATGAACTCGGGCATTACCTGCTCCATCGCGAGGCGTCGTCGGTGTTTATCGATGCGACTACAGTATTCTTCCGCGATCAACGATCATCGGAGGGAACTAAGTGGCAGGAGGTCGAGGCAAATTCATTTGCGGCGGAGTTGTTAATGCCAACGATCGCGTTGACAGAGGTTTTGCGGGACCAAGTAGGTGAACACCTGCTCGATGAGCTGGACGATGCCGTTATCCGCCGTCTCGCCGCTCACTTTGGTGTAAGCATACAGGCTCTGACCGTCCGCCTAGTGCGCTTGGGCTTTATTGCCGCGTGATGGTTGGCGACGCGGCCACTTGCCTAATGCGGCCACTTGCCTAATGATGCGCACCTAACTAAGCGGACGCTAATACCCATAGGATTGGCCCACAAAGTATGCAAGCTATACCCTCGTGACGAGCGGGCGTATCGGTTCAACCTCCCGTGCATCGTGCTGGTGATCGGTGTTGGACATCCGCTGCTGGGGCCTGTATGCTGAACGCACGAGGCCCTACGAGGCCCTACGAGGCCCTACGAGGCCCTACGAGGCCCTACGAGGCCCTACGAGGCCCTACGAGGCCCTATCCTATGCCCGTTCGACTAGTCGCTCCATGGAACCGAGGTGTCGTATGAGCCAGAACGAGATCATGCGCTGTGTCATCCATCCCGGCATCGGCATTGCCCGTATCGGGGATAGCCCCACCGACTTCTTCATCGGCCCCGAGGTCCCCGGCTACCTACCCGACCCAGGGGGGACCGGCTACAAAGACGCGCAGGGGCACATCAAGCGCCAGGTCGCGCGCTTCCGCCTCTACGGCCTCGATGCGGCCGGCGCGGTGGTGCAGGAGTTGACCGCCGCCGACGCCGATATCACCTGGACCGTCCATCTGGCCAAATAAGAAAGCGGCCTGGTACCAGTTCAAGCTCGCCCTCGACATCCCCGAGGCGACATCCCCATCGTTGCCGCCGGACATGCGCAGCCGGCGGCGCAATGCCGCCCTCGTCGGCGCCGCCCGCGGGCAACTCGTCATCGATCCGGGGCCGCGCTCCATCCGCAGCGCCAACACGCAGGGACCGGCCTATCACTGCGACGGGGGGCGCTTCATGGGCACGGCCGTTTCGTTGGGCGAGTTGCGCACAGGTGGCGCTGGCAACTTGCTGGTCTTCGGTGGCTCGGGGCAGTCGGGGACGCCGCGGTCGAACAACCCGGTCACCACGTTCGGCAACAACGACGGGTGGCACGACGACGTCGCCGACGGCTCGGTCACGGCACGGGTCGTGCGTGGGGGCACGGAGTTGCCGGTCACCGGCGCCTGGGTAATCGTCGGCCCGCCCAACTACGCGCCGGGCATCGCCGCCATCGTCACGCTCTATGATATCGCCTACCAGGCCTACCTCGACGGGCATCCCCACCTCCCGCCGCGGCCGGTCTCCTTCACGCGGGACATCTACCCGCTCCTGGAGCGGTTCGATCGATTGCAGTGGGTCAACGAAGGCTTCTACCGCGGCTACGGCTGGCAGGGTCAGGTGCCACTGCTCGATCCGGCGCGCCTGGCGCAGTTCGCCGATTCGTCCGCCTCCGCCGCGGTCGCTCGCCAGCAGATTTACGCCCGCTTCCGCGACCCCGCGTACCGCACGTTCCAGGAGGACGCCTGGCCGCGGGTGTATGGCGACTCGTTCGACCAGCCCCCGCAGTACCCGCAGCAATACCTGACCGTCACCCGCGAGCAGTATCGCTGCCTCACCGCCTGGGCACAAGGTCACTTCGCGGCGGACTGGCACGGCGCTCCCGCCCCGGCCCGACGCATTGAGGACCTGCCGGTCGCCACCCGGCCCGCGGCCCTCGACGAGGCGGCCCTGGCCGCGTGCGCGGGCGGCCCCTTCCACCCCGGCGTGGAGGCCACGTGGCCGCTGCGCCGGCCGAGCACGTACGCCGACCTGTGTCGCCTGAACGTGCGGCCGCCGGGGCAGGCCGAGCCCGACTATGGGGACGAGCTCACCCCCGCGCGGGCCCTGGGGGCGGACGGCCCCCTGCACACCAGCGGGCCCGGCGACCTCACGCGCTGGATGGCCGTGCCCTGGCAGACCGACACCTCAAGTTGCGGCTCGGGCTCGGCCTACCCCAACGCGACGCGGCAACCGTCGCCTTTGCCGGATCTGCCCACCTTCTGGCCGGCGGCGGTCCCTAACAAGGTGCTGACACAGCAGGCCTACCGGCGAATCCTCGATGGTGGGCTTGGCCCGCAGGAGCGCCAGGCCGCCTTCGCGGGGCGGGTGCCCTGGGCGCGCCACCTGGCGCCCGACTACGAGGGGCGCATCCGCCAATTCGTCACGGACTGGCCGCGCCTGGGACTGATCGAGCCGCAGCCCGGCTCCGCGCACGATCCGACATTCTCCGCCCAGATGCATGTGGAGCGGGAGAGCGGGTTCCCCGAGGGGCCGTCGCCGCACGCCCAGGCCCTCGCCGCAGCGCTCGGCGGCGCGGGCGGGGGCGCGGCCCCGGCGGGACAGACGGGGGAGGGTCTCGACGCCGCGGCCGCGGCGGAGCGAGACATGCCAACCCAGCCCCCGCTGGACGACTGGCGCGCGCACCTCTGATGCGCGACGACGAGGAGGCGGATGCCGTCGCGCCCCCGTCGCGCCTGGACGTGGCGGTGATCGGCGGCGGGCCGGCGGGTGCGAGCGCCGCCCTCGCGCTAGCACGCCTGGGCGAGAGCCTGCCACCTGCCACGACCCCAGTGCTGCGGGAACTGGGCGTGTGGGCCGACCCCGAGGCCGCGGGGCATCGGCGCTCGCCGGGCCTCCGCTCCCGCTGGGGCGGCCCAGAGGCGGCGGAGGTCGACTTCGTGCGCCAGCCCTACGGCACGGGCTGGCACCTCGACCGGGGGCGCTTCGACGCCCACCTCGTCCGGAGCGCGCGCGCGGCCGGGGCCCTGTGGTGCGGCGGCGCGTCCGTGCACGCGGTGGAGCGCGCGGCCCGCGGACGGTGGCGCCTCGCCCTCGCCCACCCGGAGGGAGCGCGGGTCCTGGACACGGCGGTCCTGGTCGACGCGAGCGGGCGCGCCCGCTGGGCCGCGCGGGCGCTGGGGGTGCGTGCCGTCGCCTACGACCGGCTGGTGGCCATCGTCGCCACCTATGCGCTCGGTGGGGCGGACCTCGACGGGCGTACCGTCGTGGAAGCTGTGCCTGGTGGCTGGTGGTATACCGCGCCGCTCCCCGACGGGCGGCTGGTGGTCGCGCACCTGACCGACGCGGATCTCGCCGCCCGCCATCGCATACGCACGCCCGACGGATGGGAGGCCATGCTGCGGTGTACGACGGACATCCGCGAACGCGTGGCGCAGCGTCGTGGCCGGTTGGAAGTAGGGCCGCGCCCCGTGAGTGCCGACAGTTCGCACCTGGCGACGGCGAGCGGGACACAGTGGTGGGCCGTCGGTGACGCCGCGGCGGCCCACGATCCGTTGTCATCCCAGGGCCTGATGAGGGCGCTGGAGGCGGGGATGCGCGTCGGGCGGGCCATCGCAGGCTGCGAGGACGGAGCCGACTACGCGGCGTGGGTGCGGCAGACCTACGCGCAGTACCTGGCCCAGTGGTTGAGCTATTACGCCCTGGAGCAACGCTGGCCGGCGGCGCCGTTCTGGCAGCGGCGGCACACGGCGTGGACGCGGTTGGTGCAGCGATGAGCGTGTCGCCGCACCGAGGCACCATCAATCCGTCCGCCTGGTGTCCCAGCCATAGCTCCGCGGCCGGAGCGGCTGGGTATGCCCCGACTGCCCATGCAGTGTGTGCAACTCCGCGCGCCGCGCGACACCCGCGAAGCGGGTTACCAACGGCCGATGGTCTCCCGGAGACGCCGGTCGCTCCACTTGGCGTAGACCCGCGTCGTCTCGAGCGTCGCATGGCCAAGGTGGCGCGCCGTCGTCTCCAGGTCCTGCGTTTCCGCGTACAGGCGGGTCCCCGCCGAGTGCCGCAGCGCGTGGACGCCCTTGGCCGCCACGTTCGCAACCTCGCAGAGCACCTGCACATGACGCCAGGCACTCACCGGCGTCCGGTAGGGCAGTACGAAGCCGTCGACCCGCTGCGGCAGCGCGATGAGCGCCTGCTTGAGCGACGCACTCATCGCCACGGTCCGCGCCTTGTTGCCCTTGCCGCGTCGCACCACGAGATCGCGGCGGGCAAGGCCGATATCCGCCCAGCGCAGGTCGACGCACTCCTGGGCGCGCAGGCCGGCGTGCGCCCCGAGCAGGACGAGGACGCGGTCGTGCGGGTCGGTGGCGGCCCGGAGGAGGGCAGCGACCTCGTCGTCATCGTAGGGCAGGCGCTTCTCCCAGCGCGGGGTGGGGTCGTGTGGGAGGCGCACGTCGGCGAATGGGTCGATCAGGACGGCCCGGCACCAGCGCAACGCCGCGTAGAGGCCGCGCGCCGCGGCGATGCGGCAGGCAACTGTCGCCGGGGCCAACCCGCGCTGCTGCAGCGTGCGCACGTCATACATGGCCGCCTCCGGGTCGGGCCGCAGCAGGTCTTCCTCCGTCCATGCCGCGAGGACCTGCGCGAGGCCGGCGCGATAGCTGCGTACCGTACTCGGGGCGACAGTCGCCCCCGCCTTGCTGAAGTTGCGTAACCAAGCCTCGGTGAGGCTCCACAAAGTCCCTTCGTCCTTCTCGCGAGCCGCCTGCATGGCGATACGGCGACGATCCGACCGGGGCATGCGCATCCAGGCGTTGGCTCCGTCGTTGCCGGTGCCGAGATAGTGAACGAGGGCGGTGGACGGTGATGGGGAAGCGGACATGGGAGATCCTCCAGGTTCGACGCTTTTCGTCGCATCCAGGTTCGACGCTTTTCGTCGCATCGTAGCCCTTTGGGGATTACATCCTCTACGCCATATGCACAATCTGGTGAGCGACTATCCACTACGAACTGTCAACGCGGCCCCATTAGCTTGCATTGCCTGTTTAGGGCTGGTTGCTTTTCCATTCCTCGTACAATGGAACAGGAGGAAGGCTCTGTAGAGAGAGGGAGCCAGTGAGTCAATTGATGTCTTGGCGGCCGATCAACTTTGATCGGTGGACGGCGCTAGCCGCCACGGCCAGTACCGACCAATATGGTGCCGATAACCTCGTTGCAGCACTGGCGCGATTACGCGTGTCATGGGAGAGATTGCGGAACGACCTCGAAGCGCTTTTCGTGCCCTCAGGGCCAGTCGGGACTCATGCGCACCATCACTACCACTCACCGGCGGACCCGGAGGAGCGGAAATCTGTGCTCGCCGCGTGCGTGGTCGACTACGAATCCGCGTTGCTGTTCCTCGATATCGCGCTGGATCTTTCCGCGCGATGTGTAGGAGCAATAACCCACTCCAACGTCACGCGCTGGAAGCACCACGTCACGGCAGCCGAGAAGCCTGACAGCGGCTACCCGAGTGAAGTCCGAAGGCGGATCTTGTATATGCAGCGGACGGTTCTGTACGCACGCAATTTCGCTGTTGCACACCCGCAAGATCACACTGGGTTCGTGCGCTACGACAACGTCGGCAATATTACCTTCTGCCGCATGGTGAGGGAAC
>JAABUJ010003855.1_pt1 | contig 16361 bp, 21 predicted proteins | sample 5559131 | NCBI WGS metagenome assembly JAABUJ01 (sample SAMN10711875, study PRJNA513366) | rock metagenome | isolation source: Antarctica rocks | place: Antarctica: Victoria Land, Mt New Zealand nord | collected 2016-01-07 | reverse complement strand
TTGTGACTTCTCGGGGCAGGGCGACCGAGCCACCAGAGGGCGGACCGCGGGACGCGCGATGACCTGCGCGGGGTGGCGGCACTAGAGTTCGGCTGTCAGACCGGGGAGCTCGCGGACGCGGGCTGAGAGGCCGGCCCATCCGCCGGCGACCCGTACCACCCGATCGGGGTCATGCCCGCGTGGGGAGTCAACCGTGATCGCCGTCGCACCGTGACCTGCTCGACCGACCGCCTGGACGCCTTCGATCCCCTCGTCGTCGCCGGGCAGCCCTATGCCAGCCGGCTGCTGGTGGGCACCGGGAAGTTCCGTTCACACGCCGTGATGCGCGACGCCCTGCTCGCCAGCGCAGCGCAGATCGTCACCGTTGCGCTGCGCCGGGTGGACCTCAGCCGGGCCGGCGAGGGCGACGTCCTGGACTTCGTACCGCCGGGCATGACGCTGCTGCCCAACACGTCCGGGGCCGTCGACGCGGACGAAGCCGTCCGGTTGGCGCGGCTCGGTCGGGCGGCCACCGGCGCGGACCTGGTCAAGCTCGAGGTCACACCCGATCCGCGCACCCTTGCTCCCGACCCGATCCAGACGCTGCGAGCGGCCGAGCTGCTCGTGGCCGAGGGCTTCACGGTCCTGCCGTACTGCTCCGCAGACCCGGTGCTGTGCCGGCACCTGGAGGAAGCCGGCTGCGCGACCGTCATGCCGCTCGGAGCCTGGATCGGCAGCAACCGTGGGCTGCGCACACGCGACGCGATCGAGGTGATCGTCGCGCAGGCGGGCGTGCCCGTGGTCGTGGACGCCGGGCTGGGCGTGCCGTCGGATGCTGCCGAGGCCATGGAGGTCGGCGCCGACGCAGTGCTGGTCAACACCGCCATCGCGGTCGCCTCGGATCCGGTGCGGATGGCGCGGGCCTTCGCCCTCGCGACCGAGGCCGGCCGGCTCGGCCACCTCGCGCGGCCCGGCGCCGTCCGGGAGACCGCCGAGGCCTCGAGCCCGCTCACCGGGTTCCTGGCATGAGCGCGGCCCCCGGCGGGTTCGCCCGGCACCTGTCGACGCTGGCCGCCCCGTCGTACGTCCCTGTCGAGCAGGCGATCGGCCAGCCGAGCCTGGCCACCCTCCCGACGCTGCTCTCGCCCCAGGCAGCGCCGCACCTGGAGGAGCTGGCGCAGGCCGCCCGGGCCACGACGCTGCAGCGGTTCGGTCGGGCCGTGCGGCTGTTCGCCCCGCTGTACGTCAGCAACGCGTGCCTGTCCTCGTGCACCTACCGCGGCTTCAGCAAGGGTCTGGACGTCGCTCGCCGGACGCTCACGGTCGAGGAGGTCGTGGCTGAGGCGCAGGTCCTGGTGCGGCAGGGCTTCCGCCACCTGCTGCTGGTCTCCGGGGAGCACCGGGTCGAGGTGAGCAAGGACTACCTCGTGGCCTGTCTCGAGGCGCTGCGGCCCATGGTCCCCTCGCTGTCGGTCGAGACCCAGACCTGGTCCGATGACACCTACGCCCGGCTGGTCGCGGCCGGGCTGGAGGGCGTGGTGCACTACCAGGAGACCTACGACCGCGCGCGGTACGCCGAGGTGCATACCGCCGGCTGGAAGCGCGACTACGACCGGCGGCTGGCCAGCACCGAACGGGCGGCCGAGGCCGGCGTGCGGCGCCTCGGCATCGGCGCGCTGCTCGGGCTCTCGGGGGACTGGCGCGCCGACGTACGGGCCGTCGCGGAGCACGCCGTCTGGCTGCAGAAGCGCTACTGGCGCACCGAGGTGACCGTGTCGCTGCCGCGCATCAAGGCCAGCGCTTCGGGCTTCCAGCCGGTCGCACCGGTCACGGACGCCGAGTATGTCCAGGCGATGGCCGCCCTGCGCCTGGTCGCGCCCGAGGCCGGGATCGTGCTGTCCACCCGCGAGCCCGCGGTGCTGCGCGACGGCCTCGTACGCATCGCCGTGACGACCATGAGCGCGGGCTCCTCGACCGAGCCCGGGGGCTACCTCACGCCGGGGAGAGCGCAGGAGCAGTTCGCGGTCAGCGACGACCGCACCCCGGCCCAAGTGGCCGCCATGCTCGAGGTCGCCGGGTACGAGCCGGTCTGGAAGGACGCCTTCCCCCTGCACGCCTGAGCGGGCCGCCCCGCTGCGCGGCAGCCGTTCCACGCTCGTCCCCGCGCGCCGCGCGCCCGCGCCACTCGCCGCGCGCCCGCACCACTCGCCGCGCCGCGCGCCCGCCGGCTAGGCCGAGGGCGGCGCCGGCGGACGGGGGGCGAGGGGCTTGGCCGCAGGGGCCGAGCCCTTCTTGGGCTTCTTGGTCTCGCGGCCCTGCTTGTCCTTGGGCATCTGGGGCTCCTCCCGGGTCGGGGTGAACCTACGCCCCTGCGGCGATCACGAGCCAAGCAGTTCGGCCTCGCGGGCTGCAGACAGCTCCACCGCGAGCGGGGGTTCGCCCCGCCCGACGTCCCAGGCACGTACGTCGGAGGCGGTCATCTCGAGCGGGGTGGCGGGCAGGCCGGCCGCGCGGGCGCGGGTTGCGCTGCGCCGGAACATGACGTCCCAGGAGGGGTCGGCGAGCACGAGCGGGAAGCCCGGGTCGACCGATGCCGGGTCCACGGCCACGACCTCGACGTTCGTACCGGCGCTGCGGGCGCAGGCCTCGAGGAGCCCGGCGAGGGTCACCGGCACCGCCGGGCCGACGGCGTTGTAGGTGCCCGGGCTGTCGGCCTGGAGCAGCGCGGTGACAAGGGCGGCGAGGTCACGGCTGTCGACGACCTGCACCGGCTGCTCGGGACGGCCCGGCAGGGCGATGCGCCCACCGCGGGCGGCCCGCCGTACCCACCAGGTGAAGCGGTCGGACTGGTCGTGCGGACCGGCCACGACGCCGGGCCGGACGATTGTGGCGCGGGTGCCCCAGAGCGAGCGGACGTCGTCCTCGCAGGCCACCTTCAGCGGCCCGTACGTCTCGCCCGTGACCTCTTCGATGCCACGCTCGGGGGCCAGGCGCGCGCTGTCCTCGGTCATGGCCTGCGGTGCCGCGAGCGCCTTGTCGTACACCGAGCCGGTCGAGATGAACAGGTATCGGCCGGCGCGACCCTCGAGCGCGGCGGCGGCCTGCTGCACGTGCCGCGGGACGTACGCGCTGACGTCGACGACGGCATCCCAGGAGCCCTCGGCAAGTGAGGCGTAGTCCCCGCTGCCGCGGTCCCCGCGCAGGCGCGGCACGTCCGGGAACAGCTCCGAGCCGGTACGCCCCCGGCTGAACAGCGTCACCTCATCGCCACCGGACAGGGCGTTCTCAACGATCGCCCGTCCGACGAAGGAGGTGCCGCCGAGCACCAGCAGCCTCACGACGGCGCCTGCAGGTGGCCGGAGCGGGCGGTAGGCACCGTGTCGGGGCCGGCCCGGGACGTCATCCGGCCAGTGTTCCGGTGCCCTGCTGGCCTGGTCAAGGCGGCGCCACTAGCGTCCGGGGCGTGCTCGGACACGTGGTCGTCGTCGGTGCCGGGCTCGCCGGGTCCCGGTCGGTGCAGGAGCTGCGCACGCAGGGCCACACCGGTCCGGTGACGCTGCTGGGGGCCGAGCCGCACCCGCCGTACGACCGGCCGCCATTGTCCAAGGGCCTGCTGCAGGGCGTCGTCGACGACTCGACCCTGGAGGGCGAGCTCGACGCCGACGTGCGCCTGTCGACGCGGGCCACCGGGCTGCGGCCCGGAATCGTCGAGACGAGCGCGGGCGACCTGGCGTACGACGGGTTGGTGCTGGCGACCGGCGCCATACCGCGGCCGCTGGGCGCCGGCACGACCCTGCGCACGCTCGACGACGCCCGCGCGCTGCGGGCGCGCCTGGTTCCCGGAGCTCGCGTGGTCGTGGTGGGTGCGGGCTGGATCGGCGCCGAGGTCGCCACGGCCGCAGCCGGCGCCGGCTGCCCCACGACGGTCGTGGAGGCCGCAGCAGCGCCGCTCGCCCTACCCCTGGGAGCCGACCTGGGCCTGCTGACCGTCCCCTGGTACGCCGAGGCCGGCATCGACCTGCGCCTTGACTGCCAGGTGGCCTCGGTCGAAGCCGACGGGGTCGAGCTGTCGGACGGGGAGCGCCTGCCGGCCGAGGTGGTCGTCGTCGGGATCGGTGCCCGGCCGGACACCGGCTGGCTCGAGGGCAGCGGCCTGGCGCTCGACCGCGGCGTGGTGGTCGACGAGCACCTCATGGCGTCCTGGGAGCACGTCGTGGCCGTCGGCGACTGCGCCGCCTGGTGGTCGCGGCGCTACGGCGCCCGGCTGCGCGTCGAGCACTGGGACGACGCCCTGCACGCGCCCACAGTCGCGGTCGCGACGCTGCTCGGGCAGCCCGCCGTGCACGACCCGGTGCCCTACTTCTGGTCCGACCAGCTTGGCCACCGGATGCAGTTCGCCGGGCACCGGGAGGGCGCCGATCAGGTCGTACGGCGGGGGGAGCCGGGCAGTCCGGACGGCTGGTCGGCGTTCTGGCTCGCCGGCGATGTGCTGCGGGCGGCGCTGGTCGTGGACCGGCCGCGTGATTTCGGGGCGGCCCGCAAGCTGCTGGACGCGGGTGTCGCGCCCGATCCAACGCTGCTGGCTGATACCGGCGTGGCGTTGCGCTCCCTGCGGACCTGAACGGGTTAGCCGGTCAGTCGGTCAGCCGGTGGGCCTGTCAGCCCGTGAGCTCCCAGGATGTGCCCTCGGGGGTGTCCTTGAGCGTCACGCCGGATTCGCTGAGCCGGTTGCGGACCACGTCGGCCAGCGCCCAGACCTTCTGCTCCCGGGCTTCCCGCCGGACCTCGACGAGGGCCTCGACGAAGGGGCCGAGCTCCTCCGCCCGGTTCACCCAGCCGCGCTGCAGGACCGGTCCGAGCCCGACGAGCGCCCGGGCCAGGCCGTCCTGGGCCTCGCAGGGGGCGTACTGCTCGACCAGCTGGACGAGGGCCGCGACGACCTCGTCGGCGTCGTGCGCGGCCAGGCCGGAGCTCACGCCGCTGCTCGGCGCCAGGAGGGGCGCGGCCGCGGCCTGCGCAGCGGTAGAGCTTGACGTCGCGGTAGAGCTTGACGTCGCGGTCGGGCCCGACGTCGCGGTCGGGCCCGACGCCGCCTCGAACAGGTCGAAGGCCTCGCCGGAGCCGAAGACCTGCTCGCGCTCGGCGGTCAGGACCCGCGCTGTGCCCTGCCCGCTGACCGTGGCCGCTCCGGTGCGCTCGTTGAAGGACAGGGCGGTGTGCTCGTCGACGCCGATCACGACGCTGCCAGGAGCCATCTGCCCGCGGAGCAGGTCGAGGCGCTTGCGGCCGACGTAGCAGCAGGTCGTGTCGTGCGTCATGCCGTCGTTGTTGTTCCAGTGCGGGACGACGGCGGCGTCCAGGCCGACGTGGGAGAGCAGGTTCAGGCCGTCGATCCAGCTCGCTGGCTGGCCGGCCTTGTAGATCTCATACACCGGCAGGGCGTAGTGGCCGAGGCTGACCGACGCGGCGCTGGCGAACGCGACGGTGCCCCCGCGCTCGAGGCAACCGATGAGCTGCTCGCGTACCCCGAGCGCTGCCCAGTGGCGGGCAGCGTAGCTGGGGCTGCCTGGTCCGGCGAAGACGTAGCCGGCGCGGTCGAGCAGCGCCTGGGCCGCAGCGCGCTCGGCCAGCGGCAGCTCGCTGGAGCGCAGGGAGGCGACCTCGGCGGTCGCGCCGACGCTGGTGGCGAAGTACTCCACGATCTTGGTGGCCAGCTCGTCGGCGTTCTCCTGGAACCCGAAGGGGGTGTCGAGCACGACCACGGGGCCGATGCCTCGCGTGGCCCGTACGACGTCCTTGTGCAGCTCGACCATGGTCGGGCTGGTCTCGCCCGAGCCCATGAGAATGATCACGCAGCGTCCTTCGATCGGCCAGGCACCCGGCCTCCACGGTCCACCGACGGGCGGGTACGGGGCGGGCGCGGCTCGACGATAGTCGCGCAGGCGCGACCGGGCCCGGTCAGGACGCAGGACCTAGGCTCGGCGCATGCCCGACGCACAGCGCGAGATGCCCGATGGCCAGCCCGAGATGCTGACCCTCGAGGAGGTTGCGGCGCGGATGGGGCTCGGCCCGACCGGGGTCAAGCAGCTCATCGGCGAGCACAAGCTGCTCGGCCTGCGCGACGAGCACGGCGTCGTGCGCGTGCCGGCCAAGGCCCTGGACGGGGCGCTGCCGGTCAAGCACCTGTCCGGTGTGCTCACCCTGCTGCACGATGCGCGGTACTCCCCGGAGGAGGCGCTGCGGTGGCTGAGCACCGAGGACGACTCACTGCCCGGGTCCCCGTTCGATGCGCTGCACCAGAACCGGGCGACCGAGGTCAAGCGGCGCGCCCAGGCGCTGCTGCTGTGACCGTGACCGTCAACGGCAGCGTGCGGGACGTCGCCGACGGTACCTCGCTGCCTGGCCTGCTGAGCGAGCTGGGCCTTGCGCTCGGCACCGTCGTCGTCGAGCTCAACGGCACGGCGCTGTTGCGCTCTGAGGCACGGTCCGCGACGCTGGCCGAGGGCGACGTCCTGGAGCTGGTCCGGGCGGTCGCGGGTGGCTGAGGGCCCGGACCAGCGCACCGCCGACTCCCGGCCGGCGGGGGCCCCGGCCCTGCGCCCCGCCGACTCCCGGCTGTCCGACGCCCGGCTGTACCTGTGCACCCCAGACCGGCCCGACCTCGTCGAATTCCTGGACGCGGTGCTGTCCGGCGGTGTCGATGTCGTCCAGCTGCGGCAGAAGGGCTTGGAGGCGCGGCAGGAGCTCGCCCTGTGCGAGGTGCTTGCACAGGCCGCGGCGCGGCACGGCGCGCTGTGGTCGGTCAACGACCGGGCCGACCTCGCCGTCACTGCGGGCGCACAGGTCCTGCACTTGGGCCAGGACGACCTTCCCGTTCCGGCTGCCCGAGCGATCGTCGGCGAGGACGTCCTGCTCGGCCGGTCGACCCACGACCGCGCGCAGGTCGACGACGCCCTCGACGACCCGGGGGTCGACTACATCTGCGTCGGCCCGACCTGGCCGACCCCGACCAAGCCGGGCCGACCTGCCCCGGGATTGGACCTCACGCGGTACGCCGCGACGGTGGCCGTCAGCAAGCCCTGGTTCGCCATCGGGGGGATCGACGGCGGCAACCTGGACCAGGTGCTGCAGGCAGGAGTCACCCGAGTCGTGGTCGTCCGCGCCCTGACCGAGGCCGCCGACCCGCACGCGGCTGCCCGCGAGCTGTCCGGCCGGCTCAGGTGAAGGCTGCGTACCTGGTCGTGCTCGGCTGCTGCCTGGTCGGCACGCTGCCGCTGGAGCTGGTACTGCGGACCCGGGTCTACGCCCGGCCGCGCCGCCTGCTGCTGACGCTGCTGCCGGTCATCGTCGTCTTCACGGTCTGGGACGTGCTGGCCATCCGGGCGCACCACTGGGCGTACGACCTGGCGCAGACGACCGGGATCGTGCTCGGCAACGTGCCGCTGGAGGAGATCGCCTTCTTCGTCGTCATCCCGATCTGCGCGGTGCTGACCCTCGAGGCGGTACGCGCGGTCAAGGGCTGGGAGGTCGGCGACGAGTGAGTTACACCTCGGCGGCGCTGCTCGGCGTGGCCGCGACGGTCGTGCTCGACCTGCTGGTGCTGCGTACCCGGCTGCTGGGTCGCCGGGTGTTCTGGACGGCGTACGCGCTGGTCCTGTTCTTCCAGCTCGTCACCAATGGGGTGCTGACCGGGCGCGGCATCGTCTTCTACAGCGCGCACGCCGTCGCCGGTGTCGGCTCGCGCGCGGGGCAGACCCCGCCGTTCCTCGGCCACGGCCGGATCGCCTACGCGCCGTTCGAGGACCTGCTGTTCGGCTTCGCGCTGGTCGTGCAGACCCTGTCGTGGTGGGTGTGGTGGGGACGGCGCCTGGGTCGTGCCCCCGGCGGTCCCCGGGTCCGCCGCTAGCAGGGGCCTGCGGATCGTGCTCGCCCCGGCCAGGACCCGCGCTGGCCGGGTCCATCGAGGCCGCGTGTCTTCCGCCGTAGGCACCTGGCTTCTGCCGTGCCGGGGACGACCGCGCTGACACGCTCAGCCCCAAGCCGCCTGGTGGCACAAGAGAAGACACGCGGCCGGAGACTGCGCTGGCGACGACGAAGCCGGCCACTCAGAGTGGCGACGACGAACCGGCCAGTCAGCGGGCAACGAACCCGGCCACTCAGCTGGCGACCACGAACCGGCGAATCAGCTGGCGAAAAGGCTGGCGACGATGAACCCGGCCACCAGGAGTACGACGACGGCGAGCAGGCTCAGGGTGATGATCATCGGGGTGCGGTTGCCGCTGACCGGCCCCATGTTCGGGTTGTTGCGTCGGGCCTCACCGGCCGCGCCGCTCATCGAGTCCGCGGTCGGTGGGGTGTCGCCCTGTTGCGTGCCGCCACCCTGCTCGAGGCCGGCGGTCTCGGCGGGATCGGGGCCGGGGCTGTCGCTGCTGGTCATGGTCGAGGGGTCACCGCTGCTGGTTGCTGCGAAACGCCCGGCCCGCGCCGGGCGGTCACTGCACCCGCACCGGCGACCACAGCAGCACACGGCCGGGTCCCCCTCGGCCGGGCCCGGATCCTCGCGGCGGACGAGCGTCCAGCGGGGACAGCGGTCAGGTGGTGCGGTGCGAGCGCGCCCGGCGCGCCCGCAGCAGTCCCGGTCCGGCGACGGCGAGCCGCCGTGCGGGACCGACCGACACCCGCTGGCCGAGCACCGCGTAGTCGGCCTTCTCGACCTTGTCGAGGATCCCGCCGTAGAGCGCCAGGGCCGTCTCGATGCAGGGCCGCGAGCTCGGGTGCAGCAGCCGTACCCCCTGGGCCGCGCTGCGGTAGATCTCGCGGGTGCGGGCCACCTCGAAGGCCAGCAGGCGGCGTACCGGACCGTCCACGACCCCTCGCGACAGGTGCTCGCGGTCGACCCCGAACACCGCCAGGTCCTCAATCGGCAGGTACACCCGCCCGCGACGCAGGTCCTCGCCGACGTCACGGATGAAGTTCGACAGCTGGAAGGCGACACCGAGGTCGGCGGCGTACGGCTCGGCGACCTCGCGGGGCACGACCGGCTCGAGGACCGGCACCATCTCCAGTCCGATCACCGCCGCAGACCCGTAGACGTAGGTCAGCAGGTCGTCGTAGGTCGCGTAGCTGGTGATCGTCAGGTCCATGCGCATGGATGCCAGGAAGGCCTCGACGTGCGCCATCGGGATGTCCCACCGCCGGACGGTGTCCACGACCGCCCGGCTGATCGGGTGTTCGGAACCACCGGCCGCGACATCGGCGACGAACTGCTCGCCCCAGCCGATGAGCCAGGCTGCCTTCTCGTTATCGCTGAGCGTCGAGCCCAGGTCGTCGACGATCTCGTCGGCGTAGCGCGCGAACCCGTACAGCGCGTGCACGTACGGCCGCTTCCAGGCCGGCAGCAGCAGCGTGGCGAGGTAGTACGTCTTGCCGTGCGAGGCGTTGAGACGACGGCAGGCCTCGTACGACGCCCGCAGCTCGCGGCCGGTGATGCCGGCGGCGTCCAGCTCCCGGGTGCTCACGGGGCAGGAGTGTTGCAGGCAGCCAGGGGGGTCAGGTCGCAAAGAGCTCAGGTCGCAAGCGGCGAGGGCGCGGCCAGGCGCATCGCGCGGGAGCGGTAGGAGCGGTCCTTGCCCAGGATGCGCTCGGCTGCCAGTCGCCCGCTGACGAGCACCATGGGTACGCCGACCCCCGGCTGGGTGCCCGACCCGGCGAACACCACGCCCTCGACCTTGGGCGCGAGGTTGCTCGGGCGGAACGGCCCGGTCTGGAAGAAGGAGTGCGCACTGGCGAACGGCGCGCCCATTGCCATACCCCGGCGTTGCCAGTCGGCGGGGGTCGTGACGTGCTCGACCTCGATCGCATCGCCGAACCCGACGTAGCCGAGGCCCTCCAGGCGCGCGAGGACCTCTTCGCGGTAGCGCGGCCCGACGACGTCCCAGTCGATGCCCGAGCTCATGTCCGGCGTCGGGAACAGCACGTAGTAGATCTGCTTGCCGTCAGGGGCCAGCGAGGGGTCGCTGTGCGTCGGGTTGGTCACCAGCACCGACGGGTCGGTCATGAGCCGCTTGTCGTCGATGAGGTCGGTGAACACCTCGCGCCACGCCTTGCCGAAGTGGATGTTGTGGTGCGCCGTCTTGGAGTACGACGCGGACGACCCGGCCAGCAGCAGGTAGCAGCTGGGGGAGTAGGTCAAGCTCTTGACCCGCCGGGGCGTGACCTCGGGCGGCAGCAGCTCGCGGTAGGCAACCGGCAGGTCCGGGTTGAGCACCACGACGTCGGCGAGGTGCCGCTCGCCGTCGCTGGTCTGCACCCCGACGGCCCGCCCGTGCTGCACGAGCACCTGGGTGACCGTCGAGCCGTAGTGGAACTGCACGCCGTGCTTCTCCGCGGCTCCCGCCAGCGCCCGGGGTACCGCGTGCATACCGCCCTTGGGGAAGAACACCCCGGCAACCGAGTCCATATAGGCGATCACTGCGTAGATCGCCAGGGCGTCGTAGGGCGACAGCCCGGCGTACATCGACTGGAAGCTCATGACCCGCTGGGTGCGGGGGTCCTTCAAGTACTGCCCGACCTTGGGCGCGAGCTTGCTGAACCCGCCGATGGCGGCCAGCCGGGCCAGGTTCGGCGTGACCAGGTCGAAGGGCGAGTCGATGTTGCGGTCGATGAAGTCCTTCATCTCGTAGCGGTAGAGCTTGGAGACGAACTCGACGTAGCGCAGGTAGCCGGCCGCCTCGTCCGGCCCGCACACGCGCTCGACCTCGGCGGTCATCTCGCCGACGTCGGCCTTCACGTCCAGCGTGGAACCGTCCGGGTAGAAGGCGCGGTAGAGCGGGTCGACCGGCATCAGTTCGAGCCAGTCCTCGAGCTTCTCGCCGACGCAGTCGAGCGCGTCGGCGATCAGGTCGGGCATGGTCAGCACGGTCGGCCCGGTGTCGAAGGCGTAGGCGCCCGGGCCGGTGGGGGAGGCCGTCTCGAGCACCCCGTTGCGGCCGCCGGGCACCTGCTCGCGCTCGAGCACGACGACCTCGCGGCCCGCTCCGGCTAGCCGCAGGGCGGCGCTGAGACCGGCCAGCCCGGCTCCGACGATGACGACGCGATCGGTCTTTCCGGGGACGGTGCGCACCGGGCGAGCGTACGGCGGGGGGCCGTGCCGCACCCGTCGGAGCCGGCGTGGTGCACCGCACCCCCGCACCTCGCCGTACGGTCTGCTGGTGCTCCCGATCCCTGGTAACGACCTCGACGTCCGCGGCCTGTGCCTGGGTGGGAACGTGTTCGGCTGGACGGCCGACGAGCGGTCCTCCTTCGCCGTGCTGGACGCCTTTGTCGAGGCGGGCGGGTCCATGGTGGACACGGCGGACTCGTACTCGGCGTGGGCGCCGGGTCACGTCGGCGGTGAGTCCGAGCAGGTGCTCGGCCGCTGGGCGGCGGCCTGCGGGCGGCGCGACGAAGTGGTGATCGCGACCAAGGTCGGCAAGCACCCGTCCCTGCGCGGGCTGCGCGGCGACACCGTCCGCACCGCCGTGGAGGCCTCGCTGGCGCGGCTGCAGACCGATCGGATCGACCTGCTGTACGCCCACGCCGACGATCTCGACGCCCCGGTCGAGGAGACGGTCGGGGTGTTCGACGAGCTCGTGCGGTCGGGCAAGGTGTGCGCGGTGGGTGCGTCGAACTTCTCGACGGCCCGGCTCAGGGAGTCGCTGGCGTACGCCGACGCGCACGGCCTGACACGGTACGCCGCCGTGCAGGACCAGTACAACCTGGTGGCGCGCGGGGACTACGAGGGCGAACGCGCCGACCTCGTCGCCCGGGAGGGGCTCGCCAGCTTCCCGTTCTACGGGCTCGCAGCGGGTTACCTCACCGGCAAGTACCGCCAGGGGCCGGTCGACAGTGCGCGGGCGCAGACCGTGGCGCGTTACCAGGACGCCCGCGGCGAGCGGGTGCTCGACGCCGTGTCGCAGGTCGCCACCGCGCACGGCGCGTCGATGGCCACCGTGGCCCTGGCCTGGCTGCTCGCCCAGCCGACCGTGACCGCGCCGATCGCCAGCGCCCGCAGCCTGGAGCAGCTCCCGCCGCTGCTGGCCGCCCGGACCCTCGAGCTGAGCGCGGACGAGCTCGCCGCGCTGAGCGTCGCGTCAGCCTGACCGCACCGCCACGACCTGCCACCAGGTGCGGTGCGACCTACGGGTGCCGGCGCTGCGCACCACGAAGCCGGCCTCGGCCAGCAGCGCTGCGAGCCGCTCGGGGGAGTGGTAGACGAACCAGCGCCGCGCCGCGTCCTCGTACGGCGCCTGGCCCGTGCTGTCGTAGGGCACGACCTCCCAGCCCTGCTCGTCGTGACCGCCGAGGGCGGTCGAGAGTCCGAGCACACCGCCTGGTCGCAGTCCGCCATGCCAGGACGACAGCGTCGCCGGTACGTCCTGACGCGGGACGTGGAGCAGGCTGGCGCAGGACCAGATCCCGTCCACCGACCTGTCGCGGACAGGCAACCGGCGCAGGTCGCCGCGGACGACGGGCACGTGTCGGGCCGCGAGCTCCAGCATGCCGGCGGAGGCGTCCAGAGCCATCGCCTGCAGGCCACGACCGGCGAGCAGCGCCGCGTGGGTGCCGGGGCCGCACCCGACGTCCAGGACCCTTGCGCCGGGCGGCAGGGCCCGGATGAACGCCTCGAGGTGTGCCCGCTGTGGTGGCGTGAGCTCGGCCCGTCCGGCGTACGCCGTGGCGATCCGGTCGTACGTGTCACTGGTCGCGCCGAGCACGTCCCCGTCGTCCGGAGCCTCGCGCGGGTCGAGTCCTGTCACGGAGCTCCTTCCCAGGGTGCTGGAGCACGGCGCACCGGCCCGTCAGCTCCTGGCCGAGCGCAGGAAGGACAGCGCCTGATGGCCGGCGCCGCGCACCACCTCATAGGACAGTCCGAGCACACAGGCGATCTGGGTGTAGCTCCGGCCGGCGTACGCGAGCACCAGGACCCGGCGGGGCAGCACCGGCATGACCGTCATGGCGGCCAGGAACCACATCGGCGCAGCGCCGTCCTGCTGCCGGGCCATGGCGGAGATCTTAGGCAGGGGCGGGGGCGCAGCCCGCGCGACACGCGGACAGCAGGGGTAGGACGGTCAAGCGCGGGCAGGGACCCGGCACGAGCCGCGTATCCACCGAAGGAGACCCGTGTCCAAGGAGAGCAACATCGCTTCACAGCAGGCGTTCGGCGAGGCGGTCAACAGCGGCAACCTCGACGCACTCGACCGGCTCGTGACCCCCGACTCCGTCGATCGCGATCCCGCTCCCGGTCAGGGCGTGGGCCCTGCGGGGTACAAAGTGATGTTCGGTGAGATGAGGACAGCGTTCCCGGACCTCAAGATCGAGGTCGAGCACCTCACCGCGACCGAGGATGACGTCGCCTTCGCCTACACCGTCAGCGGCACACACCGCGGCGAGTTCCAGGGGCACGCCGCAACCGGTGGCGTCTTTTCCATCCGGGGCGTGCAGATCAGCCGGTTCGTCGACGACAAGCTCGCTGAGCGGTGGGGCAGCAGCGACCAGCTCGGCATGCTCAGCCAGCTCGGGCTGGCCTGAGATGGCCCGCGTACTGACCGGCATCACGAGCGGGATGATCGCCGGCGCCGCCGGAGCCACAGCGCTGAACATCGTCACTTACGTGCAGCAGGCCATCAAGGGGACGCCGTCGAGCGCGACGCCCGACCAGGCCGCCCAGGCTGTGGTGCAGGCCGTCGGCGCCGAGGTGCCCGGTACGCCCGACACCAGGCAGAACCGCCTGGAGGGGCTCGGGCCGCTGTCCGGCCTGGCCGTGGGCATGGGCGTGGGCGCGATCGGCGGCGCTCTGCGCGCCCTGTCCGTCAAGATCCCGTTGCCGCTCGCTCCCGTCGTACTCGGGCTCGGGGCCATGGCACTCAGCGACAGCGTGATGACCGCCGTGGGGATCACCGACCCGCGCTCCTGGACGCCGTCCAGCGTGGCGAACGACGCCGTACCGCATCTGACGTACGGCGCCGTGACCGTGCTCGCGCTGCACCGGATGATGGACCCGCACACCATCCAGGTCGAGTGAGCTGTTGCGGGGGCCGAACGGGCCCCCGCAACAGGCCCTCGGCGGTCCGGCCCTGCGGTCAGCCGTCCTGTCAGGCCTGCGCGGCGGTCAACCGGATGACGGCGCGCGCCGCGGCGGCGCGGACCCGGAGGACCGGGTCGTCACGCAAGGCGGACACCGCCGATGAGGCCCCGCCCAGGCCGTGCCGCGCCACAACCTTCGCGGCCAACTCCCGCACCCGCCACGAGTTGTCGCCCAGGGCAGCGACCAGCGTCGGCAGCGCCGCGTCCTCCCACGCCCAGAGCAGTCCGCGAGCAGCCCACACCCGCAACCAGTAGTCGGGTCCCGCGCCCTCGCCACCAGATCCTGCCCACCGGGCGGGCGGCCCGCCGAGCGCGACAACCAGGGCGGAGTCGGCTGTCCGGCCGGCCAACAGCTCGATGCAGCCGGCCACGACAGCAGCCTTGCCGCGCCTGGCGCACTCGGCCTCCACGCTCTGCCGCGGCGTCAGACCCCAGAACGACGGTGCGCCCATGCGAGCAGTCTGCCCCGGTTTAGCAGGTGGTGAGGACCTCGGCGCCGGTGCCGGTCACCACGAGCATGTGCTCGAACTGCGCCGTCCGTGACCGGTCGACCGTGACCGCGGTCCAGCCGTCGTCCCACATCTCGTGCTGCCAGGCGCCCATCGTGATCATCGGCTCGATGGTGAACGTCATGCCGGGCAGTAGCTGCTGCCGGGCCGCAGGGTTGTCGTAGTGGTACACCTGCGGGTCGCTGTGGAACGACCGGCCGATGCCGTGACCCACGAAGGCCCGCACGACGCCGTACCCGTTGCGCTCGGCATGGGCCTGGATCGCCTTGCCGATGTCGCGCACCCGGCCGCCCGGCGTGACGGCCGCGATGCCCACCTCGAGGCACTCCCGGGTGACCTCGACCAGCCGACGGGAGGCCTCGTCGACGTCCCCGACCAGGAAGGTCGCGTTGGTGTCGCCGTGCACGCCGTCGAGGTAGATCGTCACATCGCAGTTGACGATGTCGCCGTCCTTGAGCACGGTCGAGTCCGGGATCCCGTGACAGATCACCTCGTTGACGCTCGTGCACAGCGATTTCGGGAACCCCTGGTAGCCCAGCGGTGACGGGTACCCGCCGCGCGCGAGGCAGGCGGCGTGGCAGATCGCGTCGAGCTCGTCGGTGGTGACCCCTGGCCGGACGGCGGCGCCGATCTCCTGCAGGACCTCGGCGGCGGCGCGCCCGGCGACGCGCATCTTCGCGAGGGTCTGCGCGTCCTTGGGCGCGCTCGACTCGCGCTCACCCGGGCGACCTCTGGGGTCCAGCGCGTACGACGGGCGGACGATGTCGGCCGGTACCTCGCGCCGTGGCGACTGGGTACCCGGCCGGACGTAGGTCTCGGCGAGTCGGGCCTGCTCCTGCCTGCTGTTCTGCTCGGCGGCAGCTCGCGCCGGGTCGAGGTCGGCGAGGCGGTGGCAGCGCTTGTACTTGCGGCCGCTGCCGCACCAACAGGGGTCGTTCGCAGCGAGGGTCGGGGTCGGAGCAGTCATGGTGGGGCCAGCCTAACGACCGGCCAGCCAGACGGCCGGGGCTGCGGCTCTCCCGGGTACCACTCGCCCGCCAGACGGGGGCGGAGCGGAGCGGTCAGACGGTGCGCGAGGTCGCTGCGACCGCGAGCTCGGCGAGCACGCTCCGCGCCTGACCCTCGAAGGGGGCGGCCGAAAGGGCGCCCAGGGCATCGTCCATGAGCGTCGCGATCAGACCCTCCACGCGCGCCACCGCGCCTGTCTCGGTCAGCACCGCCCGCAGCGCGCTCACGCCCTCCTCGCCCAGGTGCGGATCACCGAGGTGCCGGCGTACGACCGAGCTCTGCGCGGGGGACGCGGCCTCGAGGGCCATCGCGACCAGGGCGGTGCGCTTGCCCTCGCGCAGGTCATCGCCGGCCGGCTTGCCGGTCTCCCGCGGGTCGCCGAACACCCCGAGCAGGTCATCGCGCAGCTGGAACGCCTCGCCGAGCGGCAGGCCGTAGCCCGAGCAGGCCTCCAGCAGCTCGACCGGGCCCCCTGCCAGCGCGACGCCGAGGTGCAGCGGCTTCTCGATCGTGTACTTCGCGCTCTTGTACCGCGCGACCCGCAACGCCCGCTCGACCGAGCCACCGCCCCTGGCCTGCTCGAGCAGGTCGAGGTACTGGCCGCCCATGAGCTCGCTGCGCATCCCGTCGTACACGGCCTTGCCCTCGGCCACGCGCTGAACCCCACTGGTGCTGAGCATCTCGTCCGACCAGGCGAGGCACAGGTCGCCGAGCAGGATCGCGGCCCCGGCGCCGAACGCC
>JAABUJ010003853.1_pt1 | contig 16365 bp, 17 predicted proteins | sample 5559131 | NCBI WGS metagenome assembly JAABUJ01 (sample SAMN10711875, study PRJNA513366) | rock metagenome | isolation source: Antarctica rocks | place: Antarctica: Victoria Land, Mt New Zealand nord | collected 2016-01-07 | reverse complement strand
GAAGGATTTTTCGTCGGATCGAGGAGCGAGGAGCGTGGAATGACGAGTCATTTGAGCGACGAGCGACGAAGAGCCGGCGGAAAAGACTCGCGGATTTATGGCCCGGACTTCCGCCGCAGTACACTAGCGAGTCACTTCTTTCAAGACGGCGGCCTTTGCCGTCGATTCGAGCACGCTTGTGGCATATTGTGCGGCGTGCAGTTTGTCGCGGATGGCATCGACGTCGGCGGGGGCGCGCGCTTCGAAGGTGATGTCGAGCTCCGCATTCTTCGAAGGCACGTCAGCAAAGAGGCGCTGGTGCGTCACGTCGAGGATATTGGCGCCGCTTTCGCCGATCAGGCGCGCGACTTCGGCGAGCACGCCCGGACGGTCCATGATCTCGACGCGCATGCGCACCACGCGTCCTTCGGAGAGGCGTACGCGTGCGATGACGTTGGCGAGCAAACCCGTGTCGATATTTCCGCCGCAGACGACGAGCCCGACGTTGCGGCCGGCGAAGCGTTCCGGCCGGTCGAGCAACGCCGCGAGCGGCACGGCGCCCGCGCCTTCGGCAACCAGCTTCTCCTCCTCGATGAGCAGATGGATCGCCCCTTCGATCGAATGTTCGGAAACGAGCACCACGTCGTCGACGAGCCGGCTTGCGATCGCGAGCGGAATCGCACCGATCGATTTGACCGCGATGCCTTCGGCAATCGTCTGACCGCCATGCGAGGGCGGGATGCCGTTGCGCACCTGATAGTATGACGGATAGAGTTCGGTCTGCACGCCGATGATCTCGATTTGCGGCCGAAGTGCCTTGGCAGCGACTGCGATTCCGGCGATGATGCCGCCGCCGCCGATCGGCACGAGGATCACATCGAGATCGGGAACGGCACGCAAAAGCTCGAGACCGCACGTTCCCTGACCTGCGATGATGCGTTCGTCATCGTAGGGCGGCACGACCGTGAGGGCCTCCTGCGCTGCGATGGCGTGCGCGGTTACCGCCGAATCCGCAAGGTTCTCCCCGGAGAGAACGATGCGCGCCCCGAACGCCTGCGTACGGCGCACTTTCGTAAACGGCGTATTCTCCGGCATGACGATCGTCGCCGGAATACCGAGCCGCGCCGCTTGATACGCGACGGCCTGCGCGTGATTGCCCGCGGACATCGCGATGACGCCACGCTGACGCTCATCCGCACTCAGTTGCAGCATCCGGTTTGCGGCGCCGCGATCTTTGAAAGACCCCGTGCGCTGCCGCGTCTCGAGTTTGAGCGTGACGCGCGCGCCGATTTTCTCCGAGAGAGCCGAGGCCGGGACGGCAGGCGTTTGCAGCGCATAATCAGCGATGCGCTCGGCCGCGGCCTCGATATCGGAAACGCTAACGGGTAAGGCCATCGGACTTCCGTACGACGCGCGCGAAGCATCTCCGCGCAGGAGCGACCGACGGGGTTCCCGGAAGGATGCGTTGATGAGAAGGCGTTTTCATTATCTTCTCAGTCTGGGCGCGTGTGTCAGCCTGTGCTTGCCCTCAGCGTGCGCCCGCGACCGGGCGCACGTGACGTCGGGTGTGCGCGTGGTCGCGGCGGAAGCCGTCTACGGCGACATCGTGCGGCAGATCGGCGGAAACGCGGTGACGGTGACGACCATTCTAGACAGTCCGAGCGCCGATCCGCATGCATACGAACCGACGACTCGTGATGCCGACGCGATCTCCGAGGCCGATCTCGTCATCCAGAACGGCCTGGGTTACGATGCGTTTGCCGATAAGCTGCTCGCCGCATCGCCGCGGCAAGGCCGTACCGTGATCCTGGTGGGCGCGCTCGCCGGCCGGCATCCCGGTGATAATCCGCACGTGTGGTACGACGCGGAAACGCTGCGCCGACTGGGTAGCGCGCTTGCCACCGATCTCGGCGCCCGCATGCCTTCGCGCCGGACGAACTTCGTACGCGGAAACGATCGCCTGCGGACGTGGATCGACGGTTTCACGCGACGCACGCTTGCACTCGGACGGCGTTATCGCGCTGCACCCGTCGCCATCACGGAGCCCGTTTTCGACGCCGTCTTGCACGCGGCATCACTTTCGATCGTCACGCCGCCGTCATTTTCCAAAGCAATCGAAGCCGGCAACGATCCCGCACCGCAAGACGTGGCAACGTTGCGCACGCTGTTGACGGCACGCCGCGTCGCGGCGCTCGTGTACAATCGGCAAACGGTTGAACCAAGCACATCGCGCTTGCTCGCGCTCGCGAAGGCGAGCGGCGTTGCGGTCGTGCCCGTGACGGAAACGCTACCGCTTGGAATGCACGTGCAAGGCTGGTTCGACGGCGAACTCGCGGCGCTCGCGCAGGCGCTGCAGACGTACCGACGGCCGTGAACCCGACGGGCAACGCCCAGGCCGCCGTCGCATTTTGCGAGGTCAGCTTCCGTCGCGGCGCACACGAGATACTCGACGGCGTCACCTTCGCAATTGCACCCGGCGAATTCATCGGCATCATCGGCGGAAACGGTGCCGGAAAATCGACGCTACTGCAGCTGACGCTCGGGCTTTTGGCTCCAAGCGGCGGCACGGTGCAGATCTTCGACGACGAACCGCGGCGCAAACATCGGCCGATCGGCTATGTTCCGCAGCGACTCGAATTTGATCGCGATTTTCCGCTGCGCGCCCGCGACTTCGTGGCACTCGGCGTTGACGGTGAGCGCTTTGGACTTCCGCTGCCGAGCCGTGCGCGAACGCAACGCGTCGATGCGGCCTTGCACGACGTCGGCGCCTTGGCACTGGCAAATAAACCGGTCGGCCGCCTCTCCGGCGGCGAGCAACAACGGCTCGCCATCGCGCAAGCGGTCGTCGGACGCCCGGGGCTGCTGCTGCTCGATGAGCCGCTTGCAAACCTCGATCTCGGAAGCTCAGTCGACATCGTCGCTCTCGTCGGCGGGATCGCGCGAGAGCGTGGCATGACCGTGCTCTTGGTCGCGCATGACGTCAATCCACTCGTACGCGCGATCGATCGAGTACTGTACCTTGCCAACGGCCATGCGGCGCTGGGCACGGTCGACCAGATTATCAACGAAGACGTGCTCAGCCGGCTCTACGATCGCCCGGTCGACGTCCTGCGCGTGCGCGGCCGGATCATCGTCGTCGCCGGAACGTGACCGAATTCTTCGCCAGTCCGGGCGTGCAGATTGCACTCGTTGCAAGCGGCGTCGTCGCCGCGCTGTCCGCCGCGGTTGGGTACTTCGTCGTATTACGCGGCCTTTCGTTTGCCGGTCACGCGCTGACCGACATTGGATTGACGGGCGCGGCCGGTGCGCTGCTGGTCGGCATCGCGCCGCTGTGGGGACTCATCGCCTTTTCGCTTACGGCGGCGCTGGTCATCGGCGCGCTCGGCGAACGGGCGCGCGAACGGGACCTCGCAACCGGTCTCGTGCTCGCGCTCGCGCTCGGTATCGGCGCGCTCTTTCTGCACGTGCAGACGCACGCCGCCAACGCGCAAAGCGTGCTGCTCTTTGGTTCCGTTTTTGAAACTGACGGCGGCACGCTGCGCGCCGTGGCCGTCATCGGCGCGCTTGCGCTCGTCGCGCTCGGCGCGCTCTTTCGCCCGCTGCTGTTTGCGAGCGTTGCACAAGAGTCGGCGCGGGGGGTGGGCGTGCCGGTGCGCGCGATCGGGTTCGCGTTCCTGTCAATCCTCGCACTGGCGGTCGCCGAGACGGCGCAAGTCGTCGGCGTGCTCATTGCGACCGCTCTCCTCATTGGGCCGCCCGCTACGGCACTCGCGCTCGTGCGCCGTCCGCTCCTCGGGATCGCGCTTGCAATCGTACTCGCCGTTGGTGAGGCGTGGCTCTCGATCGGACTGGCGTACGCAAGTTTCGCCTGGTCGCCCGGGCGTCAAGGGTGGCCGGTCAGCTTCTTCGTCGCCGCTTTTGCGCTCGGGATGCTGCTGGTCGCGCGAACGCTTCGCACGAGTCGCGCCCGATGATGCAAGCGCTCTCGCATCCCTATTTGCAGAACGCGCTCGCGGCGGGGCTGCTCGTCGCGCTGCTCGCGGCGTGCGTCGGCTACTTCGTCATTCTGCGCGGTGCCGCGTTCGCGACGCATGCGCTCGCGCAGATTGGTTTCGCCGGGGCTGCAGGCGCGGTACTTCTGGGGATCGATCCGCTCGTGGGCCTGATCGCCTTCGCCGTTTTGGGCGCGACCGGGCTCGGCGTGCTGTCATCGCGCGAGCGCACGAGCGACGTGATGACCGCTCTCGTGCTCGTCGCGGCACTCGGCACGGGCGCGCTCTTTCTTGCGCTCGCTCACTCCTACGCATCCAACGTCTACGCGCTGCTCTTCGGAACGATCGTCGGCGTCACGCGCAGTGACGTCATTGCAATCGGCATTGCCACCGCCGTGATTGCCGTCGCCCTCGGCGCGTTGTCTCGGCCGCTGCTCTTCGCGACGATCGCACGCGAGACGGCACAAACGCGCGGCGTGCCCGTGGCGACGCTCGACATCGCGTTTCTGATCTTGGTTGGTCTCACGGTCGCCGTCACGGTGCCGATCGTGGGCACCTTACTGATCTATAGCCTCGCAATCGGGCCGCCTGCCGCAGCTGCGCGACTGACCGTACGTCCGATCCAGACGATCGCGCTCGCGATTGCATTTGCAGTCTTCGCCGTCGTCGTCGGTATCGCGCTCGCCTACGCGAGCACGTGGCCCGTGGGCTTCTTCATCGTCCTCGTGACCGCACTCGAGTACCTGGTTGCGGGGTTCTTCTCCCGGCGGCGAGCGGCAACGTAAAGAAGCGCGCGGCGACCGCTGAAATCAGGCGGTCAGTGAGCGCGATACGCCGGAAGCGGCCCGTGATCGTCACAATGCGTACCGTGTCGTCGATGAATGTGGCCGGCAACGACGTAGTCGATGTGCCCGGCATGCGGGACGACGTCGTGGCCGCAGCCGACACCGTGAATATGGTCGGCGGGATGTCCGGCGCAGGTATGTCCGGCCGAGCAATCGTTTGGATTGCTTTGCGAGGCGGCGATCTCGTGCTCGTCGACGTGTTCACCGTGCACGTGGTGCAGATGAGCATCGTGCACGTAGTCGACGTGATCGTCATGCTGAATGCCCAGGTGGCCGCAGTCGTCGCCGTGCCGGTGCTCGTGCAGATTGTGAACGTGATGCTCCACGACGTAGAGCGTATACCCTATGGCGGCTAGGGTCAACTGGCCGCGACTCTACGCGCCGCTGCGTTGCAGGCCGCGCAGATTCCGAAAAGCGTCAGATCATGACCGGTCGTCTTGAACCCGCGCGGCGGCTTGGCGTCGACCGTGGCACAGCCCTCAAATTCGTAGACCCGCCCGCAGTTGGTACAGGAGAAATGATGATGGTGCCCTTTCCCCGCGATCTCGTACAGCGGGTTGCGGCCCGGCACGTCGACGACGGCGAGCCAGCCGTCCTCGAGTAGGCTGCGGATCGAGCGGTACACCGTAGCAAGGCCGAGCCCCACGCTTGCCGCTCCGGCGGCGGCATGCACTTCTTCGGTCGAAAGCGGACGGCCGGCGCGCACGAAGGCATCCCGAATCGCTTGTTTCTGCCGCGTATTGCGTTCTGCGACCGCTTTGGCCACGTCCCGGTGTTCTGCGCCGAGCCGAGCCGCCCATGTCGCGCGACCGCTGCTTAATGATCCGCGGCCGCTTTGGCTCGGTGCGGCGCGGCCAGCGCTTCGAGCCGATCCGGCGTGCCGGGGATCCGGACGAGGTGCGGATACCGATTACCGCCATGGTAATCGATCGAGACTGTACGATACAGCGCGTTCTTCTTGACGATCATCACGATGGGCGCCGTTCGCCCCTTGGCGGCTTTGACTTCGTCATCGAGCACGTCGGCCGAAAATTCCCGTCCTTCGATCGCGACGATCGTATCGCCGATTCCGAGACCCCCGCGCGCGGCAGGGGAGCCCGTCAGCACGTCGCTCAGCTCGCCCTTCGCATTTCCGACGATACCGAGCGAGTCGGCCGCGTCGATGTTGTGGGCAACCTTGGCGATGATGACCCCGATCTTGTTCGGAACGTCGCTGTATTCGAGCCTCCAGCCCAGCCGTTCAAAACCGCTCGGCGGATGCGCCGTCACCGTGTAGACGCGCGCCTTGAAGTACCCGTCCCAGTCATACGGCGCATACGCATCTAAAGCTGCGACGAATTGCGCGTACGTATACGGGTTGACCATCGGCGCCGTGTTTTCAATGCCGAAGAAACGGTGACAGAAACCGTCGAGCGATTTCGTGCCGTGCGACATTGCGTCCAGTCGCGCCGCGACGTCGAGCCACAGCATCTCGCCTTCGACGTAGAAGTCGCCTGCCGTACGGCGCTCGTTGCCGAATGCGCGCCCCGCAAGATACAGAAAAGGCGCGGCGGCCGCGGTGTCGATGAGCGGCCGGACGCGGCGTCCCGGCTGGCGATCTTCGCTCGCATAATCGCTCGCGAGCAACTCGCGGAACAGATCGTGGGGCACAATGCCGGCGCGCGTCGGCACAAGATTACCGTAAAACTGCGTCATCCCTTCGTAGATCCAGAGCAGTTCGGTCTGTTCGGGGACTTGAAAGTTATCGGTCGCGAGGTCGGCCGGGCGTCGATACTTGCCGTCCCATGAATGATTGAATTCGTGCGAGAGCAGAGCAGCCGTTCGCATGAAGTCGCCGGGATCGGTGAGCGCGTTGCCGTCACTGCCGTCATCGCTCGAACTCGTGTGTTCGACACCGTTTCCCGGCATCGCGTCGCTGATGGTCAACAGAAAGTGGTAATGCCGCCAATGACGCGCACCGTAGATCGCATCCATCTCGCCGACGATATTCTTGAGGCCGTCCAAATTCTTCGGTGCTAGTGCGAACTGCGAGGGACGGTCCGCGAAGGCATCCACCTCATTCGTGAAACCGTTCTTATCGAGCAGGACGAACTGCTTGTACGCGGTTCCGGCGTCCAGCGGCGAATCGACCAAGCGTTCCAACGTGGCGGGTGCGTACGAGACGCGATTTCCCGACACGCGGGGCTCGGGCAGCGCGGTCTGCGCGATCCACTGCGCGCTCGGAAGCACGATCGTCGGCGCAAACATCACCTTGGAAATGTCGGCCCTAGCCGGATACAAGAGAAACTGATTCCAGTTCACCGCAAGTATCGTGCTCGTCGCCAAGCGGCTCTCGCCATACGTTCCGCCACCGTTGCCGAGAAAATCGAAATCGACGTTAACGGCGTCGACGCCGGCCGGAACAGCGATGTGAAATGTATTGAGATCGGCCAGATCGCGCGTCCATTGTACGGTGCGCTCGCCCGCCGTCACGCGGAGAGCGGGAACCGCGGCGATCGGTCCGTTCGGACCGTGTTCTCCCGGCACCCAACGGGGATAGGCGAGGTCAAGTGTCCCGGGCGTTGCGGGAACGTGCTCATGGACATGCACGATACTGCTGATCGGTGCGTCACTGGCGTCGACGACCAATCCGATGGCAGCGCTTTGAGCGCGTGCCGCGCCACCGCTCGAAAGTACCAGCGTGACAACGGCTGTCAGAGCGAGCCGGGAAGGGGACGACATACAAAAGCTCCTTGACGGCGATCGTGGCGCGATTCCTGAGCGGCGCGGCGTGCCCCTCGTGCAACAGTTCGGATTTGTCCGGCTCCTGCGGTCGAACCGCCGCGTCGCTGAGGTCATGAGCGGCGGCAGCTAGGTTCGTGAGGGTACGCCTTTGGGTATCGGGCGGAATATGGCAGAAGGTACGGCCTCCATCGCGCGGATCGGCGTTGAGGATTTGCGCGCACACGTCGAAGCAAACGACGTTTTCTTACTCGATCTGCGCCGCAGTACGCACGGTGAGCAGATTTACGGCGCAATTCGCTACGATCCGCACAAGTTGCGCGATGCGCCGAAGTTGGTGTTGCCGTTGCCGAAGAACGATGGGCTCGTCGTCCTCTACGACGAGGACGGCACCGGTAAGAGCCTCGACGAGATCGCCGCAAAGCTCGGCGAAGATGGATACGGCGAGCTGCGCGTCCTGGAGGGCGGATTCAAAGCATGGAAGGACGCCGACGGAAAAATGGAAGAGGCGACCGTCGAGCAACCGGTGCCCCTCGTTTCGACGCATCAACTCGATCGTTGAGGTCGCCGCGCCGAGCGCGGCGGCGAGCGAGCCGACGCGCAACGTGTGACGAGCGTACGTTTAGCACTGCTCGCCGACGAAAAACTCGCGCGCTCGATCCTCGATGACTTCTACAACGAAGCAAGCGTCGTTCTGCGCGACGATCGATCGGCGCTTCTCAACTACCTCGGCGCTTCCGGCGCATTCTGGCTCGCGCAAGACGACGATACCAATATCGGTTGTATCGCGTTCCGTCCTCTGCCACAAATCGGCCCCGAGGCCGGTGAAGTAAAACGTCTCTATGTTCGTCCCGCGCATCGCGGTGCCCAGGTGGCCGACGCTCTGCTCGACGCCCTCGAGAGCCATGCTCGCGCGGGCGACCGCGCGCTCTATCTCGACACGCACGATGGACTACAGGCGGCCTTACGCTTCTACACGCGTCGTGGCTACGAGCGAATCCCGCGCTATAACGACAACCCGCAAGCGACGATCTTCATGCGACGCACGCTTTTGGTAAGGCGGCAGCGATGACTTCGGCGAGGTCTGATGTTGCGATGATGATATCGGCGGACGCGCGTTAAGCTGAACGCAGGGCACGCTCTAACGCTTTAGGTTCCCGCGAGATCGCGAAGAGCAAGACCCGCGCCGCTTCCGAGGGCTCTTTGCCGCCCTGTTCCCACTCCTGGATCGTGCGCAGCGGCAGGCGGAAAGTCGTCGCAAACTGCTCTTGCGTGAAGCCTATCTGCTCCCGAATTTTTCGTACGTTCACGGCCGGCACCGCTCGCGAATCGGCGCTCACCTCGTAATCGGCGTACCCTTCTTGTTCCTTCCACGCTTGAATCTGCGCTTCGGTCGCAGCACGCACCCGCCCATGGTCGATGCGCCCTGGCTTAATCTCCGCTTTCTTTCGGATAGTGCTCACGATACGTTCGCCCTTCTCGATTCGATGACGGCCACGCGGCAATGATTCGCCGCTTCCCGTCACGCTGCGTCCACACGACGGTTATCGGTACGCCTTCGACCTCGCCAATGGCGACGTAGCGTGGCTCACCATACTCACGACGACGATCTTCATCCTCGATGTAGCTCCGCTCGAAGACACGCGCTGCAGCTTTGAAATCGAAACCACGCTCCTGGAATGTCCTTTCGCTCTTCGCATCGTCCCATTCGAAGCCGTCCGCGCCGCCCAATGTTACTTATGTTACTACATCGTGATCGAGTACGTCAAAGTCGGATAAGCGTGCGTGCCGCAGCGCGAACCGCTACTCGAGATTCTCGACTGCGCGTGCGCGGCCGGCGCCCCCTTCCGGCTCGGGGGGGTGGGCACCGTCGCACCTTACAAACGCGCGTTACTTCGTACTGCGAGGCACTCATCGGATCGATGCGATCGCTCGCAGCGCGTGAACGCGCCGCATGTACCTCGCCGCGACGGACAGGAGGCGGTTAGCATCACATCGCGGCCGCGATGTCCTTGGGGACGATGCGGCCGTCCAGTAGACCGATCGTGCGGCCGGCGTAGCGGTTGAAGCGGCGGTCATGGGTGACCATCACGATCGTCGAGCCCGACTCGTGCAGTTCGGCGAGCAACTGCATGACCAGTTCTCCGTTCTTGGAGTCGAGGTTTCCGGTCGGCTCGTCTGCCAGCAGCACGGCAGGTTCACCGCCGAGTGCCCGCGCGACAGCGACGCGCTGCTGTTGACCGCCGGAAAGTTGCGCCGGGTAGTGGCGCGCGCGGTGCGACATCGCAACGCGTTCGAGCGCTTCGGCAACGCGCCGGCGTCGCTCGCCTGAAGAAAGCCCGCGGTACGTCAGCGGCAACTCGACGTTCTCGCCGACCGTAAGATCGCCGATCAGGTTGAAGTTTTGGAAGATGAAGCCGATTTCACGATTGCGCAAGCGCGAACGCTCCGACGCGTCGAGCTTCGCGACTTCGCGACCGAGCAGTCGGTACGAGCCCGAACTCGGCGTGTCGAGCAATCCGAGAATGGAAAGTAGCGTCGATTTGCCGCAGCCCGAAGGGCCTTCGATCGCGACGTACTCGCCGCGCTCGATCGCCGCGCTCACGTCGGCGAGCGCGTGGGTCTCAACTTCGTCGGTATGATAAACCTTGCCGATGCGGTCGAGTTCGATGAGCATGTTGTTCCTCACTTGAGACGCAGGACGGGGACGTCGTTGTAGGTCGATGTGTCGGAGACGATGACGGAGTCGCCCGCACGTACACCGGAGAGCACGGCGACCCGATCGAGAGAACCGGTGCCCAGATGCACCGAGGTACGGAACGCACGCGACGCATCGGCTGAGAGCCGGTACAGGGTGATCGTCGAGTCGTCGGTTGCGTTGGCTGGACGCGCGATCGACACGACGTCGCGCAAGCGCGACAGCTCGATCATGCCGTCGATGTTCTGGTCGGGACGGGCGCCGGTTAAGGCCTGCGTGAAGCGAACGTCGACCGGGATAGTGCCGTTGAAGGCCGCGGGAGCGATCCGCTCGACGAAACCGCTCCGCGTGCCGCCGCCGTTGGTATCGATCGCGACCGGCATGCCGATGGCAACGCCGTGCAAGTCGCTTTCCGCAACCTGCAGCACGGCTTTGAGGTCGTCGAGGTTCGCAACGCGTGCAACCTCAGCGCCGAGTGCCACGCGCTGGCCGCGGTCGACGGCGACACTTTGAACGATTCCGTCACTGCCCCCGCGCACGTCGAGCGTCCCGAGTTGCGCTTGCTTAGCGGCAAGCGCAGCGGAAAGCTGATCGACTTTCGCTTGTGCGGCGGCGATCTTGGCGTTTGCGTCGGCCGTGTCGACGCCGATCTGGCGGCGGGCGATTCCAGCCAGACCACGATCCTCTTGCGCTTTAATTACCGCGACGCGATACTGCTGATCGGCGATCAAGCCTTGCGCGTGCAAGCGCGAATCGGCGCCGCTCGTTACGTCGTCCTGCTGCGCTTGAGAGGCTGCGCTCGCATACGCGGCCTGCTTATCGAGGCGCGTTGCCTGCGCTTCCTCGCGGGCGCTCGCGACGTCGGCCCGCGCCGCGTCGAGCTGCGTCTGCACGTCCATGACGGCAGCCTCCAGATCGGGATTCTGCAGCGTCGCGATCGTGCTGCCGTCGTGAACGGTGCTTCCGGGGCGAACGTCGAGCGTCGTGATGATACCGTCGGCCGCAGCCGAAACGACCTGCACGCGGTCAGGTTCGATCGTCCCGGCGGCGCGCACGGAACGAACGAGCGTGCCGCGTTTCGCGACGTCGATCACGAGTTGTCCCGCATCGACCAGCGGCGCCGCGGCGGGACGATGCGCGAGCGAGAGGACCGAATATGCGGCCGCGGCGATGAGCGCGAGCACGATGAGCGGAGCGAGGATTTTGCCGACGCTGGTGCGTGGACGCCTGCGAACGACGTCCATCGTGTTCGGACTGACGTCCCTCTGATTTCGATTGACGTCGATCTTGTTTCGAGACACGTCAACCTTGCCGCTTCGAATCTCCATCTATTCGTACCGCAACGCCACAATGGGATCGACGCGCGTCGCTCGCCGTGCGGGGACGAGCGCCGCAGCGGCTGATGCGAGCGCAATCGTGAGAATGACGACGCCGAAAGCCAGCGGATCGAATGGCCCGACGCCGTAGAATTGGCCCGCAATCGCCCGCGCGCCGATAGCGGCGCCAACGATGCCGGCCAGGACGCCGAGCGTCGCGATTCCCATCGCGCGGGCTAGCACGTCGGGTACGATTTGCGCGGCTCGCGCGCCCAGAGCCATGCGTACGCCGAGTTCGTGCGTCCGCTGCGTGACGCCGTACGAAACGACGGCGTAAATTCCACCGATTGCGAGTGCAAAGGCAATAAACGCTAGGACGGCGAGGGTGACCGCGTTGAGCCTTGCGGTGGCGGAATCGGCGGCGAGGTCCTTCGTTAGCGGATAGACTCGCGGTAGCGGTAGGAGCGGATCGGCGTCGGTCACCTCGTGCGCAATCGCTTTGGAGATGTCGGCTTGCGGTTCACTCTCACAAGAACCAGCGCGGCCGAATATGGCACTTGCCGCAAGGACAATTACGCTCATCGCACAGCGCTTCACGAAAATCGCGGCGCATTTGCGGGGCGTACGTCTTTCGAAAAGCTCCCGGCGATGCGTGAAGCAGCAGCTCGAAGAGACGCTCCGCGAATGCCGCCACATTCATGCACTCGCAAGCGACGGCAGCAGGCGGCGCGACCGCGCGACACGGACGAGTTCTTCGAGACGTTGCGCCTCAGCTTGCGCGATACGTCGCCCACGCGGCATCAAGCGGTAGTAGCGGCGCCGTTCGTCATCGTTGTCGTCGCCCTCGACTTCAGCGATCCAGCCGTCATTCTGCAACTGCTTGATGAGACGATACAGCGTTCCGGGCCCAAGCTTCACGGTGCCGCCCGTCTGCGCTTCAACTTCCTTGATAACCCCGTAACCGTGCCGCTCACCGCCTGCGAGCGCAAGCAAAATATGAAACGTCGCCGCGCTGAGCGGCAAGGCGTCCCGGGCATCGAGCGCAGCCCGACTCACGGAGACACGACCTGATGCCGGCAAAGCGAGCCTGCCCGCGGCCCGGCGAGGCGCCGCGTCTTGGTCGGCGGTTGCGCGCTGCCCGGGGCGCGGCAGCGATAAAGTTTGGGGTCGTGATGCACGGCGACTACTCCGACGTAAATATATCTACTCGGATTATATCCAGAAAGATGATAGAGTCAAGCCGGAAAGCTCATCCCCAAGCAGCGATTGCCTGAGCGCAATCAAAAAAGTGCCGCCGACTCATGAAGCGGCGGGCCCCTCATCCTCTTGGTCGCCGTGCGCGAGCCCCGGCGTGTTCAAACGACGTAGTCATCACCGGAAGGGACGCACCGCAAGCACACGGGCGGCGAGCCTTGCCGGCCGGGGATGGCATCGCGCATCGTATGCGAAGGCTCATTCGTACCGTAGGGCCACGCTTGGATCGACGCGCACGGCGCGCCACGCTGGAACCAGCGCCGCCGCTGCCGCGGCTAGCGTGATTGCAGCGACAACCGCGCCGAAGGTCAGCGGGTCAAACGGTCCGATTTCGTAGAGTTGATCCGCAATTGCGTGCGCAGCGAACGCCGCGAGCACGATGCCGGCGAGAATGCCGATCGCGGCGATTCGCAGCGCGCGGCCGAGTACATCATTTACGACGTGCGTCGCTCGGGCGCCGACGGCGATCCGTACGCCGAGTTCGTGCGTCCGTTGCGCTACGCCGTAGGAGACGACGGCGTAGATGCCGGCGATTGCGAGCACGAACGCGACGAAGGCCAGCGCGAGCAGTGTGAGCGCGCTCAGGCGTGCTTGTGCCGCGTCCTCCGCGAGAAAGTCGTCGAGTGATTGGATTTTGGGCGCTGCCATCAGCGGATCAGCAGCCGTTACTGCGCTTGCGATAGCGTTGGCAACGTGAGTCTGGGGGGGCGTGGTCTTCGCAAGCAGGAGCAATCCCGGAAACGGGCCCTGCGGGAACGGAAGATACATCTTAGGCGCGCCAGGTCTACCGTACGAATCCCGCGTGTCGTCCACGATGCCGACGATCGTCCGCAGCACGGGCTTTTTACTCGCCACCTCTCCCTTGCTCCCGAGCGCAAAGTTCAAAGAGATTTGAGCGCCGAGCACCGGGGCTTTCGGGAAGTACATCCTCGCGAGCGCCGCATTGACCACGACGACCCGCGCAGCGGCGTAGCCGTCGCTGCGCTCGAAGGTCCGGCCGCGCAAGAGGGCGACGCCGAGAATCCGGAAGAACGACGGCCCGACGATGCCGATTCCCGCAGCGTGCAATTCTCCGGGGCGCGAGCGGTGGCCGACGATGTCGAATGAGAGGCTAGCCGTGCGTCCCATAAATGGCGCCGCGTCGGCCCATTCAGCCAGCCGAACGCCCGGAACAGCGCGGATGCGACGCATGGCGCGCTCGTAGAACGCGAGAACCGCCCCGTCAGCGTTGAACCGTTCGCCGTACATCGCCACAGGTTCGCTGACGAGCACGTCCTGCGGAGTGAAGCCCAGCGTTTGATGCGTGAGGACGATATAGCTCCGCACGACGAGACCCGCCGTCACCACGAGCGCCAAAGCCAGCGCGATCTCCGTAGCGGCGAGCGTCGCTCGAGCGCGCACACCGTGGTGTGCATCTCCGCCGTGGGCGGACGCCTTCAGACCATTGGAAAATCCGTGCGGCGAGAGTGTAAAGGCCGGAGCTAATCCTGCTGCGAGCGTGCAGAACACGACGATGCCGAGCGTATAGAGCGCCGACACCCAACCGAGCGTGACGTCCTGAGCGCGGGGAACATTTGCCGGATGCAACGCGACGAAACTGCCAACCGCAAAGTATGCGAGCAGGAAGCCAACGATGCCGCCGCATGCGGCAAACACGAGCGTTTCCGTCAATAACTGCGCGAGGATACGGCGACGCGATGCCCCGACGGCGGCCCGAATCGCCAGTTCACGATCGCGCGTCGCGGCTCGGCTAAGCAGCAGGTTCGCAACGTTGGCGCAAGCGACGAGCAACACGCCTCCGACCGCGGCGAAGATTGCGAAGAACAGCGGGCGTACGGAGCCGAAGAGCGCATCTTGCAAGGACCGAACGTTCACGCCGGCAGAACGCGGATCGTCCGTTGGGTACCGTGTCCTTAGGCGTGCGAAAATCGCTTGCAAATCGGCCCCTGCCCCCGCAACCGTCACACCGCGTCGCAAATGTCCCACCGCAGAAGCATAGTGCGAACTGCGAACGTACATCGGGTACGCCGGTTGCAAAGGCATCCAGACATCGGCGCGTCCGAAGCCGTCAATCACGCCCGGTTGCCTGAAGTCAGCGGGCATGACTCCGATGACGCGCGTCGCGACGCCATCGCTGTCGACACTCTTTCCGACGATGTTTGGATCGCTTCGAAAGAACGCTGACCACAAGTCATGCGAGATGACGATAACGCGCGGCGAGCCCAGTCGCGCGTCGAGAGGGCTCAGGCCACGTCCAACGAGCGGTCGGACGCCAAGAACCTCGAAGAAGTTCGGCGATATGATGAATGCAGAAACCTTCCGCGCTGCTCCGTGCGCGGTTAGCGTGGGCTCGCCGCCGGGGTAGTACGCCGCTATTGACGACAACGTACGATTCTGCGCGCTCACGTCAAGGAAACCCGGGATCGAAAACCCGGTCGGCCTTTCCTGCGCCATCACCGTAACGGATACGAGTCGCGACGCATCGGCATACGGAAGCGGCGCAAGAACGACGCCGCGCAGGATGCTGAACGCCGTCGCGTTCGCGGCGATTGCGACCGCAAACGTCGCTACGACGACGAACGCGAAGAGCGGCGTCTTGCGCATGGATCGCACGGCGTAGAGAAAATCGCGGAAGATCACAGCGCCATACTCCCGCAGCCCCGTCCGCAGAACATCCGCATACGCGCCAAGCGCGAATAAGGCGGCACCGAAGAAGCCGTGTATGCTGCGCTGTTCATGGAGCGCGTCACGGAAATCGCGGCACATCTGCCCACCGTACGTCCGCCGAAACCGTCCAGGCGACGCATACAGGAGCAGTCGGAAGAAGTGTTCGGCGAACGTCGCGGTTTACTCGTAGCGTAAGGCCACGATGGGATCGACGCGCGTTGCGCGCCGAGCCGGAATGAGCGCAGCTGCAATCGGTGCGAGCGTCATCGTCAAGATCACGATGCCGAACGTCAACGGATCGTATGGCTTGACGCCGTACAGCTGATCCGCGACCAATCGCACGGCAAACCCGCCGACCACGATGCCGCACAGAACGCCGATTATCGCTAGACCCAGTGCGCCCGCGACGACGCGATGGACGGTGTGTCGGGCACGAGCTCCTAGCGCCATCCGTATCCCGAGTTCGTGCGTGCGCTGCGCGACACCGTAGGAAACGACTGCATAGATGCCGGCGATCGCCAGCATCAGCCCGAGTAGTCCGAGTGTGCCGAGGGTGATTGCCCCAAGACGCGCGCGGGCCGCGTCGTCGCTCATGTAGCTCGTGAGATCGCGCATCACCGGTGCCGGTAAAAGTGGATCGGTCGCAGTGATCGCTGCAGCGACCGCGGTGCCCACGTGCACGCCCGGGGCCGCGCGCACGACGAGGATGAACGGCAAGACGGGCGCCTGTGCGAACGGCATGTAAATAGTCGGTTGCGGAGCAACGGCAGAGGTCGTGCCGATTTCCGGGGGAGCACTGCGAAGCAGGGTAGCGTTGTGAGTCTTATATCACGCAGCTTTTGTCAATGCAAGGGGCCTCGCGTTCAGCGCGCGATGCACGTTGGATAGCAAGG
>JAABUJ010003852.1_pt1 | contig 16369 bp, 11 predicted proteins | sample 5559131 | NCBI WGS metagenome assembly JAABUJ01 (sample SAMN10711875, study PRJNA513366) | rock metagenome | isolation source: Antarctica rocks | place: Antarctica: Victoria Land, Mt New Zealand nord | collected 2016-01-07 | reverse complement strand
TCACGCCCCATTTAACTGGGATTGATGCGTAGCGGCCCATCGCGGCTGCTACCCGCCCTGTGACGCCCGTTGACTAGCCGGGGGTGGCACTTTACCAACTCCAGTTAATTGGGGCGTGACCCACTAGACGTGCAAGCCGCCGACGCGCGATCCGTTGAGCCGGCGATGTAGCGTAGGGCCATGGCTGTGGAGACATCGATCATCGCGCGTCGGCGCATGAGTATGTCGCCTATCTATATCTCTTCTCATCAAGCCAGGCGTGTCTCCTCACGTTCCCGCCCGATCGTGCTATACTCTCATCAACTCCTTGGTCGCGCCCCTCGCCCTACCCTAGCGATAGCGAACGCGCCCTGGCCTCACCACCCCCGTTGGCCGCATCTGTTCCACACATCGGCACCCCCGCTGCCTGACCCGCGATGGGCCTCGCCTATCCCGGCGCCCCCGCTTTCCTCGCGCCCCTGTGACGACGTCAGCCCAGCTATGGAGGATATCGTTATGCTCATCCTGCCCGCGCTCTTCCGCGCCCTCCCCGTGCCGCTCATCTACGCGGCCGACGACGACACCGCCTGGCTCCCGGTCGCCGACGTCCATGTCGCGATCCGCCTGTGCCTCGTCAAGCGTGATGGGGGCCTGACGTCTCACCAGGCGGGGGAGGCGGAGGTCCTGCACCTAGCGCTGACCACGCTGTATCGTACCGTTGGTGGCCTCATCGGCGAGCGCGACGAGCGCCTGTATTATCATGCCTCGACCCTGCATCAGGCCGCGCGTCGGCTCACATGAGATCACGGCGTCGCGGCGTGTTGGCCGATAGAACCGTCCTCGGCATACGACGCACACCCCGTGCCTCCTCTTCTGCGGAGTCCGTTGATGGACGTATCGGCCACCACACGTTCTGACGCGAGCGGGTGCAGGACGGGTGTCTCAGTTGTTGCGGTCCAGGCTGCCCCGACACCCGAGAATAGCTACAATTCGCTTAACCGCACGCAACCAACAACCCCTTCTCATTCGTCGATTGGATGAACTAACCGGCCAACAGAGGTGGCAATGTGCTACGGCGGTGGCGGCCAGGATCGCCATCGGCGTCGTTGGTCGCGGAAGGCCAGCAGCGTCCACCCGCGTCTTACACGACACGTGGCGCGTCCTGTTGCCTAGGCGACACGTTCGCTCGTTTGCCGGTTGCGCCAGACGCAGGCGTCCGGTACCATTGTAACCAACAGCAGTTGCTTATCCGACAAGGGGCGAGCATCGCCTCGCGCTCCTCGTGACGGACAGCCTGTGTCGACGCCGTCACCCATCCGGGACCGCCTGATCCTCGCTATGACCGCCCAGGATGCATGTTCTTCGCGGACCGCTCCGCTGAGATCCCTGCCCGTGATCAACAGCGGCACGCTGGGGCTGGGGGCGTGGTTTCCCCGTTTGTCGTGCCTCGACGATGGGGAGGTCCTGACAATCCTGTGCCCACTGGTCCCTCGTCGAAGCTGTGGCAGGAAGACGCACGGCCCCATGCGGCCGTGCGCCCGGCGAGCCCGGTGACGCCGGCCGGACGCGCGAGCCAGCAGACCCTCCTGCAAGTACATGACCACCTGCGCCAGGAACTGGGCGCGATCCAGCAGGCGGTGACTGAGGTCGCGGCGGGGTGGCTCGCGCCCGCGGCGGCGCGCGCGCTGATCGGCCGCCTGACGCTACGCCAGAACGACTGGACGCTCGGCCTGTTCTGCACCCGCTACTGTCGCGTGGTGAGCATCCACAACACCATCGAGGATCAACACCTGTTCCCGGCCCTGCGCCAGGAGGACGAGGCGCTGTCGGCGGTGCTGACCCATCTGGGGGAGGAGCACGAGATCATTGCCGAGGTGCTCGAGCGATTCGATCGCACGCTGGTGGCCATGATGACGGCTCCCTCCGGTATCGCGGAGGTGCGGCGGCTAGCGACCGAACTGGGCGAGGCGCTCCTCTCGCACCTCGCCTATGAGGAGAATGAGCTGCTCGGGCCGCTGGGCCGCTCCTCCATCGCGGTGTAGAGAGGCTGCGCAGAACTGCCGTGCGTCGCGCGCTCGCCATGCTCATGGGCTCCGCGTCCCCCGACGAGCGACCATACCATCGCGATGAGGCTACGTATGCTGACACCTCCGTTCCCGCCGACAACATCCCTACACGCCCTTGTGATGGTCGCTACGACATCCGCAGCGAGAACTCGCTGCGGATGTCGTTCGCGCACAGGGATTGCGCCATGGTATTCCGTTAGTATCAGCACTATTCAAGCTATCGGCGTCCCGCACCCGTCCAAGAGTTCTGCACGCCTGTACTGGCTGGTTGGCTCATCCGCCCTCCAACCCCCACAATAAGCGCGCGTGATAACGGCACCGCGCACTCACGACGGGGCTATTGCCGCTGTGCTGACGCCGCTACGTTGGTGCTCCGGCCAGGGCAATGGCGTGGGTTAGCGATGCATGAATATGCATCGAGGCTTCTCGATGCATGTCGCCTGTCGCAGGCCGGAACAGCTATAGTACGTTTTGCCAGACCGTCGGTGGCAGGAAGTGCGGCGCGCATATCACGCATCACGCGATCTTTATACCTCTTCGTGACACATCGTGCGACGCTGTGCCGACACGGATGGACGTGTCAGCCAGGACAGCCCTTTATAGCGGATGCGACCTACGCTGCCGACTGGGGCGCACATGGTAGCGAGACGGATGCGCTCCCCTTGCGCATGATGGGCCGATGTCCCTATTGAGCGGATGTCCCTGCTGAGGGACAGGCCCATCGCCGGGCAGCGTGGGATCAGGCGCGCCGACGCCCCATGACCAGATTCCACACCACGAGCACGACCGCAACGACGAGCAGCAGATGGATCGCAGCGAACGTGATGTGTACGAGTAGGCCAATCACCCACAGGACCACCAAGACCGCAGCGATGCCATACAATAACCCATGTGAGTGCCGACGTTCAAGTGGCTCTTGGGCTCTTTTGATGATGCCGATTCTATGTCGATGTGCGGCGATAACGACGAGAAGTCATAGGGTTGGTTGGTGACTGACGTCGTATCGACAGGGCACATGAACAATCAGGGATAGGAGCAATTCAGTTCTCGCAGCTCGCGACCCCTCGTTTTGTTGCCGGGCTTCGTTGCTGAATGCCGTAGTCGGGATAGTACAAGGCCGGTCGACCATTTTGGCTGCCTAACTGGTGGACACCATCATATGGACTCGGCCACATGACACTTGACGCTGGTGGAAAGGGCACTCTGGACGCTCAATTCACAGAAAAGTAAGCCGTGCGTTATAAAGCTAAGCGGTGAGGAGGCTATGCATGCACTATTCGCTGCGGCACGTCAAACCTCTTGATAGTTGAGCTTGTACACGGCGACGTAGAATTGACCCATCTGCGCCAATTTGGCTTGACCCCATCTTTTTCAAGTAGCTCGTTCCTGGCGTGTGCCCTCATCTCTGGTAGATGCTGATCGAGGCCTTTGCCATCTGGCCTACTAAGGGTCAAGCTACATTGGCGATTGCTGGGTCAAATCTCACCGGCGTTGACAAGCTTAACCTTATGCTGAAAGTCGCCTTTCCAAGGGTGTCAAGTGTCATATGGCCGAGTCCACCATCATACGTGGAGACAAGCGTTCTAGGTTTTACCCCTATCGTGCAAACTTCCTTCTCGAACAGCATCATCAAAAGAGCCCAAGAACCAGATCAAAAGTGGCACTTACAACCCACCCATCGAACCTGCGGCCGACGCGGCGCGTGGCCGAATCATCTGCTGTCTTTGCCTCCATGCGAACGAGGGCATGATACATGCCAGGTCGTGGGCGTGGTCGCGCACCCATCGCTCATCATATTCCTTGGCATAGACCTTCCGTCCCGTCTCCCGTCTTCGGATCGCCCCTGGGCACCCGCTTCTCCCAGGTCCGATCATGGTCCGTCAGGTCAGTCTAGGGCGAGAGGAGGACGCCGCCGGCGAGCAGGGGGTGCTGCCGTCGCGCAGCGCCACGGCGTCCCCGGCGCCAGCGGGGGCATAAACCTGAGTGAGCAGCCAGCGGTAGGCCCGTGACCGGCGGTGGTAGACCGAAGAGGGCTTGGACCTGACGACAGTCGCCATCGCGCGCCTCTCATCCTACGCTCTCTGGCTCAACGGCCTATTCCACTTTGCACGACTTGGACCACGACGAGCGCCGCGCGATCATCGACCGGGTCGTGGAGGTGACGTATGCTGCGCGAGATGAGTGAGGGGGTGGGATGCGTAGTGCGAGGCGTCCCATTCCATTTGTCCGACGGTAACGTATGGCGCGAGACCCTGGCGAGGTATGACGCCTTACCGTGCTAGGGCGGTTACCCCGGCTATGCAGCCTCGGCGGCGACGATGCGACCGCGTGCCCTCACCCAAGCCCCCTCTCCCGACGCAGAGGCGGGGGCGAAGGCTGCCCATTGCTATACTGGGACTGTCAACACACACCGGCCTCAAAGGGGCTCTCGCCATGCACACCATTATGCGCCGCTTTCACCCCGTACGCCTGATCCAGACGCCGCACCTCATCCGCTTCCGCCTCACCCTGTGGTACACCGGCCTTGCCGCGCTCGTGCTGGCGACGTTCGTCGGCAGCGTGTTTTATGCGTTTAGCCACTACCAATTCGACAGTATCGACAACGAGGCGCTCGATGCGCTCAATCAGTCGTTTAGCCAGCAGGTTCAAATACAGGTGACGGACCCCTGCCCGGGTGGCTACGGGACAGCGCCGATCACCGCACACTCATCGTACGCGCCACCGTCATCCGCCTGCAGGACAAACATAAAGTATCGGATCAGCGACCCCAACGCCCTTCACACGCCCTTCTCGGAGATCCAGTACCTATCGCCCACGAATGGCAAACCGATACGAGCTGATACCGGTCAAACGTCAGGCAAGGCGGCGTCTGTGTCACTGCTCAAAGACCCCGCCACGAAGCAGACGGCGCAAAACGAGGTCAAGGAGATCGAGCGCCATCCGGGCACGACCCGCATCAAGAGCGTCCCGCATGTGCTGTTGATCACGAAGCAACTCTACAAAGACGGGCATCCGGTCATCACACAGATCGCCTTCCGCTTGAATCGCGTGGAGCGACAGGTTGATGAACTAAAGCGTATTCTCGTGTACGTCGCCGCGGTGCTGCTGCTCATCTCAGCGCTTGGGGGGTGGTTCCTCTCGGGGCGCGCGCTCAAACCCGTCGACGAAATCACGCGGCGCGCGCGGCAGATCACGGCCCACGACTTGAGCCAGCGCCTCGGCATCACACAGGAGGGCGAGTTGGGGCGCATGGCCGCCACGTTCGACGACATGATCGGCCGCCTCGAAGAGGCTTTCGCGCGCCAGAAGCGCTTCGCCTCCGACGCGTCGCACGAACTGCGCACGCCTCTAGCCGTGATGCAATCGGAAGTGAGCCTGGCCCTGACGCGCCCGCGCTCGTCCGATGAGTACCGCGCGGCATTGGTGAGCGTGGACGAAGAGGTGAGCCGCCTCTCCACCATCGTCGGTGACCTGCTGACGCTGACGCGCGCCGACGTCGACCCGGCTGGCATCCCGCACAAGCCCGTGGCCCTGGACGAGCTGCTGGCGTCGCTCAGCGCGCGCGTCGGTGTCATCGCGGCCGAGCGCGACATCGCGGTGCACGCCGCGCGTCTCGATCCCGTGACCGTCACCGGCGACCCCACACGCCTGCGCCAGCTTTTCACGAATCTGCTTGACAACGCCGTCAACTACACGCGCGCTGGGGGCTGCGTGACCGTGACGGTGGAGCGGACCGCCGAGGGCGCGCGCGTCCGCGTCGCGGATACAGGCATCGGTATCGCCGCCGCCGATCTCCCGCACATCTTCGAGCGTTTCTACCGTGCTGACGGCGCGCGCGAGCAGAACACGCAAGGGACGGGGCTGGGCCTGGCCATCTCATGGTCGGTCGCGCAAGCCCACCACGGTCATATTGACGTCGTGAGTGAGCCGGGCCATGGGACCACTTTCATCGTCGTCCTCCCCACCGATAGCCACACGCCCCTACGCCGCGCTGTACCGCGGCGCGTGCCCGCGCTGGCCCGCTAGATGACCGTGCCCGTCGGACGTGGGCCCCCGACGATCGTCTCCGCTGTACAATTGCACAGGACGCGTACCGTTGCGCACGTACCCCGCGCCACACGTCGCGCATGACCCGCGCCCCTCCAACACTGTGCGCCCCCACACGTTCTCCGCGCGATCGCGCCACGTTCACGAGAGGTGTGACCGGCGCGGCGGGACCACGCGAGGGGTCAGGCTACCATAGGCGGATCGGCGCACGATACTGTCCACATCGTCCACCTTCTCGTTTTCGCTCATAGGGCGCGAGGGGAGGTGTACGGGGCACAGATGATACGGCGCCCCGCCCCCGAAAACCTGACTCGCCTGGGTCCCATGTCACGTCCCCTTGTCCCTCACCCCTGCTGGCTCACGCCCGCCGCCTCGTCCGCTGCCTCACCGCCGTCTGGTTCCTCACCTGTCAGGGCCACACCGCGCACGAGGACCTCCCGCGCAACGAGGGGTAGGCTCCCGGCCTCCTGCATGCCGCACAGGGAACCGCCCCATCCCGGCCCCGATCTTGCGCTATCGCTGAGGGAGGATGGCCGCCATGTTCGCCCTCCGGGGATAGTAGATCCTCGTCGCTCATCGCGTACTCATCGCCCCTAGATGCGGGGGACACCCGGTTAGGAGAATGGAATGCTTATGCGTACCCGCTTGCCCCTGCCAGTGATCGCCCTGTCTCTCGCGTTGACCACTGCTGTCCCTGGTGGGACGCGCGTTTCCCGCTCAGCGGCCAGTGCTGGCGCCGCGACCGCGACACCCGCGCCGAGCCCCACCGCGGCCGCTGCCTCGACGCCCCAGGCGGGGTCTGCCGTACCGACGGTGGGACCGGGCGTGTCCACCTCGACCGTTGCGCCGGATTGGAACGGCCTGCCCGTGCGTACCTACGCCAACCTCAAGAAAAAGGTCCTGGGCGACCCCATCAACATCGCGGTCGAGGGCTCCCAGCAGGCCATCATTGCCGCCTTCACGAAGATCGGTTGGCGACAGGCCGACCCGCTCTCGCCGCGCGACGACGCGCGTTTGGCCGAGGCGGCCGTCGCCCATCGCTCCTATCCGACCGCACCCGTGAGCAACCTGTACCTATTCGGCCGTCCCGAGGACTTTGCCGTCGAGTACGAGCGGGGCAGCGTGGCGCAGCGGGACCACGCCCGTTTCTGGGACACGACGCGGCGCGACCGTAAAACGGGCCTGGACCTGTTCGTTGGCGACGCCTCGCGCGACATCGCCATCAAGGTGCTACGCGCCAAGAACGGCCTGCCCAAAGGGACAACGCACCGGATCGATGGGGGCCTCGACGCCGAGCGCACCGTGGTCGTCGACCTCCTGCGCAAGACTGGCCTCGTCACGACCGTCGTGCTGGAACCGGGCATGGGCCGGACCACTACCGCCGTCAACGGCGGTGGTGACCGCTTCTTCACTGATGGGAAAGTGGCCGTGGTCGTGCTGAAGAACACGTAACGACCCACACCGCCTTGTCCACCACGACCCGTTCCCCGCGTCATCTCCGGAAGACGTCGCCCCGCGCTCGTGTGCTCTGTGGCGCGACGTTGACCCGCCGATCGCTCACAGCGCCTCTTATGCGCGTTGCGTAGACGAGGGCAAGCCCCCACCACGCGAACACCGGCATCGTGGCCTGCAGCGGTCGCATGTGGAGCTGCGGTGGGGGTAGCGTGGAGCCGTCACAGGGCGTGTCCAGTGCATCTAAGTAGACACTGGTAAGTTCTTGCACACCCGATACGGTTGAGTCCGTGTTTCTCGCAGCCTCTTTGGCATGCACGAACTTGCCGACACCTACTTAGCACTACTTTGGCGACTTCCAAAATCGCCAGTCACATTGACCAGCTAGCATCGTCCCTAACGATGATTGTGCGGTTCACTACGCCTCACTACCAGTTACTATGTCCAGGCGCTGAACCGGGGAAATGGCATCACGCCAAAGTAGTGTTAGGCGGCGCTCCACCGTCCTGTGCGTGCTGCTGCGCATCGAGGTTCGCATAAACAGTGCACGACGCGGCAACAGCCTACCGCGCGCAGGCCGGTGGTGGCCTTCCACGCGTGGCACACGCGGCGCCTCATGAGGTGCGCGTGGTGGACGTGCGGACACGCCGCAAGCCACCGTCAGAGTCCTGGACGGCCAACCGTCGCACATGAACCGCTATAGATGAGGGAGGACGGCATGAGTCAAGAACACCACGAGCCCACGGTCCAGGCGCCACCAAGCGCGCCAGAGGGACGGCTCATCCACCTGTACGAGCGCGCCGAGAGCGTGTTGACGTCCGTGGTCGCCTTTTTCCTGATCGTCTTCGTCGTCGTGGCCCTCCTGGGCGTGATCGGCGAGGTCAAAGGCCCGCTCCTGGCCCCCACGCCGGACTTCACCACGGCCGCCCTCAAGGGCATCGACGCCGCCTTCCTGGCGATCATCCTGCTGGAGTTGCTGCACACCACGCTCTCGCGTGGGCCGATTAGCCAGCAGTTGCAGGAGTTCCTGGTGATCGGGATCACGGCGGCGGTGCGGCACGGCCTGGAGTTGGCGGCGAGCGGGCGGGGCAACAATCCCCGCGACGTGGTGATCAACCTGACCATCAACGCCGTGGGCGCGTTCGTGCTCATCGGGGGCCTGTGGCTGGTGCGGCAGCAGTTGCGGGCGGATCGGCGCGAGCGACGGGCGGACGAGATCGCGCGCTCCCGTGGTGCGCTGGGGCCACTAGAAGACGGCTGATTCCTCGATATATCGCCCCTGAGAAACGGACACACAGGACCAGAATGAGCAGCGATAGAACATAGACCCGGAGCGGCACGCGACGATGCGCGCGGGCGGGCGGCGCTGGAGCCCGATCACCTCATGAGGCGCGGCGCGAGCGCTACGGGCGTCACTACCTCTTGGCAGGGGCGTTCGCCGCGATGGGGAGCGTGCGCATCGACGCCCTCCTCAGGGTGCTCGTGGTCGTTTATCGTGTCGTGCGGGCGATCCATACCGGAGGCTAGCGGAGGGGCTATTCAGTCGCGTGTACTAGTATTACAACGTTAGGACGAATCGTGCCGGTGAAGGGTGCGCGTGCGGTGGGACAGATAGGCGGCATAGTTCTGCTGCTGGATGTAGCACATGTGGTGCAGCACCGTGGAGATGTCGCGGGGCCGGCGTGGCAGCACGGCCTGGAGCAGCAGGCGCACCTGGGGGACGGTCAGGGCTGGCGCTTTTTTCCCCCAAGCGGAGCCGTGCCCGGACCAGGAAATGATGCGCGAGGAACGAGAGCGTGATATGGTGATGCCAGCCGACCCAGCCGCGGACCTCATAGTGGTCCAGGCCAACCTCGCCCTTGGCTTCCAGGATGCCGGTTTCCACCGGCCAGCGCATGCCGCACAGCCACACCAACGTTGCCAGCGGGGTGTCCGCCGACGCATTGGACAGGTAGGTCTTGAGCGTCGGTGCATCGCCCAGGCTGCGCCGCAGCACGATCCACACGTCCGGCCCCGGCTGCCCGTCGCGCGTGGCGCGCGCCCGCCCGCGCGCTGTCCGCCTCCAAGGGTCCCTTGGCCCCCTCTTTGATCAGGTAACGCGTCCAGGCCGCCGCCGGCAGCGCGGCGGCCAGCGCCCCGACCTCCACCGCTAGGGGACCCACGGCGATGGCATCCCCCTCCTGCGCCCGCCACACGCGCGTCGTGTGCGGGACCTCGGCCAGGTAGACCAGGTCGGCGGCGGCGAGCTGGTCCAGGAGGGCGGTGTTGGCCCCGAAGCCCTCGTCGCCGGTGACGTAGCGGAAGGCCAACACCCCCCGACCGCGCACGGCGGCGACGATGTCCCCGGCCAACTGCGGCTTGGTGCGGAACGCCACCTCCGGCGGCGCCCCGCGGCGCGCCCGGCGCTCCGCATACGCCGGGGTGAACCACTTCTCGGGCAGGTACAGGCGACGGTCCACCAGCGTGTAGCCGTACTGGCTGGCGTAGCCGGCCACCACGCTGGCCTGGCAGTTCGCCACCTTGCCCGACGCCCCGCACCATTGGCGCGCCACGCCGACCGACTCCGGCCCTTGCTTGGGGAAATCACAGCCATCCACGATCAGCACGCCCGTCGCCGCGTCGCCGCGTGTCGCCGCGACGATCTCCTGGTGGCGGAGCAGCACCGCCTCGGCGTCCCAGGGGCTCTGGCTAATGAGCTGCTGCAACGCCTGCACGTCTCCCTCGGGCAGCGCCCGCGCCAACGGCTCGATCGTCGTGCGCTCCAGGTCGAGCAACTGCCCGCGCTGGGAGCACCACGCGCCACGGCGTTGCTCCGCGCGGGCGAAGAGCGGCGCGCACAGGGCGTGCTATGCGGTGAGGTCGTCGGCCAGCGCCGCCACATCGCGCGGTGCCAGGTTGATCTCCGGGGGCCGCCCCGACGGCGGCGGGATCATCTGCATGACCCTGGCTATCGTCTCCATCTCTCATCCTCCTGCTGCCTTATCCAGCAGGATCACGGCCACCTAACGTTGTAGTACTAGGCTGGAGGCAAGCCCCTGCAGCGCGGCGCTGGCTATCAAAATACTCGTGCAACCACGCCCGCGTCGTCAAGCACACGACACACGGCCCCGCCACGAGGATGAGCCTGCCGCTGAGCACTCCGGCGAACGAATGGATCGCGGTGGCGGCGACCGTGACCACGCCGCCCCCGGAGTAGCGCACGGCGACCTCGCCGTCTCGCTGGACGTGCGTGTGAGCAGGATGAAGACGAGCGCGGCGTGCATGCCCACGCCCGGCCCATACCCGTGGAAGGATCGGTTGTGATGGTGTCGTCGGACGCGCGCCGGTCCGCTATCGCCGCCGACGTCACGGCGCTGTCCTCCCACGATGTGAAGATCGCCGTCACCAGCCCGTCGCCGTCGGGGCGTTCATCGCCCGTTCACAGAGCGACGCTATGGTAAAAGGAGTGAAAAAAGAAGCCGCCAGACGGCGTGTGCGGCAGCGAGAGAGGAGCACAGATACATGGGCATGATGCGCGTATCCCTGCGGCGAGCCCGCGGACGCCGTGGACGACGGGGCATTCGTCCCCGGACCATCGGTATCGGTATCTTGGGGATGGCGGTGCTCGCGCTCGCGCTCCTCCCCGTCGTTCGGCCGACCGTGGCTGTCGCGCCGCGCCCCACCGCGGCGTCGGTCGCCGTCCTGCCGCCGGGATTCCAGAAGATCACGCACATCGTCTTCATCATCAAAGAGAATCGCTCGTTCGACCACTACTTCGGGCTCTTCCCTGGCGCCGATGGCGCGACCGTCGGACGCGCCTCCACTGGTGAGATCGTGCCCCTGCGGCCGGCGCCCGATCAGGTCTTGCCCGACATCGCGCACTCCTCGCAGGCCGCCTACCTCGCCTATGACCATGGCCGCATGGACCGCTTCAACCTCATCCCCGGCGCAGTGGACCTCGGCGTCGACAGCGCCTACACGCAGATGCGCCCACAAGACATCCCTGACTACTGGGCCTACGCCCAGCAGTTCACCCTGGACGACCACTTCTTCTCCACGATCATGGGGCCGACCTTCCCCAACCACCTCGTCACCATCGCGGCGCAATCCGGTGGCGTGAATAACAACCCCGTGTTCGCCAACAGCCCGGCCTACAACGACACGAGTTGGGGTTGCGACAGCCCGCCCGCCACCTATGTCACGACGGTCTCCCCGGCAGGGCGTCCGGGCCGCACGTTCCCCTGCTTCAACATGACCACGCTGGCCGACCGCCTCAACGCCAAGGGCATTGGCTGGCGCTACTACACCCCCTTGCAACACCAGGCCGGCTATATCTGGTCGACCTTCGACGCGATCCGGCACATCCGCTATAGCGCGCAGTGGCACACCAACATGATCCCCTGGGGCCTCTTCCCGTCCGACGTGGCGCATGGTCGCCTCGCGCCGGTCACCTGGATCGTCACGGACGCGGCGCACAGCGAGCACCCGCCCGCCTCGACCTGCTTGGGTGAGGACGCCACCGTGCAAGAGGTCAACGCCGTCATGCGCAGCCCCTTCTGGAAGCATACGGCCATCGTCGTGACCTGGGACGACTTCGGCGGCTTCTACGACCATGTGGCGCCGCCGCAGGTCAACCATCTGGGCCTGGGGCCGCGCGTGCCCACGATCATCATCTCGCCCTACGCCCGGCGGGGCTACGTGGACCACACGCCATACGACTTCACCTCATTGCTGCGCTTCGTGGAGGAGCGCTTCGGGCTGGCGTCCTTGACGGCGCGCGACGCCCAGGGGCCGAACCTGGCTAACAGCTTCGCGATCAACGCGCCACCGCGCGCGCCCTTCATCGCGCCGCCGCACGCCTGCCCGTTGATCCCAGGCGTGGGCATCAACGGCGGCGCCACGGGCAAGCGGAGCGAGAACGTGCTCCTGCTCGGCGACGCGCCCACGATCACCGGCATCACCGGTCACGGCCACGCGCTGTTGCTCGTGCTGCGCGCCGCGCATGCGACCGGGACCTATCTGGTCACGCCGGCGACGCGCGTGCTCGGGCGCGGCGGGCGCCCGCTTGATCCGGCGGCGCTCCAGGTCGGCGACATCGTGCTGGGCAGTCCGACGACGCTGCAAGACGAGTCAGCCGAGGGGGTGACCGTAGACGGGCGCGTCGCGGGGGTCGATGCGGGGGCGGGGATCGTTACGCTGGCAGTGCGCACCGTGCTGCAACCGACCGACGCGCGGCGCTTCCGGGGCCAGGTACGGATCCAGGCGGTCGGCGTGGCAGTCAGCACAGACACGGTTATCGTAGTGCGGGGTCGTCGCGCCGATCTCGCCGCAGTGTGGCCGGGGATGGCCGTCTACGCCACGGGGACACTGCACGACGCCAGCCGGACCCTGACGCTGACCAGCAGCATCGTGGTCCACTATCCGCCGGTCCAACACCGCGCGTCGTAGCGACCGTATCCAGCGTCACACTCCCGCGCCTCACCCAGGTAGGGGAGCGCGGCCCGCACGGTCGCGATCGGGGCGCGGAATGTCTCGTCGGAGCCACCCCGACGACGTGACGGGGCAATCCGCGTGACATCTATCATGTGTCGCGCCCGTGACGGGCTGTGAACGTCCCACGCGCGTGGCACAGGCCAACGCCCTGTGGTCGCGGGGTGGTCATCAACGGACACCAGCGTGACACCATCCCACGATCCATTGCATGACCACATGATACACTTACGACAGGCGTGGGTGTCGTTCGGATTACACCGGCGATACAGCGACGCTGGTAGAGGCAGGACCGTCGACGCATCAGGCGCGTCGTCACGACGCACTTGGGCACGGCCCCACCCACGACAGAAAAGAGCGCGGCCGACGTATCACGCGTCCCACGCGCGACAGATTGTTGCCACACCACGAGCCATGCGACGACACGACGCATCCGGTCCCTTCGACGGCGAGGAAACCCAGCACACGACGACAGGTCGCCTTCGTCGGTGGCTCATAGGGCTACTGCTGTTCGTGTGCGTGCTCGCGGGGTATCTCTTCTCGTTCACCGTCGACCAGCCCTCATACAATGGTGACTGGTACATCCGCTATCAGGTAACGTGTGCCATCGTCGAGCACAATAGTTTCGCCATCACGCCCTACCAGGTCGACAACCGCAGTGGCCCCGCCCTGTATGGCCGGACGTACGCCCAATACACGTTGGGACAGACCACGGCGATGATCCCACTGTACCTGCTCGGGCGGCGCCTGGCCGGCCTCGCTCATACCGACTGCGCCGCCCCGGTCGCCCCACCCATCGTCCTATTGACCTGCAAGCTGCTCGGCCCCCTCCTGGGCGCGCTCCTCGCCGTGCTGTTCTATGCGACCGCGCGCCTATTGGCCTATCGCCGTGGCGTCGCGCTCGCCCTCACCGCGCTGCTGGCCTTCGGGACCTCGCTCTGGCCTGACGTGCAGTCGAACCTCGAACATACGCTGGAGAGCCTGTTCCTGCTGGCGGCGGCCTACGCCGCACTGCGCTACACGCGTCAGACGGACGTCGAACGTCGGACGTCCAACGTGGGGCGACTGTGGCTGGTGGCAATGGGGCTGGCGGGAGGGCTCGTCTTCGTCACACGCGTGGCCGGCGTGATCGCCCTCCCTCTCCTCGCGCTGTACCTGCTGCTGCTCCACCGCCGACGGTGGCCGGGGGCGTGGCAGCGTCCTTTCGCGCGCGACCTCACGCTGTTCGCCCTGGGCGCGCTCCCCGCCATCGTCGTCAACGCGGCCTACGACGCCGTGCGCTTCGGCTCGCCGCTGCTCACCAACCCGCCGGCCAAGCCCGACCAATCGCTCGGCTTCCCGCCGTGGCTGGGGCTGCCCGACTTGCTCGTAAGTCCGGGCAAGGGGTTGCTGTGGTACACGCCCGCCGTGCTGCTGCTCATCCTGGCCGCGCGCCCATTCTGGCGGCGCTGCCCACGGCCGGCGCTCCTGTTCGCGCTCCTCTGCGGCGGCTACCTGCTATTCTACAGCAACGTGACCTACTGGCACGGTGACCCCGCGTGGGGGCCGCGCTACCTCTACGCGACGCTGCCGTACCTGATCCTGCCGCTGGGCGAGGTGTTTGGGCGCTGGCGGGGCTACCGCCTCCCGCTGCGCGGTGTGCTGGTTGGCGTGCTGGCGGCCTCGCTGCTGGTGCAGTTCTCCGCCGTGACGGTCAGCTACTGGCGCTCGTTCCACTATGTGTTCGCCACCAACCCCGATCAGGTCGACCACTATACCTGGGGGTTCGACTTGAACAACTTCTGGACGCCGCAGCAGTCGCCGCTGCTGCTTTCGCTGCGGGGTGTCGCCGACATCGCTGGGTTATACGTCGACCACGCCCCGCTTGTGCAGCACACCCCGTCCGTGCATCTGGGCAGCGCGAACGAGTCGTGCGTCTTCCCGGTTTACCATCAGGCGACGCTCTGCCTCACCGACGTCGACGCTCTGCGCGACCGCGCGAGCTTCAATACCTTCACGCTGTGGTGGCTGCACCCGCATCTGTATCCCTGGTGGACACCCGGCATGGTTATCGCCCTCGCCGTCGCGCTACTGGTATTGTTTGTGGTTAGCGGCGCGGCGCTCCTGCGCCTCACGGTTACCGCGGGGCGTGGCCGTCATGTCACGTCACCTATTCCCATGGATCCGATCCGAACCCACGCCACCGTCCACGCGGGCTCAGGTGGGGGGGCGTTCGCGGGAGTAACCCTAATCGCTCTCCTGGTCTACGGTGGTCTTGCCACGGCAGGGGTGATGAGCGCGCCACATCACGGCGCACCGCTTGTGCGTGTGGTCGCAGTGGGACAGACGGTGATCGACGGTGACATCGCCTACCGCGTCCTGAGTATCGTGCGTCCGCACACGGTGGTGGACACCCTCTACCCACCTAGCGATGATCTGTGCGCACTACCCGGTGGACGAGACATATCTTGCACGTATGCGGTCGTGCGCGTATGGCTGCGGAACCTGTCGTCACGGCGGCAGCGCGGCATCACGCGTGCCAATTTCGCGCTCACCGATACTGCCGACTCCACGACCTACCCCTGGCCCTGTTGGGTCCCCGTCACGCTTGATGGCCGCGGCAGATCGTCGCGCCTTCCTATGGGACGAGACGCGCCAGATCCTCAGGGGACTGGCACTCGACAACCATCCTGCCCCCTCCTGCACACGCCCACGTTTGTCGATCCGGCGGTGGCAATGGCCGCGTTGTACCACCTGTCGCCAGCGTGGTATCCTATCCCCCCGCGCGTCGCCGTTCAGCGCGTGCTGGTGTACGTCATTCCCGGCGCGCTCCGGCACGTCGTCCTGCTCGGCCCCGGTATCACCCTGACGCGGATGGACGTGCCCAGACAGGCGCGCTCGATCACGGCGACGCCTTCACACGCGGCGCCAGTCGTGACCAGCGAGGTCCCCGCTGGCTAGTGACAGGACGGGCGGACGCGCGGGTTGATTCACACAACGGCAGGCATGAGACCTCGGCGCCTGGGTCGCTCTGGGGCTTTGTGGCTGCCGGCGCATCGGTGTGGCTGATAAACCGAGACTCCGTAATTGACGTTTGCAGAACCCATTAGGCCTTCAAATGGGACGTGCCAATGGACTCTATGTAGGTGCCAGAAGGCTTGGCGGTCAACTACAAAGCGTGCTTGATTGGGTGGTGGCACACGACACGGGTATGGGTCTATGCAGTCACAAACGTCAATTACGGAGTCTCGGAACGCCGAGACTTCGTAATTGACGTTGGGCCGAGGGTGGGGGAGTTAAACTGTATCTATAGTAATAGTACTGGCTAGCCTACCCCTTTGGATGTAGCCCATGGAAGATTTGTCCCCCCATTTTAA
>JAABUJ010003851.1_pt1 | contig 16372 bp, 11 predicted proteins | sample 5559131 | NCBI WGS metagenome assembly JAABUJ01 (sample SAMN10711875, study PRJNA513366) | rock metagenome | isolation source: Antarctica rocks | place: Antarctica: Victoria Land, Mt New Zealand nord | collected 2016-01-07 | reverse complement strand
GCTGCGCTGGCACCTGCAGCCGCCCCTGCGCCGGCGCGGGCGCCCGCGCTGGAGCCGGCAGCCGCCCCTGCGCCAGCAGCTGCAGCAGCGCCCGCGCTGGCGCGTGCGCCCGCACCTGCGCCCGCAGCCGCCGCCGCGCCCATGCGCGCGCCCGCGCCCGCAGCCGCCGCCGCGCCGCCGCGCGCGCCCGCGCCAGCACCTGCGGCCGTGGCGGCGGCACGCGCGCCGGCGCCAGCGCCCGTGGCCGCCGCCGCGCCGGCGCCTGGCGCGGCCGGCTCGACCGTGCACATGACGCTGGCGCTGGGCGGCGCGAGCGGGCGGCCATGGAGCAGCGACGACTCGCGTGCGGTGCAGGAGGCGCTCGCGCGCCTGCTGCCGGGCGTCCGTGCGCGCCCGCCCCGGCCGCCGGTTGTTTCGGCACTGGGGGGGTGTCAACTGGTGGTGTTTGTTACTTTTGCCACTTGAGACGGTAGAGCCGCGTGCATGGTATGGTTGTGCTCGCGAGGGCTCGCGTAGGCGTGCGCACGCGCGCGCCGGGGCGCCCCTCCGTGCGCGGGCATGGACGCGCGCGGCGCTGATGCGCGGGCGCGCTCGTGCGCGGCAGGCCCGGAGCAAGTGACCATCGTGCCGCGCAGCGGCGCGCCGCAGCAGCGCCGCCGCCTGCGCGCGGCGGAGCCGGCCACGCTCCTGGACATCCAGATGCAGCCGTCGCCGGGCGGGGTGCGCCCTGCGCGCACTCGCCCAGCCCACCGCGCTGCCCTGGGGCGCGCGCGGCCGCGGCCCAGCATGGGCCCTGGGGTGCCGCGCGCCGCTCATCGCTCAATGTGTCATGCAGCGCCGCATGGGTTGCCTGGTGGCTGAGGCGCGGCGCAAGCCGCTGCTGGCATGTCAGGGGCTTGCCAAGCCGGGTCGTCACATGCGTGCGCATCATGCTAAGCCAGGGCTTGCTGCACTCCTGCGGGTCAGCCCCACTGGGCGCTGCCTGCTGGGAGCTTGGAGGCGTTTGCATGCGGCTGCCTGGCCGCGCGGCAGGCTGATGGGGGTCGCCGGCGGCGCCGCAGGGCCAGCAGCTGGCGCAGGCCGTGAAGACGCTGGCCACCAACAACACGGCCGGCCTGCTGCAGCAGCTGCGCACCAGCGGTGCGCTCGCCGCCCTGTTGCAGCTGCGGGTCCTGACCGCTGTCGTGTTGCCCGAGGCGCCTTTCGAGCGCGCGGGCGCCACCCTGGCCCTACCGCTTGCGGGCTGGCTGCTTGGGGCCGCGCGCTCTGGCACAGCACCACGCACGCCGCCAGGCGGGCCGGCGTAGCCAGTGGGGTCCGTGGCAGAGCATGCGCAGCTGGGCACGACCTTGTGACGGGGGCAGCGCTGTGATCACGGCGAGCCCTCTGGGCTGGCTGGCGCCCGCCGCCCAGCAGGGCGTGTACGGACTCTCATGGTACACATGGTGCTTCTAGGATTAGGCCTACCCTACCCTATCATGCTGAGGGCGGCGCGCGCGCAGGCCTGGATGCGACGTCGGTGCGCGTGGCGGAGCTGAACGGGCAGCAGCTGCCGGGCGAGGCGGCCACGGCGCCCGCCGGCTCCGACCTGCCCGTCATGCAGGGGCGCGGCTACCCCGACGCGCCCGCGCCCGCGCCTGCGCTTGCCCCGGCGCCGGCGCCGGCGGCGGCCGCGCCGCCCGCGGCCGCCGCGGCGATTCCGGTGGACGACGGCCGTGCGCGCATGCGCGCCATCCTGGCCAAGGCGCGCGTCCCGCCGGGCGGCCGTTGCGTGGTGCCCAGCGTCTGCAGGCGGGCGCATCTGTTGCTTTGTGCACGCGGTTGAGTAAGCGCCGCGGGGAGCCGGCGGCGCGCGCTCGCACTGCTGGGCGCGGCCTGCGCCGCCTGATTCCGCCTGACGCCCCCCGGCGCGCCGCGGCGCAGGTGCACGGCTGGTCCATGTTTGCGGCGTTCGGCGTGCTGCTGCCGGCCGGCGTGCTGGCCGCGCACAGCTTCCGCGACTGGCCGCCGCACTGGTGGCGCGCGCACGCGGCGTTCATGACCGCGGGCTATGCGGCCGCGCTGCTGGGCTTTGGCGCGGGCATGGCCATGACGGTGGACTCGCCCGCGCTCAGCATCCACCGCTGGATCGGCGTCGCCGTGCTGTCCGCGCTCACGCTGCAGGCGCGCGCCCGCCCCGCGCCGCGCAGCGCCCCGGCTGGTGACTGTCGTGCCCAGCCTCGTGCGGTTTGCGCGCGCTTTGGCGGGCGGAGCTGGCCGCTCTGTCGAGGCGGGTCCTGCACACGCCTCTGCTGCATGCCTCTGGCCTTTGCGGTCAAAACAAGTCGCCTGAGAACCACCAAAGTGTGAGCGCAGATGCCCTTGATGCGCTGCCGTGGAGGTGAGCACCCGGGTTCAAGCACACAGGCGGGCTGCTGCTGCCGGGGCAATGGGATGCGCGGGCCCCTCCCCACTGGGCACAGCTCGGAACGCGGCGGCATGCGAGCGCGGGCCGCGCGCGCGCAGGTGCTGCTCGCGGCGCTGCTGCGGCCGGGCGCGGAGAGCAAGCTGCGGCGGCTGTGGAACCTGGGCCACTGGTGGCTCGGGCGCGCCGCGCTGGTCGCCGCGCTGGGTAACCTGTTCCTGGGCCTGCGCCTGGGCGGCGAGGGCCTGCTCGCCTTCCTGGTGCTGGCCGCCCTGGTGGCCGCCTGGCTGCTGGCCGGCGCGACCAAGGACCTGGTGGACTACCTGCGCCTGCCGCCGCCCGGCGAGGAGGAGCTGGGCAAGAAGACGTTCCAGGACCGCATGGTCGAGGCGCGCGCCCGCGCCCAAAACCCTCACACCCTAACCCCGCCCGCGGCCCCGGCGGGGGCGTTGGGCTGGCGCTGCGCGCGCGGCGCGCGCCCGCGCGCCCGTGCCGCATGCGCCGCGGCCCGGCCCGCTGCCGCCCGCCGCGAGTGAGCGGAGCGCGCGCAGCTTCCGGAGAGCCGAGCGCTCTGCTGACTGAACCGGCAAGTCCGCCAGGAAGCGCCGGTTCGGGGTGCCAGAACCCTGCCGTCCAACCGCACGCTTCAAAATATGGCGGCGGCTCCTCGTGCGCACACTTTTCACTGGCACCCACCGCCAGCGGACGCGCGCTGAGCGGGAGTGCGCCCCCGCCGCGCGCAGGAGTTCCAGCGGCGCATGTCGCGGCAGATGGGCGGCAGCGTGCGCCCTTCCGTCGGCCGCATGCCGCCGCCCGACGGCGGCGCGCCGGCCGCCATCGCCGGCCTGCCACCGGGGCCGCGGCAGTCGCCGCTGGCGCGCGGCCGCGCCGGCCCCGACGCCGCGCGCCTGGCCGGCGCGCTCGGCAAGGGCGCCGCGCTGCCGGCCGCCAAGCGCAAGCCGGTCGACTACTCGCCGGACACCGCCGCCGGCCTGGCCGGCGCGCGGGCCGCCAACGGCCACGCCGCCGGCCCAGCGCCCGCGCCGTCGGCCGCGATCGAGGTGGTTGACCTAGACTACAACCCATTCCTGACGCCGCCGACGCGCGCCGACTCGGGCGCCGCGCCCAGTGACGGCGAGGCCGGCGGCGGCGGCGGCAACCCCTTCGTGACGCCGCCGCGCGCGATGCCGTCGCCGCCGGCGCGCGCCGGCGCCGTCGCGGCGCCGGCCGAGGGCTCGGGCTCGCTGCGCGCGCACGCGCTCGCTTCGCCCGCCGCGTCGGGCGAGCTGACGCGCTCGAGCAGCCGCGCGCTGGGCGGGCCGGCGTCGTCCGGGGAGCTGGCGCGCAGCGGCAGCCGCGGCCGGCTGCTGCGCGCGCGCTCGGACCTGGCGCCGCTCGCGAGCGCGGCGAGCGCGGGCAGCGCGGCCGGCTACGCGCGCTCGCTGGAGCACCCGCGCCCGCCGCTGCGCAGCCTGCGCTCGGAGGCCGGCGCGGGTCGGGTGGGCGGCGCGGGCGGCGCGGCGCCGGTGGGCGCGCTGCCGCCGCGGCCGGGCGGCACGCCGGAGCGCGCGCGCGCGGCCGAGCGCGCGGCGGCACGGCGGCCGGCGCCAGCGCCGTCCCCGTTTGGCGCGACTGACCTGGACCTGGGGCCTGGCACATCGGAGTCGGACAGGCCGGCCGGGCGCGGCCTGCGCGGCCGCCTACTCAGCAGCCGGCGCAGCAGCGTGGAGGACGCCGGCGGCGCGGACATGATCACGCCCTACCGCCGCGTGCGCCGCGCGTGAGCTCCAGGGCACGGGGCCGCGGCGCGCCCGCCGCCCGGGCGGCCGGCCGCTGCTGCGCGCGGGCGGGCTTGGGCGGCGCGCCCGTCCCGCTGCTCGCGTGGCGCGTCTCCCCAGGCGCCGCGCAGGCCAGTCTGCTTAGGGCTGCTGCCAGGAGCCTGCATGTATGGGCGCGCCCAACAACAGGCTGGGGGGTGAAGGGGGCCGCGTGCCCTGGGGGCCCATCGTGGGCCCCATGCCATATGGCGCGCGCGTGTTTTGGGGCTGCAGAGCTGGGTAGCTGCTTCCACACACAACTTGCTAGCCGACAGCGCTGCCGGAGCATGTACGTCATTAAGCTGTGCGTGTGCGGGCTTCGAGGAGTGCTTGAGAGTCGGGGCCGGCAGCCTCTGGGGCATCTGCAATATGGAAATGGCCCAAGCACAGAAACACAGCTTGACGGTCAAGGGAAAATTGAGGCTGTAAAACACATCCTCGCGACCACAGGATGACTGAAGAACAGGGCGTGTGCACACTACACAGTCTCGGCCCATGCCCATCGCCCGGCAAGCGAGATGGAGCAAAAGGCATGTGGGCCATGATAATATGTAATGCATGCGTGCTTGCATCTCCTTCCGTAATCCCTAGCCCAGTAGGGTGACTGAACAGGGATCGTACAGGACCGAGCAGCTCGGTGCGGCGCTCTGCACGCACGAGTGCACCCCCGGCACCGACCGCGCTTCCCGACTGCCCAGAGAGCGCTGGCACTGGTTTTCATTTGGGGCATGGCGCCCCGCGTGGGGCCACCCGCAGCTTGGGTTGTGCTGTGCACGCTGCTGTGCGCCGATGCTACTAGCTATATTCGCACCGACCTGGGGCCCTACCCCGGACCGGACAACTGGGCGGACGTGCCGCAGGCGACCAGGAGGGTGCGCACGCGCTGCACAACCGCAAATTCCTCAACACCGCCAATCACGGCTCGCTGACCCCTGCCCGCATGCCCGTGCGCAGACAGTGGGCGGCCGCGAGGTTGTGTACACGCTGCCGCCGCGCGCGGCGCGGGGGGTGCTCATCTTCCTGCACGGCCACATGCAGCACGCCTACGAGTGGGGCCTGCCGTCGGCCACGTGCCCGAACTGCACCGGCGCGCACCCGCGCCCCGGCGGCGCAGCACGGCGCGCTGCTTGTGCCAGTCCCCCACGGGCGGAGCCCGGCCGGCGGCGTGCTCGCCGAGCGCGGCCGCTCGCATCCCGCAGGCCTGCCGGAGGAGATGGTCACCGTCTACCAGGCAACGCAGCGTGGCTACGCCGTGGTTGCCTTCGACCCGCTCCCAGAGACGGCCGGCCCGGACGGCACGCGCTTTGATGTCAGGTGCGCGTCAGCGGCAGGTCGACGCGCAGTCATGTCCCGGACTCAGCGGCGCGCTGCCGGCGACAAGCTCAGCAGCTTTCTGACGAGCGCGCGCGTCTGCGCACAGGTGGCCGCCAGAGAGCCACAAGGAGGTCCCCACGGTGCGCGCCCGTCCCCCTGTCCCGCACCTGCCAGTGTGCTGCCGCGGCACCCCTCGGACAAGCCGCCCTGCGCCGCCACGCCGCCTGCTGCCAGCGGTGCACGCCGGGCCGCGGCGGTGCCCCAGGGCCAGGCTGCACTGCCGGGCTGCACCGCCGCTGCCGACCTGCTGTTGCGGCGGCTGAGCCCTCCTGCCACGCCGTACAAGTGACCACTGTACAGCTGCCGGCCCGCCTCCGGCGCCCTGCATGGCGAGCTCTCACACGCTGGCCGAGCGGTGGTCACGTGTCTGCACCCTCCTGCACCGCCGGCAAAGCGGCACTGCGCAGCAGCTGGCCGGCTAGCCCCCTCCGCCCGGCGCTCGCGGCTGAGCGCGCGGCGCGGCGCGCGCAGCTGGTGGCGGCGGTGCGCGGCCTGCTGACCGAGCTGGACCTGTGGCAGCTGCCGCGCTACGTGCTGGGCTCCTCCGCCGGCAGCATGCTCGGAATCTACCTGGCCTCGCGCATGCAGTTCCAGGCGCGCCGCGCCCGCGCGCCCCGCAGGCACAAGCTGCGCCCCCCTCGCGCTCGCGGCCGCCCGCGCCTGCACCGCAGCGCCGCGGCCGCGCACGCCCGTGTCGTGGGCGAACCAGGCGGCGCCCAGGGCGTCTGCGCCTGGTCACGGGGCGTGCTGTGCCGGCGACGGCCTCCACCGACCGCCCGCCGGCCGCTCCTCTGCAAGCATGCGCGGCCGCGGCGCCGCGGGAGCCGACGCGGCGCCGCGGCGCGCAGGGCGTGGCGGCGCTGCTGGTCGGGCTGAAGCCGGAGATGTGCAAGCCGGAGCTGGTGGGCCTGGTGGGGCGCGACACGGAGACGGGCGCCACCTGGCCCTTCCCGCCCACGCTGTTCCTGTCGGTGCAGCTGGACCACGCGGTCATCCTGCTCAACATGCGGCACACCATCGCCTACTTCCTGGAGCGCGTGCGGCCCTCCCGCCCCCACCTCCCCCCTCCCCCCCCCCCCCCCCGGGACCCCCCCTTTCTACAGCCTACCTCAGCCTGGCCCTCCGCACCTGTTCAACACGCGGCACACCATCGCCTACTTCCTGGAGCGCGTGCGGCCCCCCCGCCCCCCACTCCTCGGCCCACCCCAGCCTGGCCCCCCAGCGTAGCCGCCAGCGTGCCCACCAAGCCAGTGGTCTGCCTGCCCTCTCCGCCCCTGCCCCCCCTGCCCGCCGGGCGCATGCCGCGGCGCCGATCCATGCGCATGCGATCGACCGCTGAGGGGCGCGCATGCTGCATGCATGCCCCGCGCGCCGGCCGGGGGCGGCGCAGGCGGCAGGGGGTTGATGACATGCGGCCGCATGCGGGCAGGGCGCCATCGTGAAGCACATTGTGCTGGAGCGGCGGCCCATCCCGGCGACCTACTTCGCCGAGCGCGTCAAGGGCCTGGACGTGGCCACCTCGCGGCGCATCCATGAGCAGCTGCGCCTCGTCGGCGCGCTCGATGACCAGGACTACCTCGACTGGCGGCTCTGGTGCGCGCGCCGGGGCCCGCTCGTATGCTCGTCGGGAGGCCGCTAGGCACGCGAACAGGCTCGCGCCAAGCCGCGCTCGCTGCCCTCGCGCTCGCTACCCCCGCCCACGCGCGCAGCGCGGCCGCGCAGGGACTCGGGCAAGTCGCGCTTTGTGAAGGAGGCCGGCGCGCTCGGCCTGCCCGACTACCGCGTGATCCCGGACCACCTCCACCGCGTGTTCGCCGAGGCCGTGTTCGCCAGCCAGGCCGGTGCGCGGCTCGCGCGCGCCCCGCTGCATGGCCGGCGCGCTGCTGCGCCACCAGTTGCTCCGAGCCGCCTGACGAGCTTGAAATAACACCCGGCCGCGCGCGCGCAGCGCATGAGCAGAACGCCGGGCCCATAGGCGAGATATTGGACTACTTCGAGTTCGTGACGCCTGGCGCGCACTGCGCGGGGCGGCGGCGGCGAGCGGGCGTGCACCTGGCCGCCGCCAGCAAGGAGTGAGCGGAGCGGCTGCTCTGTGCTGCGGGCGGGTGTTCAGGTGTGTACGAGCCGCATGTGTGCATGCAATGTGGCATGCACACATGCGGCTCGCACTTTTATGCGTCCCCGGGTCTGCAGGCCTGCAGATGTCAGGCCCGGTAAGGAGCACATGCCGATGCAGTGGGAAGCGTGAGGAAGCGTGAGGAAGCTCCCCCCGGTGACCCCCGCTGCAGCTGGCACGGAAGCTCTGGCCAGAAAAAGGGCCAATTACAGGACGCACTGATCTGGGTTTGTCACCCACAGGCCCAACCTAACGCTGTCCGGCAATTACCTTGATCCACTTCCGCCAGAGGCGCCCAAACGAGCAGTGCGGATCGCGTGGTGCTGCACAGGGCGCGGGGAAAATTGTAGAAAGCCAGCGGACGCATTGGAGGTGCCGCGGAGTGAGAGCTCAGCAAGGTGAGCGCATGCAAATCTGTGCTACCGGCCCGTGTGCTCGTGACTGCACGCGCACAGCAGCAGAGGCAGCGAAAACAGGCAGCGAGCCTGCTCTGCAGACTGCCGGACTGCTGGTGGCCCGGCTGCCGGCAGTCTGGTGACCATATTTGCCCGCCCTCGAGCAATCTGTGTGTCGCCGCAGGCACTTGGCAGGCGCCGCTGCTCCACTCATACTCTAATTGTCTACTGACGAAGCTCTTTAAGCGGTGCGAGGCCCGCCGCAGCCCCTCTCCAGGGCGGGCCAGCGCCCATTGCTTGACCCGCTGATCGGCCGCCTGGTCTCAGTGGGCGTGTCGCCAGGCTTCAACGCTGTCTGGAGCAATAATAACTGGCGACTTGGCGGCTTGCTGGGCCCTCGTGCGAGCCGGGCCGGAAGCGGAGTAATGGCGTCTGAATGTGCCGTTTTTGTGCACGCAGGGCGCGGGAGGCATACACGGCGGCGATGTCCGCACCACGAGCTGTACTGGCGGCCGTGCTGGCCCTGCTCGTAGTCGCTGGGAGCGTCGCGGGGCAGGACGACCTCGCCGGCGCCGTGTCCGGTGCGCGGCCCGTGCAGTCTCGCCCGCCATCCAAGCGACTGGCGCCCAGGACGCGGCCCTGACGCGCTGTGCTCGCGCAGGGCGTCAGCTGCAGCAGCTGAGCCGAGGAGGGGGAACGGGCCTGGGCGTGGGCGGGGCCGTGCAGCACGCGGGCGGCAGCGCGGCGGGCAGCACGCCCGGCGGCCTGGGCTCTTCGCTCGGCGGCAGCAGCGGGGGCAGCAGCCTCGGCAGCGGCGGTCTTGGTAGCTCCGGGCTGCTGAGCTCCGGCGGCACGGACAGCTCTCAGCTGCCCAGCGCCACCTTCCTGGGCGGCGGCGCGGGCAGCAGCGCGGGCACGAACAGCTGGAGCGTGCTGCAGGGCAGCAACAACGGCAACAACAACGGCAACAACAACTATGGCTCGAGTGCGCGCCCGTGCCGCCTGACCGCGCCGCCAGGCAGTTCAAAATTTGAACCGGGAGTTGGTGACTCACTGCACGGAAGGACTGTTGGTCACAGCAGGAGTGGGATGGGGTGTCAGTCTGGAGGATGAGCGGCCGGGAAGGGAGGATAGTTGCGTGGCTCGAGTCGTCTGTGCCAGCTTTGGGACTGCCCTAACGCTTGCCCATGAGCATGGGTCGGCATTGCACGCGTCTTGGACCTCATGGCTTGCCGTGTGCGCGCAGTGAACGGCAACAACAATGGCAACGGCAACATCGGCTCTGGCAACGGCAATGGCAATGGTGCGCTCGGCTGCACCCCCCTGCTCCCCGCATCTGCGTTTGCACTCTCGCATAAGGCATTGGTGTCCACGCGTGTCTGACAGTGGTCGAGTGCCCGATGCATAATCAAGTTGTAGTACTTGAGGGAGCAGTGCGATGTATCCTTGCCTGTTATATGTTGGCAGCCTGGCTGCTCCCTGCGGGGCACCGTGCCGGGCGCCTGACCGGGGCTGCCGCCGCGCGCAGGCAACAACAACGGCCTGGCCGGCGGCCTCGGCTCGTCCACCATGATGACGACAACGCCCATGCTTACGACCGCGCCGCTGGGCACCACGCCCTACGGCGGCCTCGACGGCCCGGGCGGCCTCATCGGCGGCGGCGGCCTTGGTGCGCGCCCCCTGACGCGGCAGCCCGCCTCCAGCACTGCACCTGTGGCCTTGGCTTGCAATAATTCACTCAAGCAGCAGCGTCGGGGCCCGTCTGACGCCTGGGCGGCGCTCCGCAGGCGGCGGCACGCGGTCGGGCCAGCTGATGAACCAGGGCGGCCTGAGGGCGACGACGTCGCCGACGCCGGCGCCCACGACGGCCGGGCTGGGGCTGCCCGCTGGGAGCATGGGCATGACGACGGCGGCGCCCGTGCCTACGCTCGTGCCCACCAACGCGCTGCTGTCGCCGACCGCCCCTCCGGTCACGTTCCTGCCCAGGGCCACGACTGCGCCGACGCTGGCGGCCACGGTTGCGCCCACGCTCGCGGCCACGGTCGCGCCGACGACCGCGGCCACGTTCGCGCCGACGCTCGCGGCCACGGCCGCGCCGACGACCGCGGCTACGGTGGCGCCAACGCTTGCGGCCACTGCCGCGCCGACGACCCCGGCCACGGCCGCGCCGACGCTTGCTGCGACCGCTGCTCCGACGACCGCGGCCACAGCCGCGCCGACGCTCGCAGCCACCGCTGCGCCGACGACCGCGGCCACGGCCGCGCCGACGCTCGCGGCCACGGCTGCGCCGACGACCCCGGCCACGGCCGCGCCGACAACGCCGCCCGTGTTCACCTCCGCGGTGGAGCTGCCGACGACCGCAGCGCCGCAGCAGACCACCGCGCCGAGCACCTTTGTGGCGCAGCCCCAGACGGCGCAGCCGCGGCCGCAGCCGCAGGAGCCCGCTGCGAGCTCGCAGCAGCCTCTGCCGCATGGCATTTCCAGCGGCGGCGGCAAGCAGGACAGCCAGCCGCAGGGCCCCGTCTGGCAGGGCGGCGGCGACGGCAAGCCCGGCGGCGGCGGCTCGGGCGGCAGCAACTGGTGGGCCCCGACCGAGGGCGGCAGCAAGAGCGCGCCGACGCAGAGCAGCCCGAGCACCAACTGGTGGCAGGGCGGCGGCAGCGGCCAGAGCTCTGGCTCTGGCAGCAGCGGCCAGGGCCAGAGCAGCGGCCAGGGCCAGAGCAGTGGTCAGGGCCAGAGCAGCGGCGGCCAGAGCAGTGGCCAGAGCAGCGGCGGCCAGAGCTCCGCGCCAGTGACCGGCGGCCAGAGCGGCAGCAGCGGCCAGAGCCAGGGCAGCTCGGGTAACAGCTGGTCGCAGGGCGGCCAGGGCGGCAAGGACCAGGGCGGCAGCCCTGCCAAGGGCGGTAACAGCGGCCACGACCAGGGCGGCGACAAGGGCCATGACCAGGGCGGCAACTGGTGGCAGGGCGGCGACAAGGGCCACGACCAGGGCGGCGACAAGGGCCATGACCAGGGCGGCCACAAGGGCGGCGATGACGGCAAGGGCGGCAACAGTGGCGGTGCGCACCTTGCCGTTGCGATGCCATGCATGTCTGCATGTGTGCATGTGGCCTGCAGCGGGCTGGTTGCGGAGCGGCAGGCAGGATTCGGGCTGCTGCTGTGTTGGGTGGTCGAGGTGCATACCCTTCGAGGTCGTGCAGTGAGGCGTTGTTCAGGCGGTGAGAGGTGTTGATGCATGCTCATATAGAGCACAGTTGCCTCGAGCTGGCACCTGTAGGGAATAATCTACCACAGCTGCGTGTTTGGCGCAGTCTCCTCATGTTTGTGTGCGACCTTGCAGGCCATGACGGCGGCCAGGGCGGCAGCGGCGGCGGCCAGGGCGGCAGCGGCGGCGGCAGCTTTAACAACGGCTGGGGCCAGAACGGCGGCAAGACGACCGCGCCCACGCCCACGCCGAGCGGCTCTGGCGGCTGGTCCAAGACGACGTCGCCGTCGCCGACGCCCACCAGCTCCTGGAGCGGCGCGCCCGGCACCGGCCGCCGGCGCGGCGGCAGCGACCGCGACGACAGCGGGCGCGGCGGCCGCGGCTTCTCCGGCTCGCGCCGCCGGCTGCACAACCAGGCGCCCGCCTCGCCGGCCGAGCGCCCCTGGCGCGCCAACGTCAGCGTGGGCGGCGTGGGCGGCGAGCGCGAGCTGCAGGCCGAGGTGCTGCTGGAGCAGAGCGTGTCAGAGAACCTGGCGCTGCACCGCAAGGACGTTGGCGCGTTCCGGCGCCGGCGGCGTTAGGGCGGCACTGGCTGCAGGGCTCGCGGGCGGCCGCGGGGGCTGCGCGGACGCGCGCGCGCGTGGCCGCCTGTTGGGCAGAGCGTGAGTGGGGTGGTAGATAGGCATCAATTTTTCATTTGATTTCGCAGCGCCGTGACACCGTGGCGGGGCGCCTGCATGCGGCGCCGGGCTCGGTGCAGGCCGCCCGCATGGCGGGGCCGCCCGCGCGGGGCGCCGGGGCCGGCATGCAGGTGGAGTCCCACACCCTCCGGACAGCGGAGCCTCGGTTGAAGCGCGTAGCCCGGGGTTTGGTCCCCTTTCCCGCCTGGCCGCGTTTGATTACGTCGGCCGCGTTTGATTGCGTCCCTGTGGTGGCGTCCCTGTGGTGGCGTGCGCGTCTTGCGGCCGCCACTGTCTAAGATAACTTCAGTGTGTCTTCTAGGGTCCTATGGGTGCCAGAAACAGTCAAGGCGGGTGGGGGAACGGGGGAAACAACGCACCAGCCATAGTGTGTTATGGGTGCCAGAACCTGCAAGGCAGGTGGGGGCATGGGGAAAGGAAGTGCGCCGGCCAGCCTCGGAGTCCTTGGTGGGCCAGCCGTGCGCGGCGGACTGCGAGAAGCTCCCCGCTACCTTTTCAATATGGCATGAACTGCCGTCAATCGGGACTTTGTCCGGCGGGCCCTGCGGGCGGGCGGAAGCCTATCAAATGCGAACGCACGTCGTCCTCGCATGCGTGATTAGCTTCTGTGCCCGCAGCCCCTCCGGTGTATCTGGGTCTGCACGCTTCTCAGCGTGGTAGGCTGGTGCACACATTTGTCATATACCTTGGGCGGCCCGGAATTAATGCGGGGCGCCTATTTTATAGCTTCAGACGATCGCTTTGATGAGGGTCGCCTGTGGCGCTGAGCTTTCTGGTTGGGTGCTGGGAGTCTGCTGCTCACGGCTGTGAGCCTGGCTATGTGGCTGAGTGCGAAGTAGCGCCGCCAGTGTGTCAAGTCCGTCTCGCACCTGCACCCTGGTTTGAAGGGCGCGTCTGCCAGCTGCGTGGCCGGTGCTCTGTTGATGCGCGCAGCTTGGGGTCACAACCCCGGAGCTCCTCTTCAACAGAGCGCTGCTGCGGCCGCGTGTCAGCTGGCAACCATTACTTGGTAGTATGTCAGCTGGCAGCCATGACCTGGTAGCCTGGCCGCCAGCACTTGATAGCGAACAATATATTGTCCAGTCTGTGACCCGCCCGGAAGCACCCTCTGGTGTAACATTACTTTCCGCTCCACTGTCGTCCGCTCCACTACTTTCCATTCCAGTGCGGCAGGCTCACAGTACATGCCACAGCGTGTGGACTGCCACTTTACTCTTATTTACAGCACAACACACATATGCAAGACCTGTTGGTCACAGGTAAGACCGACACCAGACCACACATGCATGGGCGTGCTGCATTCCGGCTGTCACACGCTGTTACTCGACGTTGTGGCGAGTGCACACCGCCCTCTCACTCTTGCAGCTCTTGACCCTGCGGCCGTGCAGAGGGCGCAGCATAGGGGTTGGCGTCGCAAAGTACAAAAGCGCAGCTCTGGCTGCTGCTGCCTTCCGCCGCTACTACGCCCGCCGCCCCAGCCACCGAATCGCTCCCCTGCTCGGCGCCCGCGGCGCGCGGGCGGAGCTGCGGGGTCGGGCAGGCGCGGGGGCCCGGGGAGGCCCGGGGCCCACCGCGCGCCCACAGCTGCCCGGTGCGCGCCCCCCGCCGCCCTCTGCGCGCCGACCAGGCACCCAGCTCACGGCCTCATCCCAGGACTGCCACTGCAGTGGGGCCACATGGCAGGTGACTGCATGCGGGGCACCCAGGCAGGCGGCGCTGGGCGCACCCGCCGCGGCGGACGCGGGCGCGTCGCTGCATGCAGGCGCAGGGGAGCAGCTGGCGGCGAAGGCTGCGTGCGCCGCCCGGCGGCTGCGCGGCCGTGGGTGGGAGGACGCGTGAATGGCCCCGGCGGCGGCCAGCCCCGCGTCCCGTCGGAACCCCAATGGACGCTGCAGGCGCTCACGCCCGCGGCGTGCGCCTGTGCGCGCGCGCGCCGCCGCGACGGGCGCGCCGCATGCGGCGGCCGCCGCGCCCGCCCGGTGCACGCGTCGCGCTGCCCTGCAGCTCGGCCGCCTGTTGCATGGTGCGGCGCGCCTGCGCGCACGCGTATGGGGAAATCAAGTGTGCCTGCATGCCACAGGTGCTGCTCCAGGGGTCCACGTGACCGATACCTCCATGCTGTCAGCCACACGCGGGTATACATGCAGGGAAGCGTGCCGGCTAGGGCGGGCGGGGCTGGACGGAGCGGCGAAGCGGCGGGCGGGGCCGCGCCTGCGCGCACTCGCGCCGCAGCTCGGGCGTGGGCGGGCAGGCGCGGCGGTGGTGCAGCGCGCAGAAGGCCGCGTTCAGCGTCGCCACCGCCTCGATGCCCAGCAGGTCCCACGCGCGCTCCAGCCCCTGCGGTTGGGGTTGGGGTATATGGTGAGAAGCGAGTCTTGCAAGCCGGCGCGCCCGGCGCGCCCGCAGGCGCGCGGGGCGCAGCCCCGACCGTGCGTGCCGAGGCCGCGCTCTGGGCGTCGAGCCGCTGGGCCGGGGCGGGAGCGCGGCTGGGCGGGGGTCAGGGCCATACTTTCGGCTCTGTTCCCTGTATACGGCCTGGCGGCAAGTGCACCATGAGTGTCTGGCCACACGGGAAGTGTCTGCGCGCGGGGCGGGCGCACACGCAGGCGGGCCACAGCGCGGCCACGATGCGCGGCCGCCCCGCATGCAGACATCCCGTGTGGACAGCCACTCATGGTACACTTGTAGCCAGGGCGCGCACGCAGGCGTGCCCCGGCACGGCCGCCAGCGCTGCTCCTGCTCGGAGCCTGTGCGAGCCTGTGCCTGCGCTCCGGCGCGCGCAAGGGCGCGGGCCCGCGCGCCGGGCGCGCCTGGGAGGTCAGCGCGGCGGGCTCCGGCGGCCGCGGCAGCAGGCCCGCGCCCGCGCTGCCGTTGGCGGCGGGCGGCCAGGGCGGGCAGGCCGCCGCGTCAAAGCCGCCGTGCGCGCGCTTGTCCCACGCCCAGTCGGCGCCTGCCAGGCGCACCGCCCAGCTGTAGTGCACCAGCGCCGGGTCTGCGCGCGCGCGGTCCCCATGAGCGCGTGCCGCCGCGTCGGCCCTGCGCTGCCGCAGCTGCGGCTATGGGTCGCAGGGCCTGCCTGCTTGAACGTGGTGTGGCGCTGCACGTGCCCCTAGACCGGCCGCGCTGCGATGCTTCAGCCGTCCTGCTTCAACACGTGCACTGTCGCATGCTTCCACTCTCTCACATCACACGAGCAGTGCCGGGGCGCGGGGTGCCTGCGCAGCGCAAGGAAGCGGCCAGGCGCGAGGCGGGCGGCGCGACAAGACACTGTCAAGAGTGCTCGCGCACGCCCCGGCGCAGCCCGCCGCTGCGCACCGGCGCCCTGGTCGGCGCGGCGCAGCGTCTGGTGCATGGTCGTGTTGCTGCCGCGGTGGCGCACGTCCGCCAGCGCTGCAGCCAGCGAGTACGCGTGCATCTCCGCGTAGTAGTCCCGGTCGTCCAGCCACTCGGACTGGTCCGCGAGCTGCGCGCGCGCGGCGCGCTTAGGAGCCCGCAGGGATGCTGTGTGCTGGCCAGCGGTGCAGTCACTGAGGAGGTCCTACCGCTGAAAACCCTATCCTCATAGCCCCGCCCAGCCGCTCCGCTGCCGCCACTCCCTCTCTGTACGCGGACCCGCCGGCGCGCCCCCCGGCAGCAGGGTGAGCGGCAAAGCCGCATCCGAGGCAGCACCGCGTGCGGCCCGCGGCCGGCGCACCGGCGCGAGTCGGGCGAGCGGGGCCGGGGCGCGCGCGGGTCACCTCGGGGTGGTCCACAGTGAAGAAGCGCCGCACGACCGGGCTCAGCGCCATCCACTGCGGCGCGATGCGCTCCAGGTCGCGCCTGCGCGCGGCGCGGCGCCGCGCAGCGTCAGCCCGGCGCGCCGTCTTGGCGCCGGCGCTTGCGGCAACAAGCGGGGCCCGGGGCGCGGGCTGCGGAGCGGCTCGCACAGGACACACTCCGCCAAGGGGCCCGGCCCGCCTCCAGCGCCGCAAAACACCGCGCTGCTGCAATGCGGAGCCGACCCGGGCAGCAGGCGGGCGGCGTGTGTGCAGCAGGGCGAGCCCTGAACCTAACCCTGACACCGCACCTGTGCACCAGATACCACTCGCCGACCTCGTCCGCGCGGCGCCCCGCATACGGCGCGGCCAGCGTGTCGCGCCGCAGCGGCGCGTCCGGGATGAGGCGCGGCGCGATCAGCCGATTCAGGTCCTGCAGGTACCTGGCGCGGCGCCGCATTTGCCCTCAGCAGTGTGCCAGCCATGGGTGACTTCCTTTGGTGAGGGGCGAGGTCCACCTCGTGAGCTTGGTTCCAACAATGGGCATGTTCGAGCGCGGAAAGGGGGGGGGGGGGGCGGGGGGGGGGGGGGGGGGGGGGGACACG
>JAABUJ010003850.1_pt1 | contig 16372 bp, 12 predicted proteins | sample 5559131 | NCBI WGS metagenome assembly JAABUJ01 (sample SAMN10711875, study PRJNA513366) | rock metagenome | isolation source: Antarctica rocks | place: Antarctica: Victoria Land, Mt New Zealand nord | collected 2016-01-07 | reverse complement strand
CCATCCCGAGCGGGCCCTGAGACTCGCCGGAGAGGAACTGCCGCACGAACGGGTTGTCGGAGTTGAAGAGCTCCTGCGCGGGACCGGACTCGACGATGCGGCCCTTCCACAGCACGGAGATGTGCTCGGCTACGCGGCGGGCGCTGGCGATGTCGTGCGTGATGACGACGTAGGCGCCGCCGTTCTCGTCGTGGATCTCCTGGATGAGCTCGCACAGGAGAGCGGTGCGCACCGGGTCGAGGCCGGAGTCGGGCTCGTCGAAGAGGACGATGTCGGGGTCGAGCACCAGAGCGCGGGCGAAGCCCGCTCGCTTGCGCATTCCGCCCGAGAGCTCGTTGGGCATCTTGTCGTTGGCGTTGCCGAGGCCCACTTCCTGCAGGCGGCGGTTGACGATGTCGACCACCTCCTCCTCGGACTTGTCCGTGTGCTGTCGCAACGGGAAGGCGACGTTGTCGAACAGGTTCATGGACCCGAAGAGCGCGCCGTCCTGAAAGAGCACGCCGAACTTTTTGCGCATCTCGAAGAGCTCGTCGTCGACCAGGTTGGGGACGGACTGCCCGTGGACGAGGACGTCCCCTTCGTCGGGGTAGAGCAGTCCCACCATGTGCTTGATGCACACGGACTTGCCCGTACCGGAGGGTCCGAGGATCATCGAGATCCTGTCCTCGGGGATCCCCATATTGAGCCCCCGCAGGATCTTCGCCCGCCCGAACGCCTTGTAGACGTCGATGAACTCGATCGCGTCCTCGCTGCCCGCGTCGATCTTCTTGCCGGTGTGCCAGCGGTACTCGTCGTCCTGATCGCCGTCGCGGTCGGGCTCGTTCACGACGGAGACGCGTGAGCCTCCGGCCGCGCCGCCCTCGTCGCCGCGGTGAGCGCCCTCCTCGCGGGTCGCAGTCTCCGAGGTGGGCTGCTCGCCGGCGGCCTGAGTTCCGGCGCCGCCCGCCGGCTCGTCGTGGCCCGCGGCCCAGTCGCTGCGGCCATCGGACCAGTCCCCCGAGCCGCCCCCGTCGGGCGCTTGCCCTCCGGCGCCGTGCTCGGCGGGAGACTCGGGCGCGGCGTCGTGCCCGTCTCCGCCCTTGCCGAAGTTGAAGCGCCTCACGTCAGCCGCCGATTGGTGCTCGCGGATTGGCTCCCCAGAAGAGCTGCGTTCCGAGCATTCCGATGAGGTGGACGAGCACGATGTTCATGACCATGGACTTCGCCGTCGCCGTGCCCACGCCGACGGGTCCCCCACCTGCGTTGTAGCCGTAGTAGCAGGCGACGAGCACGATGATCGTGGCCATGAACATGGCCTTGATCACGGAATACAACAGGTCGGGTGGATTCTGGAACATCCAGAAGGTCAGGAAGTAGCCGCCCGAGGACACCTCGCCGATCTGCTGCACGACCGCGAGGTAGGAGGCGAGGAAGCCCGAGCCGATCGCCGCGAGGTACATGAAGGGAAGGACCATCCACGCCGCGAGCAGGCGCGACGCACAGAGGAACGTCATGGAGGAGATGCCCATGACCTCGAGCGCGTCGATCTCGTCGGAGATGCGCATGGAGCCGAGCTCCGCCACGATGCCCGTGCCGACCTTGGCGGCCATCATGTACCCGAAGGCGTAGGGGACGAGCTCCCGCAGGTCACACCACGCCGTGAACAGGCCGGAGTAGCCCGGCGCGCCGGTGGAGCGGGTGAAGTACGCGCCCTCGATCCCGCACTCGAGCCCGATGATGAACACGAGGCCCCAGATGACGATGGTTGAGGAGATGATGAGGATGCCGGCCTGGCGCAGGGACTCGCCGAAGAACCGGAAGACCCTCAGGCCATAGACCTCGCGGACGATCTGCCAGCAGAACTTGATGATCTCCCCGAAGTTCTCCAACCAGCCACGGGGCGTGGCGAAGAACCCGTTCATCGGATCACCGTGATCTCGGGATGCGTCGCCAGCAGGGTCTGCGTGAAGACGTAGTTGAACGCGAACACGCCGAGGAAGGTGATGACCACCGCCTGGTTGACCGACCGACCGACTCCCTGCGCGCCGCCGGAGGCCGTCATCCCCTTGTAGCAGCAGACGATGGCGATGATCGCCCCGAAGAGCGTGCACTTGACGACCGAGCCCCAGAGATCGACCGTTGAGGCGTTGGTGAAGAAGGTGGCCCAGAACGGTCCGAGCGGGGCGCCGTTGACGAGGGTGGCGAGGATCCCGCCGAAGATGCCGAAGAGCAGCGCGTAGACGTCGAAGAGGCCGGTGACGAGCATGAGCGCGAGGAAGCGCGGCACCACGAGGTTCTTGACGGGATCGACGCCGAGCACCTGGAGGGCGTCAAGCTCTTCGCGGATCTTGCGAGCGCCGAGGTCGGCGGTGATGGCCGTGCCGGCGACGCCGGCTAGGACGACCGCGGTGATGAACGGCCCGTTCTCGCGGATGCCCGCGAGGACGAAGAAGCCCCCGAGGCGGTCGATGGCGCCGAACAGGGTGAGGAAGTTGCTCGCCTGGAGCCCCGGCGCCCCGTAGTTGAAGGCGACCGTGGAGACGAGCAGCGGGAACCAGCAGAGCTTGAGCGCGAAGAGGAATTGCGTGATGAACTCTCCCCCGTACGGATACGGAGGCCGCAGGGCAGACACCATCGTCTTCCCCGTCAGGATCATGATGTCCCCGACTTCCTCCAGCACGTTCTTCGTGGGAAGGAACGCTCGATCGGCGACGCTGCGGACCATCTTCTCCTCCTGTGCGGGAGCCTGGCGCGCGGGACTGCGGCCGTCTGCTCCTCGCAGAGAGTATGCCACCGAGGGCACCGGTGCCAACCGGGAACCGACGAGGCGGCCGCGGGCGAAGGAAGCGACCGTCGGGAACGCCGGGGGAATCGGCGGAAGCGACTCGGGCGTCGTGGTATGTTCCGCGCGCTTTGAGCGGGCATGGACGTATCCCGTGGCTACGTTCGGTCGGCGCCGGCGCCGTGCTGCTGCTCGGCGCGGCCGGGTGCGGAAGCAGCATGCGCCAGGACGCGATGGAGCCGACGGGCACGTTTCCCGTCAAGGTCGTGAGGGCTTCGTTCCCCCGCAGCCAGCACCTGGCGCAGGCCACCCAGATGCGCATCGAAGTGCGCAACGCGGGGCGCCGCACGATCCCGAACATCGCGGTGACCGTGGAGGCCAAGGGCAGGGGCACGAGCGCTCGCGCTTTCGCCGAGCCCGAAGCCCGCGCGGACCTCGCCGATCCATCGCGGCCCGTGTGGATCGTCGACCAGGGTCCGCCCAACGGCACGACGTCCTACGCCAACACGTGGGCCCAGGGACCGCTCCGTCCCGGCCAGAGCTCCGTGTTCGTGTGGAGGGTGACGGCGGTCAAGCCGGGGCGCCACTCCATCGTCTACGAGGTCGCGGCGGGGCTCAACGGCAAGGCCGTGGCGTGCGTGGAGGGCTCCTGCGACCAGACGAAGAATCGCGTCAAGGGTGCCTTCACGGTGAACATCGACCAGACGCCGCGCAACGACAAGGTCGGGCCGAACGGCCAGATCACCGGGGCACCCACCGCCCCGCCCCCGCAGCCCACGCCCAACGGCGAAAGCTCCGGGCGCTGAGCGCCAGGGCCGGCCGGCGTCAGGCCGCCCCGGCTCCGCCGGGGGCCATCTGGAGGACCGCGTCGCTGATGCGGTAGCGGTGCAGCTCGCTGCAGGCGGGGCAGTGCCTCGCGTGCACCATCCCCTCCGCGCGCGGGAACGCTCGTACCTCCTCTCCGGTGCCGACGAGGCGGTGCGTCTTGGGACACGGCAACAGCAGCCTGATCATGGAGTCTCCTTGCCGTCGAGGTGCGTCGTCTTCAGGCGGTGGTCGCCGCCGGGTCGGGATGGGCCTGGAGCGTCTCCTCTCCGGACTCCCCCGTGCGGATCCGGTAGGCCTCCTCGACCGGGAGCACGAACACCTTGCCGTCGCCGATCGAGCCCGTGCGGGCGTGCTTGAGGATCGTCTCGACGATCGCCGTGACGTCCCGGTCGGCCACCACGCACTCCACCTTGATCTTGGGCCGCAGGTAGTTGGTGAGCGTCGCCCCGCGGTAGCTCTCCGTGATGCCCTTCTGGCGCCCGGACCCCTTCACCTCCGAGATGGAGAGCGAAGGGAACCCGAGGTCGAGCAGGTCGGTACGGATCGGCTCGAAGGCCTCATGCCGTATGTAGGCGATGATCATCCTCATGATGCGGTGACCTCCTTCGGGGTGAGCTGCGGGCTCGGCACGTCACGGCTGCCCGGCGCCCCGGAGAAGCCGATGAGCTCCGGCGCGGGGATGAACTGCTCGGGATAGCCGTACATGCCGTGCTCGGAGATGTCCAGGCCCGCATCCTCCTCCTCGTCGCTCACGCGCAGGCCGTAGGTCCTCTTGATGAGCCAGAAGGCGCCGAAGGACATGCTGAAGACGAACGTGAAGGCGATGATCAGACCCACCGCCTGGGCGAGGAGCTGACCGAACGAGCCCGTGTACCACAGCCCTCCCTTCCCGACGGCGTTGTAGGACGCCAGCCGCGGCGCGGCGAAGATGCCGCAGGACAGCGTTCCCCAGATGCCGGCCAGCCCGTGCGCGGAGAGCGCGCCGACCGGGTCGTCGATGTACTTGTCGATCGCGTAGACGCCGAGCACGACGATCACGCCCGCCACGGCTCCGATGATCGGGGCCGCCCAGATCTCGACGTATCCCGACGGGGCGGTGATGGCCACCAGGGCGGCGATCGCGCCGTTGCCGGCCATGCCGATGTCGATGTTCTTGGTCTTGATCCGCGCGGTGGTGACGGCGGCGAGCACGCCCGCGGCTCCGGCCAGGTTGGTGATGAGCAGGATCTCGGGGAAGCGCCCGTCCGAGGCGTTCAGCGTCGAGCCCGGGTTGAAGCCGAACCAGCCGAGCCACAGGATGAGCACGCCGAGCCCGAAGAGCGGCATGTTGTGCCCGGGGATGGCTCGCGGCTTGCCGTCGGGGCCGAACTTGCCCTTGCGCGGTCCGAGCAGCAGCAGCGCGGCGAAGGCCCCCGTGGCCCCGATGAGGTGTACCGCGGTGGAGCCGGCGAAGTCCTGCATGCCGGCGATGTGGGTGCCGAGCCAGCCTCCGTGCTGTAGGAAGCCGCCGCCGAAGACCCAGTGCGAGCCGATCGGGTAGATGATCGTCGAGAAGATCACCGCATAGATGACGTAGACGCCGAACTTGATCCGCTCGAGCGTGGTGCCCCAGACGATCGCCAGGGAGACCGCGCAGAAGACGAACTGGAAGAACCACTTCGACTCGATCGTGGCGTCGGAGAGTCCCATGATCGGGAAGGCCTTGAGCGGGTCGCCGTAGCCGTGCAGGAAGAAGCCGGTGTGGCCGATGACGCTCCCGGCGCCAAAGGCGAAGGCGAAGCCCACCGCCCAGTAGCCGACCGCCGCGATTGAGTAGTTCGTGAGGATCTTCGCCACCACGGTCCCCGCGTTCTTCCCGCGGGAGAAGCCGATCTCGAGGAAGGCGAAGCCCGCCTGCATGAACATGACCAGAGCTCCGGCGACGATTACCCAGATCGAGTCATAGCCCACGCTGCCCGGCAGCTTCTTGTCGATCGCGAGCTGGAGGTCATGGGCGTTGGCAAAGGCCACCGCCGGCAGCGCCAGCAGCAGCAGCAGGCCCAGCGGAACGGCTCGGGCCATGATCGAACGTCTCATCGGTCCTCCTGGATCGGGGTGTGCCGGGCAGTCTGCGCCGGGGCCGAACCGCGGTCATTGGCCACGTGTCGAAAGATCGCCGGACGCGCTTCTCCATCCGGTCGGCCGGGTCGAGGGGCGACTGCCCCCACCGTCGCCGAGCTCGTATGCTTGCCCCGCGGAACGAGACGGACCCGGGCACCCTCGGCGACGAGCGGGCGAAGGGCGCCGGGCTCTCTTTGTCCACGCGGACAAGGCCGAGGCACGCGCCGTCGCCTAGGCTCGTCCGGCTCCACAGTTCGAGAAACGACGCGCGACGCCGCCGGACGCCTTCCGGCGGGTCGCTCAGACTCCTTCAGGAGGATCCCGTCCATGGCCAGAATCCGTCAGCAGAACGCCTCGGCGGCGCAGTGGAGCGCCAACGGCGCGGGCTTGGGAGCGCTCGACCTCACCCTCCCCGCCAACCAGGTCTTCGGAGAGAACGTCTTCGGGCCGACGGCTCAGCGCCAGCGGCTGCCCAAGACGGTCTACCGCCAGCTCCAGTCCACCCTCGAGCGCGGCGAACCGCTCGACACCACCACTGCCGACGCCGTCGCCGCGGCTATGAAGGACTGGGCGCTCGAGAAGGGCGCCACCCACTACACGCACTGGTTCCAGCCTCTCACGGGCTCCACGGCCGAGAAGCACGACTCCTTCTACGGGCCGGCGCCCGAGGGCACGGCGCTCGCCGAGTTCTCCGGCAAGGAGCTCATCCAGGGCGAGCCGGACGCCTCCTCCTTCCCCACGGGCGGGATCCGCGCGACCTTCGAGGCCCGTGGCTACACCGCGTGGGATCCCACGAGCCCGGCCTTCGTGCTCCCGAACCCGAACGGAGCGGTGCTCTGCATCCCGACGGCGTTCGCCTCCTGGACCGGTGAGGCGCTCGACCACAAGATCCCGCTGCTGCGCTCGATGGACGCGCTCTCGCGCGCGGCCGTGCGCGCGGTGGGCCTCTTCGGCGACGAGAGCGCCAGGCGCGTCTTCACCACCGTCGGCCCCGAGCAGGAGTACTTCCTGATCGACGAGCAGTTCTACTACGAGCGGCCCGACCTGCTGACCACGGGGCGCACGCTCTTCGGCGCCAAGCCGGCCAAGGGCCACGAGCTCGACGACCACTACTTCGGCTCGATCCCCGAGCGCGTGCTGGCCTGCATGCTCGACGTGGAGCGCGAGCTCGCGCGGCTCGCCGTGCCGATCAAGACCCGTCACAACGAGGTCGCCCCGGCCCAGTATGAGGTCGCCCCGATCTTCGAGAACTCGAACGTTGGCTCCGACCACCAGCAGCTCGTCATGCAGGTGCTCCAGAACGTCGCCCGGCGCTACGGCCTCGCCTGCCTGCTTCACGAGAAGCCCTTCGCCGGCGTCAACGGCTCAGGCAAGCACAACAACTGGTCCATGGGCACCGACACGGGGCTGAACCTGCTCGAGCCCGGCGAGACGCCGCACGAGAACCTGCAGTTCCTGTTCTTCTGCACCGCGGTCATCCAGGCGGTGGACAAGCACCAGGGACTGCTGCGCGCCTCGATCGCCTCGCCCGGCCAGGATCACCGCCTGGGCGCCAACGAGGCGCCTCCCGCGATCATCTCGATCTTCCTCGGCACCGAGCTCGAGCGGGTCTTCTCCGCGATCGAGAAGGGAGAGGCCGGCGAGAGCCACGAGGGCTCGTTCCTCGGGCTGGGCACACCGGTGCTGCCGCCGCTGCCCATGCACGGCGGCGACCGCAACCGCACGAGCCCGTTCGCCTTCACCGGCAACAAGTTCGAGTTCCGCGCGCTCGGCTCCTCGCAGTCGCTCTCCTTCCCCAACACGGTGCTCAACACGATCGTGGCCGAGGCCATCGACGAGCTCGCCTCCGAGCTCGAGGGCTCGCTGAGCGACGGTTCCTCGCTCGAGGAGGCCATCCGACCCGTCCTCCAGCAGAGCTACGCGGAGCACCAGAGGGTGGTCTTCGGCGGCGACAACTACTCCGAGGAGTGGCACGCGGAGGCCGAGCAGCGCGGGCTGCTGAACCTGCGCACCACGCCCGATGCGCTGCCCTACCTCGTCGACCCGGGGACGGTGGAGCTCTTCGGCCGCTACGAGGTGCTCTCCGACCGCGAGCTCGAGTCGCGCTACGAGGTCTTCCTCGAGCAGTACGTGCTCAAGCTGAACATCGAGGGGGAGGTCGCAGCGTCGATCTCCCGGACGATGATCCTGCCCGCCGCGGCGCGCCACCTCGCCCAGCTCCGGGCCGCGGAGATCGGCGACCTGGTGGTCGAGAGCGAGGGTCTGATCGGGGAGCTGACGGGAGCGATCGGCGAGCTCGTGCGGGTGAACCTGGCCGAGAACCAGCCCGATCACGATCTGCTCGAGTGGGCCCGCTACATGCGCGACGCGGTCATCCCCGCGATGGAGGCAGTGCGCGAGGTGGCCGACCGCCTGGAGAAGGTCGTGGCCGACGACCTGTGGCCGCTGCCGAAGTACTCGGAGATCCTCTTCATCAAGTAACGAAACCGGGTTCGCCGGCGAGCACGCGAGTCGGCCCGCGCCTTGGTGTGATTGCCTTCCCGGCGTGAACATACGTACGCATCTGCGCCTCACCGCCCCGCTGCTCACCCTCGTCGCGACCCTGGCGAGCGCGGCGCCCGCCGCCGCAGATCCAGTGGACGACGCCGCGAGCGCCTTCCGGAGCGGGGAGACCGTCTATGCCGCGCCCGGGGCCAAGCTGCTCAGCAACGCCGATCGGAACGCCCTGCGCCGGGAGATCGCCGACCGCGGCGCGCAGGTCCTCATCGCCGAGATTCCCGGCACTACCGCCCGCGCGGCCAGCGATGCGATCCGCCTGCTGGACGCGTCCGGGCGTAAGGCGACCGTCGTCCTCATCGAGGCCAGCCGACTGCGCGCCGCCTCGAACGTACTGCGCCGCGGCGAGGAGAGCCGGCTCGCGAGCCAGGCCTACCGCGACCACCCGAGCGATCCGAAGGGCGCCCTGATGGAGCTCATCGACTCCGTTGCCGGGGCGGAGGGCGGCGGTGGCGCGGGGAGTGGTCACAGCGGCGGGGGAACCGGCATCGGCGCCGCCGTCCTCCTGCCGCTGCTCCTCCTCGGAGCGGGGGGACTCGCGATCTTCGGCTTCGGCCGCGCCCGCCGGCGCCGGGCCGAACGCGACGAGCTCGCCGCCGTGCGCCAGACCGCCGAAGAGGACCTCGGCGCGCTGGGAGACGACATCAGGGCCCTGGACCTCGATGTCGAGATGCCGAACGCCGACCCTCGGGGCAAGGAGGACTACAACGCCGCGGTCGAGGGCTACGACGCCGCGAACCAGCGCCTCACCCGGGCACGCCGCCCCGAGGATCTCCAGGGCGTGGCTCAGATCCTCGAGGACGGCCGCTACCGCATGGCGTGCGCGAAGGCTCGTCTCGCCGGCCGGCCGGTGCCCGAGCGCACGGCACCCTGCTTCTTCGACCCCCGCCACGGTCCCTCCTCGGAGCAGGTCGCCTGGGCGCCGCCGGACGGCGCCGAGCGCGAGGTGCCGGCGTGCCGGGCGTGCGCGCTGCACGTGCGCGAGGGCCGCGAGCCCGAGAGCCGCACGGTGAACGTGGGTGGCTACAACCAGCCGTGGTGGGGCGCGCCGAGGCCGTGGGCGGGCTACTACGGCGGCTACTACGGCGGGTTCGGCGGCGGCGGCTTCCTGACCGGGCTGCTCGCCGGGGAGATGCTGGGTGGAGGCTTCGGCGGAGGCTGGGGAGGCGGCTGGGGCGACGGTGGGGACTATGACGGCGGGGGCTACGGCGACGGCGGCGGTGGGGACTACGGCGGCGGAGATTTCGGCGGTGGAGGCGACTTCGGCGGAGGCGGAGACTTTGGCGGTGGCGGAGATTTCGGCGGTGGAGGCGACTTCGGCGGAGGCGGAGACTTCTAGCCACCGACTCCGCCAACCTTGCCACACCCGTGTCAAGGTTGGCCGCGCCGCTGGTAGCATGGCGCCCCGCATGCGCGACTACCTCGACGCCATCGGCTCCCGCGTCGTCGTCTTCGACGGCGGTATGGGCGCCACCCTCGAGCAGTTGGACCTCTCGCTCGAGAAGGACTACCGGCTCCCGGGCCGCTGCCACGAGGCGCTCATCCTCAATCGCCCCGACGTCATCGAGGGCGTCCACGCCTCCATGCTCGAGGCGGGCGCCGAGGTGGTGCAGACCGACACCTTCCAGGCCTCTCGCCTCAAGCTCGAGGAGTGGGGGCTCGCCGAGCACACGCTCGAGATCAACACGGAGGCCGCCCGCATCGCCCGCCGGGCGGCGGGCGAGCACCGGTTCGTGGCCGGCTCGATCGGCCCGACCGGCATGCTGCCCGCCTCCGAGGAGCCCTCCCTCGGGACGATCACCTTCCCTGAGCTCGTCCCGATCTTCCTCGAGCAGACACGCGGGCTCGTCGAGGGGGGCGCCGACCTCATCGTCATCGAGACCGCGCAGGACATCCTCGAGGTCAAGGCGGCGATCTTCGGGGCGCGTGAGGCCTTCGCGCAGCTGGGGAGGCGCCTTCCCATCCACGCGAGCGTCTCCCTGCTCCCCAACGGCGGCAAGATGCTCCTCGGTACGGACGTCTCCGCCGTGCTGGCGACCCTCGAGGCGCTCGGAGTCGACGCGATCGGCCTGAACTGCTCCACCGGTCCCGAGGACATGCGCGACGCGATCCGCTTCCTCGGCGAGCTCTCTCCCGTCCCCGTTAGCTGCATCCCGAACGCCGGCCTGCCGGTGCAGGGGCCGAACGGAGAAACGATCTTCCCGATGGAGCCCGAGCCGCTCGCCACCATCCTCGGAGAGTTCGTCGAGCGCTACGGCGTCTCGATCGTCGGTGGATGCTGCGGCACCACCCCCGACCACGTGCGGGCGATCGCGGAGCGGTGCGCCGGGCGAGAGATCTCCCCCCGCCCCGCCCCCCGTCCGCCGCACGTCTCCTCGATGATCGGCGCGACGCCGCTCGGCCAGGAGCCGCGCCCGACGATCGTCGGCGAGCGCGTGAACTCGCAGGGCTCGCGCCGCGCGAAGAGCATGCTGCTCGAGAACGACTACGACGGGCTGCTGCACATCGCCGAGTCCCAGGTCGAGGGCGGCGCGCACCTGCTCGACCTCTGCGTCGCGCTCACCGAGCGCCAGGACGAGGACGAGCAGATGCGCGTGCTGGCCAAGAAGATCTCGCTCGCGCTCGACGCCCCGATCCAGGTCGACTCCACCGAGCCCGAGGTCATGCAGCTCGCCCTCGAGCAGATCCCCGGCCGCGCGATCGTCAACTCGGTCAACCTCGAGGCCGGGCGCGACAAGCTCGACCGCGTGGTGCCGCTCTGCCTCGCGCACGGCTCGGCACTCATCGCGCTCACGATCGACGAGGAGTCGATGGGCAAGACCGCGCAGCGCAAGCTCGACATCGCGCGCCGCATCCACTCCTACGTGGTCGACGAGCACGGGATGGACCCGCAGCTCCTGATCTTCGACGCTCTGACCTTCACGCTGGCCACCGGCTCCGACGAGTTCAAGAGCTCGGCGGTGGAGACGATCGAGGGGATCCGCCAGATCAAGTCCGAGCTGCCCGGCGTACTCACCTCGCTCGGCGTCTCCAACGTGTCCTTCGGCTTCGGCAAGGCCGCCCGCGAGGTCCTCAACTCGGTCTTCCTGCACCACTGCGTCGAGGCGGGGCTCGACCTGGCGATGGTCCACCCCGCCGACATCACGCCCTACGCCGAGATCCCGGAGGAGGAGCGCCGACTTGCCGACGACCTCGTCTTCGACGCGCGCGAGGACGCCACCCAGCGCTTCATCGAGCACTTCGAGGAGAAGGGCGAGTCGGCCGAGGACGAGAAGGCCGACCCGACCGCCGGCATGGAGCCCGAGGAGGCGCTGCACTTCCATATCCTGCGCCGGCGCAAGGAGGGGGTCGAGGACTGGATCGACCGCTGCGTCGAGAAGATCGAGGCGGTCCCGACGCTGAACGACGTGCTGCTGCCCGCCATGAAGGAGGTGGGAGACAAGTTCGGCGCCGGCGAGCTCATCCTGCCCTTCGTGCTGCAGTCGGCGGAGGTGATGAAGCGCGCCGTCGCCCGCCTCGAGCGCTACCTCGACAAGATCGAGGGCTACACGAAGGGCACCATCGTGCTGGCGACGGTGTTCGGCGACGTGCACGACATCGGCAAGTCGCTCGTGAACACCATCCTCACCAACAACGGCTACACGGTGGTGGACCTCGGCAAGCAGGTCCCCATCTCGACTATCCTCGACGCCGCGACCGAGCACGACGCCACCGCGATCGGACTCTCCGCCCTGCTCGTCTCGACCTCGAAGCAGATGCCGCTGTGCGTCGCCGAGCTGCACGAGCGCGGGCTCTCCTACCCCGTGCTGATCGGTGGCGCGGCGATCAACCGGGACTTCGGCCGGCGCATCCTCTACCCGGGCGGCACGCAGTCGGACGACGTCTACGAGCCCGGCGTCTTCTACTGCAAGGACGCCTTCCAGGGCCTCTCGACGATGGACCAGCTCATCGACGTAGAGAAGCGCGGCGCGCTGCTCGACCGCACGCGCGAAGAGGCTCGGGTCCTGCGGGAGAAGCCCGTCGTCGTAGACGACGGCCCGCCCACGTCCGATGCCTCGGTCCGCTCGGCGGTGCGCACCGACACGCCGATTCCCGAGCCCCCGTTCTGGGGCGTGCGCGAGATCGCGCCCGCGCTCGACGAGGTCTTCCCCCACCTCGACCGCCATGTGCTTTTCAAGCTCCACTGGGGCGGCCGTGGTGTGAAGGGCGAGCAGTGGCGGAGGCTGCTCGATGACGACTTCGAGCCCCGCCTGCGGCGTATGTGGCAGGAGCAGGACTACCTCCACCCTCGCGCGGTGCTCGGGTACTTCCCGTGCGCGGCCGAGGGCAACGAGGTCGTCGTCTTCGATCCCGACGACCACGAGCGCGAGCTCGAGCGCCTCGTGTTCCCGCGCCAGCCGCGCCACGACCGGATCTGCCTGGCCGACTTCTACCGCCCGCTCTCCTCCGGAGGGCGCGACGTGGTGGCCCTGCAGGCGGTGACCGTCGGCCCGGAGGTCACCGATCTGATGGCCGGCCTGGAGCGCGACGGCGAGTTCTCCGAGCAGCTCTTCGTACATGGCCTCGGCGTGCAGACGGCCGAGGGGCTCGCCGAGTGGCTGCATTCGCGTGTGCGCGCCGAGCTCGGCATCGGCCCCGCCCAGGGCCGGCGCTACTCCTGGGGCTACCCCGCGTGCCCCGACCAGTCCGAGCACGAGAAGGTCTTTCGCCTGCTCGACGCCGGGCAGATCGGCATCTCCCTCTCCGGCGGTCACGCTGTCATGCCCGAGCAGTCGACGGTGGCGATCGTCGCCCACCATCCCCAGGCCGTCTACTTCGGCATGAAGTCAGGCTTCGTGCCCAAGGACGCGGCGCCCGACGAGCTCATCGCCGGCACCGAGCGCGGAGGCGGCCTCGCCGACGAGGACCCGTCGATGGCGGGCGCCGCTTCCCGGTAGCACTCCGCCGACGCACCCCGGCGAAGAGACTATCGGTGCCCACCGTGCTCCTCTCCAACGCGCGCACCGCTGGCCGCCGCTGGCTTGGCGCCTTCCTTCTCGCCGGGTTGGCGGGCTGCGGCAGCGCCCACCCCACAAAGGCGCCCCCGTCCTACGGGCAACGCGTGGACGCGGTCTGTCTGCAGGTTCATCAAGCGCTCGCCGCGCTGCCCAAGCCGACATCCGCTCGCGAGCTCTCGTCCTATCTCCGCCGAGGCGTGACGCTCTCGCGTCCGTACTTCGGGCGGCTCGAGGCGGTGCGGGCACCCGCCGCCCAGACCGCGCTGAGCCGGCAGGCAGTCTTCCTGTCCCGGCGAGAGGTCGATCTCACCGCCATGCTGGCGGACGCGCTGGACCGGACGGGAAACCCACGTCTGGCGATCCGCCGGTTAGCGCCGGAGTTCGACCGCGTGACCTCAGCCGAGAATCAGTCGTGGCGGATGCTGGGAGCGCCCGAGTGCGGCAAGGGGGCGACGGGAGACAGCGGCGCGGGCGTACCGTCGTAGGCGGGGATCGCGGTTATCGCGACTCTCCGACAGCCAGCGGCTGGCCGACGAGCGCCTCGGTGCCGCTCGCGCCGGCGACCGGAGCCGCGGCCGGGGGCTCCGTCGCGGCGGAGCGGCCGGTGCGGAGCGGAACCTCCGCGAGGAACCAGGAGAGGGCGAACGCGACGGCGGTGAACGCGACGCCCCACAGGAAGACGCCGTTCAGCGCGTGCGCGAAGGCGTGTAGGAACTGATCGTGGATCGCCGGCGGCAGGCGCTTGGCCTGGGCAGGATTGAGGTGCACACCGCCCGAGGCGTGGAGGTTCGCCGCGGCCGCGGCCGGCAGGTGCTTGAGCTCCCCGGCCAGACGGCTGGCGAAGATGGCGCCGAAGACGGCAACTCCGAAGGATCCCCCCACCGAGCGGAAGAAGGTGGCGGTCGAGGTGGCGACGCCCATGTTCTCGGGCGCCGCGTCATTCTGCACGACGAGGACGAGCACCTGCATGACGAGGCCTATGCCGACTCCGACGACGAGCATGAAGACCGACGCGAGCACCCGGGAGGTCGACACGTCGAGCAGCGAGAGCAGATACATCCCGAGGGTGAGGATCGCGGTGCCGGCGATCGGGAAGACCTTGTAGCGCCCCACGCGAGTGATGACGCGGCCGGAGCTGATCGTCGCGACGAGGAGGCCCACGATGAGCGGGAGCATCTGGAGCCCCGAGCTCGTCGGGCTCGCTCCGTACACGAGCTGCAGGAAGAGCGGGATGAAGACGATCGCCCCGAACATCGCCAGTCCGATGAGGAACGCCATCGCGCTCGAGACCCGGAAGACGCCGCTGCGAAACAGCGCGAGCGGCATGACCGGCTCGGAGGCGCGGCGCTCCCGGGCCACGAAAAGCGCCAGCAGCACGAGCCCCAAGATGGCGAGCCCGAGAATGGTCGGGGAGCCCCACGCGTACTCGTTCCCGCCCCAGGTGGTGAGCAGGACGAGTGCGCTCACTCCGGCGGTGAGGAGCAACGCGCCGAGGTAGTCGATGCTGCGGTGCTCGCGCCGGGGAGCGAGGTGCAGCTTGAGCGCGCAGACCACGAGCGCGATCGCCCCGATCGGAAGGTTGACGTAGAAGACCCAGCGCCAGGAGAGGTTGTCGACGAAGAAGCCGCCGAGCAGCGGACCGGCGACCGAGGCGACGCCGAAGACCGCCCCGATGAGGCCCATGTAGCGTCCGCGCTCGCGCGGGGAGACGATGTCTCCGATGATCGCCTGGGCACCGACCATCAGCCCGCCGGCCCCGATGCCCTGGAGTGCGCGGAAGGCGACGAGCTCGGTCATCGACCGCGACAGACCGGAGAGCACCGAGCCGGCCAGGAAGATCACGATCGCGGCCTGGAAGACGGGCTTGCGCCCGTACATGTCGCCGAGCTTGCCGTAGAGCGGAGTGGACGCGGTCGTGGCCAGCAGGTAGCTCGTGACCACCCAGGAGAGGTGGTTCAGTCCGCCGAGATCGCCGACGATCGTCGGCAGGGCCGTCGAGACGATGGTCTGGTCGAGCGCAGCGAGGAACATGCCGAGCATGAGCGCGGCGAAGACCGGGAGGAGCGCACGGGCCGGCGCGTAGTCCGTGTTCTCAGGCATCGACGGCCTCCGCGGGGTCGAGGGGGAGATCGGCGAGGGCCGCGGCGAGCCGCTCCTGCTTCTCGGGCGACAGGCCATCGGTGAAGACGCGCAGGTCGGTGATCCGCGCAGCCGTGAAGCGCTCGACGAAGGCGACGCCCTCGCCTGAGATGGCGAGCTCCCGCGCCCGGCGATCGCGCTCGGCAACCTCCCGGTCGACCAGGCCGCGTTGCACCAGCGCGTCGACCACCCGGCTGACCGTCGGCAGGGAGAAGTCGAGCTTCTCGGCGAGCTGGCCCACCAACAGCGGCCTGGCCTCCGCGGAGAGGACGAGAAGCGCCTTCAACTGGCCCGGTGTAAGCGCGCTCTCGTCGATGAGCGCCAGCGTCGAGTTGCCCGAGCGACGGGCGAGGCGCGTGGTCAGATCGAAGAGCCGGGCGGCGAGGTCGAGGGATATACTTGCTTTCACGAACACAAGTATATCACCTTCCCCTGTCCACACCGCAGCGGTCAGGTCGCTCTCAGGCCTCGGCCTCGAGCCGTTCACGCCGGCGCGCGGGCAGGCTGACCGGCGTGGTGTGCAGTGCGCGCAGGCGCACGTCCTTCCAGGAGAGCCCTTCCTTGACGAGCGCAGGAGCGCCCATGAAGACCGCCGTGGCGATCTCGACCGCCTGCAGCACGATCCCGTAGCCCACCGCGTCGCCGTAGGAGACGCCGTAGGCGCCGTGCAGCACGGCCACGCAGGCGGCCTGGAAGATCCCCAGGTTCGAAGGGGTAACGGGCAGGACGGCGGTGACGTTGATCGCGAAGAGCACAGCGGCGGCCGCGCCGATGCCGGCGTGGCGGTCAAGCCCGAAGGCCACCAGCAGGACGTAGCAGGCGACCCACTGCAGTCCCCACGCCGCGAGCTGCGACCCGGTGGCCACGGCTCCGAGGCGGGGGCGGCGAAAGACGGCGAGCCCGGTACGCATCCGCGCCAGCGCGCCGCGCGCCTGGGCGACGAGCGCCTGGAGGCGCGCCGACCGCGAGGAGGACCCGCGAGCGAGCAACG
>JAABUJ010003849.1_pt1 | contig 16376 bp, 19 predicted proteins | sample 5559131 | NCBI WGS metagenome assembly JAABUJ01 (sample SAMN10711875, study PRJNA513366) | rock metagenome | isolation source: Antarctica rocks | place: Antarctica: Victoria Land, Mt New Zealand nord | collected 2016-01-07 | reverse complement strand
GTCGGCGTTCGTAGCGTGCTGGGCTGCATGAACGACCTGGCGCTCAGTCTGCCGGCTGGTCGTGCCAAGGAATCCTCCGCCGACGATTCGACGCGATGAGTGGGTAGATCGACTGGAATTTCGGCGGCGCCGCCGCGCTCGATGTTTCGTCCGAGCCGGGACATAGAGTCACGTTATGGATGCATTTCGTGACTCATTGAGCGGGACGCGGTGCGGCCAGATCGGCAAGGACTGAGGTGGTTTTCCTGTCTGGGCGGGGTGCGATCGTCATGGCGTGGATCTCGTCGCGCCAGCGGGCTTGTGGGAGCGGTCGATCCCCGGCCAGCTGCGACTCCCGCTCGGCGAGCAGACCAGCGGGCCGTCGACCGCGTCGCGCACGCCGGTGCCGGCGGGACCGGCGTGGGCTGAGCGGGCGGCCACGGGCGGGCTGGTGCTCTGCTTTGAAGACCGGGAGGCTGGTGGGCGCGGGGTGGCGCGCTGGTATGGGGTGCACCTGCAGGAGCGCCTGGACGGCGGGGTTGACGTGATCCGCTGCTGGGGACGGCTGGGGGTGCGCGCCACCCGTCCCCGTCAGCTGATCGAGCCCTACCCCGACTGGACAGCCGCCCGCGACGCGCTGAACGGGGTGTTGGCCAGACGCGCCGCGCGCGGCTACCAGGGGGCGTAGGCCATGGGAGATCGATCCGCGTGCGCGACAGAGACGAGGCTGACGTGCGACCGCGGTCAGGCGCCCGAGGGCTGTCAGTCGCGGTAGGCGCGGCCGCGGGGCAGGACACGCGTGACCTGAACAAGTCCTTCGCCGTCGCGTTGGAAGCGCACGCGCCAGTCACCGACGCGCAGCCGCCATTCATCAACCGTGCCGGTGAGCTTGACCACGTCACCAGCGGGCGGGTCGCCGACGAGGCGATCCAGAGCATCGATCACGCGACGCTGCACAGGAGGGTCAAGCCGCCGCAGATCGCGTCGGGCCCGCGGCGTGAAAACCCACCCGGGGCTGTCGCTCAAGCGAACTCGCGGCGGATCTGCTCGGCGCTGATCAGCTCGCCGCGCGCGAGCTGCTCACGCGCCTCGCGCACCCCGGCTTCTTCCTCGGGCGTGGTCGGCTCCTCGTCAAGCGGGGCGCTCTCAAGCAGCTGGGTGAGCGCATCGCGGCTGCCGCGGCGCCGGGCGATCAGATCAAGCGCCTCAGAGGCCTCGGCTTCCGAGAGCTCCTCGACGACCAAGCGCAGCTTCTCCTTCGCGGTCATGACGATGGCCAACGCTAGCGCTCCCTGCAATCGGCCGGCTGCGGCCAGGGCCGCTACGTGCTCTCCCACCGCCGGGCGCGCATGGTGTCGATCACGTGGGTCGGGGCGACGTCGCGCAGATAGCGGTCGGTGACCGCCAGCGAGGTGTGCCCGAGGGCGTCGCGGATCACGTTGATCGCCGTGCCCTCCCGCGCCAGCTCTGAGGCGTAGGTGTGCCGGAGGCCGTGGGCGTGCACGCGCCGGTCGATCCCCGCCTTGCGGGCGAGGCGTGGCAGCAGCCGCCGGACATAGCTGCTGTCCAGTCGGCCACCCTGCAGGGTGCAGAAGACAGGCGCCCGCGCGCCGGGCCCGAGCCCTCGCCGGCGGTCGATCCACCGAGACAGCAACGCCGAGGTCTGCTCGTCGAGGCCGACGGTCCGAGAGCGGTCGCCCTTGCCGTGACGCACCCTGACCGTGCCCGCATCGAGGTCCAGGTCGCGCAGCTCGAGGGCGAGGGCTTCGGAGATCCGCAGCCCGCAGCGCCACAAGACCGCGATCAACGCCCGGTTGCGCACCCCCGTCGGGGCGCGTGAGCTGCAGGCCTTCAGCAGCGCGATCGCCTCGGCCTCTGAGAGGACCTCCGGTGGCCGGCGCCGCGACGTCGACGAGCTCGTCGACGTCGACCGTGGCTTGGTAGCGGTCATCGCGCGACCGCGCCGGCGAGCTGGTGCACGTCGGCGTCGCGGGCGGCCTGCTCGGTCCAGCCGGCGGCGACGAGCTCGGCGACGAAGGAGGCGATCAGCTCGCCGATCTTCGCGGCCAGGTGCCGGCGATCCTCGCTGATCCTCTGGTAGTCGCTAAACGCGCGGTGGATCGCCCAGTGAGCCTCCTGCAGGCCGGGCAGCACCGCCGCCTCCACCTCAGCCGCCGGGAGACCTAAGCGCAGCGCGTCGACCATGCTCCCCGCGATCACGCTCACGCCCTCATCCACCCCGACCGCCGCGGTGTCGTCATACAGCAACCCGAGCGCGTCGGGATGCAGGCCCGACCACAGCCGGCCGTTGGCCGCCTGCAACCGGTCCTGGCAGGCGTTGAGCTGCTCGGCGAGCGCCCGGTCCTGGTCGAACGCGTCGGCGAGCCGGCCGGCGAGCTGCCGGGCGGCCTCGGGCACCTCAGCCGTCATCTCTGTCCCTCCCCTGCTCGATGAGTCACGAAATGCATCCTTTTCGTGACTCTATGCGCCATCTCGGACAGAACCATCACGACCCCCAGCTCGTGCTGGCGGTCAGCTCGTGATGAGGTCGATCGCCGGCACGTAGTCGCGGGCGGCGTAGATGTGGCGTTGCAGGACGTGGTGAAGCCCGGCGAGGTCAAGCGAACCCAGGCCGCCGGCGTCCTGGACGGCCAGCCGGCAGGTGAGCGCCAGGTCGTTCATGCAGCCGAGCACGCTGCGCCCGCCGGCGGTCGGAGCGATCGTCACGCAGGTGGGGTCAAGCTCGCCGAGCGCTCGCTCTGAGAGGCCCTCGGCGTGCAGCTGGGCCACGATCCGCGTCACTACGAACGGACCGAGCGGGCGCAGCTGCGCGGCCCGCACATCGGGAGCGAACACCGAGAGCAGGGTGCCGGCGTGCGCCACCAGCAGGCACTTGCGCCGCTCGATGACCAGCAAGTTGGCATACCAGTCGCTCGGCGAGCAGCCGGGATCCGCCCGTTCCTGCGCTTGGCGGCCGAGGAGTGCCCGCAGCTTCGCGGTGCAGCGCACGATCACGACCGCCACCAAGCCGCCGAGGTGGGCGTGGTCGCCGCAATGGGACGCGACTGTCGGCCCTCGAGGGGCAAGCTGCGCGGCAGGCCTCAGTCCCAACGCCTGCGCTTTGCTTGGCGGTTCCGACCACGCCCAGCAGCCAGCCTACAGCGACCGGCAACGGTTGCCGAGCTGCTCGTCGGCGGTCGGCTCAGCGACGCCCATCTGCCGCTCCGATCACGTTCCTGTCCACAAACGTGACCGTAAAAAGCCTGGTGCGAACGTGCGTGGGCGTGCTACCTCCGGCGAAAGACGCTCCTTAGTCGGTGCGGTGGTCTAGCTTTTCGGGAACGCCGACGTCATCCTCGGCTGCCGGCACTTGGGTCTGGCCCTGTTGCTGGTCGCTGTCCCCGATCGGGGGAGTTCCCTTGGCAGGGTTGGTGCCCTCTTCGCCCCCTTGATCAGGCACCGCGTCAGCGTTCTGGGGCTGGTTACCGGTCAGCGAAGCCTCTTGATCTTGACGCTCATCTGCAGGCATTTGACTTTCTCCTCTTCATGGAGCCGGGACCATTCCCCCGGTGCGTTCATCACGACTCTAACTCCCCGGTACTTTGCGCGTGCGAGCTTCCACGTTCGCTGCCGGCGCCCGAGCCGGTCCGAGGTTTCCAGTCAACGTCTTTAGTCTTAGCGCTGTCCCAGCGGCGGGCGCGCATTTTGAGTCACGTTTTTAGTCATTAACGTGACTCTATGACGGTGGTCAGAGGCCGGTTGAGCGCAAACGTGACCCAATAGGGCGAGAGCCCCGGTGATTGGGATGTGAAGTTCAGCGATAAGAGGCGGGGTTTTGTCAGGACTTTGTGGCGGGAGCGCGTCGACCTGGCTTTACGCTGCCGTCATGGCCGAGCCTGAGACGGAGGTGTGGCGGACGAAGGATGGTCGCGCGTGGCGGATCGGCGGCGATGCTGAGGTGGCGTGGATCGAGGAGGGCACTACCGACGGCTTGGCGATCACGTCCGCGATCCCGCCGCTGTTTGAGGTCTACGCCACGCTGGAGCTGCCGGGCACTCCCGACGGCACCGGGGGATGGTCGTCCGACGACCGCGACCTCGAGGAGCAGCAGGATCAGGACGCGAACGTGGTTGCTGCGCTCAGCGAGCACACGGCGGCACAGCCGTGGTGGCTGGGATACCTCGAGACTGGGATCGGCGCCGAGACCGTCTTCTACGACGTGCCGAAGGTGACGCTGTATGCCGACTGGGGCTACGTGCTCATCGAGGCCGGCCCCGAGCAAGCGGGACACTGGCGCGCATATGACCTTTGGAAAGGCATCCTGCCGGATCTGATGTTCCCCGCGGATCGCGCGTGGCTGGTCTCGACCCTGTGGGATGACCACTGGAGGTGTATCGGCGGATCAGGACAGCTCATCGACGCCTTCCTGGACCATCCCGATGTGCGACACCGCGTCCGTCAGGTTGACCCGTCGGTCGAGGACGCGACTCCGCCCGGGCATACCGCTATCTGATTCGCCACGGGCGGCGTTGAGAAACGGTCCGACTCATCCACCGCCTATTTGCGCAGATCACCCGGGAAGTCGCGAGCTAGAGTTCTGTTGGACATAACTGTTTGGTCTGACAGAATGATGAGGTGGAGATCCGGTTCGCTCAGGCGGCACGCCGCCACCGGATCGGGCGAGCCTCGGTCCGCTTTGTCATGGCGCGCACGGCTCCGGCGGCCATCACGACCGCTGAGGGCAGCCCAGCGTGGCTGTGGGTCGGCGTCGACGAACGCGACCGCGAGCTTGAAGTCGTCGCCGTGCAGGCCCAGAGCGATCGGGATCCCGAGCCGGTCTTGCTCGTCATCCACGTCATGCCCACCCACTACCGCCGATAAGGACCCGCGATGACCAAGCCAAGCGCACCGCCGATCACGACTAACACCCCGATCGGAGCCGACGTCGACCTCGAGTCAGAGGACATCCGCCTGACCGACGGCACCCGACTGACCCCAGCCCGAGCCCAGGAGATCGTCGGGCAGGTCCGCCACTCCGGCGGGCGGCCGTCTTTATCGGGCGCCAGCACCCGCTCTCCGCAGATCGCCTTCCGGGTGCCCGCCGAGATCCGCGACCAGGCCGCCCAGGCCGCCGCGGACGAGGGCAAGACCATCTCCCAGCTCGCTCGCGAAGCGCTCGAGGCACGACTCGGCGTGGGTTCTGGCAGGCCGTGACCGGCGGCGCTTAACGAGCCGCTGGCTGCTCGAGCGCGACGGGGAGATCAAGATCACGATCCCCGACCAAATCCACATCGATCGCGCTCAGTACAAGACGCACTGGCCCCAGCCGCCTGACCTTGAGATGCTTACAACGCGCCTGAGGTGGCGCGTAGGCGCCGGCGCAGCTTCAAAGCCCGAATCGGACCCGCGTTAGCGATCTCCTCAAGCTGAACGCGGAGCTCGTCACGAGCCGCCAAGGCTCCCGCCGCCTTCTGCTCAGCGAGTTCTCGAAGGCCGTCTAACTCAGCCTGCAGCCGTGCAGCTTCGATCCGTGCTTCCTCGCGTTCGCGCTCTGCGCTGCGGCGATCCTCGGCAGCGGCCATCAGCTGCCGGCGTTCATCGGTAAGCGCGTCCGTCAAACGCTCGATCGCCTCCAAAGCCGCGGAGAGATCCGCGGATGATGCTTGCGACGCCTGTCGCGACTGTCGTGTCGCGTCCAGACCCCGCTTGCCTTCCAAGACCTCGACCAGGCTGCGCTTGGTCACCGATGCGACGCGACTGTCGTGTCGCATGTCGCGCTCCAGCTGACCGCGCTCGAGCATCCGCTCCACCGTCCGCCGGCTCACCCCAAGGACCTTTGCAGCTTGATCCACATGGACCAGGTCGTCCTCTACGGAGGCGGCTAGCTGCGGCTGGTCAACATCGACGGAAGTGCTCATCTGTCGCGACAAGTTTCGACATCGTGTCGGATGGTTCCTGCCCTCGTTGAGCTATTAGACGCTCGCGACACGCGACACGACTGTCGTGTCGCGTGGAGTAAGCCGATAGCTCGTCGCCCACATCTAGCTACCGAGTCAGCTGGCGGCGTGCCACCAGCGTCCAGGTCCCGCCGCGGCGATAGGGGCGCCGCATTTCAAAGCCAACGAATGACTTGTCGGCAGCCGCGATGCGGGCGCCAGCTCGCGTGAGCAGCCGCCGGGCGTGGGGCGCGTGCTTGGTCGTGACGCCGAGGGCCTGGAGCAGGGGTGGGGCTAGCTGCAGCGCGGCCGCGCCCTCACCTATGGCTGAGCGCTTGAAGGTCTGGGATTCCAGATATACCCACAGACGCTTGGCGAGCCCCTCGAGGGCCCGCAGGATCCTCCAGTCGAGGTAAGTCAGGTAGCCAGCCTCGAGCTGTTCGACGATAAACGGCCCGAGATAGGCGCGATGACGCTCGCTGTTGGGCCCCTCTGACCACTGCAGGCCGCCCAAGAGCCTGATCCGGCCACGCTCTGAGGGATGCTCCAGGCGTCCGGTTAGGGCGGCTGAGGCGCGATAGCCCTCGAGCTCGAAGTCCGCCTCATAGAGGCGATGCAGACTGGCGCGCATGTCCCGACGCTGCTCACCTCCGGGCTCCCAGCCATAAAGGTCGCGGCCCAGCTCGTAGAGAGTGAATTCGACCCGACCCTTTGGATCGCGTTTGACTTCGCGCCAGCGCTCTGTCAGCCACGCGAACATGTCGAGATCGAACAACGACAGCGGCGGCCCTGCAACTCGCAGCAGGCCGAGCGTGTCTGACCCGTCGATCGGCAGCGCCAGCTGCAGGGGACCAACGTGCCATACGCCTTTGCGACAGAGGTTGGTCTCAAGCGAGGCCTGACGCCGAGCGAGCGGCCGCAGACCAATGCTCGGATCGGGGCGAAGACCGCGAAGCTCAGGAAGCGCACCCGTCGACATGGGGTCAAGGATCAACTGTCCCTCGGACGATTCCAGAGCCACCGGGGCCCTACAGACACATTCGACCGGGGCCCTGCGGACACATTCAACGGACTAACCGGGGCCCTACAGACACAAAACCCGGGGCCCTACAGACACATTCGCGCTTCAGACGACCCCTCGAATCCTTAGCGTTGGCGGGCGTTTTCGGGGCTCGGGAACGGGCCCTTAAAGTCTTTTCTAGAGTCTGGTTAACGGCTTAAAGTCTTAAGGGAGAGTCGCGCGCCGCCAGCGCGCAACGGCTCACGCTGGATTCTTTTCTAGTTCTGAGACCACCCTTTGGGTGGTCCGCATTTCGTGGACTATCGCGGTCTGGTTTGCGGACTGGTGTGGGCCGCCGTTCGCCCCGCTACGGTGCGGTTTTCGTGCTTTGGCAGCCTGCTTTGTGGCACCGGAACTACCCGCCCTCCACGTAGGTCGTTCGGGTAGTCCGGTGCCAGTCGAGGCCGGGACAGAGGTGCTGGTAGGTGCAGGGCGAACGGCGGCCAGAATCTGAGACGGGAATGAGAGACGGGCTTTTGAGGGGAGAGGAGGGGGGTCGGTTGCCGGGGCCGGGGTCGGTCCGGGTGGCCAGGTGGGTGGGGCGGCTGGGGGTGGTGTCGCTGCCGGCGGTGCAGATCGGACTTGATCTCGATCAGCGGGTGGTGCGGCGTCATGCGGCTCGGCTTGAGGAGGCGGGATGGCTGGGCCGGGCGGCGGGGGTGTGGGGGCAGGGGTCGGTGGTGTGGTTGACTCCACGGGGGCTTCAGGCGGTCGGGCTGGGTGGTGTGCCGGCGGTCCGGGCTGACCCGGAGCCGAGCCCGTCGCTGACCGCCCACGAGGTGCAGGTCGCGTGGTCGGCAGCTCGGATCGAGCGTCGCGGTCTGGTCTGGCTGTCAGCGCGCGAGCTGGCGGCAGACCGCGAGCGGTGGGGGATCCTGGCGCGCTCTGAGCGGGGCTGGCGCACAGTGCTGCCCGACCTCGCGGTGTGGCTACGTACCGGCGGGGCGCCGGCGGCGATCGTGGTCGAGGCGGGCTACCGGCGCGAGGACCGCCAGCGGATGATCCTCGAGGCGTGGCGCACCGCGATCCACTCCGGGCGCTATGCCGGGGTGCGCTATGACTGCGCCGGGGAGCCGACAGTCCGGCAGATCGCCCGCCTGGCCAAGAAAGCCGGGCTGACCGGCGCGTTTTTGGCCACCGCGCAGATGACCGGCGAGGAGATCGCGGCGATCAAACCCACCCCGCCCCGCGAGGAGCCCGTCGACGCGGTGGTCGAGATGCCAGTGCCGCCGGCGGCGGTCGACCGCCAAGAGCACAAACGCGGCTCGACCGAGCCCGTCGTAGAGCTGCGCTCGCCGCCGGCTGCGGTCGAGCCGCCGCCTGTCGTCAGCCCACCGGCAGAGACCCCTGAGGCGGCGGCTGAGCGCGAGCGGCGCTACCGAGAGATCATGGGCTACCCAGAGCCCAAGCGTCGACGGTGGCACCGGCGCTGAGAATCGTTCGAGGACCATCGCTGTCAGCCGCGGCTGCCCGAGACATGCGCGAGCTCGGTGCCGACGTGGTCGCTGGGCGCGCAGGGTCGGCACATTCGTGCCTGATCAGAAAGACGCCGGGAAGGGAGAGCGTCAAATCGCACGATCTGCCTCACCTCACCTCGACAGACCCATGAATCCTTCAAGCCCTCAACCCTCCTCGCCATCGCTCTCATCGACCTTACGAATCCTCCACTCTCAACAGGCCCAAAATCGTCTCGTCAAAGTACCTCATCCAACGGACAAGAACCAACCCCCCAGAACAACAACCGCAACCGCAATACACTCTACGCACCTATGGTGCTAAAGCCCTCCCCACAGACGCCTCCTGAGGGGCCGTGCGCGCCCTCCTGGCGGCCGTGGCGGGTGGGCTGTGGGGAGGGCCCGGGGTCGGCCCTTCCTGGCCGCTGTGGCGGGTGTTTGGCGTGTTGACGGTGGCGAAAATCGCGGCGTCCGGCGCGGGCGCTTACGGCCAGTATTTGGAGGGGCGAACGATCGCGCTGGCGGCGGGGGACTACTACCTGCAGGCCGGGGAACGAGTCGAAGCCCCCGGCCGCTGGGCGCTCGGTGAGCAGGGCGCCGAGGCGCTCGGGGTCGACGGTTCGCGACCGGTGGCCGCTGAGCAGTTTCGCGCGTTGATGGCGGTCCGCCACCCAGCCACCGGCGAGCAGCTGCGAGCCGGCGGCGCGGGCGGGGAGGCGGTCGCGGCGATCGACGCGACCTTCTCAGCGCCCAAGTCGGTCTCGGCGGTGTGGGCACTCGCTTCTCCGGAGCTGCGCGCGGCGCTGGAGGCGGCGCAGGAGCGCGCGGTCGACGCCGCCCTCGCGCACGCGACCGAGTACGTGCCGATGGTCCGCCGGCGAGTGGACAAGCAGACGGTGCGGCGCGAGACGCCCGCCGAGCTGCTCGCCTCGTCGTGGCGGCATACGACGGCGCGGGCGGTCGCCGGGCGCCCGCCGGACCCGCAGCTGCACTCCCACGTGGTGTTGCATGGCGCGGTGCGGCGGGGGGACGGCAAGGTGGTGGCGATCGAGTCCCGCGCGTGGCTGGTGCATCAGCGCGAGCTCGGCGCCGCCTACCGCGCGCAGCTCGCCGCCGAGCTTGGCCAGCTCGGGTTTGAGGTGCAGGCGGGGACGGGGCGCGGCGGGCGCTACTTCGAGCTAGCCGGCGTGCCCCAGGGCTTGCTCGAGGCGTGGTCAGGGCGCCATCACCAGGTCCGCGCCGCGATCGAGCAGCGCCTCACCGAGCGCCTCTCAGAGCTGCGCGCCCGGGTTGATACGGGCGGCCGGGGCGCCGGCGCGGCGGCGGCGCGGCTGGCGGCGTTGGAGCGTTCGGGGCAGTTGATGCCGGCTGAGCAGCGGGCGGTGGCGATGGCCACCCGGGCCGGTAAGGGGCAGCTGCTCACCGCCGGTGACCTTGACTACGCGTGGTGGCAGGCGGCTCAGGCGCACGATTTTGACGCCCGCAGCGTGCAGGCGCTGCGGGCGCGGGGGCCGGCCCTGGAGGTCGGCGAGCCCGAGCTTGAGCGGCGGATCCTGGGGTGGCTGACCGAGTTTGACGCCACGTTCGCGCCGCGCCAAGCGCGGGCGGTCGCCCTCGAGGCCGGGGCGGGCGGCAACCCCACCCGGGCGCTCGCGGCGCTTGATCGCCTACACGAGCGCCGGGAGATCCTCGACCTCGCCGACGGGCGGCAGACGACGCGTTTGCACCGCGGGGTAGAGCGCGTCGCGGTCGCGGCCGCCGAGCAGCTCGCCGACGGCGCGACCCTGGCGATCCCCGAACCGCTGGTCGACGCCGAGGTCGCCTCCCTCCAGGCCGAGCTGGCGGCGTCCGGCGCGCAGCTCGCCGACGAGCAAGAGCAGGCGGTGCGGGTGGCGTGCTCAGACCGGCGCCTGGTGGTGGTGGTCGGGCAGGCCGGGACGGGGAAGAGCACGGCGCTGACCGGGGTCGCGCGGGCGCACCAGGCCGCCGGACAGCAGCTGTTGGTGACCTCGACCGGGGCGCAGGCCGCTGAGCGGCTCACCGCCGAGTTTTTAGAGGCCGGCGTGCGGGCGGCGGGGTACTCGACCCGGGCGCTTGAGGCGGCGGTGGCCCGCGGTGCCGTGACCCTCTCACCCGAGGTGACGGTCGTGCATGATGAGGCGGCGTTGGCGTCCACCCGCGAGCAGGCGTGGCTGCTCAGGGCGGCCGCGGGGTCGGGGGCGCGGGTGATCGAGGTCGGCGACCCGCGCCAGTCCGGCGCGGTCGGCGCCGGCGGGCTGTGGCCCCAGATCGAACAGGCCGCCCGCGATCACGGCGGGCTGGTCGAGCTTTCGCGGATCGTCCGAGCCAAAGACGCCGCGGACCGCCGCGATCAGGCGCTCTGGCGCGCCGGGGAGCATGAGCGGTCATTGGCCGGCTACGCGGCCCGCGGCCGCGTCGACATAGAGGCTTCTCAACGCCAGGCGCAGGATCGCGCGCTGGAGGCCGCGCACGCCGACCGCCAGGCGGGCAAGACCGCGCTCGTCGTCGCGCAGACCAGCAATGAGCGGCTGGATGAGCTCAACGCGCGGGCGCAGGCGCTGCGGGCCCAGGACGGCCTAGTAGTGGCCGGCGAGCCCATCGTGCCGCTGGCCGGGCGGCCGTATGGGCTGCGGGCCGGCGATGAGATCGTGTTCCGTGCGCCCAGCCGCCAGCCGCAGCTGGGCGCGGTGCGCAACGGCAGCCGCGGCACGGTGCTGGCCGTCGCTGAGGATGGCCAGCGCGCGACCGTGCGGCTGGCTGATGGCCGGCAGGCGGCGTGGGAGCGCGAGCAGCTGGATGCGGGCAGCGCCCGGCTGGCTTATGTGTCACACACGTTCCCGGCGCAGGGGCAGACCGTCGATCGGGCGCACGTGATCGCTGACCGGCTCGCCGACGCTAACGGCACCTATGTCGCGATCACCCGTGCCCGGGAGCGCACCGACCTGTACGCCAGCGCTGAGCGCCTGGATGAGCCGGCCGACGCGGGCGCTGGCGGCTGCGGGCAACAGCAGCTGGCCCGGCTGGCTGAGCAGCTCGGGCGTTCAGAGCCCGAGCTGCCGTCGATCGCGGTCGCGCTCGCGCACGAGCACCAGGCCGAGCGCGAGCACGCCGAGCAGAGTGAGAGCGTCTCGCCCGGGTCAGGCCAGCGCGATCAGCGCGAGCTGCTTGACCAGGCCCGGGCGCAACGCGATCAGGCCCAGGCCGAGCTTGACCAGGCTCGTGTCTGGCTGGAGCAGGCCCGGGTGGAGCGGCGAGAGGCGGCCGCGGTGATGGCCACTGAGCCGCACGACCAACGCGTGGGGCTGGCGCAGGCCGACGCCCAGCGCGCGGGCGAGCAGGCGCAGTGGGCGGCGACGCGCGGTGAACAGCTCACCAACGAGCGGGCTGGGCTGGGCCGCCTGGCGCGTCTGGGCGAGCACGGCCGGTCGTTGCGGACCCAGCTCGCCGCCGTGCGCGAACGCGAGCGTGCCGCGCTCGCCGAGCAGTCCCGCTACAGCCGAGAGGCTGACGCCCGGGAGGCCGAGCTTGACGAGCGGCGGCGCGAGTGGGAGGCCCGGCATCCCGGCGCGCGCGAGGCCCACCGGGTGGCCGAGCGTGAGCACCAGCTCGCCGAGCAGGCCCACCAGGCAGCCGAGCAGCGTTATGAGATCGCCGACAAGCGCGCGGGGCTCGCCGTCACTTTCCCGACCCGCCTCATCCCGGGCCGCGCCGAGCTCGGTCAGCTCACCCCCGGCCGCTTCACGCCCACCCGCGCGCAGCTGGAACGCTACCCCGGGCTCGGGCCTGAACGACACGGACCGACGATCGGACGCTAGCCCCGAGCCACGCAAATCGAGCCCCGGATTCGGGGGTCTTGGGTGGTCATCTAAGTGGTCATCTAGGTGGTCATCGCAGATGACCACCTGGGCACCGAAGTGCGGACCGAGCTATGGCCTGAAAGTGCCTGCCCCGGCCTGGGTTTGGCCCCGCCGCCGCTGGGATCGTGACGCTCGGATCGAGTCAGACTACCCGCCCCCCACATGAGATCAGAGAAGAGGTGGTGCGGGTAGTCTGACTCGATCCGTTTTCAGAGGTCTTTACGACGGCGGCGGGACCCAAAGAGCGGTTCGAATGACCGGGGGTGAATGAGCATCCAGGGGTGGGGTCAGGGGGAGGCCGGCCGGTGGCTGGCTGGCTGCTTGAGATCACTAAGCGGCAGCCTGGAAATGCGGGGGGCTGGCCGTAAGGTTGTTACGGCAGACCGGTGCTCCCAAGCCCTCACCTGTGCTTGTGGTGGAGCGAGGCTGCCTGCGCGAGGGGGTCGCCCGCCGGCCATGGACGGCCGGCGAAACCCGCGCCGGATGAGTCCTGACTATCCCGCCCCGAGGTCTTATGAGCGGTTGTGGTAGCGCCGGTGCGCCGCCTGAGGGCTGACTCCCACGGCGGCGGCGATCTCGCGCCAGCTCGCTCCCAACCTGACGGCCTCGCGCGCCAGCTCGTCGCGGTCCTGGGTGGCGCGCTCGGCTTGAAGCTGGGCCTCCCACGCCCGGTCGAGCACCGCCCGCTGCTCATCGCTCAGTTCCCGACGCGGCCTGGCCACCCCGGCTATTCTATCAATCAGGTTTGATGTAACCGTTGGCTTGCGGACGTAAACTTGAGCGCGTGGAGTTACTCGTTGACCAGGACGGCACGTTGGTAGAGCTGGTGGAGGCAGTGCGCGGCTTGCCCTATGGGCGACCGAGCGACCGCACCGTGCAGAGCATGCTGCGCGAGCGCCGCGGCACCTGCTCGACTAAGCACCTGTTTCTCGCCCAAGCCCTCGCCGAGCGCTTTCCCGATACCGAGCCCCAGATCGTTCACCGCGTCTACACGCTCGATCGCGACGATGCTGCCCGGCTGTTTGGCGATCCCGTTGCCGAGACGGTGCCATCCGAAGGGATCACCGACGTCCACCGATATTTGACCGCTCACGTCGAGGGTCGGCGGATCACGCTGGACGCCACGTTTGCCGGGCCAGCGTGGGACGGGCGATCATCATTGCCTCTGGCTTGCGGACCGGGCCGCGACTACCTCGCCGGGCCAGACCCCGACGCCGACAAGCACGTGCTCGAGGCCGAGCACTGCAACCCGTCTATGCGCGAGCCGTTCATCGCGGCGCTGAGCGCCGCCTCCCCCGAAGCTGCCCAACTCACCGCCTGAGCGCTCACGCCGTAGTTGCCGGCCGCTACGGAGACGTCCTAAGGCGATCTAAGGGCTTGCAGAAAGCGACCGCGACCTGATTCCTGGTCTGAAATCGGCGTAGCGCCCAGGGCGCTTACGCGCCCTCCCAGCGCCGGGCGCGGATCGTGTCGATCACGTGCATCGGGGCGACGTCGCGCAGGTAGCGGTCAGTGACCGCCAGCGATGTGTGTCCGAGCGCGTCACGGATCACGTTGATCGGCGTGCGCTCCCGCGCCAGCTCAGACGCGTAGGTGTGTCTGAGCCCGTGGGCGTGCACGCGACGGTCCAGGCCGGCCTTGGCGGCCAGGCGCGGCAGCAGATGCCGCACGTAGGACGCGTCGACGCGGCCGCCGTGAAGGGTGCAGAACACCGGCGCGCGGGCGCCGGGTGAGAGCTTTCGCCGGCGATCAAGCCAGCGGGCGAGCAGCGCGGAGGTCTGCTCATCGACACCGACCGTCCGGGACTTATCGCCCTTGCCGTGACGCACCCGCAGACTCCCGGCCTGCAGGTCGATGTCGCGCAGCTCGAGGGAGAGGGCTTCTGAGATCCGCAGCCCCGAGCGCCACAGCACCGCGATCAACGCCCGGTTGCGAATCCCGGTCGGCGCCCTGGTCGAGCAGGCGCGGATCAGCGCGATCGCTTCGGGCTCGGTCAGCACCTCGGGCGGACGCCGGCGAGGCCTCGCAGAAGAGGAGGACGAGGGCCCCGCCGGCGGCTGCTCAATGATCGTCATCTGAGCTCTGCGCCTTGAGTCACGAATTTGTCCACAAACGTGATCATTTCTCTGTCGCCGGACGGCTCGGCTGTAGTCCTCCGGGTTGGGGTAGCAACCGCGCAAGAATGTCTCTAACGCAAACGGCCAAATCCCGCCCGTTGCTACCGGAAGCCGTGGGCTAACCCTGGCGGAGAGGGGCGCTGGCATCCACACCGGCCATGAACGAACGAGTAGGCTGTTTCTGCGCCGCGATACTGCGACGCTTGGCCGTCCGCGGTCATCGAACATAGAGGACCCCATGGCAGATCCGGCAGAGCACCACAAGGAAGCGGCGGAGCACCACAAGGAAGCGGCAAAGCATCACGAGCAGGCCGCTGAGCACCATGAGCAGGACGAGCACGAGGAGGCGGCTGAGCATGCGCACCATGCTCAGGGGCATCACGCCCAAGCCACCGATCACATGGAGGAAGCGGCCAAGACGCACGCGACCGACGAGTCCACCAGCAAGTAGCGACCCAAGCCTCCTCCCTGTCTTCAATCCCCACCGAGAGGTTGCGCTTCCGGTCTGGGGGAAAAGCGCGGGTCGTAGATCGGAGCCGGGAGAACGTCGCTCTCGGCTCCTGCCGGTTTGCGCTCCTTTGGCCGCCGAGCAGGATGCTCAGGCAACGCCATGCTTGGGTGTGGGTGCCAGAAAGAGGAGTCTGGTTCTAGCCACCGAAGCCGGAGACGGGAGATGTGATGATCACCCTGGGCATCATCCTGTTAATTATTGGGATCGTCGTAAAGTCGGTTCACTTCTTGCTGGTGATCGGAATCGTGCTGCTGGTCATCGGACTGATCTTGGTCGCACTTGGAGCGATGGGACGAGCCGTGGGGGGTCGCAGGCACTACTTCTGAGCTCCCCGACCTGCCGCCGTCCCTAAAGCCCAGCTGGGCGAAACCCGGGGCTGGGAACGCCAGGCCGCTGAGCGTCAGCAGCGTTTGGTGCAAGACGCCGAGAGCCGTCAGGCCCGGCTGGCTGAGCAGCGCCAGGTCTGGGACGCTCAGCATCCCGGCGCCCCGCAGCGCCACCAGTCAACCCAGCACGCGTATGAGCAGGCCCGCGAGCGCCACCAGGCCGCTGAGCAGACCCACGACACGTTGCTCACCCAGAGCCTGGTCAACGCCACGGCGGTCCCATCGCCCGACGCGCAGCGGCCGCTGCGCCCCGGGGAGGCGCTCGAGCACGAACTCGATCCCCCTGCCGGCGCGGGCCTGAGCGTGGGCGAGAGGGCCCTTCGTTCGGTCTCTGAAAGCCCGGGTTCGATACGCCCTCTCAGCCGACGGCCGCGGCGGCTAGCGGCTGCCAGGCCAGGCCGTCGAACGCGTCGCAGCTCTGGGAGCCCTCGCCGTTGTCGTAGCAGCCGCCAACCCGGACCATTGACGCAATCCGGCCGTTGAGGTTGACCACCTCCACGTCGTTGGCCTGCTGCACGCAGTTCCCTTTGCTCTCGAGGCTGTCGCAGCAGTGGCCGCGACGCGGACAGAAGAACGTGAGCGCGGCGATCCGCCCGCTGCCGGGCGCGAACGCTGGCCGGCCGATGAGGATGTGGCTCTTGGTCAGCCGCCGCAGTCGCGTCGCGGTGGCGCTGATCACGTACAGGTCCCGGTGGCGGACGAACGCGATCGAGCGCCCGTCGCCGGAGCAGTCGGGCGAGCTTGCGCCGGCGCGGGTGAGCCGGCGCGCGGGCCGGTGATCGGGACCCAGCAGGTAGAGGTCTCCGTCGTGCAAATAGGCGATCGAGCCGTTCGCGCATGGCGCGGGCTGTGAGCCGCCGGTGAGCGTCAGGCGAGTGAGGCCGGTTCCGTCGCTCGTCACCGTGTACAGATCGAAAGGCGCGTGCCGGCTCGGGCGCCCGGCGAACACGATCGTCTGGCCGTCGGGCAGGAACGCCGGCTGCTGGTCATCGGCGGTCAGCGGCGCCAGCGTGCGGACACCGCGGCGGCCGGCCTGCGCGAGCGCCAAGGTGGTC
>JAABUJ010003848.1_pt1 | contig 16378 bp, 11 predicted proteins | sample 5559131 | NCBI WGS metagenome assembly JAABUJ01 (sample SAMN10711875, study PRJNA513366) | rock metagenome | isolation source: Antarctica rocks | place: Antarctica: Victoria Land, Mt New Zealand nord | collected 2016-01-07 | reverse complement strand
AGCCAACATTCTAAGAATAGCTGTACTCACATTATGTACAATTGATTTATGATCTTCTACAATGTCTTCTGAAAGCATACTCACCCCTTTCCTGGGAGCCTTGCAGGCCTCCCTCTCCGTCCTCCTAACCATCGGCTATGGCGTTATCGCAGCGCAATTCGATTTACTCACAAGTTCCTCAGCGAAGGACATCTCAAAGCTATGTGTGCGCATGTTCTTGCCGGCGCTGTTGATTACGAATGTGGGGTCTCAATTGCATCTGGATACTGCGATGAGATATGTGCCGATACTGAGTATGTCCTTTCGTTCCAGAGTGTTTTTTTCTTGGATTACCGGCTTCATGTGTTTGGAACGAGGAGCTGATGTGTTTTGGCAGTATGGTCTCTCATCTACACTCTAACCTCTATGCTCCTCGGATACGTTACCACCCGCTTCTTCAAGCTGCCGTCATGGACCACCCCGGCCATATGCTTCAACAACACTACCTCTCTTCCCCTCCTCCTCGTTCAGTCTCTCGACGCTACCGGCATACTCACCAAGCTTTTCATGTCCGACAGCGACACCTCTTCAGAAGCCGTGAAACGCGCGAAATCATACTTCTTGGTATGCGCAATTGTGGGCAATTCGCTCACGTTTGCGCTTGGGCCGAAGCTATTGGATGGCGAGGAGGCGCCGGACCAGAAGGAAGAAGAGGAAGATGGCGATGAAGCAGACGCAGCGGACGGAGGCGTTGAAGGCACCGAGGACGTGGAGCAAGGCCGGCTGCGGCCTACTGAGCAGCAGAATGGAAGCGCTGGCCACGACGACGAGGATGTAAATGTTAATGAGGAAACATCGCTCCTTCCGGACCCGCTCGTTCGTCGCGGCCAACAGACCGGTCGCAAAGCTTATGGCCAAGGGAAGAAATATTGGGACAAGCTCCCGTCATGGGCGCAGACGTTTCTTGATTTCATGTACTCCTTCCTCAATGCTCCCTTGATTGGCGCTGTAATTGGCGGGACCATTGGCCTTACGCCACCACTGCATCGCGCTTTCTTCAATGACCAGCAGGAAGGCGGTTTCTTCAAGGCGTGGTTGACGAGCAGTATCGAGAACATTGGTAGTCTCTTCGCGGCGCTGCAGGTTGTGGTTGTGGGCGTGAAGCTGAGCACAAGCATGCGGAAGATGAAGAGAGGAGAGGATAGCGGCAAGGTGCCTTGGGTGCCGATGGTCTTTGTCCTCGTGGTTCGATTCATCGTATGGCCAGTGTAAGTCATGCCCTACAGCTGTTCATCCTTCCTCGACAGAATCAGAGAACTGGAACCACTCGTCTGCCCACAGGCGTAACATACAAAAGGCTAATGACATACAGCATCTCGATCTCAGTCGTCTACGCCGTCGCCGCCAAAACCAATTGGCTCTCGCAAGACCCCATGCTCTGGTTCTGCCTGATGCTCATGCCAACCGGCCCGCCCGCCATGAAACTGACTGCCCTTGCCGATGTCAATGGTAGTAGGGAATCCGAGAAAATGGCCATTGCTAAGTTCTTGACCGTACGTCTTCCCCTTATAGTCGGTTTCTTCGATTGTCGAAGGAGTTGGAGTTGAGCTGACGGTGTATCGTGCCTGTAGATCTCCTACGCCGTCTCACCGCTCATCTGTTTCGCCGTGGTAGGGAGTCTAAAAGCTAGTGAGGCCGTGATGGCGGGCTAGCACGGTATGTCGCTAAGGGCTATGATCCGGCCATATACGATTCTTTGACTTAGGGCTTCAGGATATTGACGAAAAGGGTGGGGAAGGAAAATCTGTATATGAGTGTTTGTACAATGTACCTACGCTTGCACATAGGACCAATTGGATAGACAAGAATTAAACTTCTGTATTCGAATTCAAAGCGCTGAGAAACACCAGAGACACTTGGATGGACCGAAGGTAAACGCGCTCTGATTACATGACGACGCCGATCAAGCCAAGTGATATCGGCCAAGTTAAATGGAAAGCTCGCTCCGAACGACCATAGTACCTAGCTCCGGAAGACCTCATCGGCATGTGCGCGGAAGCCGTGTACACATGGAGGATTGGCATAGAGAGCCCGATATTATGGTACTGCGAAGAGATCTCTCAACCGCTGCCTCTGCCCATCTCGGCTCTCTGTCTCCCCAAATTAACATTCCATCCCATTCATTACCCGAAGAAAGACTACACTATCGACCCCTCGACAAGCGATGGGAAGATCTGAGATCAAAGCGCAGCCAGCAACCCAACAAGACCAAGCACGCCTGCACCCGCAGCAGCGATGGGGACATGTGTCGGGGCTGCGAAGCCGCTCTTGCTGCTCGAGGAGGGAGGGGGCGCGGCGGACGAGGAAGGAGGAGGCGTGGATGAGGACTGTAACCAATTAGCGTCGATCATCCCCTACAACCCCTTTCGTCGAGAAAATATGCCACGCGTAAGATGTACAGGACAGGCGGAAGACTTACCGCCGACGCCGACATCGACGAAGAAGAAGGCGCACTCTGCGTGCTCGTGACAGTCGCGCCCGCCGAATCCGTCGTCGTCACCACCACGGCCGCGACCGTCGTCGTCGTCGCCATCGCCGCCATCCCATTCGACCCGGACATCGGCACCACGACGGTCGTGCTACTGACGTACGTCGAGCCCAGCGTATTCGACAGCGTCAGCACCAGCACCGCCGCCGACCCAGTCGCATTCCCCATCCCCGTCGCAGCACTCGTCTCCATGCTCGTCACCGTAGCTCCCTTCGAATCCGTCGTCGTCACCACCACCACCCCCGCCGCGCCCGTCGCTCCAGGGACCGTGCTAGTAAACGTGCTCCCGCTCGAATCCGTCCCCGTCGTCACGCGCGCCGCGCCCGCCACGCCCGTGCTCGCGGCGCCGCGTAGCGCGCTGAGGGCGCTTTCGAGGCCGAGCACGTTCGAGCTGTACACGGTCGGTAGCGCGGAGAGGAAGGCTGGCGGCGTGGCGGCCGTCAGGGCTGATTCTTCGATGCTGTTGATGTCGCCGGATATGGAGGCCGCGGAGGCGGCGGATTGGACGGCGACGCCGAAGGGCACGGCGAGGGTTGGCGGGATGTAGAGGGATATCAGCTGTGCGGCTGCGGAGGAGAATTGGTCGGCGGCGGAGCTGAGGCGGGGTCGGGATGGGTTAGTTGGGATTTGGTGCGTCAGGGGTGGTGCGCTTACGCTGGATCGGGCCCGCTTTGGCGCGGTTGCAGGTTTGGGTGGATGAGCGCGGTGGAGGTGAGGAGGGAGAGGGAGAGGGCGAGGGCGAGATGGGGAAAGTGCATCTTTGCGGATGGGAGGTTGCGGTGGTGAGGTTGAGTTGGTATCGTCGACTCTGGGAGCAGGGTGGTGAGGCAGTATGTCTACAGTCGGCGCGAAAAGGAGTAAGAAACGCAAACGACGTCGAGGAAGTCGCGTGTGTAGGGGTGGTGGGTCGTTATATGTGGTCAAAAGGCATCATATCGCGATAGTGTAACACAGTCCTGCACCTAGACAATCGACGGACCCGAATGGCGGGCACCCATGCGGTGCATCCCCAGCCACAATATTAATTTCTTGGTCTTCGATTTTACCTCGTTATACTTCGTATATACGAATATGGCCCGCAATAATAATGCGAAGCAGCCTTGATTTGGAAAATCACTCGAAAAGTAGGCCAGAGGTCGGTTCCGGTTCCAACGTCGTTGTGCTTCGACCTGCGTCTTGGTTTTTGTCGTATGAGTTGAGCACATGTGACTTACTCCATGCGGTAAAGCGTTCTGAGGGTACTTTGTATCTCAACTTCCTGCTCTTTCAATTAACCAGACTCCGCCGACCCATAAGCTCCCTCATTACTCAGCTACACACAGGGAAGATTGACATGACTCATTATCTTCATGTCATAGATCAAACAGACTCTTCATGATGTTCATGCAATCTGAGCATTCAGACTGTCCATCATGTGCTGATGAAATGCTCACAAACTCAGAATTTAAGAAAAAAACTATTGAAACAAGTTAATGATACAAAGAAGACTCTATAAAACTCAGCATTAATCAAAGCAGTCATTATACTTATGCTATGAAGCAATCTTTTGAGACAATTTCAGACTGTAAAAGAGACATCAGAAGATCTGACATTCTCAGATGTAGTTTAAAATAGAAAATTCAATAATTACACATTTCAGACTGCAGAAAAAACAATTAATTGTTTATAACAATGTTTATTTTTTATTGATGACAGTTGAAGAAAGATATTAACATTAAATTATAAGAAAAGAAGATTAATAAGCATCAGAATTAAGAAAAACATGAAAGATTACAGAAAGCAAAGTTAGAATTTGTATCAGTTAGTTTATGAGATGACAGTGATGATGACAGCAAGATGATAATGAAGATAAGATCAATATGTGCTAGCTGCTTATAGTTATGCAGTGTATAGCAGCCTAGGCAGTCTCAGTCATCTATGAATCAATTAATCAATCAATTAATCAATCAATTAATCAGACACCACCTGTTGAGTCTCATTGTCTAGTACTAGGTACAACTGCCAACACAGTAAGTCACTATAATGTAATACCTTCTGATCATATAAGATCAACATATTATAAGAATCTTTACAAATCTATCAGTCTTCAAGATGATGCATATTATAAAATCTTTAACCAATTCACCAGTCTTCAAGGTGACACAGAAATACATTCCAGATCATAAGTTCTTCTAATGATAAAATGAAACACTGCTAAGATAGTTATTAGTCCTCAGTAAGTTCCTCTACTCAGCGGCTCTGGCATTACTCAACGCATATTACATTCATGGCCAGGTCCGTGACGCCCGACAGGATGCTAGGAACGATACTGCAAGGGTTGAGACAAAGCTGGACAGATATGTGAAGGAGTGGAGAGGTGAAGCAAAAGTGACCAAAACAGAGGTTCAATGTTCGTGGCCAAGTCTGTGATGACCGACAGGATGCTAGGAACGATACAGCAAGGGTTGAGACAAAGCTGGACGAATATGTGAAGGAGTGGAGAGGGTGAAGCAAAAGCGACCGAAACGGAGGTTCAACGTTCGTGGCCAAGTCTGTGACGACCGACAGGATGCTAGGAACGATACAGCAAGGGTTGAGACAAAGCTGGACATATATGTGAAGGAATGGAGAGGTGAAGCAAAAGCGACCGAAAGGGAGATTCAATGGTTAGAGAATCGTCAGGCGTCGTTGGAGCTGTATGGAATCTTGGGTGGTGTCAAGCAGGCCACCCTGACTGAGAGTAAATAGAGAGATAACAGCTTCGCTGTACTCTACATTACCTACGGTATCAATAGCTCACGCTTTGAGTGCCCTCTCACCTACACACTAAATAACCGCGTCTCCAGTCCATGGGAGAAACACCCATCAGGGATTCTGAATTACATACTCTTCGAGATGGATGCAGGTGGCAAGGTTCGAATGGTTGGACCGATTAGGAGCGTAAGGTTCTGCTTATGAAGGACAGTCCTGTTATTTTGATACAGTGCCTACTTTGTTGGTCAGGATTGGATCTTTGGGTCCAAGCAGACGATCTCTCAATGAGCCTTGTGACTCAGTTCTAGGGGATTGTGTCCTGATCGATAGACTGTACATTGATATACAGTGTTGATCATACTAAGGAACGAGCGTTGATCACTCAAATGGACTACCTACCTAAGAGTACAGGATAACGGGTACAGAGTGTTTGATGGAACCACCGATGCTCACATAACCACCTGAGCCATGAGCTATAAAATCCGATAAGTTGGTATCAGCGGCCGAGGGGGACACCTTAGCTGACCAGCTCCACCGGGCTACAAAATGAAAGCCGGCTTTGCCCTCTCTTCATGCCGAAACGCTGCCCACACTCTGAGGTCCATGGTCATACCAAGCTCGATTTAAGCGGCCGCAGCAGCAGCGGGCGGGCGCAGGTCACGATTATAGACCGTCTTGAACTCCTGCTGGTATCGTGCCTTGTCCTGTGCGTAGGCGTCGTAGTACTTCTGCAGAACGGACGTGAGTCAGCAGGATGTTTGTCAAGGCCAATTATCTCTGGCTATGGGAAGCTCACCTTCTTCTCGCTCGCACCAAGCTCTCTCCACTCTCTGGCGATTAGCTTAGTCCTTTCTTTGACAGCCATATGTTTGTAATCCCCAGTGCCTATTCTCACTACGAAGAAGCGCAGGTAGCTGGTGACCGGACCTTTCACAAGTCTCTCGTCATGGAGAGGGCGGCGAGCCTTAGACGTCTTGAGAAGTCTTCCGAGCTTTCTTCGTGCATTGTTCGCTATACGGATCTCGTCGGGCGTATGGGTAAGAATCCATTTGTTGTAGGCAACCTTGTTGGCCGCCGCATTTGTGTTGGCGAGGTGATTGTAATGCTGAAGAAGAAAGCCGTCAGTAGTGCTTGACTCGTTAGGAATGTGGACGTTACCTCGAGCTCTTCAGGCGCGAGGGATTTGTACTTCGCAGAAGCCTCCTCCCCGGCCAATGAATGACCGCCTTTGGAGAGTTCGACGGTGATTACTGTAAATGCGGTCGCAGGGAGTGCCTTCGGAACAGTCAAGGCTTTCTTTCTCAATTCCGTGATCCGAGCTCTCTCCTTCTTGGCCGTCGCTTCCGCTACCTGCACGGCGGTTTTCTTTACTCGGACTTTCGGCTTGGCTTTCGACTTCGCCTTCGTTTTCGGTTTGGCTTTTGCAGTCGTTCCGGCTTTTGGCTTCGCTTTAGGCTTCGCTTTGGGCTTCGCTTTGGGCTTCGCTTTGGGCTTCGCTTTTGGTTTGGCCTTCGTTGTCAAAGGGCTCTCACTCGTGGCCGGTTTGGTGGTTGTGGTAGCCTTCTTTCGGGGTGTCTTCGTCGTCCTTCCGGTGTGTGCCTTTGGCCTTGACGCAGGCTTTGTTGCGAAGAATCGTCGACCCAAGCTGATGACACTGCCATTCGGACTCCATGTCTGTTCATTCGGTAAAGTATATCCCGTAGGAGAGGTGGTTATGACGCGTAGGGTGTTGTATGATAGTGTCGCGACGCGGTCCGTTGCCGACGGTGGCCCTCTCCATGCCAACCGTCGAACAATGGCCCGACCAGTATTAACGATCATGACAATTGATGATATCAGTCTTCGTCAAATACTAGTACCGGACCAGTTCGTCAAGATGGATGCGAGGGGCTTGGGAGGACAGAGAAGCTTGCTCTCGCGTGATGCTGAAACAATCCGGATGGCTGGCTCTCTCCTTATGTACCTTAGTACTTCGTAAGGAAGTTGGCAATCTGAAGCGAGATGCACCATTCCCTTTTAGGTCATCTAAGTCATACAGTATTGTGAATCGGTCCGTAGAAAGTTGTTCCTATTCATTTACACTATGTAGAGTATATATAGAAAATGATGACTAAGACATAAATAGAGACACTTAATAAGAGATAAGTAAGCAACAATATTACATTCTTTTCTACTACACAGTCACAACAGTTCACTGATGTAAGTACAGAGATTTGCTTAACATTCTGTAAAATTTCTGTCTGCAGTTTACATTTACATTGTTTTATCTTGCTTTACATCACTATTGTTTCATAGATCATTCATTAAGATCTGTATTTCACATTGTGTCACTGTCACTTCATTATCAAATATAAATGATAACAACTCAAACTAAAAGAAGTCTGCTTCTGATACTATTATCTTTTAATTTATAAGAGTCTTTTTTTTAAGTCTTTTATGTAGATTATATAAGCTTATATTTCTTTCACAAATCATCATCAAATCACTATTAATCATTATTAAAGTTAAGACTTTTTAATCTTTCTTTTTAGCTTTATTACTTATTCACTTTGACTTCAACTCATCATGTCATTATTGTAAATCTTTATTAAGTTATTTTTAATCATTCAGTTTTTTCTTAATATTATATAATATCAAAACTTTCACTCTCTTTTAATTATGTCTCTCTTCTATCATAAATGTTAAAATCAAGTCATCAATGTTTCTTTAACTTTCAATAGTCTTCTGTAATGCATTTATTACATTATTTACTTCAGTCAAGATCAATTCAGAAAAAACAATGCTTTAATGTGCTTTTGAAATGTTCTGTAATGAAAATATAGATAAATTTACTCATTCATAATATTTTTATATCTTATAAATTGTCTTTTAAAAAAGATCTTCTTTCTTCTTTACTAAAAGCTTATATAGTTCTTTCTTTTATCTGCAATTTCATTTAATTCAAGATATGATTAAAAATTCTTTATAAAAAAACAATAATGATTCTTTCTGTTTAAGAATCTCATCAACTTTAAAACTTAATTGTTGCACAAATAATTTAACTTATTTTAAACTGCTTTGCAGCTCTGAACTAACTCAAAATTCATTGACATTAAAGATATGTGCTTTTACAAACTAATTATTATAAATTAAATTTTATAAAACACACTCTGTAAGCATTTCTAATGCATAAATCTTTAATAAATGAGTTTTCAATATCTTATAAAACTTAAATCATTTAGCTTTAAACTTCTAAGACTCTTCATTTTATATAAATATTCAGTTTTCTTTCTTTGTAATGCTTAACTGCACTGTTTCATCATGAATTGTTTTTGATTTGATAATCTTTTGTAAAAAAAATTTCATTAATAATTGTTTAAACTGTCTATATCTATTTAATCTGTTTTAACTGATCTTTAAAGTCAATTTCTCTCAGCAGTCAGAGATTGTTTAAATTGCTTAAAATTGTAAATTTATCTTATACAGTAGATAGAATGAGCTCTGTTTAGTTATATTATGAACTTAAATTTAAGCTGCAAAAAGTGCTTGCAGTAAGTATTTGTTTCATAATTGAGTTGATTTATTCATAAGATATTTTGTAAGCATGAAGTTTAATATTTTATTTAGATTTTTTATCTTTTCATTTATACAGAAATAATAGAAAGTCATTATTTATTGAAAGAAAGTAAATACTCATACTATACTATATTATCTAGTGAAATCTCTAAACTGTGTTGTCTATGAGCACATCTTAATTGAGAGAGTTACAGAAGAAGTAAAAAGAATGTTGACTACAATTAATGTAAATAGAGTCTTCACTCAGTCTTTAACATTAATTTTACTTTGCTTTATAAAAGCAGCTAAAACATCACTTCTTAATACTTTTACTTAATAAGACTGCATCTATTGACTCTCACTAACAGCAAACATCAAATGACTAAATACATCATTAAGAGTTCAACAAATCATTTAAGAGTTTAACTAATCATTAATAGTGAGTCTTATAAATTTAATGAACTGCTCAAAGATCTGTTTAAACAGAGACTTAATAAATCTGTTAATAATTATTTTTTAATTGAGTATAAAGTTTATCTGAATCTAATTGTGCTTATGCAGATTGTAAATGTTATAATAGAAGACATTAATGTGTTTTGACTGCTTATGTACATATATGTTCTTGATTAAGATCAAAATGACTTGATTGTCTTCTTTAAGCTAAATAAGTAAAGATGCTTAATGAGCTTTATTGTGAATCTATGAGTCTCTTATTTATAAGAGGCTGATGAGTAAGATATGTAACAATGTGAGACACTACATTACAACAGCTATTTAATAAAGTTTCAATGTTAAAGTCTTGTATTGATAAAGATTAACAATTAAGAAACTTAAAAGATTTGTATGTAAAGACTGTCTATATAATACTTTGCTTATCAATCATTGCATAAGAAGTTCAACTATAATTTGATATAAGTACATAATGATATTATGACAATTGTCTTCTCTTTTATGCACTGATTCTTCAGCACATTGATGTATCACTAACATTATAGATATGCTGTGATTCTGTTGTAAGTAATGATTCACTTAACATTCTCACATATTTTGCTTGTTATCTATCTTAGCTAAACTAATGATCTTATACAATACTTTAAGTTTGCTGCATTTAAATAGATGATGATTCAGCTTTATTTAATGATGAATAATACACAAAATATAAGCAAAATTAACTTTTCTTTATTTCTAAATTAATTAGATCAGTGATCTCTTTGTTTAATCACAATATATAAGAAACTCTTTTTCACACATAACTTATATTTATTTCATCTTCAACACTCTAATATATTAAAGTCATAACAACTCTGTGTCTTTGAATGACATTTCTCTCTTATAACACTGTGTAAACAGCACAATAGCAACAACATAACAACAGTAACATTATAATCATCAAGAAAAATAAAAGAAATGTTTTCTTTACTGTATCTTTCATTAAGAATTCAATGAAATTGTTAGCAGTTTCTGTATGTATAGCATTTAAGACATCAATACATTTTAACAATGTTGCAGTCTAAGAGATGCACTCATATAAGTATAAAAAAACACAATAAGAAATCTTTAAATTTTTATTGCTTTCATCATCAGATACTGTTCATCAACACTGTCTTAAACATTAATGAGTTAACAAACTTATCAAAGTCAGTTCTGAAGACTAAGTTTGTAAGAATTAAATTAATTAAGAATGCAATAAATACTGTAAGTAACACTGTTAACATATTTGCTTCACTGAAATGAAATGCAGAAATAAAATAAGATAAAGAAGAATATTATGCATGAGAAACATAAGCATTTTAAGATAAATCTGCTGACAAAATACTTACACAATAATGATGAGATATACACTCTGAATAGTATTGTTGTGCAGAAAAGACAGCAGCAGAGATCTTGCTGTTATATATAAATATAGTTGTATTTACTCAATCTTTTTAACAATGAAACACTGTCTTTTCACACTTCATTCTCACTTTCTCAAGCTGCAAATAAATCATTATTGACAGATTTAATTGAAAATGCTTGCTTAATAATCATCACTGCATCATTAACATTATAGAACATCATTCTCAGAATGTAATCAGTCTGTAAGAAACTCATTACTTAGAAGAGCACTGAATCTAAGATTATAATTAATGAATATCTCTCTACTCTGTATTATATGCAACATTCTTCTTCTGCAGTAATATCATCACACACATTACATCTCAATTTCATTTTTATTTCAACCTCTAAGAATGTTGTCACTTCATAACATTGTATTTTCAGCAATTTCTTTATTCTCTTATTTATTCATATTGACATCATCTCAATGTCACATCATAATTATTACATCAACAACAAATTAAATTCTCTCTGTTGTCTTTGCTGTTTCAAGCATATCAGCAACAACATTAACTGATGTAACATTGTTAAAAATCAGAATTACAACTATTATAAGATACTTTAAAAGCTGTGTGACTCAGTTTAACAGAAAGTTTCTTGTTATCTTGTAATGCATTAACAATAATAGATCTTTATGTTCTTTAACTGTTAAGTTAATAATTTGTATATATTTATCAATTATATTGTCATCATAACAGTCAATGATGTCTGCTAATTTCAGCTTCAGCATCATCTTAATTGTATACAGATATTATTTATTAAGCATGTCACTGTCTACATTATTTATATTATAAGACATCACAGCAGTCATTGCAAGTCTGCAGAGATCTGTAATCTGTTGTTGCTCATAATTTAAGAGCAGTGAGCAGTCACTGTAGTGCAGATATTTATATTAAATATTTTTTACTTTATAATTTGTTTTCTTAATTTTCTTACACTTTGCTGTCATCATTATGTTGTTTACTTTACTTTAAGTATAAGCTTTTCTCTCTTCAGTTAAGTAACAACATCTTAAAAAGCTCTTATAACTCAACACTGTAACTTAATTACTTTAACAGCAATTATAACATTAATAAGCAGTTGCTGTTCTTGTCTTTTGCTTTTGATAGTGATGTGAATGCAGAGATAACAAAGTAATTTAATAATGTTTTATTAATGTATTAATTGTGTTTTGATTTCATTTCTTTTAAATAATATTATATAAAATATTTTTAATAAAAGTTTTTAATTTCTTAAATTTCATTTATGCTTGTGCTTCTTCTCTGTTCTTACATCATATTCTTATCACAACACTTTTACACTCTTCATATTCTTTACTCAAAGTCACTTATTATATTCTTTTAAATACTTTATTCACTTAACTTCATATTGTAATTATTCTCTTCTTTATTTCTTACTTAAAATATCTTCAATCTTATATTCTTTCTTGTCATTTATAAAATCTGAGAAGAACAGTTCTGACAAAAAATTATTGTTTAAATGATGTTTATAAAACTTTAAATATGAAACATAAAATACATTATGAATTCTGTAATGAGCAGACAGAATCAGTTAGTATGCTTATTTATTAATAAGATTGATAATTTAAAAAGACTCAATGAATTTATACAACAATTTCTTGCTTAATCTGTGTTACTTTAAGTTCTTAATGAACAATAGCATTAAATTGTTGATGTTGTAGCTTTTTTAAATATAATTTTTGTCAAAGTACTTAACTTATGCTTTTACAGTGACTTGTTATTACTTTATCATTATAATATAGATTTTCTTCATTTACTATACTCAGTCTTTCACTACTGACATCTTCTCTTCATAAATGTTGTTCTTAACATGTTGAGCAATTCTTAAATAATAGTTCATTAATGTCTCAAGTGATGTTTAATTAATTGTTACATGTTTTTCATTTATATATGCAAACTCTGTCATTAACAGAAAGAACACTTAGTTATTTTGTTCTTCATAACAATAATAATGTAAATAATGTTTTAAAATTTAATTCTGTCTTTTAATTTAATCATCAGTTTATAAATAAAAGACAGTGCTTAATCTTTATTTCATTTAAAGTTGATGACAGAATTCAGATCAATATATATTGATAAAGATTGACTCTTAATCTGAGACAATACTTCTGAATTCTTCATAGTGACATATGATCTGTTTAATATATATGTCAGCTAACTTGATCACAGTGAGTTTTTTAGTGACAGAGATATATTGAGTCATCTTTGTAAGATGATTTACAATTATTAGTATAAAGTCATAAACATTAGTTTCTCATCTGCTAGACAGTAAGTCAGTAATTATGTTCATTGTTATTTTCTCTAATAATTAAGTAGATAATGACAACAACTGTAATTTATCATATAAACAGTGTCTTAATACTTAAATTCTTAAACATACAGCACATAAAGCAACATATTCTTAAACATCATTCATTATATTAATTCAATAATACTTTTTAAACAACAAGTCAATTGTTCTGTCTACTTCATAATGTTCTGCTAGAACATCATCATGATGCAGCTTCATGAGTTCATTCTTGATGACTTCATCAGATAATATGTATATTTTGCTTTTGTAATGAAGTAGTTCAGTGAAATTAAACATTCACAGACTGTCACTGATGTCTTAATGACTGCAATTACTCTGTGATTTTAAGTCTTGTTGCATCTTTAAAAAGATAAAGTTGTTAGAATTGTGAACTCATAAGTCTCTTATCTATAAGAGGCTGATGAGTAAAGTATGTAACAATGTGAGACACTACATTACAACAGCTATTTGATGAAGTTTCAATGTTAAAGTCTTGTATTGATAAAGACTAACAACTAAGAAACTTAAAAGATTTGTATGTAAAGGCTGTCTATATAGTACTTTGCTTATCAATCATTGTGTAAGAAGTTTGACTATGATTCAGTATGAGTGCATAGTGATATCATAACATTTATTTTCTTCAATGTTTACACAGTGTAAGTTAACTTCAAAATATTTACTTATGCTCATGTCTCTTAACATCTGTTCAAGTCAGATCTCAGTCTTTGTGCACATTGATATAGTTATGTATTTGACCTCAGTAATTAAGATAACAACAGACTTCTGCTTTTGATTTATTTACAACACTGATTTATCTTTAAATATGTAGATACATTCTAAAATTAATTTCTAATTCTGCTTGTTTAAAGCATAGTTGAAGTCAGAGTATTTAAGCATTGCTTAATTCTCATTAAAATTGTACATGATACTGAGATTAATGATTGATCTTATGTATTGTTGAGATATTGATTTAGTTAATTTAATGTGAAGATAATGTCTAATTAAATATGAATTATTATATACATTAAGCTTTCAATTGTCTGTTAATACTGTCTTTAATCTATTCTTTAGTCAGTTAAGCTGACAAGACAAAGAACATTATATTTGTTAAGTAAAATGCTGATGACTTTATGCTTATTAGATTGCATATAAAGATTCTTTAGTATCTTATTTATATAATGAGTCTGATTTAGGCACAGAGTTCTCATTTTATAATTATATATGACTTAAATGCTGAGAATTTTCTGTATCTTTCTTAAATTCTTAACTTTAAACATGTCTATAAGAGCTTGCTTAAATCAGAGAATGTGTAATAGATTTATTGAAGTTATAATAATATCATTTATATAAAGAAGCAGCATGATTCTTTTAATACTGTAAAGAAGAAGACAGAGATCAGTCTTGCTTTAATGAAAATTTAATTTAAGCAGTTTAATGACACATTGTTTATGTCAGTTTTATGCAGCTTGCTTAAGATCATAAAGGCTGTGCAGTATGCACAAAATATAATTAGATGTGATATTGATTTCAGAAGAAAGTGCTATATAGATTGTTTTCTTTAAAAAGAATTTTATGAAGATGTTATTAACATTTACTTGATGACACTCTAGATTCTTGAGTACAATGATAGTCAGAAAGATTTGCAGAGTGTTAAACTTAATAATAAGAATAAAGATGTTTTTATAATTAACATTATATGTTTATGAAAAGTCTCTTGTCACAAGTCTTGTCTTGAGCTTATTTAAGAATCTGTTAATGTTTAGTTTAAATTTAAAAATTTATTTACTGATTATAATGTTAACTTTTCTTAATGACACAGTCTCTTTTTATATTTCATTTACTGTCAAGACTGTCAGCTCTGTATAAATAACATTCTTTTACATTTCTCTTTAAATTGAGTCTCTCACTGCTTCAGCATAGATGACAAATATTAAAATGTCAAATTTAATTATAAAGTCTTCTTTGTCTATAAAGAACACTGCAAATGTCAGTATAACTTTTAATATTTTAATTAAGAACTCATTTACATCTTAATTGTTGTTGTTGTTGTCTCTTTTTTATTTTAAGATCTTAACACACAGAAAGATTCTGACTTCTTTAAGTGTCATTATCTTAATTTAATCAGTGTTAATCTTTTCATTTAATAACTTATTTAGATTGACTGCAGTCAACTTAATTAGAGTGGCCATCAGGTCAGGTTAACTCAGCCTGACCTGAACAGAGCTTTCAGATTAAGTTAAGTTGAGCTTTAATTGTCAGTCTGAGAATCTGAGTTAAGCTTAAACATTGAAGCTCAATCTAATTTAGAAGCTCTGTTCAGATTTTAAGAATTCTGAGACTGATTAGTAAGTGAGCTCTTGAAACTTGACTTAAGAATAGAGATTATGAGCTTAGAGATTACTGATACATAAGTGTTATAAGTGAACATTATATATGCACAGTTAAACAGCTTTCAATTTAGTCTATTTATTTACTACATTGAGAGTCAGATATTCTCAAAATAGTTTAGTAATGATTGCTTTAATCTGCATCTTTAGACACAATATTTCAGTTATGCATGTATCTTTTAATAAGAGACATGTTCTTGTGCTGAATGATAATCTGCTTTGTATGAATTGCAATCAGATTGACATTTACATTTTGTTAACTGATAAATGATAATTACTGTACAGTTCATTAGATATACTTTTAAAGAAGACAACAGTATATGCTTTTACTGTCTTTTGCAGATTGTTAATGACTGAGCTTTAAAAGCAGAACATCTTATACTGAGAAAAAACTTTCTTTAAATAATCTTAAATTATCTTACAGCAAAGCCTTTGAAAGAATAGTTTCACTATTAGAAAATCTGTTGATTTCTGATAGCAATGTATTTTATAAAGAACAACAGCTGTAGAACAAAGCATTATTATTAAATATTATATTGTATGTTAAAATTAAGCTTACTGTCTAACTTTCAGCAATGAGCTGACTTAAATGCTTCAGTGTCTTCTTCTGTATCTGCAGCATTATTTTTTTTTTCTTTTCATCAACATCAGTTTTTTCTTTCTTAAATGTCTTTCTAAATGTTCTTTCTGCTACTGCTGTCTTTTCTTCACCTAATACAGTCTTCATAGCACTGTGTCTTGAAGTTTTCTTAATATATATTATGACATGATATGACAGTACAATGATGCTCTAAGATTAAGTTAACAAAAACATTATTAAAAAGCAGTTTAAATGCATCTTTAAATAATAATGAGTTTTAGAGTGATCTTATAGTTCAAAAATGCAGGCCTGCGAAGACTCTTCCTCCACGTGGTGCAGGCTGGGAACCTGAAAGGCTTGCCTTTCAGAGCTAATAGAGTCACCGGTCGAGCTGTGGTTGTTGCAGTGCAAGGTGCCACGGTGGTGCCGCGC
>JAABUJ010003846.1_pt1 | contig 16383 bp, 14 predicted proteins | sample 5559131 | NCBI WGS metagenome assembly JAABUJ01 (sample SAMN10711875, study PRJNA513366) | rock metagenome | isolation source: Antarctica rocks | place: Antarctica: Victoria Land, Mt New Zealand nord | collected 2016-01-07 | reverse complement strand
CATCGTCGCGCTCAGCCTGCGCGCCGGCGTCATCGTCTGACCCGTTCAGTGCAGTGACGCTCCGGGTGTCCCCGGTCGCAACGCAGAAGCCATCATCTACGAACTGTCCGCTTCATTAGCCGGTCAGTGGGACCGTCATTCGGCCACGGGTCCAGGCCGGCGTGCCGGGTGACGCTGACCGTTCCGGCGATCGGGCCGACCTCGATGCCGCTAGCCCGCCGCCACCCCGAGACGGCTTATCACGCAACGTGATCCACCGGCCGAAGTGACGCGCCTGGCCCCGGGTGGCCTGAGCCCGGGTGACGCCGATCGCCCACCTGAACCGAAACCACCGCAACAAGACCATCGCATCTGACCGCTTGGTTCGCATCGGCCATGGTTGCCGACCGTAGACACAAGGTCAGAGCACCTTTTCGCATCACCGGAACGCCGCGATTGGATTACCCGATGAAAGCAGCAGGTTGGTGGCCATCAGTGGGAGCGTTGGTGACGTTGCCGGTACAGGTCAGCGTCGGCGCGGGCGATGACGTCGTCGCTCGATTCGCCGGTTTGCAGTTGGGCGAGCCCCACGGTGACGGTCAAACCTTCCACAGCCTCGTCCAGGAGCCGGTCGATCCGGGCGAACCGGAGCCGAGCCGACTGGGTGTCGATGCCTTCTACTGCGCATAGAAATTCGTCGCCGCCGTAGCGGATCACCAAGTCGTAGGGTCGCAGCGCCCCCGTCAGTGTTTCGGCCACCGCGATCAACGCTCGGTCGCCGGCGGCGTGACCGTGGGTGTCGTTGAGTGCTTTGAGGTGATCGACGTCGACGAACATCACCACCAACATATGCTTCGTCCGCGCCGCTCTGGCCAGGTCACGACCCAATTCCAGCAGGCCCGCCTCGCGATTGAAGGCGCCGGTCAGGCCGTCCAGGCGGGCCTGGCGGCGGCGCGGTCCTTGGCGGCCGCGGCCCGGTCCCGGCGGGCATGCTCTCGATCCGAGTCCGCAGCCGGCACCACCCGAGGGTCGGCTACTTCTGTGAGTGGCCGGTCCCGGTGCTCGCCCGGCCGGCCGGCGGCTCGGTCGCGCATTGGCTGCCTCGTCCCGGAGGAAGCCGCTCTCGTCGCGCCGTTGAGCGGCGGCGTCTCGTTGCAGGCCGGCCTGATCACGTAGCGGCCCCGGCTGCTGAGCGGCTTGCTTGGCGTCGTCCTGCCGCGATTCTTCTGCCTGACCCACCGCGGACATGTATCCGTCCCCATCCGGGGTCACCTTTGGCTGCGAGGTAAACCCATCGCGTTTTGAACAGCTCGTGGTGGCGCGGAGTAACCGGCGGGTGCCGCGGAAGCAGCTACCAGGTCGGAATTCACTCTCCGGTGCATATTATCGGGGTCAGTGTCACGGTTGTGGATCACACTCCGCACAGCTGCCGGCTCTTTCGTGGAACAAATACTGAAGGAACCTCCGCCTGAAGGGCGACACCAGGTTGCTGACCAGTCGTTGTCGGCGAGCTTGATCGACCCACCTCACGGACGGAACCTGCGCCCAGTCACCCGGTCGACCGGCGAGGCCCGGTGGTCTGAACGCGTTGCTCCGCCGGGTGCGGATGCCGCACACCCGGGCCGCCGCGCCCGACGTGCTGGTGACCGCTGCTACCGCGCGGCACCGCCTAAACGGTTCGGCTCTACCTCAAACCATTACCCAGCAGCACCTTTCCGCCGCACCAGCTCATCGGCGGCGGGCTGCAGGCCCGACGGTCCGCGAGGTGACCGGGTGGATCATGCGCCGATCAGACACGCTCACCCCGGAGGGAACTACCCAGTTCGAACGGGTCCGGGCCGCCAGCCCGGGCCTGCGCAGCACCACCGAGTTGGTGGCCGCGTGCGCCGACATGATGCTCGGCCTGCGCGGTGACCGCCTGGAAACCTGGCTGCAGACGATCGAGACAACCGAGAATCTGCCGCACCTGCGGTCGTTCACCGTCGGGCTGCGCCGCGACCAAGACGCGGTCACCAACGGTCTGACCTTCAAGCACAACTCCGGGCGCGTCGAGGGAAGCGTGAATAAAATCAAGATACCAAACGGGAAATGTACGGGCGGGCTAATCTTGCCCTATTCCGCTAACGGCTCATCTACGCCACCTGACCGTCTTCGCGGAAAGTGGGCTAGAACCGAATTACTTGCACTGCGACCCACCAGGCGAAGGTGTTCGGCTGGTGCGCCTGCGCGATCTGCACCGGGGCCCTCGTACCAGGCTCTACCGCCAAATAATGGACTGGCTAGGATCAGCGCCCATCCTGCTGACCCTCCCTAAGACTAAGTATTGGTGCCAGCAAAAGCGCTATGTGCAGACGGGTGCGGTGGCGCCCATCGCTGAGATCGAGACCGGTGATCCGTCGTGCTTTTTCAAGCCGGTAATAAAGCGTTTGACGATGAATACCGATTAGAAGCCACCACTTATTGCGAACAGTTACAGCCCGGCTGTACCTCATAGTTAGTTGGCGACAGTGACTTCTACACCTGCTTGCAGCAACGTCGCGGTCATTTCTGCGTCAGGTTGGATGTCTGTGATAAGAATGTCAATCCTGTCGAGTCCGCAAAGTAGAACCGGCGCTCCTTGGTGGAATTTTTGCGAGTCCACCACGGCGACGACTGTAGTGGCGGCGTTCATCAGCGCGATCTTGGTGTTTACCTCGATCCCGGCTTCGACGTAGATGCCCTGTTGGTCGATCGCTGCGGCACCGAGGAAGAACAACCGCGTTCGCAGGCCGGCGATCTGCGCGGTGGTCGTGCGGCCAACGAAGGCCTGGCTGGGCACGTAGAGATCGCCTCCGAGGCCGGTCACCCGCGTTGACGGCAGGTGCAGCAGGTGCTGGATGACGGGGACGGAATGCGTGATCACCAATCCGTCGAAGTCCGACGGCAATTGGGCCGCGACCTGGAACGCGGTCGAGCCCGCGTCGAAGCCGACCACGTCCTTCGGTTTGACCAGTGCCCCCGCCGCTCGCGCAATGGCCGCCTTGCCGGCGGCATTGGTCTGGGCGCGTGCGTTGAACTCTGAGGTGCGCAGCGTCGCGTGGGTCAGACTGATCCCGCCGTGCACGACCTTCAGCTCGCCGTCGACCTCCAGTTTCCGCACATCCCGGCGCACTGTCATCTCCGAGACGCCGAGCTCGACCGCAAGATCCAGAATTGAGATGAAGCCCGCTGTCCGGACCCGCGCCACTATCTTCTCGCGTCGATTCGGTGCCTGGATGTACCGCAGATCGGCTGATTCCTGAGCGGCTGCGGCAGGGCCGGTAGGAGTGGGCGACGTGCTGACCCCAGCCTGGTCCCTGCTGGCCATGGCATTGCCCCGTTCGGCTCGACCGTGCTCTGACACTGGATCTGTCCGGTTCTCCGTCGCCGGCTCGCGACTGCCCCGATCGGCTGTCTGGCAGACTATCGCAGCGAGAAGTGTTGCTATTCGAACAATATTTGTTATGGTTTCACCAACCGTTTCGTCACAGTCGTCGGAGGTGAAGATTGACCGCACAGGCCGCATCCCTGGTCTTCGTCGGTGGACTGATGCTTGACAGCATCGCTGCCGTTCCCCGCTTCCCGGGCGCCGACGAACGCGTGCTGGCCGACCAGATTGTCCAGGCTGGTGGTGGACCCGCCAGTACCGCCGCCGTCACTGCGGCGCGACTCGGTGTGCCGGACGTGGCCTTCGCCGGTACGGTTGGTCGCGACGGGGTTGGAGCTCGATTGATCGACGAGCTGGTCGCCGAGGGCATCGATGTCAGCGGGGTGACGAGGCTGCCCGGCGTGACGACCGGAGCCAGTGTGATCGTGGTCGATCTGGCTGCTGGCTCTCGTTCCATCTCCGCCCTACCCGGTCCGGGCGTGCAGCTCAATGAGGCGGCAGTTGCGCTGATTCGTGGGGCCCGATGGGTGCATGTCGACCACATCGGCTGGCCTGCGTTGTCTGGTCTGGTCGGCCCTCTGGACGCGAACGACGCACGCTCGCCGTTGCGGCCGGCGGTGTCGGTGGACATCAGCTACGACGTGCCGGGTTTCCACCCTGCTGGCGCCGACCTCTACGCACCCAACATCCAGGCGCTCGCCCGCCGGTATGCCCCCGGTGAGCTGGAACCCGGGGAGGAGAACATTGATCGCCTACTCGAGCTGGCATTGGGTGACGGCGCACGGCGGGTGGTGGTCACCCGGGGTAGCGCTGGGTCGAATGTGGCCACCGCGGACGGCCTGCGGGGTCGGATCCCTGCTCACCGCGCCGATATCAATTCGACTCTCGGCGCCGGAGACGTTTTCCACGGTGCCGTGCTGGCCGCGGTGGACCGCGGCGAAGACTTGATGTCGGCCATGCAATATGCGGGCGTCGTTGCGGCGTTGTCCTGCCGAGGATTAGACGGTCGCAGTGCCATCCCCAGTCACGAAGAAACACTCACCGAACTGACAACCACCGTTACCTGATTTCGCCGCTCTCAATTGATCATCGCCGTTTCTTCAGTGTCGCGCCGACCGCTCACGCAGCACCACGTCTGTCTTCACCCCGCTCGCCGCGCTTCCCTGCGCAGCCTGAACCCGAGGAGCTCCGCCCCGTGACATCCACCCCACCCGCCACGACAACCGGTCTTTCCGCACTGACCCGACCGTCCGGCGCCTTTGCCATGTTGGCAGTCGACCAGCGAGAAGCGCTGCGCAACATGCTCGCCGAAGGGGCTGAAGCTCCGGTGACCGACGCGGAGGTCACCGACTTCAAGCTGGCGGCCACCCGGGCGCTGACGCCGTACGCGTCGGCCGTACTGCTGGACAAGCAGTTCGTTCTCGACCAGGCGATCGCCGCCCACGTCGTTGCCGACGGCTGCGCGCTGATCGCGGCGGCGGACGAATTCTTGTCCGCTCAGGACGAGGTTGTCGGCGACGTCCGCATCGACAGCGCCGTCGATCCGGCCCACTATGCAGCCCACGGTGCCGTAGCCATGAAGTTGCTGGTCCTCTACCGCCCGGACGAGTCGCCGGGCGGCCGGATCGCCATGGTCGAGGAATTCGTGCAGCGCTGTCACACAGCCGGCCTGGTCAGCATCATCGAACCGGTTTCCCGCAAGCCCCGGGACGGCGGCCCGTTCGACTGGAACGCCGGGGTGCTCGCTGCCGCAACGGAGCTGGGCAATCTGGGCGCCGATCTGTACAAGGCAGAGGTACCGCGCCACGGCCAGGGCGACGAAACTGCGATCCGCCGGGACTGCGCCGCCATCACCGCCGCGGTTTCCTCACCCTGGGTCGTCCTGTCCTCCGGCGTACCGGCCGAAATCTTCCCCTCGGCCGTGTCCGTCGCGGTATCCGAAGGGGCGTCCGGGTTCCTGGCCGGACGTGCCGTGTGGCAGGCCAGCCTGGCCGCGGCGGACCGGTTACAGGCGCTGCGCACCGACGCGGTCCGCCGGCTGCTGCACCTGGTTGAGACCGTGGATGCCGCAATCGAATCGCGCTGAAAGGTGATTGTCATGACGAAACCATCGATCGTGGCCATTCCCACGGCACGGCCCACCTTCGTGGTGGAAGTCGCGCAGCAGCGGGCGGACGATGCCCGCCGACTGCTGATCGAACTGGGCGCGGAGGTCACCGGACCGACCCAGCTCGTGATGACGCCCGACGACGTGGCAGCCGCCGCTGCATTTCTGGCCGGCCGCCACGACCTGGTCATCAACGTCTGTGCCTCGTTCTCCGATGCCTCGCCGGCGCTGGCGCTGTACGCACAGCTGGGCAAACCGGTGCTGTTGTGGTCCTTTACCGAACCAGGCCCGGTGGGAGATCGGCTGTGGCTCAACTCCATGTGCGGCGCCAATCTTTTCGGCCACGCGCTGGTACGGGCCGGCGGCTCCGTACGCCTGGTATACGGCGATCCCGGCGACCCAGGGGTGCGGGACGTGCTCACCCGTGCGTTGGCCGGCGAACTACCGGCCGCTCCCGAATTGCCTGACTACCACGGTCCGCGGGCCAGCGCGGAGGACGTCCGCCGCTCGTTGGCCTCGCTGTCCGGCCGCCGCATCGGCATCATCGGTGACGGTCCGCCCGGTTTTACTCCCAGCGAGTACGACGGCGACCTGTTGAAGCGCCTTTTCGGATTGCACGTCCAGCAATTGGAGTTGGATGAGGCATTCGCCGCCGTTTCTGCGGTCCCCGATTCAACGCGCAGTGCCGAACTGGTGGCCGCCACCGCTGCGCAACCCAGCCTGGCGGCGCTGAATCCACAAGACCTGGCGTCCTTCGCTGCGGTCACCACGACCCTGCGTGACTGGCGCGGCGAGGCCGACCTCTCCGCGATGGCGGTGCGGTGCTGGCCGGAATTTCCTACCCGGCTGGGCGTGTGTCCGTGCTCGTCGCTGGGACGTCTAGCGGACGAAGGCACCCCGACCGCGTGCGAGCGGGACGTCTACGGCGCGGTCACCATGTTGTTGGCCGAATCGCTCGGCAGCGGCACCACCTATCTGGTCGACACGGTCGACTTGGACGCCGAGTCGAACCTGGTTCGGTTGTGGCACTGCGGGTCCGCCGCCACATCGTTGGCTGCAGACCCCGACAACGCGACGCAGTTCACCCATTGCAACCGGAAGATCGGTGTGGCCGGCAACTTTCCGCTCCGCGCCGGCCGGGTCGTACTGTGCCGGCTCACCGAGGACAACGATCCGCAGTCCACCAGTGGCCTGCGAATGCTGATCGCCTCCGGCGTGTCCATGGCCGAACCGAATCGCTTCCAGGGCAACACTGCGGCCATCCGGCTGGACTCCGATGCCGCGGAGTTCGTGCAGGGCCTGGTCACCGGCGGTTTTCCGCACCACACCGTACTGGCCTGGACGGACATCCGACCGCAGCTCCGCGCTGCTGCGGACGAGCTGGGTATCCGCGTCGTGGAGTGGGCCGGCGCCACTCCTGGCGAGCCCGTCGAGACGCCGGATCCCGTCGAGAGGAGAGTGTGAGATGGCAACGCTGCCAACAGCGCTGAACCGCCGCCGTTTTCTTGGTGCCCTGGGTGCCACAGCCGCCACCGCCGGTCTGACGGCGTGCGCCGGCCCCGGAACCACCCGAGGTGGCGGCGCCAGAGCCGGCGCCGCCACCGGCATGTCTATGCCCGCACAGGTTGGCAAGTCGCCCGCGACCGGCAGTCTGTCGTTCGCGCACTGGCGGGCCGAGGACAAGGACACGTTCAACTCGATCATCGCCAGTTTCACCAAGGTCAACAAGGGCGTCACCATCCGCCAGGACATCGCACCGTCGGCCGATTACCAGGCGACCGAGTTGCAGCGAATCCGTTCGGGAGCGGTGGGCGACGTCTTCAGCGCCTTCCGGGGCTCCCAGTTCACGGCGATGGCCAAGGCCGGACTGTTCCTGCCGCTGGGCAACCAGAGCTTCATCGACAATTACAACGCGAAGTTGACGCGCGCCGGACGTAGTGGCGGCATCGAGTTCGGTCTGCCATATCAGCTGGTGTTCCCCATGCCGCTGTACAACAAAGATCTGTTCGACAAGCACGGCATTTCCGAATTGCCCGGTGACTGGGACTCATTCCTGACGCTGTGCGAAAAGCTCAAGAGCGCCGGCCTCTATCCGATGGCGTGGCCGGGTGGCGAGTCCGGCAATGCGGGCCAGCTGTTCAACGCCATGGTGATGAACAACGCGCCGACCGACGACATGTGCACCAAAATCCAGGACGGCACCTACAAGTGCACGGACGACTGGTTCCTCACTACCCTGAAGCAGTACCAGCAGCTAATACCCTACTTCGAGCCTAGCGCCACCGGGACCCAGGCGCAGCCGTGCCAGCAGCTCTTCGCACAGGGTAAGGCAGCGATGTTGGCCACCGGCGCCTACGATATCTCGTCCATTCGGAAACTGGGCGCCACTTTCTCAGTTGACGTGTTGGCGCCGATCACGGTGTCCAAGGACAAGGTCAGGTACACCGGAACCTACAACGCCACGTTCATCCTCGGAGCCAGCACGGCCGGTAAGAACCCGGACGCGGCGCTGAAATTTATCGAATACCTTTCTCAACCCGAGGTTGCCACCGCCTACGCGAACGGAACCAGCCAGATGGTGACCGTCGCCGGCGTGACCTACACCAACAAGGACCTGGCCGGTATAGCGCACTGGGTGACGGCAAAGACGTGCCTGGCGCCGCGTTACCAGTTCACCAATCTGGACGTCCAACACGCGGTGGAGGGCGCCGCCATCAAGGTCGTCGGCGGCCAGTCGCCCCAGCAGGCGGCCGAAGATGCCCAACGCGTTGTCGAGCAGCAGAAATGACCGCGCAGCTGATCGACCCGTCACCCGCCGCGCCGGCCAAGGGGCCTGCCATCCCGCCAAATAGGACCGGCTGGAGTCGCCGGTTGACCGGCGGCAACCATCCCGCGCTGTTCCTGTTCACCCTGCCCGCGCTGATCGTCTCCATCATCTTCTTCCTCATACCGACACTGCAGGGTTTCCAGTACGCCGTCACCGACTGGGACGGGTACTCACCGGACTTCACCAACGTCGGAGCAGGGAACTTCACCAAGGTCGTTTCCGGTGGTGACGACCTGTTCACCGGGGCACTGCTGAACAATCTGAAGCTCATGGTCGTCGTCGTGGTGCTGCAGACGCTGGCTGCACTGTTCTTCGCCGTGCTGCTGGTGAAGAATTCCAAATCCTCCATCGCGCTGCGCGCACTCTTTTTCTTCCCGACCATTCTCGCGTCCGTATCGGTCGCGTTCGCCTGGCGCTTCATGTATGACCCGAACTTCGGACTCATCAATTCCTTCCTCGGTTCCATCGGACTGGGAGCGCTCAAAGGATCGTTTCTGGGCAACAGCGGCCTGGCCATCTTCTTCGTCGCCATCACGCAGGTGTGGGCACATACCGGACAGGTGATGGTCATCTACATCGCCGGCCTCCAGCAGATCCCAGCCGAACTATACGAAGCCGCCCACGTCGACGGTGCGACCCGGTGGCAGCGATTCCGATCGGTGACCTGGCCGATGGCAGCACCGGCCACCGCCATCGTCATCGCCTACACCACAATCCAGTCGTTCAAGGCGTTCGACCTGATCCTGGGGCTCGGCGGCAATCCGCCCGCATCCAGCGTTGACATCCTGTCTACCCGCATCTATGCCGGCTTCGCGAACTCGCAGTTCGGTTACGCAGCAGCCGAATCCATCCTGTTCATGGCGCTCATCCTGGTTGTCACCTGGATGCAGCGGCGCGCTGCCCGGTTCAGTGCCGGCCGAGTCTGAGAAGGGGCGCCCCATGCTCTACCAACTCGGCCGCCGCGGCCTGCTCGCGGTCTACTCCGTCCTCATCGTCGTGCCACTGCTGGTGGTGCTCACCGGCTCGTTGAAGACGACGCCGCAACTGTTCTCGTCCCCGTTCGGGTTGCCTACCAGCCCGACACTGTCCAACTACCATCAAGTTCTCGGCGACGGCGGCCTTCTCCAAGCCCTGGCCAACAGCGTCATCGTCACCGGCTGCGGCGTCGTCATCACGTTGTTGCTGGCGTCGGCCGCCTCGTTCGGCATCGCCCGAATCCGCGGCTGGCGCGGCTGGGTCATCTACGGCCTGCTGGTGGTCGGTATGGCGGTCCCGGCTCAGGCCAACATGATCCCGCAGTACGTGCTGTTCGACGTACTGGGCCTGACCAACTCCACTTTCGGCCTGATTCTGATCGAGGTCGTCACCACGCTTCCGATCGCCGTCTTCATCATCGCCGGCTTCATGCGGACGCTCCCCTCCGAGATCTTCGAGGCCAGTGACATGGACGGCGCCGGGCCGTGGCGGACGTTCCGCAGCGTCGTCGTGCCGCTGTCGGTGCCGTCGCTCGCGGCCACCGCCATTTTCCTACTGGTGATCCAATGGAACGACCTGCTCTACCCGCTGCTGTTCATCACCGACCCTGCGAAACGCACTCTTCCGCTGGCACTTCTTGACTTCCAGGGCCAGTTCCTGACCGACTATCCCGTGCTGTTCTCCGGAGTCGTCGTGGCGTCGGTGCCAATGGTGCTGGCCTACGCGTTCCTGCAGCGGTTCTTCATCGCCGGCCTCAGCGCCGGCGCGGTCAAGGGCTGACGTGCTGACCATGGTCGATCACCCTGACGGCCGCGAACTCGAAAGGCTCGTCCTGCCATGACCTCTCCCGCGACAGTTCTGCTGCGCAGGACCACCGCTGTCCACCCGTGCGAGAACGGCGTGCGGCTGGTGATCGACGCCTACCGTGGCGTGACCATCGACCCGATGCCCGGCTGGATCACCGGCGAACCGCTGGAAATCCAAGGTGTCGAAACCACGATGCCCAATCTGCCCAGCCTGTCGCTGCCGGACACCACTCCGACGGCGTTCGAGGTCCGGCTGACCGCGGTCGCGGACGACATCGTCCGACTTACCGTGGCTGCACCGGGCGACCCGGTGCTGACCGGGGACGGCACCTGGCTCGGGATCGTCGTCGACCCGGCTCCGGGCACCCCGACGTTCTCGGTGGAAGAACGCGACGGCGAGGTGGTGCTGCTCACCTCGTCGTTGACCGTCAAGGTGGGGCTCGACCCCTTTCGGTTGCGCGTCTACCAGGCCGACGGGACCCTGGTTCTTCGGACCTCGGAGTTCCTGCGTCAGGTGGCCGGCTTTCCCCTCGCGCCCGGGATCTTATCGACACCGGAACTGCCACGTACCACCCTCAATGTGGAGATCGGCCCGAACGAGTTGATCTCCGGCTTCGGGGAGCAGTTCGGGCCGGTGGTCAAGAACGGGCAACGGCTGCTGCTGTCGGTCCAGGACGCATTGGGCACCGGCACCGGCCTGGCTTACAAGCCGGTACCGGTGTGGCACTCCAGCCGCGGCTGTACCGGCTTCGTGAACACGGGCACCCAGATGACCGCGGACGTCGGACACAACCGGCCATCGGTGCTGTCGTTGACAGTGCCGGATACCGCACTGGACCTGTACCTGATCGTCGGGCCGGACCCGAAAGAACGCCTGAAGTCCTACACAGCGCTGACCGGCCGCTCACACGTGCCCGACCTGTGGGCTTTCGGCTATTGGATGGGCCGCTGCCGCTACCACAGTGCCCAGGAGATGCTGGGCATCGCCGAAGGTATGCGTCAACACCGGATACCCTGCGACGTACTGCACCTGGACCCGGACTGGCTCATCGTCGACCGCCTCAACACCGACTTCCTCTGGAACACGGATCGTTTCGGAGATCGCGCCCAATTCGTGAAAGATCTTCGCGAACGCGACGTTCGGTTGTCGGTCTGGGAACTGCCGTACATCGACCCGACTTCTCCGCGCTACAGCGAGGCGCTCGAGGCGGGATACCTGTTGGTGGACGCCGATGACAATCCGGTCAGCATCCAGAACACTCCGACTCCGGACGGCCGGCCCCGCGGCATCGTCGACTTCTTCAACCCGGCTGCAGTCGGGTGGTGGCAGGATCTGCATCGGGACTTCCTCGCCGATGGTGTTGCCGTCTTCAAGACCGACTTCGGCGAGGCGGCGCCGGATACGGTGGTCCCATCCAACGGACTTCCGGCCCGGCATGCGCACAACCTGTTCACCCTGCGCTACAACGGCGCGGTCAGCGACGTGCTGGCGGAGGTCACCGGGTCCCGCGCCCTGGTCTGGGGACGCAGTGGGTGGGCCGGATCGCAGCGCTATCCGGGCCAGTGGGGCGGGGATGCCGAATCAACGGTGGTGGGTATGCAATCCACGCTCAGAGGAGGCCTGTCCTACGCGCTGTCCGCTCCCGGGCTCTGGAGCCATGACATCGGCGGCTTCTTCGGCAGCGAGCTGACCCCGGCGTTGTATGCCCGGTGGACGCAGTTCGGCGCGCTGTCACCGTTGATGCGCGCCCACGGACTGCGGCCGCGTGAGCCGTGGGAGTTCGGCGACGATGTGCTCGACATAGCCAGGAAATGGATTCGGCTTCGTTACTCGTTGCTGCCCTACCTCTGGCAGGTTGCGTACGAGGCGACGACGCACGGTTGGCCCATGCTGCGGCCGGTCGCACTGGAGTTCCCACGAGACCCTGCCGCTCAGCACGTGGATGGGCAGTTCCTGCTCGGCGGCGACCTGATGGTCGCGCCGGTCTTTTCCGACGTCGAGACGTCGGCGTCCCGGGCCGTCTACCTACCTGAGGGCCGCTGGCTGGACCTGGTGACCTCAGCACGCTTCGAAGGTCCCGGGTATGTCAGCATCGACTGTCCCCTGGACCACATGCCCGTACTGGTCCGCGACGGCGCGGTGATTCCGCGGCTGGAGCTGCCGGACACCGTGCGCAGCACCGATGAACTGCTCGGGCTGCCGTGGACGATGCACACCTACGGACGGTCCCCGGACCACGCCACGGTTGTCGGGTTCGACCGCCGAACCACCACCGTCGACCTGTCCGGCGATCGGGTCGTCGTGACCGGGAATCAGCCGGTAAACCACCGCATGGTGCGGCATGGCTGAGCAACAGGCTTTGGCCCAGGACTTCGCTTCCGGGCTCGGCCGGTTGGTCGACATCGGCCGTCGCGGCGGCGTCGACAGCCTGGTGCTGCGGGCGCCGGCCACCCTCAGCTGGCTCACCGGAGGTCGCGTCAACGTCCCGAACACATTGGACACCGCCTGTTTCGACGTGGTGGTGGACGACATCGGTGCCAGCCCAACGGCGACCGTGGTGACCAACGCGGTGGAAGCGCCCCGGCTGGCCGCCACGGAGCTGGCCGGCCTGCCGGTGAAGCTCGAGGTCATCCCGTGGACGCAAGATCGGAGTGCTCGGCTGCCAACCGGTGCGGCTGTGGGCACCGACGTGCCGGCGGCCGGTCGAAAGGACCTGTCCGGGGAGATCACCGTTGCTCGGCGGTCGCTCACCACCCACCAGGTGAACCGGCTGCGGGCGCTGTGCGTCGACGCCGCCGCCGCGATGATCGCAGTGGCCGACTCTGTGCAACCGGAGATGACCGAATATGCAGCGGCAGGACAGATCTCGGCCGAGCTGCTACAACGTGAAATGGAACCGGTGTGCCTGTTCGTCGCGGGCGGAGACCGGATGGGTGAGCACCGCCACCCATTGCCGACCACCGGATTGCTTGGACGCCGCGCGTCCCTGGTCTGCTGTGCCCGCCGGCACGGCCTGATCGCCAGCGTCACGCGGATCGTCTGTTTCAGGCCGCCTCCTGATCGAGGGCGCTATCTCGCACTGCTGGAGGTGGAGAGGGCTTTCCTGGATGCGACTGCGACGGGAGTGGAGTTGGGCGAGGTCATCCGCGCTGGAATCACCGCCTACGCCGCCAACGGTTTCGCGGACGACGAGTGGCGCCGCCATCACCAGGGCGGCTTGTCGGGCTGGCAGCCGCGAGAGTTCCCGGCCGGCCCTGGCAGCGCCGTCCCGATGAGCGAGAACGCCGTCGTGGCCTGGAATCCCAGCGGGGACTCATACAAGGTCGAGGACACCTGTCTGGTGACGCGGGCCGGTGCGGAGCCGCTGGTCACCGATGCGAACTGGCCGAGCGTGTCCGTCGGCGGCCGGCTTCGACCCGATTTGATGATCCGTTGAGCTGCTGCCCGCATTGAAAGACCTCTGTGCGGCAGCCAGGACCTCTGTGCGGCAGCCAGGACCTCTGTGCGACACCCAAGACGTGTGCCTCAACTCTAAGGACCGGATCATGACCATGCTCAGCGTCGACACCCAAATCGAGGCCGGATTGCACATCGCCGGTGAATGGCAGAACGCGGACCAGAAGATTGACGTGACCAATTGCGTCGACGGCAGTGTCGTCGGCTGGTTGGCCTGGGGCACCGCTGCCGATGCGACCCGCGCCGCCGACGCTGCTGAATCCGCGTTCGGCAAGTGGTCCACGAGTACCGCGCGGTACCGGGCCGATGCGCTGATGGCCGGCGCCGCGCTGCTGGAGCAGCGGGCGACGACCATCTCGGAATTGCTTGCTCGAGAATCCGGCAAACGGTTGCCCGAGGCCCGCGCCGAGATCGCCTTTTCAATCGAATATTTCCGCTGGTTCGCCGAGGAGGTCCGCAGGCCCGTGGGTGCGGTGCTCGGCCAGGAGAACTCGGCTGTCCGCCACCTGACGACCCGCAGGCCCGTCGGTGTCGTCGCCAGCCTGACGCCGTGGAACTTTCCCTGCTCCATCCAGGCCCGCAAGCTCGCCCCCGCCCTAGCCGCCGGATGCACGGTGGTTGCCAGGGTCTCGGAGAAGGCGCCGTTGGCGGTGACCGAAATGATCCGCTGCTTCACTGATGCGGGGCTGCCTCCGGGGGTACTCAACCTAGTCCACGGGCCGGCCCGCGAGATCACCTCCGCCTTGCTCGGCCACCGGGCGGTTCGCGCTGTCAGCTTCACCGGTTCCACGGCGGTCGGCGCCCAGATCATGACCACCGCGGCCCGGCGAATCGTCCGGCCGCTACTTGAGCTCGGCGGGAACGCCCCTTTCCTGGTGTGCGCGGACGCAGACGTCGACGCAGCCGTGGAAGGAGCCATGTTGGCGAAATTCCGCAATGCCGGCCAATCCTGCCTCGCCGCCAACCGGTTCTTCGTGCATTCGTCGGTCTACTCCGCATTCACCGATCAACTGGTTGCCCGCATCGACGCCATGACCGTCGGCGACGGCCTGGCCGATCCGACGCCGGACCTCGGTCCCGTCATCGACGCCGCGCGGGTGGAGGCGGTCAACGGCCTGCTGGAAGGGGCGTTGACCGACGGTGCCCGGAAACTGACCCGCGAGTTCCAGCTGCCAACCGTCGGACACTGGGTCGCACCGACCCTGCTCGCAGAGGTGCCAACAACCTCTGCCATCGCAAAGGAAGAGGTGTTCGGTCCCGCCGCAGCAGTCTTCTCGTTCGACGACGAGACCGAGGCCGTCGCGCGTGCCAACGGCACCGAGATGGGACTGGCCGGCTACGTCTACTCTCGCGACGTCGGCCGGGCGTGGAAACTCGCGGAGGCGCTGGAAGTCGGTATCGCCGGGGTCAACCATGCTCTGCCGTCCGTCGCGTTCGCTCCGATGGGCGGTGTGAAACAGTCCGGTCTGGGACGGGAGGGCGCCGACGTCGGGCTCGCCGAGTTCACCGATCTCAAGTACATCGCCCTGGGTCTGTGACGCCTGCGGCGCTGGTGCTGCTTGCCGTCGCCGTACTCACCGGCGCCGCCACGCAGCGCATCACCGGGCTCGGATTCGCCCTCGTCGCATCACCATTCCTGGTGTTGATCGCCACGCCGCACCAAGGCGTGCTGCTGGCGAACACGCTGAGCCTGGTGACCAACCTGGTGATGCTCGCTCTGCTGTGGCATCGAGTGAACGTCCGGCGTGCCATGTCGTTGGCAGTTCCCGCGCTGACGCTGGTTCCCGTGGGGGCATGGGTCGGCACCCAGGTGCCCACCCAAGCGCTGTACATCGGAATCGGTGCACTCGTGCTGGTTGCTCTGGCTGCAACGGTGCTCAGCCGCCGCATCCACGTCGAACCGGACCTCGCCACCACAGTGGCGTCCGGCGCAGCGTCGGGATTCATGAACGTGACCGCCGGTGTCGGCGGCCCAGCGATCACCGTCTACGCCATCGCCACCCGGTGGGACCACACCGAATTCGTGGCCACGGTGCAGCTCTACTTCGCGCTACTGAAAGCGGGATCGTTGATCGCCAAGGGCGGCCTGCCGTCGCTGAGTTGGCAGGAGCTGGCGGTCAGCCTGGCCGCGCTCGGATGCGGCGCAGCCATCGGACAGCGCCTCAATACGAAGGTCCCGGTCACTCGGGCCAGACAGGCCGTCCTGCTGCTGGCGGCAATCGGTGGCGTCGCCACCTTGATTAAGGGACTCACTTAGGGTGTGAATCGCCAAATTAATTGGTTCTGGCTCAGGTTTCGTGATCCTGGCTGAGTTGTGGTCGTGCGGTCCGGTGCTGCACGTTCTGTGGACGGCGTCGAGGTACTGGATACCGCTGGAGCCTGTCGATCTCCGTCGCGATCGGCAGCCCATCGGCATCACGAAACCTGAGCCAGAACCAATTATCTGGCACCTTCTCACCACGCTAAATGGCATCTTGTTCGAACGAACGTCCGACTCTACTAGTTGCCGTAGGGCGGATTGTTGCTGGTCACGGGGCTAGTCGTGTGCGGCGGCGACGAGCGGACCGTGCCAAATAGCGTGTACAGAAGGTGCCATTTATCGTGGCAGACGACAGACCACGGCTTCGATGGTGTCAGGCGTGATCTGCTACCTGGTAGTCAGGTCGGATCCACCTTCGACCCGACCGTTCCCGTCGCTGGGATCCTTGGTGGTGGGTGGGTGTTCGGCGCGGGTGGGTTGGAGTGGGTAGTGCTCGAGTAGGGCGTTGTTGAATTGGGCGCCCAGGATGATGGCCATGGAGGCGAAGTAGTAGAACAGCAGGAAGG
>JAABUJ010003844.1_pt1 | contig 16384 bp, 17 predicted proteins | sample 5559131 | NCBI WGS metagenome assembly JAABUJ01 (sample SAMN10711875, study PRJNA513366) | rock metagenome | isolation source: Antarctica rocks | place: Antarctica: Victoria Land, Mt New Zealand nord | collected 2016-01-07 | reverse complement strand
CCCAGGCGCACCGTCAGGTCGAGCGCCGCCTCATAATCCACGGTTTTGAATGTTCTACTCATGCTTCCTACTGTACCACTACCACACACGGGACGGAGAGCCCGCTTCTCTCCGACAAACTGCTAGGTCCACTATAAACACCTCGTCGGTCTGGGGCACGAAGAGGCCGACCGGCGTCACCGTCGCCTCCGCCTGAAAGTCGTGGTCCGCCGCCTTGACGGCCACCCGCCCCTTGCCGCCACGGGCGAAGGGACCCATTTTGACCGTCGCCTTGGCGTCGATGGACACCCGCAGCATGTCCGGCGCCACGTCGGCCTCCGCATTCACCCGCGTCACCTCGGCGAAGATGGCGTCGGTCTGCGGGACTTTTTTTGGGGTTGACTTTTCGCCACCTTCGTCAAGGTGTAGCCCAGCATGTTCAGTTTGGTCGCGATCGTCCGCTCACAGGGCAACTCCGCGGAGGTGTACCCTTTCTGCGCGATTAACTGTCGGCGCACCTCCCCCGCGGTCAGCCGCGTGTACAGCCGGCGCGTGCGGAACTGCGGGTCGGCTTGGCTCTGGTTATCCACGATGACCCGGATAGCGGTGAGCAGGTGCGGCAGGCGCTCCTCGGCCCTCTTGCGCGCGCGCAAGGCGAACCCATCGACGCAGGTGATCCCACTCTCTAGCTCATGCCGCCCTTTGCGCACCAGCACCCGACTCCAGCCCAACTCCCGCTCGGCCAGCCGTTGCCCGCCCTCGCCCAGGTCACGCACCGCCCGCGCCATGAACACCCGGCGTGCGCTTCCCTTGAGTGTGCAGGCGGTCTCGTTCAAAAAGACCTTGAGGTCGTCCGTCAGGTCCACTGTTCCCTCCCCTCGTGCTACTACGTTAAGCACCACTGCGTGAGGAAAGTATACGCTTTATGGGATATGGTAGTTTTTCGGCGTCCCTAACGTGCGGTTGACGCATGGGAGCCCATAGCGGCAGGGTTTTCCGCACAGTTCTATGTGGGCGACGACGAGGAGAGTGGCGTAGGTCGCTCGCCTGTCGCCAAACAAGTGTTTCCCGACAGTGCTGGATGGGCCACGAGCAGGGCGACAGCGTCCACTCCCGCGCATTCAACGTCGTGCCTGAGCGTGACGGAATTTTCGGCGGTTTGGGCTTACACCCCCGGAGAGGGTGTCGTTGCGGTAGTGGCGGTCGTCGTGGTCGTCGTGGTCGGGGCGTGCGCCGCCGCTGTCTTCGGCGCTTTGGGGAGGGTCGGGCGCAGCTGGGAGGCCAGGTTGTGCAGGACGGTCGCCAGTCGTCCCTCGGGAGGTGGTAGTTCGTCCAGCCAGGCGACCAGGCGGCGACGATCGGCGGGCGCGAGGGCGAGTGTGACGACCTCGCCGGCGAGCAGCGCGTCGATGAGCCGGCTGGCGCTGCCCTCGCCGGTGTGCGGTCCGCGCGCGGTATAGAAGCCATGGCGCTCGGCGATGGCCCGCAGGGCCGCTTCGTCCTCAGAGGTGAGTGGACGCATACCGTTCTCCTCGTACCTCGTCGTCCTGTGATGATGTGGAAACTACCTAGTTTCATACCAGACGGTCCACGTCAGCGTCAACCCAGTGGGCATCGGTCGGTGGGGTGGCGGCGTGCGCGAGAGCCTGTTTGCATGGCCGCCCACCTCGCGGGCGCGTCATACGATGGGGGTGACAAGGAAGACGCCCCCCGACGCCGCTGGACGCACCGCGGTTGCCCGGCAGTGATACTTGACATGGTTCGCCATTTGTTGCTATCGTAGTGGCAGTCTGGCCGCGGGCACGAGCGATGCGCGTGCCGCTCGTGTGTCGCACGCTGGGGCAAGGGCCAGTGCGCGGGAGGTTCGGGCGCGGCACGGAGGGCATGGGCGACGCGTCGCGTGCCTGCCCGGTGTCCGAACGATCGAGAGATAGACATGAGGCAATGAGGAGAGGTAGGATATGCGTCTGCGCCGTGTCATCGCCATTGGGTTCGTCGCGATTAGTAGTATCGGCCCCGCCGTCCTCGCCCACGCCGGGGGGACGGGGCAAGCCACGCTAACGTGCGGCAACCAGCAGTACCTCGTCTCGGGCTTCGGGCGCGGCGATGTCCTGCATGTCGTCAGCAGTACCAGCAACTACGTTGTCACCTACGCGCAGGTGGCCAATGGCACCGTCGTCAAGGACGCCAAAGGCCAGCAGAACAAGGACACGGTGACGTGCTCGGCCACCTCGCCGATCACCGGGCGCATGTTCACTTTCCGGGGCTTCTTCACCCCGCAGGACACCGCGCACGACGAGGAGTTCTAGCGCGGAGGGGTCGGGCATCTCGCGCCACCAGCCCATCGCTATTGCCATCTACCTGACCCTGTTGGCCCATGTCATCCACGACGGTGTGCCCCTGCCTGGCCGCGCGCCTCACCAAGGGTGGGACCACCGATGAGGAGGCCGTGGCGCGCGTCTTTGCCCGCGAGGTGGAACGGCTGTACCTGCGCGCGTCGGGCTGGCCGCGCCGCGTCCTCGATACGTCCCCCGCCCGCGCGGCGCCGGCGTCCTGGCTCACGCGCCGCGCGGGCTCCTCCGACTCGACCGGTTCCCCCTTTCTCCCCCTGAGGCGTTAGTTATTGGTCCGTTCCGACGACACGGCGATGCGCCACCACCGCTCGATCCGCCGCCTGTGGGGCCACCGGTGGAGGTGGCGCCAGGCACGCATATTGCGGCCCGACCCCTGGTGATCAGACGGAACGGAAAGGAGCAGCACCCAATGACAGACAAACGCACGCTCGTCCGGCGCGTCACTCAAGCGGTGGTGGCGGTGGCGCTCGTCGGCGCGGGCAACGCCGCGGTGTCCCGTCCCCCCGCGCACGCCGCCGATGACGGCTCCAGTGTCGTGGCGGTGGACGCACGCACCCCGCATGTCCTGGTGGTCACCGCCCAGCATCTCAGTGTGCTCGATGCCCGGACCGGCCGGCTCCTGCGGACAACGTGGATGGCGGGGGCCACACCGAGTGCGGTGGTCGTCGATGAGCGTACCCAGCGCGCGTTCCTGGCCAACCCGGCCGCGAACAGCGTGAGCGTGTTCGATACCGGCCGCGGGACGCTCGTCCGCCAGGTGCGGGTGGGCGCTGGTCCCAGCGCGCTGGCCGTCGATGCGTCCACCAATCAGGTCTTCGTGGCCAATACGCTCGGCAACAGCGTGAGCATGCTGGATGCCCGTGGCGGGCCAGCTGTGCGGACGGTGGGGGTGGGGCGCGCGCCCACGGCGCTGGGCGTGGATACCCAGACCCAGCGCGTCTTCGTGGCCAACATCAACGACACCTGCGTGACCGTGCTGGATACGGTCACGGGAGCCGTCCTGGGCTCCGTGGTCGTCGGCCTGAGCCCCGCCGCCGTGGCCGTGGACGCAGGCACGGGCCATGTCTTCGTCGCCAGCCCAGGAGATAACACGGTGAGTATGCTCGACGCGGCGCGCGGGACGCTCCTGCGCACGGTCAGCGTGGGCCGGACGCCCTTCGCGGTGGCCGTGGACGCGGGCACGGGCCACGTCTTCGTGTCCAATCCCGGCAGCAACACGGTGAGCGTGCTCGACGGGTACAGGGGGACGGTCGTGCGGACGGTGCGCGTGGGGGCGACCCCGCAGGCCGTGGCGGTGGATGCGCACAGCGGACGTGTCTTTGTCGTCAACAGTGGCAGCAACACGGTGAGTGTCCTCGCGGTCGCCACGAGCGCGGTACGGCGCACTGTTTCCGTGGGGATGACGCCGCTGCGGGTCGTGGTGGATAGCCGCAGCGGGCTCACGTTTGTCGCGCACGCGCACGGTCACACGGTCAGCGTCCTGGACGCGGCCGGAGGATCGCTTGTCCAGACGACCACCGTCGGCGCCTGAGGTAGCCGCGCGGCCAGGACGACGGCGCCCGTGACAGGCGCGATTGGCGCCCCGCGCACGGAACAAGGGGCGCGTCGCAGGCGAGCCGACCGACCATGAGTCCACGCCGTGAGAGGCGCGTGGTGAGACGGTTAGGGGGCACGACGAGCCGGTTTTACAGCACGAGGCCGCTTTTGGGGCCGGGCGTATTCCCTGACCATGACCGATACCGCTGTCTGGTCAGGAGGTGTCGGACGAGGCTACGATCAAGGCGGACCGGCCCCGCGCCGACGTCGGCCCTGGCACGCCCTTTGCCTTTATGGAGGTAGCAGCCTAGAAGAGACACGCCCGGCAGGTCTCGACGCCGGCCGGGACAGGAGAACGGAAAGGGTGGTAGAGAGATGGACCTGGCAGTCATCGCAGCGAGTTTGAATCCGGGCGGGATCATCGCCTGGTTGATCGTGGGCGCGATCGCGGGCGCCCTGGCGGGTACGGTCATGCGGGGCGGCGGCTACGGTATCGTGGGTGATATCGTCGTGGGCATCATCGGAGCCTTCATCGGTGGCTTCGTGGTGAGCCTGCTCGGCTTTGGGGGCTCCTATGGGATCATCGGCTCGATCGTGATCGCCTTCATTGGCGCGTGCATTCTGATCGCCATCCTGCGTGCGGTCAGTGGGACGCGAGCCACCGTCTAGCTGGCGCTCAACCAGACGGAGTCATCATGTGGGGCGCGGCACACGCCACCCGCGCCCCACGCATCGATCTTGCGGAGCCACGGGCGTGACGAACGGACAGGATCTCCGTGCACCCGTGTAGGTCACCGCAGGACACGCTGACGCGGGGACACGCATCACCATGTACTGCGGAAACGGGCGGCTCCCGTTGCGGTATGGCGTCACGTTCGCTCTGATGACATCGCCCGTGGGCCGACATGGCCCCCTGTTCACCTGGTCGTACCAGTGTGTGCTTCTCATAGGCGTCAACACGCAGCGTCCACGCGACGCGAGGAGGATCAATGAGTGAGACCCCATGGATGACCGACACTCCGCAGATGGACGAGACCCCACGGATGGACGAGACTCCGCAGATGGACGAGACCCCACGGACGGCGCGCGCGGTGATCGAGCAAAAGTTGCGCGAGGGCGCGGCGGTCATGGACGCGGGCGGCGAAACGATCGGCACGACCGGCGGCTACGACCTGGAGCAGGGCTATATGCTCGTGGGCGGGGGCATGCTCTTCCCCCAGGACACGCGTGTGCCGCTGGACGCGATCGGAGACACGGGAGCCAGCGGCCTCTACCTCAGGGGTGACAAAGACGACCTGCTCCGCCAGTACGGCGGGGCGGGTGACACCTCCTCCATGGACGCCTCCTCTACGCCGGCAGGAACGCCCGCGACGCGCGTGACTCCGCCAGTGGTCGGCGACGCACAGCCCCCGGTGGAGGAGGAGTCCGGCACGGCGGCGGACACGACCGCCCTGGGCAGCGGCTATGACGGTGGGAGCGAGCTCCGTCTGCCGGTGTACGAGGAGGCGTTGGTGGTCCAGACGCGGCCGCAGGAGATCGGGCGTGTCCGCGTGCACAAGACCGTGGAAACGGTCGAGCAGCAGTTCACCGCGCCTGTCGTGCGTGAGGAGGTCACGGTCGAGCGCATCCCGGCCGACCAGTACGACGCGAGCGCGCCGGCTGATCCCGACACAACGGTCATTCCCGTGGTGGAGGAGCGGCTGGTGGTGGAGACGCGGGCGGTCGTCGTCGAGTATGTGTGTATCCGCAAGCGCCGGGTTACAGAGGAGCAGGACGTCCGGGCTCCCGTGCGCCGCGAGGTGGTCACGGTCGAGGACCTGGCGGCGAGCGGGGACACGACGGACGGGCAGCCCCAGGTCGATGAGACACCCGCGACCCACAACTGATCTGGCCCGACCACACCCGTCACCGTGAGACCTGGGGATGAGAGAGGGAGGAGCGCGTCACAGGGTCTCATCCCCTGCGACGCGCTCCCCCTGCGCGGTCGGTTACGCGTGCGCCTCTACGACCGCTATACCCCGCGTGTGGTGTCGGTCTCCAGGGTGTCGTCCACGCCATCCACGACAACACGCTCCTTGCGCACCGTAGCGCTGACCTGCTCCTGGGCGGTGGTCGTCTGCTTGCGCAGGCGCACCTCCTCGGTCTCGTGGACTTGCGTGCCGACGACAGCCTCCTCGCCCATCACCGGCACGTCGATGTCCTGCCCCTGGAAGGCGTCGGGCGTCGCGCCCAGGTCCACGTTCTGATCGACGGGCACGCGCTCGACCGTGACCTCCTCACGTCGCAAAGTGACCGGCACGCTCTCCTGCTCCGTCACCACGTCTTTATGCAGGTGGACATCGCCGATCTGCTCCTGGCGTGTACCGGCCACCAGTTCCTCCGCGTACTCCGGGACAACGGTCTCGCCCGTCGTGGCGGTGGTTTGTGCCCCCGTCATGCCCTGCGTACGCGGCGCGGCCGTCGTGGTTTCGTCCGTCCAGGTCGTCCCCACCCCGCCGGCCTGGGGCGGCTGGGCGTAGGTATCCGCCGACAAGTCGTCCTTGGCCACGGTTAGATAGACGCCGCCGGTGTCGCTCCGCGCGATGGCGTTTAGGGGGATGTAGACATCTTTGGGGAACAGCCAACCCTTCTCGACGTCGAGGTAGCCGCCCTGGGGGTTGGACGCGCGCACCCGCCCAATCTTCTCGCCGGACGCATCGTACACGGTGGTCACGTCGTTGATCTGTTGGTTCATGCTGTTTCGTCCTTTCGGGGCTGCGCCCGCTGATACAACCACTTACATGGCTGGGGGGGCAGGAACTATACCACCAGGCCTGGAGCGCATATCAAAGGGTCACAGCCACGAGACAGAGGTCACGACCTGGGCGTCGAGGACGTCATGACGGCGCGCCACCATGACCACGCGGGCGACAACGCGTGGGTAAGGCGGGCGCGGCACGCGACCCCTGAGAGCACGGTTACTCCCCTAGCCGACCCCACCTCTTTCTTTTCCAAGTTGCCCCGACCCCGCCGCTTGCGCCCGCTGCCGGCAACCGTGTAGGCTGACGGGATAGAGGTGTGCGGCCACACCGTAGACAGGCACCCTCGACAATGAGGGCTACGCGCAGAACTGATGCCAGACGGCGACTACCTGACCCTGACCGAGGCCAGCAAACTGGCCGGCCTGAAAAACTCCAGATCTTTGTATTGGGCGGTGCAGACCGGCCGCCTCAAGACGGTGACGACGGCAGCGGGAGCACATGCTGTGCGCCTGACGACGCGGGCGTGGCTGCGCGAGTACCTGGATAGCCAGCGCCGCGCGACGTAGGGTAGGGACACGCCAAGAGGTCACCTCGTCTTGTTGAGCGTGTAGACAGCCCTGTGACCAATCCCAAACTGGTCGAGGAGACCACGATCAACCAATTCCTCCAGCGCGTCCCGCATCACCGTCCCGTCAAAGCCGAGCCCGATGGCTAGGGCGACCTGATCGGCGGTGGCGCCGCGCGGTTCCTCCGCTGCGATGACGGCAATGATCTCGTCTGTCGCCATGCGGTCCGCGCCCGCTCCGCCAATGGTGCGTGTGGGGTCGGGATGCTCTGCCATGGGTCGCCTGCCTTTCGTCTGCGGGGACTGGTGTGCCATCACGCGCCCCGTGATGTTGCTTGTACGCTACACTTTACCACCGACCGACGCGCGACGCGACCAGGTGGTTCTCGATCACGGCTAGCAGCGTGGCCTCCTCGGCGTCGTGGTGGATGTGTGTGTGGGGGTCGTGTGCGACGTGGTCCTCTTCGTCCGGTAGAGGAACGCCCAGGAGGATCACCGGAACGTGGCGCAAGGCCTCCCCTGCACGGAGCACGCGCACGAGGGACAACGCGCGCCCATCGTCGAGGGCGATGTCCGCGAGCACCACGGAGGGACGGGCCTTGTGCGCCAAGATCACGGCCTGGCCCACGCTACAGGTCGGCAAGGCGTGATAGCCCGCTTGTCGGATGAGTCCGTGGCGCGCCCTGAGCCGCTCTGGCTGTGAACTTACGATGAGGATGAGATGAAACCTACGTGTGACCATTCGTCGCTCTCCCTCCACGCGATGACGCGTCGTCACGGGTTAATGCGACAAGGTGGTGCATCAGCTCGTAGCGGTGGAAAAGCGCAGGAAGCATACCAGCGCCGTGCACTGGTCCGCCTGGACGTGCTATAGTCGTGACGTCACGACCGTGTGACACGTCCATGGACGCTACCAGAGAGGAGATGCCATGTCCCGACGCATCGCGGTGATCGACGATGACGGTGTCTTCCGCGCTATGCTGCACGAGTTGTTAGGCGAGGAGGGCTACGAACCCCATGCCTTCCCCGACGGGATAGCGGCCTACGCGCGGGTCCGCGCGTGCACGCCCCACGCCATTGTGCTGGACATCCATATGGAACGCCCTGACGTGGGATGGGAGATACTGGACCGCTTCCGGCGCGACTCCGCGCTGTGCGCGATCCCGGTCATCGTGTGCTCCGTCGATAGCGAGGCGCTGGAGGAGCACACGGCCGCCCTCCGGAGGGACGGCTATGCCGTCTTGCCGAAGCCGTTCGACCTGGGCGATCTCCTTACGCTGCTCGATCAGGTGACGAGTCAGGCCAGCGCATTGAGCATGTAGGCTATTTTTGCCCAACGCACCGAAAAGGTAAAAGTTCGCATAGGGGACTCTGCTGACCCACCTTGTCCCCTGTGGCGAGTCCGGCGCCACGGCGGCGGTAGTGTGCGGAAAGTCTACTTTCTGCACACGACCTCAACACCGGCGTCACACTGGCCGTGTGTCCCCCTTTGACCGCGCACATACCGTTGCCAGAATCAACGTGCGGTTACCCGGCACCCACGGCGGCTTGTTGCACCGAGGATCTCCAGGATAAAGAGGTACGATCTGCTCAGTGAAGGAACTTTGACCTTTTCGGGGCGTTGGGCACAAATAACCAGGCGGCACGGGCAACGCGGAGCGGACGCGGCGCGACCAGTACCTGGATCACGCCGCCGCCTCTGCCACGGCTACCGCGTCGTCGGGTGGCCGTGGCATAGGCGTGGGAGGGGACGCGGCAAAGCGTGCCAATCCCTGTTCTATGGCGGCGTTGCATTGTACACTAGTTCTGAGTAGCACCTATTCGTGCGCGGATAGGGGGAGCGTCCGCGTCCCCTCCCGCTGACCGACAGCCTCCGCTTGGATGTATATGGCCCACCATGTGTTCCCGCCTCCGGACGCGGCCTCGGACGTGTTCCACGATGACGACGCCTCGTCCGGCGACGCCGGACTTGTCGCGCGCGCGCAGCGCGGTGACGGTGACGCCTTCGCGACCCTGTTCGACCGGCATGCGCCACGCGTCTACGCGCTGGCGCACCGTATTCTTGGCCGCGACAGCGAGGCGGAGGACGTCACGCAGGATGCCTTTCTCCACGCGCTCAACGCACTGCCCACGCTACGGCGCGGCGACGCGTTCAGGCCCTGGATCATGCGGATCGCGACGAACCTGGCCTGGACCACGCTGCGCCAGCGCCTGCGCCTCCCACAGGCCGAGCTGACTGACGCCGTCGTCGCAACGCATCCCGACACGGGGCGCTGGGGCTCGCCGGAAGCGATGGGACTCGCGGCCGAAGACCAGCGCGCGGTGCGCCTCACGCTAGATCGCCTGGCGCCGACCCATCGCGCCGCCCTGGCTATGCGCGAGATCGGGGGCTTGAGCTACGCCGATATCGCCGCGTCGTTGGGGACGACGACCAGCAGCGTCGAGGTGCTGCTGTTCCGGGCGCGGGCGCGCTTCCGCGACGAATACCGCAAGGTCGCCTTGGGCGCGGGTGCTCCGTCCGTTGGAGCCGTGACCGCGCTGCGTTGTGACCAAACATCCCGTGTCCTGGCCGATCACGAGGGGAGCGACGAGGAGCGTCGTCGCGCCGCAGCGCACGCACGACAGTGCGTGCGCTGCACGGCGCGACTACAGGGGCGCACGAACAGCCGCACCCTGCTCCTGGCGCTGCCGTTGACGGTCCCGGCCCCGCTCAAGAGCGCGGTGCTCTCCAGGGCGGCCCCGCTCCTCGTCGCCCATGCCGCGACGGCCAGCGCGGCGGGGGGCGTGCTCACCGCCGGGGGTGGTGTGTCCGCCGGGGGCGCGGGGGCGGGCGTTGTCGCCGCGAGCGGCGCTGCGGGGGGAGCCGGGGGGACGCTTGCAGGCGCCTCGACGTCCTTTGTGTCACTCGTGGGCGCGGGGGGGCTGGCGGCCAAGATCGCCGCTCTCGCCCTCCTGGCCGCCAGCGTCGCGGCCGTGGTCGTGGTCACGCACGCGCCGGCGCGGGCGACACCACGCTCCTCCGCGCACGCGCGACGCGTCACGACGTCCACGACACCGGGTAGCGGCGTGATCACAGCGCCGTCAGGTCGCTCATCACCCATCGTCCAGGCGCTCCGTCCTCCCGTCGCGGCGACAGTGGTATCGTCCACGACGGCGACAGTGGTATCGTCCACGACGGCGACAGTGGTATCGTCCACTGTGGCGCGATCCCCCGCCGCGTTACACCGGTCCCCCGCGACGCCTGTCACAGGACGTGCCCTCGCGCGAGGCGCCGTGGGTGGGAACGGTCCGGGCGCCGTCAGGACAACCGGTGCGCTGAGAGGAACTCCGCCGCCTATGTCCGCTTTTGGCGCCCGATCCGGTGCGACAGGACGCGCGACGGCAGCGGCACACAACGCCCGCGCGTCCGCCACCGTGACCTCAAGCGCTGGCGCCGTTGGGACGATCACCCCCGCCACGCGTCTCGCTGGTGGACCGACCGCCACGACGGTGACCTCTCGCAGGTCCGGCACCCGCATCACGCCTGCTCTCGCCACATCTGGGGCGAGGGGGAGCGGCGGCGTGGCTGGTGACGCGGCGGGGACGGCGACAGCCGCAGCGCCTCTCGCCCCACCGGCCACGCGCACGCCGGCCGCGTCCACGGTCGCCGCTACGCCTGTGCGGGCCGGTTCCCCGCTGACCACAACGCCTGTACCGGCCGCGCGACCCGTTATCTCGTCTCCCGCGACGCCCACCGCGCGGCCCACGGGACAGGGGACCACGCGCAGGCACGCGACGCCCACGCCGCGCCCGGCCAAACCGGCGATAACCCGCGCGCACAATGGTCGCCCAGCGCGGTCGGTCTCCCCTTTCGTCACCGCCGTCCCCACCACGCCGCGCACCGGCGGCCGGACCACGGGCGCTGTGGCCGTGCGGTCGCCCGCGCCGGGCCGTCGTTCGCCGCGCGCGAGCCCGACGCGCGCGGCGACGCGGGCCGTCCGTCCGGCGCCTGTGACGACGCGTGTCGCGACGCCTCCCACCGGTCACGGCGCGGCCGTGGTCGCGACCCTGACGGCGTTACCAGGGAGCGCCGCGACCACGATCGCCCCCACGGTGGCGTCCGCTCCGACCGTCGTCGCGACCCTTATCCCTCTCCCTGTGTTGCCCACGATCACCACCGTGGCGCCGCGCGTTAGCCCTGGTGTCCCCCCCGCTGTGCGCGCGACGATCACCGTGCTGCCACGACCGACACGACCCGGTGTACCAACCGTTCCGCCACTCGCGACCCTCACGCCCGTCATGCCACCACTACCGACGCTCACGCCCGTCGTTCTACCACTGCCGACGGTCCCGGTGGTCACGCCGCCTACACCCGCGCCCACCGTGCCGGCAGCGTTGCCCAGCAGTAGTCCCACCTTGGCGCCGACGATCGCTGTCCCCACCTTGACGCCGACGATCGCTGTCCCCACCCTGACGCCGACGATCGCTGTCCCCACCCTGGCGCCGACGATCGCTGTCCCCACCACGGTGACGGCCACCCTGGGGTTACTACCACATGCGGTGCCCTCCGTGCCTGTCCCGCCCGATGGCTCCAATGCGCCGCCGACGGTTCCTGTGGTAGGAATTAGTACTTTACCTGTCACCACGGCGACTCCGACTACCACCGCGACGGCACCAGCGACAGCGACAGCGAGCGCTACAGCGTCGTTCACTCTGTTGCCTGCCCTATTGATCAGTCACGATATCGGTACTGTCGGCGTGGCTAGCAGGACCCTGGATGTCGCGGGTCTGCACACCATCGCGCGCGGGTTGGGGCAGAGATATAGGGGGTAAGCCAGGATTCAGGTAAGAACCTGGCCTAGTCTAGTCGTCCCGGCCCATCCAGCCCATTGCGCTAGCCATGTTCACGGGTGTATGCTGCCTGACAGAAGGTAGACGCAAGACTCACAGCCCAGGCACACGTCGCACCTTAACGCCGCCGCTGGTTACAGTCCAAACCAGCGGCTTTCTCGTATCTACACAGCGCTGGTGTGATTATCTACACAGCGCTGGTGTGATCCGGCACCGTGGTCAGTCCGCACCTGAGCGGGATACCTGGGTGCCTCTCCCCTATGAGGCCCGGTGTTACGGACGCTACCACCAGCCGCAATCTGTGATTGGTAAAGTGCCGCTTAACGCTCTGGAACTGGCATTCGACCGTGTTTCATGCCGTCACGAGCGGTCAACAGCGCACGGAAGCCGTGATTGCGGCAAAGGAAGTGCTTCCCCCCCCCTCTTTCTCGGCACTTGTACCCGTGTCCATGCGACTATCACGACCCTGCCGCTACGAAACAGTGATCACAGATTGCGGCTCATGGCAGCTTCCGTAGCATCGGACCTGGTCCGACAGCCCCCCGCCCCTGCCCATCGTCGAGGCGCAGCCGGTGTGGCGCGCGGTCCTCGCCGAGCTGGCCCAGGTGCTCACGTCCGAGAACTTCAATACGTGGCTGGCCGGCAAGGTGCTGCAGGCGCTGCAGGCGCTTGACGACGAGCGATTGCACGAGAGGGCTGAGCGCGTGACGCGGATAGCGTACGTCGTCGGTGTGGCGTGATCAAGCCCTCTCCCTGCGCCCTGCGCCCTGCTCCCCTGCTCCGCCACCCTCTTGCAATAACACGCCGATTGTTGCTATAATATCGCATGGTAGCATATGATGTGCGAGCGGATGTGTGTCGTATCCCCCGCGTACGGACGCCGCCGGCATCGTCATCAAGGGGTTCACCGTCGACCGAAGGAGACACGAGACCAATGCGTCCGACGTCAATGATACGTCTACACCGGCCGGATCGGTCGGCGTCACGGTGGGCGGCGACAAGTGTCAAAATGACGGTCGTCGTGACCACGTTCGCGCTCAGCCTGGGGCATGGGTTGCCGGCCCGCGCGGAGATTAGCGGGTGTATGTCGGACCCGGTGGTGCTCCTCTCCAATGGGATGACCGTCGATATGAGCGCCGCGATCAACGACGTCGCCACGGATGTCGTCCAGGTGGCCTATACGTTACACGCCCCGGTTGGGACGTTTGTCGTCGGCTGGCAAGTCAGCGATGGCCCGCTCGGCCCGAAAGAAACGCTCCAGTTTTACGCCGACAACGTCCCGAACACCTACAACACGACGACGGTCGTGTCGACGCTCACGCCGCATATCAGCGCGGTCGCGACGACCCAGGTGGTGAGCGCCCTGGCGAGCGCGGGCGGGTCACGTGCGGGATGGGACGTGCAACCACTGAGCGTTCAGGTCACGCCGTAGGCGCGTGACACGCCGCGCGCGGGGCGCCGGGACGCGTGGTCTGCCAGACCGCACGGGAGGGCCAATGAATCGTCACCAACACCTGTCCCTCCGCCGCCTCTGGCCTCAACCAGCGATAGGAGGCGCGACGGCCGCGCTCGCGCTGGGCGCGTTGGTGAGCGCGTGGCGCGGTCCCACACGCGGGATGGAGGGCCACGACGGTGTGCTAGCCGTCTGCTTGCTGGTCCTCATCAGCGCGGCCTTCCAGTGGCCGCTCCACATCCAGCGGCAGACCAAGGTCTACATGACCAGCGTGCCGTATTACCTGCTGGCGGTGCTCGTCGCTCCGCCTCTGGCGGCCACGGTCGCGGGCCTGGGCGCGCTTGTGGGGGAGTTGTCCGTGCGCTGGAGGCGCGGCAACACAGGGAGCTTCGTCGCCAGCCAGGTGGGACGGCGGACGCTGGTCGTCCTGCTCGGGGCGCTGGTCGCGGATCGGCTGGGCGACGTCGGGATGCGCGTCCCCGCGCTGCTCGGCGCGGCGGTCGTGCTGGAGGTTGGGGACATCATGACCTGCCCTCTATCGTTGGCCCCCCTGTGGGGTGAACGGCCACGCCGGGTCCTGGTGATGGTGGCGCGCAAGGCCTACGCCATCGAAGCCGCGCAATATCTCCTGGGCGTGCTCGGGGCCTTAGCGGCGCGGCAGCAGTTGTGGACGGCCATCCTGCTCGTGCTGCCGACCGTCTTGGTCTATCTGGCGTTTCGAGCCATGGCGCGGGCCGAGGACGCGCGCCGGGACGCGGAGGAGGCGCGCCGGACGGCCGAGGAAGCGCGCCGGACGGCCGAGGAAGCGCGCCGGACGGCCGAGGACGCCGTGCGGGTGCGGGATAACTTCCTGCTCACGGCCTCGCATGACCTGCGCACCCCCCTCACCAACATTATCGGGCGTCTTGATCTCGTGCAGGCGCGCCTCGACGGCGCGAGAGTGATCCCCGACGACTGGCTGCGCGCGCAGACCCACTCCCTGGGCGGCTCGGCGCGCCGGATGGGGGCGACGGTGGAGGAGATCACCGACGCCGCCCAGCTCCAGATGGGCCAGCGTCTGGCCCTCCACCTCGAGCCGGTCGATATCGGCCTAGTGGTGCGAACCGTGGTGGGAACGAGGCCGTGGGGGGAGGCTCCGTCGCTGGTTCTGGATACGTCGCCCGGTGTGGTCGTGGAGGGCGACCGCGCGCGGCTGGAGCGGGTGGTCCAAAACATCATCGAGAACGCGATCAAATACAACCGCGCGGCGCGACCGATCCGGGTGGAGGTGGCGCGGCAGGGGTCCTGGGCCATGCTGGTGGTGCGTGACGAGGGCGTGGGCATCCCCGCCGACGAACTCCCGCACATCTTCACGCGCTTCTATCGGGCATCGACGGCGACGGGCACGCCGGGCACGGGCATCGGCTTGGCGGGGGCCAAGACCATCGTCGAACAGCACGGCGGCTCGATCACGATCGAGACCGCCGTCGGCTGCGGGACAGCCATGACGGTGCTGTTGCCGCGCGTCGTCGCCGTCGAACACGCGGACACGCCCGCCGCGGTGTCGGCGCGGGCGGCCCCGTATGTGGCCGCCACGGGGTAAGGGCCTGTGGGTGAGAGACGGCCGGCCATGAGAGCGGGGTGTGTCACACGCGCCGGGGATGCGGCCGTGATCGTGAGCGAGAACGTATAGGGGAGCCGTGTGTGTGGCGTGCCTTGGTCGCCCGGCGCGGCGCCCCCCATGGAGGAGCGCTCCCGTGGTGAGCGGTCCTCGACGAGGTGGCCCACGCACTCACCGTCGAGAACGAGCCGGCTGGCGCTGCCCTCGCCCGTGTGCGGCCCCCGCGCGGCATAGAAGCCATGACGCTCGGCGATGCCCCGCAGGGTCGCTTCGTCCTCGGCGGTGAGCGGGCGCATGCCTCTCTCCTCGTGTCTCGTCGTGACGTGACGATGCACAAACTACCTAGTTTAATAACACCACGTCGCCGTCGGCGTCAAGAACGAGCATGAAACTTGGTCGTGTTGTGCGCGTTGCGTCCGTTGTCGCGGCCGCACGGATACGCAAAAGCCGGACGTGGGGCACAGCCCATACTCCACGTCCAGCTCGTCGAGGTGTCTGTGCCGGGGAGGTGGTCACAACCCCGACATCGACCCTTACTCTGTGTATCGACCGTGAGCACCGCGCCCTGTAGGTCTGTGACGCTTTCATCCGGCGCTACGTGCAACAGTGGTGTACGTTTCGTGGCGACTACGCTACAACGATAGTATGAGTATTGCTGTAAGCGCCGTTTATGTCATCGCGCTGTGCGTGTATGGGTGGCGTGCCATCTATCGAGGCGTGGCGCGCCGCAGGGGAGAGTATCGGTGGTACGATGCGCTCCTTTGGCTGTCTGGGGCCGTGCTCGTGCTCATCCCTGTGATTGCCGACGTTACCAACGCCGTAGGCTGGAGCGATCCCGATATACTCTATCCAATGATCTTCAGTATCGGATGGGTGGTCGTGCTCCTCGCCTGGAATGTGTGGTCCGTGTGGTCCAGGGTGCGCGAACATAGGCGCGCGATCGTCGGCGAGGACGCGTCACGCGACAGACGACTCATGGAGGCGACACGCAGGACGGATGCCCGACGACGATTACATCACGTTGGCTGAGGCCAGCAGATTGGCCAGGCTACAGACTTCGGGCACCCTCTATCGGGCCTAGAAAGAGCGAAGCTGAGACCAGGGGCAAACTAGCTTCATAGGGAGAGGCTCAAGGTTGCCGTCAAAGTGCCGAGAAGGGCTAGTGTCGGTACTTGCGTGCCATTTAGGACACCTATCTGAGACTCTAGTTTCCGCTGCATCAGGCGGCTAGGTCAAGCGGAGCAGCGGCTTCTGGGGCCGCATGCCGCCGCCGTTGGCCCCAGAAGCCGGTGGGTAGATGGTCGGTGCGGACCTTTTTTGTGCGAA
>JAABUJ010003843.1_pt1 | contig 16390 bp, 23 predicted proteins | sample 5559131 | NCBI WGS metagenome assembly JAABUJ01 (sample SAMN10711875, study PRJNA513366) | rock metagenome | isolation source: Antarctica rocks | place: Antarctica: Victoria Land, Mt New Zealand nord | collected 2016-01-07 | reverse complement strand
CCCTGACCGGGCAGTTTCGTAGTACGATTCCTTGGTGGAAGTCCTCCGATCGGCGTTCCGTCATGGAGTGGCCACCGAGGACATCCTCCATGTCATTCGTAACGCCATCGTCGTCGAGGAGATCGCCGAGGACCCAACCCGATACCTGGTTCTCGGCGCTGACCGAGCGGGGAACCTTCTGGAACTGGTCGTGCTCGACCGTTCGCAGGGTCCCGCCGTGATCCACGCGATGCCGATGACCGCCCAGTACCGCGACCTGCTTCCGGAAGGATGGTGAGTATGCCTACGACCCACGGGACCACAGCCGATGGCACCTCGATCACCGACGAGATGATCGAGGCGATGGCCGATGAGGCTGAGCGCGGCTACGACGTCGAGGCGATCAGACGCCGCCGGCAGGGCGGACGACCGCCGATGGGATCAGCCGCGTCCTCGGTCGAGTCCGTACGGCTGGACCCTGAGCTCAAGCGTGACCTGCTGTTACGCGCCGCCGACGAGCACATCAGCGTGTCCGAGGCCATCCGTCGCGCAATCGGGCAGTACCTCCGCGCAAGCTGAGGGACCACCCACCTTCCGGTAAGCGATCCGCTTGCGGGGCGTCAGACGCTCCCGCGTGTTGTCAACGAAGTGGCGACGGCGGCTTCGACGTGCAGTCGGGTGGTGGGAAAGACGGGGACGGAACTGTCCGTGCCGGAGATCAGCAGTTCGATCTCGGTGCAGCCGAGCACGACACCCTCGGCGCCGGATTGGACCAGGCGCGCGATGACGTCGCGGTAGACCTGGCGGGACTCCTCGCGGATCACCCCCACGCACAGCTCGTCGTAGATGATGCGATGTATCTCGGACCGATCATCCGGCGGCGGGATGAGCACTTGCAAACCGTGGCTGGTGAGCCGGTCGCGGTAGAAGTCCTGCTCCATGGTGAACGCGGTACCCAGCAGCCCAACCCTTACCAGCCCCGCCCGCGTCACTGCCTGTGCTGTGGCATCGCCCAGGTGCAGCAGCGGGATGCCGATGGCGGCTTGGACCTGATCGGCGACCCTGTGCATCGTGTTGGTGCAGATCACCAGCAGCTCCGCACCGGCCGCCTCGAGTCCCTTGGCAGCCTCGGCGAGCACCTGCCCAGCCTCGTCCCACCGCCCGGCGACCTGCAGCGCCTCGATATCGGCGAAGTCCACCGACGCCAAAACGATCCGCGCGGAGTGCAGACCACCGAGCCGATCACGCACCAGCTCATTGGCCAGCCGGTAATACTGCGCGCTGGACTCCCAGCTCATCCCACCGAGCATCCCGATCACCCGCGGCGCGCTCGTCGTCACAACAAGCAGCCTGTCATAAACCACGCAGGCCGTGCACCGCAGGGCGATCCTCGTCCGGTGACGAATTCGGTGTCCGGAACCGAGTCGGCGTATGCCTACTCAACGAGGCCCGGGTAGGTCCTGCAGGACGTCGAGTACGTCGGCCGCTGCTCTATCGGGTGGGAAGACGGGATACAAGACATGCTCGATGCGCTCGTTGGTGATCACGAGCGTGAGGCGGCGCAAAAGCGTCATGTTGTCTACCGTGAACGTGGGTAGCCTCAGTGCTTCGGTGAGGCGGAGACTCGCGTCGCTAAGCAGTGGGTAGGGCAACTGCAGACGGTTCGCCGCTTCTAGCTGGTAGTCGGTGTCCTGTGTCGACAGTCCGTAGATGCTGACGTGCTGAGCGCCGAACCGCTCGGACAGGTCACGAAACGAGCATGCCTCGGGCGTGCATCCCCGGGCTCCGGGGATCAAGTCCCAACCGATCGGGAGGTCCACATCGGGTCGTCCGGTTCGTGGGTAGGCGAAGACCACCAGACGCCTGCGGCGGCTGGCATCGTGCAAGTCGACGTTTTCGCCGTTGGTGGCGGCTAGGGCGATGCTAGGAATGGGCAAGCCGACCAGATGATCAGCGGCGCCGTCGTCGTTGGGAACCGGCAGATCGTCAGGGAGTACGCCCAGATGGTGGCTCATAACCATGACGATAGGACGTCCTGAGCCATCGCCGCTGCTCGTCAATAGTCGACAAGTTCCAGCGCGAGCACCGAAAGTGCATACCGCCCGTCCCAGTCGAGGATCGGTGAACGGAGCTAATTACGACGCGTCCCGGCCGCGCGGGGTCGAGGCTGACGTGAGAGTCAGTCGAGGAACTGCACACCGTGACGGTGGGTCAATTCGTCGGGGCTGACGCCGGTAACCAGGTCGTCGAACAAGTCCTCGATGCCACCGGGCACGGCGAGGATCAGCTTGCGACCCGCCATGTCGCTCACAACGCGCCAGGCGTGCGGAACTCCACGCGGCAGGTACACGAAGTCGTGTACGCCGGCGTCGAAGGTCTCGTCGCCGCACTGGATTCGATAGGTCCCGGCGAGTACGAAGAACGACTCACTCTCGTGGCGGTGGACATGAAGCGGCGCCCCATCGCCAGCAGGAGCATGGCTGAGCAGGAGGCTGAATGTTCCATCAGTCGCTGCCGCTGTGGCGAGCACGCTCCCACCAGCGCCCGGCGCCGCTTGGCCGTCGCCGGCGTGCACGACGAATCCAGATGACATGCGCGCGAGCCTACGCAGGCTCCCCGCGCTTGCCCGTTTGCCGATCCGGCTACGGGAAACGTCCGGGCTCGGTCAGATGTCGAGGACTTCCACGGGCTGCTGCCCTAGCGCTTGTCGGGCGGCGTCGATGACCTCGTCGGGGACGTGACCGCCCATCGCCTCCGGGGATGAGAAGACCTCGAGCTTCCACGGGCCAGGCCGGTACCAGTCGGATGTCCAGGTGGCTGGGTCGTTCCATAGCGACGTGTCGTCTTTGCTTGTCTCGACCCAGTCAGGCAAGTCACTGACGTGGACAGCGATCTGCTCTCGCTGGGTGCGGTAGACATCGTGCCGGACGATGCGACCCGTGTCGCCGGGTAGCGAAAGCTGAACGAGACGCCGGCCGGAGAACTTCTTCTGTTGCGGGGCCCATCCCTCCCCGATCTTGACAGTGATTTCGGTGTACCCGTTCATGGCTGCCTCCCGGACGTTGATGTAGGCGCGCAGGGCCGCTGTGATCGCTGGGGAGAGGCCGCCGCCGAACTCCGCGGCGCGGGCATACAGCGGTTCATCATCCGCGGACACATAGACTGTACGTGTACCCATACATATAACTGTACGCGAAACTGAGTGCAAAGCAGTCGCGGTCGTCAGGGTCCGCACCCGTCTGCAGCAGCATGACCTTAGGAGCACACCTGGATATCGTCCCGGTTGGCGATCGGCAAGCGGGCCAGGTGGATCGTGTTGTGTTACTCGGTCTCGCACCTCGCAGCGTGTAGTCGGCGCGGGACACGGCTGCTGACGCTCGGAGGAAGCCAGATGGTCATCTGACGACCGCCAGGCTTCCTGCGTTCGAGACTGGCGCAAGCGGCGGTCAGGCCTGGTGCACAGGTTGCTGCAGCTCGGTGACCCAGTCCTGCTGGTCCTCCGATTCCGCCCGAACGTACAGCTCGCGGCAGGGGCCGGCGTAGGCGTAGTTGTTCTCGACCACCCACCGGTGCATCGCCTGCCACGATTCCCTGATCCGGGTCATCGGCCCGAGGTGAACACCACAGACGGCGGTGGCGGCGGCCAGGTCGACCAGCGTCAGGCCGGGCAGCGGGGCCCCGTCGTAGGCATAACCGACGACCACATCCATGCCTTGTTCGGTTTCGGCGTATGTGGCGATCGGGGTAGTCAGGCTGGCGTGGGCCGCGTCGAGCTGTGATTGGACCTGGTCGAACATCGGACCGATGCGTTGCCCCAGCTCGGCCGGGTCCAAGGTGTCGGTCAGGGCGGCCAACCGCGCTGCTGGCACCGGTTTGACGACGTAGTCAGCGGACATCTCGTTCTCCTTCTCGATCATCCGAAGCCTTGATTCGACTGCTGCCAGCCGGGTGCCGGCAGCACGCATTTCATTCTCCAATTCGGCGCGGCGCAGGCGCAGCATGCCGTGCAACTCCGCTAGCCCGACCCGGTCGGCCACGACGCGACGGACCTGCTCCAGGCTCAGACCGAGGTCCTTGAGTGCCACCAGCCGATTGAGAACGGACAGCTGCTCGGGTGAGTACGAGCGGTAGCTGCTCCACGCATCGACACTGTCGGGCTTTAGAAGCCCGATCTGGTCCTAGTGACGCAGCATCCGCACCGACACCTGCCCGAGTCGAGCAAAGTCTCCGATCAACATGTCACCGTTCTCCCGCCTGACACCGTGTGAGAGTCAACCGTGCACCGTGAAGCGATACCCAGCATCGCCCAGCACTGAACTGCCAACACCGAAAGAGGATCCCGTATCGGGATCGCGTCCAATCAGGAGTACAGGTCTGGCTCGAGTTGATTGATCTTGATGAGCATGCCGTCGGGTGAGCGGACTTGTAATTGCTGGCCGAAACCTTCGTCCGTTACCGGCTGCGCAATCTCGATGTTGGCGCCGCGTAGAGCAGATTCGACACCGGCGAGCTCGCGCTCGGTGTCAAAGTTGAGCTCCACGGTTCCCTCGTTCTGTTCAGGATTTGGTGGGTGCGCAAGTAGGGACAGATGAGCGTTTCCGACCGTGAGCATCACGAAGTCGCCGTCGCGGCTGCCATGGACGAGCTGCGCACCAAGGGCTTCGTAGAAAGCCAAAGAGGCGGCCATGTCTTCCACGTGCACCATGGGCTGCAAATTCAATCCGGTCATCGGGTTCTCCTGGGTGGCTAGTTGGGCGCGGAGCACGCGTTCGACGAAGTGGGACGCCGAGAGCTGAGCGTCGATCGCTCGGTATTTGAGTTGCCGGACAAGATCGGGTGGCAGGGTCACATTGAACTGCTGACGTTCTGCCATCCCGTTAGCGTAGGGTCTAGATACCTACATGTCTAGGCTTTGGGCACTCCTCCTGCGTTCCGGTGGGCGAACGTCCTACGGTGACGGAACCGCGCTCCGAGGCAGTCGACGGCCAAGATCACGCGATCGTCGTTTCGGGGATCGCCCACCGGGCCGCCTGCGCATACGGTGCTGGTGTGGAGGCCGACGGTGGAAATGCCCTGACGTGGCGGCCGTTGGCGGCCGCCGATCTGCCGCTGCTCTGCCAGTGGCTGCGGGAGCCACAGGTCGCTCGGTGGTGGAACCACGACGCAACAGCGGCTGGGGTCGACCGCGATTTTGGGCCCAGCGTTCGCGGTGAGGAGCCAGGAGAGGACCTTGTCGTATTGCTCGACGGCCGCCCGATTGGGCTGCTTCAGCGTTCGGTGATTGCCGACTACCCAGAGGACCTGGTCGAGTTCGCGGCACTCGTCGAGGTGCCCGAGCGTGCCGTCGAGCTCGACTATCTGATTGCCGATCCCGGTCTCCGCGGTCGCGGTCTCGGCGCCCGGATGATTGCCCAGGCCGTCCAGGACACCTGGACGGCCCGTCCCACCGCGCCGGCCGTGCTGGTCGCCGTCGTGGCTGCCAACGGAGCGTCGTGGCGCGCGTTGGAGAAGGCCGGCTTGCGGCGGATCACGGAAGGAGCGATGTCGCCGGAGAACCCGGTGGACGATCCACTGCACTACATCTACCGCGTCGACCGCCCATGACCCGACCGCCTCCGACAGGCCCGCGGCGCGCCAGCGGTACGTTTCAGTAGCCGATCGCGCTACGGGACTGGGTCACGAGCGACACCTGGCGACGGTTACTCGTAGTGCGTCCACATTCGCAGGACATGCACGATGTGGCGATCAGGGAAAACCTCGTAGACAAGCCGATGCTGGATGTTGATGCGTCGCGAGTAACAGCCGGCTAGGTCGCCGACGAGCTTTTCGTACCGTGGAGGTGTACCAAGCGGGTCCTCGGCGAGCACGTCGAGAAGCCTTTGGGCCCGCTGCTTCAAGCCCGACGACGCGAGCCTTTTCGCATCCTTCTGTGCCTGGCGCGAATAGACCAGCGTCCAGCCATTCACCAGTCGAGTTTTGTCGAGGCAGCCTCAATGCCCTTTGCCCGCGCCTCACGGATCGATTCGGAATATCCCGGAACGGACTCCAAGAACAGTGTCTCCTGGATCGCCTGCCAGTCGGCCTCACCGATCAGCACCGCATTGCCCCGCTGCCCGGTGATCGTGAGCGGCTGAGAATCCTCGTTCACCTGGTCGATCAGCCGGTACAAGTTCGACCGGGCCGTCGTTGCACTCACTGCAGTCATGCCCTCCACCTCCACCAGTACCGTACGACATCCCGTACGTATAACCAAGCTGGATCCCGATCGCTGCGCCAGGAGCATCCACCCAGACACCTGTCAGCCTGCACCGTAGCGGGATCGGCCTACGGGCCGTCATGACGTATGCATCGCGCCAGGCGGCTGCCCGGCGATACGATCGGCTGGCGGGCCCGGCTGATGTCCGACCGAAGAGCCGATGACGAAGATGAAAGTCGGCCACCCTGGAAGGGCTGAGTGCCCGAAGGTGTGGTGTCCTCATTGACACGTCGGGCCCGCCCAAACTCGCCGTGAATCGTCGAAGGCGCCCCTAACGCCGTACGAGGATCGGTGACCGGGCAGAAGCGTGGCGTGGACTGCTCGCGGCATAGTCGTCGTCTTTAATTTTCAGCGGCGAGAGCGCGTACGTCGCCGAGCGCTCGCGCCAGTTGGTCTTTCAGGTCATGGTCGGGATGGTCGAACCAGCTCAGGGTGGCCTGGGTGAATGCGGCCATTCCGATGTGAGCTGCAAGCATTGCCTGGCGGTCGTCGATGCCGCGATGGTGCAGAGCCATCGTGAGTGCCTGGGTGAGCGAGGCCTCCTTGGTGAGTGCGCGTTCACGCAGCGCGGGGGTGACGGTGATGACCTGATTGCGGGGTTCGGCGAAGGACCGGTTGTGCTCGAGCAGCGGTATCGCTGCACGGAATGCGCACAACAGCACGCTCAGCGGGTCGAGGCCCTCGGGTGCTTCGTCGACGCCGCGTTCGAGATCGGCGCGTAGCGCGGCTTCGCCGTCGAACAGAACCTCCCGTTTGTCGGCGAAGTGGCGGAAGAACGTGCGTTCGGTGACGCCGGCGCGGTCCGCGATCTGGGCGGTGGTCGTGTTGTCGTAGCCGCGCTCTCGGTAGAGATCGAGCGCGGCTTGTTGAAGGCGGTGGCGTGCTTGTTCGCCGCTGCGAGGCATGTCGGTAGCTTAGGCGGTTTGTCAGTGACTGTCGCCCGTTGTAGAGTCAGTGACTGACACAATGTTTCCTACCTGGAGGTTGCTCATGCATGTCTTCGTTACCGGTGGTTCAGGGCTCACCGGTCCCGCCGTCGTTTCCGAACTCGTCAACGCCGGCCATTCGGTCACCGGCCTGGCTCGCTCCGACGCCGCCGCCGCCCGACTGAAAGCACTCGGCGCGGACGTGCGACGCGGTGAGCTTGCCGACCTCGACATCCTGCGGGCCGGCGCCGAGGCGGCCGACGGCGCGCTGCACATGGCCTTCAGCGGTGACTTCGCCGATCCCGAGGGCCTGGTCCGACTGGACACCGGCGCGATCACCGCGATGGGCGACGCCCTGGTCGGATCCGACAAGCCGCTCGTCATGACCTCAGGCACTTTCGCAATGACCCCGGGCAGGGTCAGCACCGAGCTGGACCCACCAGATCCCGCCTCGAGCGCGCACTTCCGGATCCCCGGTGAGCAGGCCTGCCTGCAGTTCGCGCAGCGCGGGGTGCGATCCAGCGTCGTCCGGCTCGCACCCACCGTCCACGGACCCGGCGACTACGGCTTCATCGCGATGCTGGTGAACGCCGCCCGCAAGGCCGGCTCGGTGCCCTACATCGGCGACGGCGCGAACCGCTGGCCCGCGATCCACCGGCTCGATGCGGCGACCCTTTTCCGTCTCGCCTTAGAGAAAGCACCGGCGGGTAGCTGCCTGCACGGAGCCGACGAGAGCGGTATCACCCTGCGCACCATCGCGGACCTGATCGGTCGCAAACTCGACCTGCCGGTCGCGACAATGACGCTCGAGGAAGCCAGCCCGCTCTTCGACATCTCCTTCATTGCCGGCGCTTACGCGATCGACGCCCCCGCATCGAGCGCCCACACCCGTTCCCTGCTGGGCTGGACGCCGACCCACCCAACCCTGCTCGACGACCTCGAACACGGTGACTACTTCGACGCCCCACGCTGACCCCAGCTCCTGTCCGGGACGGGGTGGAATTGTCGTCCTTCATCACCAATGCCTTCACCAGACCCTGGTCGACATTCAACACAACTGGTCGAACAGCCCGAACCTACGTCCACCACAAGAGCCATTTGGCCATCGCTGACTGGGACGGCGCGTCCTTCGGGTCGGGAGGGGTTGGCGTGTCAACCTGCGGCCTCGGTCCGGATACTCACGTCGGGTATATACTGCGACTGCCGAACGTATATGGGGGTGACGATGACGAAGCGACTGATCGAATTGGACGACGATCTGCTTGCCGATGCACAGCACGAGCTGCACACCACCGGCGTGTCGGACACGGTGCGGACCGCGTTGAAGCACGCCGCCCACGCAGCGGCGCGAGCGCGGCAGATTGATTGGTTGCGCGATGGCGGCCTCGAGTCACTGGCGGATCCGGAGGCTCGGGCCGCAGTGTGGCGCTGATCGCGCGCTACCTGGTGGACACCAGTGCCGCCGCCCGGATGCGACACTCCGTGGTCGCTGCACGGCTGGCGCCTTTGATCGAGGCGGTGGTGGTGGCGATTTGCGCCACCTTGGATGCCGAAGCGCTCTACAGCGCACGCAGCCCCGCCGAATACGAGCAGATCCTCGCGGACCGGGGTCACGCCTACGAATATCTGGCAACCGAGGATCATCACTGGCAAGCAGCCTTCGACGCGCAGCGCGCCCTCGCTCGAACCGGCCGACACCGCGCGGTCGGGATCGCCGACCTGCTTACCGCTGTGCTCGCGAGCGAGCATCAACTCACCGTCGTGCACTACGACGCCGACTTCGACATCGCGGGCGAGGTCATCACCGTCAAGGGCCAGTGGGTAGCGCCGCGCGGCAGCATCTCGTAACAGGCGGGCCGCCCGGTCCCAAAACCGCGACAGTGTCCCGCGTGCCCGCAGGCCGATCCTCGACCGGATCGGATCTCGCCGCGCCACCAAGGTTTGCGTCTCGCCAAGTGACTTGGCTCCAGCAGCGGGCGTGAACTGCTCCCCCTCGGCACTTGCCTCCATCGGTGACTACTGCCGGAGCATGCAACCGTCTGGAGACAGCGAGCGTCTACTTGTCGGGCCCGGACCGTCATAGGGCCTGGCGTGGTGGAAGGGGAGCGATGCGACATCGTTGGAGGGCCGTGGCTTACCTCTTGGCACCCATCTGCCTGCTATCCGGGTGTCGGGAAGCGAGCGTTGGCTCGCTGGGTGCGCCTGCTGAGTCCTCGTCGTCGGTACAGACGTCAAATGGGACGCTGGTCGGTGAAACGGGCAGTAATCCTGCCGCTGCAACCGTGCCGTCATCAGAGGGCTCGGCCGGTAATGATGCCTTGGTCGGCAGGTGGGTGTTGCGGCAGGTTCAGACTGGAACCGATCTGCCTCGAGCGGCACGTCCAGGGCAAACAACCCTATCGATCCAAGGCGGGTTCCTATTTGCCGTCGACGCTTGCAGCCAGCAAATCCAGGCTCCGGTGACAGTGGGTCAATCGACTTTGAAGCTTGCCGACGGCATCTACGGCGGCGGCTTCGCCGGATCCCCGGACCATCCTTGCGGCGATCCGGAAGCGGTCGACTTCTGGAACGACAGCACGACCTTCGAATGGAAAGTTGTTCAATCACGGCTGGTTGTCAGCAGTAACTCCATGACCTTGCTCTACGGATTGGGCTGAAGAATCCACTCGCCGGCGAGAGCGTCGATATACCGCTGGCTACAGTCATGCAGCTGATCAACGCTCTGCGCTACCACCCGGGGAGATCGGCCTTCCCCGTCTGCACAGCGGGCAGATGTATCGATTCACTGCCGACCGGCGTCCCGTAACCCGAACCCTCACCGGGACGCTCTGCCCGTCATCGGACCGCCGACGAAACCCTCGTGATGACATTGTGCTCGGCGTCCCGTAAGACCTGTCCGCTTTACTGCCCGGTGAAGGTTCCTCCTACGGAACCGCCCGGATCTAGCCCAAGAGTCGGATCTGAGCCTGCAAGCCTCCGGCAGACCGGCCTCCGATCCCCAGGCGGGCTATGGGACGCTGGCGGCGTCCGCGGCGAGTTGACGGGCCCGTTGATGGGCAAGTGCCTATGCTCCGAGGCGTTCCGATGGCGTTCGGTGCGACACCCTGGCGTCCCGAACAAAATCGTTCGCACGCGTGTTCGATAGCCTGAGCAGATCCTCATAACCGAAGGAACGTGGCATGGACATCCTGGAACTAATCCAACGCGGTGAGCAGAACGTGGGAAGCCACAACTACTCAGACTGCTTGCGCGAAGCGGCCGAGAGATTTCTTGGCGCGTACGCGCCGTTTGAGGGGTTCTCCGTCGTCGCGGCCAGTCCCCAGGCCGAGCGCGTTCTAGGCGCCGCGATGATGCTTAAGCCAGACCTTTGCGCAGGAGGGTACGGCAGCACGGTCGTGCTCGACGTGAACATTGCGAGCGGAACACTTCTGGCCCGAGCCGCCCGCCGGCTCCGCGACCGTGGAAACGAGCACGTGCTGGTCGGCGTCGTCCTATACTCGCTGGCCTCTGACGCTCGCGAGTGGGAGGTGCCGGAAGTCAGCCAGGTCGTGATCGCTGGTGGCGATCAGTCTCAGCAGTCAGCTCGGTGGGAGTGCGCTGAGGCCGGCGATCACTGCGTCGTGCTTGCCGGCTGACAACGTCTTGGCTTTGGCGACCAGAGCATCCTTCTTTTCCCCTGTGAGCTTCGCGAAGGACTGCGGGTCGCCCGTTCCTATGGGTTTCCCCAAGTGCTCCCGAAGGACGAACAGGATCGCTCCCTCGGCGTGAGCGCGAGAGAACTGCGCCTTGTTTCGTCGTGCCACTGGACTGGCCCCTGCAGTGCGGACGACGGCGTCCTGGAACGTCAACCCTGGCAACTTGGCCAGAAGCAGCCGCGCTAGATCGACGGCCTGCTCGGACGCGTCGGTGTCCGTGGCTCGCAGTTCGAACTCGTGGTCGAGCATGGGGGCCGCAACAGTGCCGCCGACGAGAGCCCCGTAGAGCCGAGGCTGCCCGGCGGCCGGGTTGACCGATATCCCCAAAACGCTCATGGCCAACCGTAACCTGTCGTCATGCCCCCGGTCCCGGTCTACCCGACGGGTACCACGATCAACGACCGCTACGAACTCCGCCAGAAGCTTGGGAATGACGGGCACGTCTACGAGGCCTTCGACAAGACCCTCCAGCGCGTGGTCGCCCTCAAGTTGCTGCATCCCGACAAGCCGGGCCAGACCCAGCCGTGGGACGAAGCGCAGCGTTTGGAGCACCTCCGCAGTCGGTTCTTGGTCGATGTCCTCAACGCAGACGTCATCGTCCAGAGCGACATCCGATACATCGCGACCACCCTGGTGACCGGCGGAGACCTCGAGGCGGCGGCACGGCCGCATGGCCTCTGCGTTAGCGACGCGGTGCGATTTTCTCAACAAGTCGCGTCGGGCATCGACCGCATCCACGCCGCGGGCATGGTGCATCGCGACATCAAGCCGGCGAACGTGCTCCGGACCGGCGATAACACCTTCGTTTCCGATCTTCAGTTCTGCGAGATCGTAGGTGCCGGCGGACGGGCCGAGCGAAACGGGAGTTGGTGCACCCTGGCCCCCGAGACGGCGGCCGACCAGGGCTACTGCTCGGTGAAGTCCGACGTCTACTCTCTCGGCGCCACAGCGTTCTATCTGCTCAGCGGCGAGTATCCGGTCGATCACCGACTACCTCGCCAGGAGCAAAAGGACCGAATCGAACGAGGAGATATCCGAGAAATCCGGATCCTTACACCCCATGTGTCGCAAGCGGTCGGAACGGTGGTACGCAGGGCGATGCACCTCGATCCCGATCGACGGTTCGAGTCAGCGGAAGCCTTCGGAAACGCGTTGGCGCACGCCGCCCGCGAGACCCGGAACTGGCAGCGAGTCGAGCATCAAGGACATGTGCAGTGTTGCGAAGGGGACGCCCACCGGGGCCGTGCCGCAGTGAGGGTGTGCTGTGTCCCCGCCGGGAACGCAGTGACAGTTGAGCCTCGACAGGCTGTGTCTGGTCGACGAATCGCCAACCTAGCGGACGCAAGCGTGGGCAGGGCCAACCTGGCGAAGCACCTGCAGCAGCTGATCAGGTCCCTCCGGTGACTGGCTGAGCTTCTACGCACTGCGTGCAGCCTCAACATCAGCAAGCTGGTGTGCGCGGATATCGAACCGAATTGCCATCACCTGGCCAACGGTGACCGGCTGAGGATCGGTGACGGGCACGGATGTTGTTCCGGTGACCAATGAGCCTGTAGTCACTGCTCACGGCATGATCGCGTCACGTGGGCCGGGAACCCTCGCGGGCCTTCGAATCGACATCTGTCCAAACTTCGGTCATTTCGGCGATGAGCCCATCTTGCAGGGCGATGAAGGTGGCCACCTCGAAGTGCTCGAGCCTCTCGCCTACGAGGCCAGTGACGTGCGACCGGCCCGCAGCCCGAGCACCAGCGCCGACGCAGTCTTGGAGCACGAGGTGGTCAAAGCCGGGATATTCAGCGTTGAGGCGCACCCACGAAGCGCGATCGAAAACCTCTCCGGTGTGCACGTAGCGGCAGACGAAGTCATCGTGCAGCAGCATCGGCAGTCCACCCCAGTCGTGTGCATCGATGACCTGGGCCAGACGCCTCATCATCGCGGGAGCGTCCATGCGCTCACGGTGCCACCTCGTGCCGACCACGGCCAGCTGATCGACGGCCAATTTCGAAACCGCCCCAACCATCGGCTGGCGCCGACGGCGAGCATTCGGGCGCCATCTTGGGTCCTTTGGCCGATTCGTGCGCCCATCCACGATGGGCTGGGGCGTCCTTGGTGCTCAGGGTGAAGTCAGCTCCGGTGAGGGATCCACTACCGGGCTGTCGTTCCGGCACCACCGACTGGGTTGAAGGACCTTCTGGGCAGGCCGATCGGCGGGGAGACCAAACCCGGCCGCACAGGCTGGCGTAAACCCGTCAACCGCCAGCCCCCAGCCCGGCCCGGCCCGGGCCGGCCCGACATTCTTTCGCTGGCTGCCGTTGTGATGCGGGATCGGTAGCATCAGGCGTCATGCCCTACCTGTGTTCACTGCCCTATTGGCGGAAAAGCTGGTGGAACCCATTCACCTGCCGTCCGGTCGTGATGATGCTGGAAGGGCAACGGCTACGCGCTTGGGACAAGCATGAAGCACTCCTCTATGACACTTCTGTCACAGAGGTCCAGGCCCACCTGTCCAGGTTGCAGACCCTCGTCTTACGTATGAATGGGCAGAAGTGGGTCTTCTATGGTCGCGGCGCCGGGTCGTCACCTGACCCGACCCCAGGCCAGCGAGATGCGGTCGAGCGGTTCCTCCACGCCCACTCGGAGGAACCGCTACCGCAGAACGTGAGGGGCCCCGGCTTTGCCGATCAGATATTCAACGGATCTGCTGGCTGGCACATGCGGTTGTGGAACCAGGTGCTCCTGGAAGCCGGCGCTTCCAGGACATGAGGGGACTCGCTCGGAATCCCGACCGAGCCGCGGTGATCGAATCCGGGCGTCGGGGGTTCGCTCCCTAACCCCGCTCAGCAGCAGAGGCCGATCGCTCGACCTGCGGCCGACGGGGCGGTAGACGACGGTCCGGGAGGCGGATGCGCTGGCGCGAAAACCCGGCAGCCCGGCGCCCCGAGCAGGCTCTGGATCGAGGTGGCCAGCCAACGGTGCACGCCCTGCGGGTCGGCGACGCCCCCGTCGTCTGCCGGGTAGTGGAGTGCCGGCTGGCCGGTGTGTCGCGTGTTGATCCACTGGCAATCGCCGCGCCCCCAGTAGCGCGATAGGAGTGCCCCGATAGAGGATGGCGGGCTCAGTCGATCAGCGAACTAGTCTTCGACTGTGAAAGGCGGAAACTGCCCGGCCCAGAAGAGCGTGTTCTCGTGTGGTCGGTGGTGGTGGTCCAGCCGGCCGGGGCGTAACCGAACGGCTCCGGGTCCAAGCTCCGGCCGGCGATATACGCGGGAACGGCACCCACCGAGGCCCCCAGATGGGGAGCTGATGCAGCGGCGCGGCGATCGCGACCAGTCCCTACAGCCGTCGGGGACTACCACCGCCGTGCGGTCGTGGTGGCACCCTGATCGCCGGTCTGCCAACTCATCCAGAAGCCCTCCGCGAGCACGATCCTGCTTCCCACGGTGTGTGAGGAGGCATTGGGTGTCCCGGGCCGATGACACCCGCCGATAATTTGAGGCGTGTGCTCAACCTGGGTGACCGGTCGGGCGTAGAGGGGGTGTGATCGAAATCGGGGAGCAGGCCAAAGTGACACCCGGCGTCGGCAGTGGTCGACGTCCCACCGATGACCCGGACTACGTGGCCCTGTTCGCGCGTGAGGTCGGCCCGATGACCCGGCTGGCGACGCTGCTCGGCGCCGACGACCCGGAGAGCCTGGTGCAGGAGGCCTTCCTGCGGCTGCACCGAAAATGGTCCACGGTCAAAGATCCGCAAGCGGCGACGGGATATCTGCGGACGATCGTGGTCAACCTGGCCCGGTCAGGGCATCGTCACCTCCGAGTGGTCAGACGCCACACCTCCGCCCTTGTTCGTGATGCACCTGTCGCAGAGGACACCGCCGCCAGGTGGGCTGAGCATGCGGACGTGCTGCAGGCCCTGGACGGGCTGGGCAATCGGCACCGGGAAGCACTGATCCTGCGGTACTGGCTGGACCTTTCCGAAGCGGAGATGGCTGCAGCGATGGGCATCTCGCCAGGAACCGTCAAATCTCACGTCTCCCGCGGTCTGGTCGCCCTGCGCGCCGCGATCGACACCCTCAACATGGACGGAGCGGGCAATGAGTGAGTTGGAACGAGAACTCAAGGCGGCGTTGGACGCCAAATCAGCGGCGATGACACCCGACCCACAATCTTGGGAGAAGCATCGGGCCGCGGCGCTGACCCAGACGGGTATCAGCTCACAACGTTGGTTCGGTCAACGGCGCGTCCTGCCCCTGGTCATTGCGGCGGCGGTCGTGCTGGTCGCCGCCGTCGGCACCAGCATTGTCGTGACGAACAACCGCACCTCCCCAGGGAGCGCACCTACCCCGGCCACGACCACGGCTCCTGTCGTTGGCTCGAGCCGTGCCGCAACCTCCGTTGCCCCGAGTCTGACCACAGGCGCGGTCGTGAACGTGCCGCTGCCGACGTGCACCGGTGCCCTGTTGGGTTCGGCTCAGCTGACACCGGCGGGCGTCACCGGATTCACCGTGCGGATGCAAGTGCGTCAGGCGGCAGGCGGTGACGTGTTGTGCGCGGGCATCACCGGCGCAGCAGGCGGGACGGTGCAAACATCGACCGGCGGAACGGTCGCCGGCGCCGGACCGGTGGATCTGGCCGCAAGTTCCACCTGGGATCAAGGGTCCCCGGTGTTCGTCTGGGGAGCGGTCGATAGCCGCGTCAGCGACCTACGCATCACCGGTACCAACGCAAAGGCCGTCCAGGTGCAGTTCACTGCGCTCCCACCCGCCCAACGGGCGTTTGTCGCCGTCCTGCCCGCCAACACAAAAAAAGTCACCATCACCGCGACGGCCGCTGCCGGGGGCACCGTCAGTACTAGGAACCTGACCACGATCTTCGGCGCGCCAGACGCGTTGACCACCTCGGAAACCCCGTCAGCATCGCCCACATCTGCGCCAGTAACCACCACACCAAAGTCAACCGCGAACGTGCCGCCCACTACCGTTCCCACTGCCCCGCCATCCACGACGCCGCCCCCTGCGGGCCCGGTGGCCGGCTGCGACGGCCCTGGTATGGGCATCGGCATCGCTGACCTTGGGGTCGGCAGCGGAATGGTGTCGCTCAACTACCTACAGACGGCCAAGACCCTCTGCTTCAGCAACGGCGGCCCTCTCAAAGCGGCGCCACGAGTCCCCGGGGTCATGCCCTACGCCGCCCGGACCACCCTGGTCTCCGGGCAGGGCATCTGGGGTGCGGTGACTCTCAAAGTCGCCAAAGTGATCATCACCGACGGCAGGTCGCCGAAAGGCCGACCAGCGCAACTCCTCGCACTCGGAAGCGACCTCAAGGCCTTCGTCGAAGAAACCACCGGACCGGTCCGCCTCCAAGCGTTCAGCGCAACAGGCGCCCTGCTCAACACGCTGACCCTGCGCTAGTGGTCCGTCTGTGAATTGATCTGGTTGAGGGTCGTCCGCCCGCGGCGGACTTTGACGATGATGTCTTCGGCGGTGGCCTTCCAGATGAACGGTTTCGGGTTTTTGTTCCAGTGGTCGGTCCAGG
>JAABUJ010003841.1_pt1 | contig 16395 bp, 15 predicted proteins | sample 5559131 | NCBI WGS metagenome assembly JAABUJ01 (sample SAMN10711875, study PRJNA513366) | rock metagenome | isolation source: Antarctica rocks | place: Antarctica: Victoria Land, Mt New Zealand nord | collected 2016-01-07 | reverse complement strand
CCCAGGCCTGGCAAACCCTCGCCGTCATGCCTTCCGTCATTATCAGGACCTGACCGGGCAAGTATCACCCGGGCCCGAAACGGCCGGCCCGGCAGACGAACAACATCAAGCATCCTTTGACCCGTCATGCCCATTGTGCAAATTGCCTGCGTAAAAGTCCGCTGCCACTCCCATTTTGTCGTTCTCTCACGACGCTGGGTAGACCACACTGGTGTAACTCACGGATTTAGGTCTGAGCGTCCGTCAAAGAACTACCAGGGACGCCCAGGTCTCACGTCGAGGCGGGGTAATAGTCGTAGTGCTGATCGAATGCCGCAAGCGGTCCGTCCAGCCGGCGCACGTCCTCTGCGACGAGCCAAGGGGTACGCAACAGGCGATCAAGCTGCTCCCGGAACAGGGCGTATGATGCCGGGGCCTCGGCGTGCGATGGGTAGGCGATGACGCCTCCCCGGTCCCCCAGGCTCTCCGCCAACACAGACAAGGCTGGGAGACCAGGCGTAGGGGCGTGAAACAGCTCGCTCAAGAGGCTGATCAACAGCAGGCGAAACCGATCATCGACGTAACCAGGCCCGTGGCGCTGGTAGTGCCGGTACGCGGTGATGACGTAATTGAAATGCACGAAATCGTGCTCCACGGGAGCAAAATCGACCAAGGCTCGATCGGTGAGCGCTTGAGGGTAGAGAGTGGCGTCGAAGGTATGGGACTCGCCGAAGAGCTCACCATCGTGGCCTATATGGAGGTGCGGAGCGAACGACCTCATCCAGTCGACGCGCGCACAGAGCTCCCAGGTGGCGGCCAACCGTAGGCCGTGGCTCGCATACCAGGGATCCCAGACCGGGCTGACTCCGAGGCAGGCCAGGTTACGGTCCAGGCACGCCCGATACTGAGCATCCAGCAGGCCGGGGTGCTGAGGGAAGAGGTCGGCGTCGTGCAGGAGAACGTGGGTGGTGTCGGAGGCGCCGGCGCCGATGATCAACTGCAATCCATGGTTGCGCGATCCGCTTTTCAGGTAGGGGAGCACCCAACGCTCCGGGGCTGGGAACGTCTGCACCCGCAACTCGTCGGGCCAGCTCGGTTGCCTCGCCTCGACTGCGGCGTTGATTGTCGGGCTCGGGCGATCAGGGAGGACGATCGTAGATCGCCGGTGGGCGGAGCGCTGGCGGGCACACGCCGTCAACGCCAGCTGCGCGAACACGGGAAGATCACCGGGTACCGGCAGCAACAGGGTGTAGCCCTCGCGCGCCGGGGTGTGCCGTGGCCACCGACGGAGCCGTAGACGCCAGTACCGGCTTCCCATCGATCGACCCCTCATCTGCGGTGAGATTAGGGGCACCGCCGCCGGCTCAGTACGCGCCGCGGCGGGCGAAGACGATGGCCGGCGTGTGCCACAGGATCCGCAGGTCCCACCACAGCGACCACGAGGCCACGTAGGAGTAGTCGAGTCGCCGGAGCTCCTCGAAGGGCAGGTCGTTGCGCCCCGAGACCTGCCACAGCCCGGTCATGCCCGGGCGGACGTCGAAGCGGCGCGCCGCCCAGCCGTCGATCCCCGCCGACTCCGAGACCACGAACGGGCGGGGCCCGACGAGGCTCATGTCGCCGCGGAACACGTTCCACATCTGCGGGAGCTCGTCGAGGCTGGTGAGGCGCAGGACGCTGCCGATCCTGGTCACGCGCGGGTCGACCTTGATCTTGAACAGTGGCCCGTCGACCTCGTTGCGGCCCGACAGGTCGGCCCGCTCGGCCTCCGCTCCCTGGCGCATGGTCCTGAACTTGCAGATGGCGAACGCCCGGCCTTTGCGACCGGTGCGCTGCTGGTGGAACAGCACGGGCCCGGCGGACGTAGCCTTGATCCACAGGGCGATCGCCAACAGGGCAGGTGACAGGACCAAGAGGCTGACGGCGGACACGGCGATGTCGAGCGCCCGCTTGGCGAAGCGGTCGGCGGGACCCAGGGCGGCGGGGGCGACATCGACCACGGGGAGACCGGCCAGGTCGTCGAACTTCGAGCGCACGGTGAGAAGGTCGAACATGCGCGGGACCACCGAGATCTGGACCTGGTCGGCGAGCGAGCGCAGCAGGGCCGCCAGCCTCGACTCCACGACCGGGCTGAACGCCACCACGATGTGGTCGACGTCGTGGCGCTCGATGACCTCCACCAGGTCGTCCAAGCCGCCGAGCAGCTTGATGTCACCGGCGGGGTGGACCGTCGGCGCCTCGTTGTCGTCGACGCAACCGACGACGACGAGACCGGGGGCGGCGGACACCCGGAGGGCGACGCTGGCGGCCACCAGGCCCGATCCGACGATCAGCACCCTCGACCGGCGGCCGTTGGAGCCTCGTAGGATGCTGCGCGTCACCATCCGGGCGGCGGGGACGGTGACGAGCGCGACGAGGCCGGTCAGCGTCGCCGCCACCCGGTCGACCCTGGTCAGCCCTATCCAGGCGTTGGCCCGGTTGCTGATCAGCAGCAGGAGCAGGCAGCCGAGGATGAGCGCGTGGATCAGCTGGCTCAGGTCGGGAAAGGTGGAGGCGACCAGGCGCCGACGCCCGCGCCGGTAGAGTCCGTAGCCCGCGAAGATGAGGGAGAACAGGGGGGTGTAGACGAGCGCGCTGACGCCGCTGGTCAGCGCGCCGCGGCCCAGCCCCAGCTGATCGACGACCTGGCCGATCAGCAACGCCACGGCGATGGCCGAGACGTCGGCCACCAACAGTGCCGGCAACGCCGAACGCTTGCCCCTGATGGAGCGCTCCCGCGCCAGCTCGAGCGCCGGGGGCGCCAGCATGGACGCTTCCCTGAGAAGGGCCTCGGCCTCCCCCGGTGGGTGAGCAACCTGACCGGCCTGAACATCGAGCGTGGTCATCTTCCGCCCTCCCGGGTCCTCGAGGCACCCATGGCTGAGGCTCTCTTTGCGTGAAGGTTAGCCCGCTCAGGGGGGCCAAGGGAAGACGTAATATGGGATATAGGTCACCAAACCCGCGTATAACAGTAAGAACTTCAACATGAACAGGAGTCACTGACCGGCACGGAGCGTCCCCAATCCGACCCGCGAGGCGAGCTCGCCGGGCCGGCGGACATTCGCTCAAGTCGAGCGCAGGAGCCGCCGAGCGTTACGTCCATGGGGCACACAGGGCACGGATCGCGACGGGAACGGCGGGCAAAGAGGGGGGGACGGCGCGGCAACGTCCTGCGCCGGGCAACCACCACGCTCGGTGTGGCCGTCGGGCTGGCGGCAGTGACCGCCGTCAGCGGGGTGACCGCCTTGGTGGTCACCGCCCCGGTGGCGTCCGCCGCTCCTTCGCCCTCTCCCTACTACCTGGCCGACCCCGCCGGCTCGGTGTGGGGGATCGCCGGTGCCACCGATTACGGCTCGATGGCCGGGCATCATCTCAACGGGGTGGTCGTCGGGATCACGCTCACCCCCGACCTTCGCGGGTACTGGCTCGTCGGCAGCGACGGCGGCATCTTCACCTTCGGCGACGCCGCCTTCTACGGCTCGACCGGTGCGGAGCGGCTCAACCGCCCGGTGATCGGCATGGCGTCGACCCCCGACGGGCGCGGCTACTGGCTCTTCGCCAGCGACGGCGGCATCTTCACCTTCGGCGACGCCGCCTTCTACGGGTCCACCGGCGGAGCACAGCTGGACCAGCCCATCGTGGCGATGACGTCGACCGCCGACGACCGGGGCTACTGGGAGGTGGGCGCCGGGGGCAAGGTCTTCCCGTTCGGCGACGCCGGCTACTACGGCGACGCCGAGGGCACGGCCACCGCCCAGATCGCTCCGGCGGCCGGAGGCGGCTACTGGGAGATCGCTCCCGACGGCGACGTCTTCCCGTTCGGGTCGGCGACGTCGCAATCGCCCCCCGTCACTGCGCTGCTCGAGACGAGCGACAACCCCGGTGTCGTGGCCATGGAGTGGGCGATGGGCCAGCAGGGCAAGCCCTACCAGTGGGGTGGGGCAGGGCCGGCGAGCTTCGACTGCTCGGGCCTGGTGATGCGGGCGTGGCAGGCGGCCGGAATCGACATCCCCCGGGTGGCGGCGGCCCAGTACGACTTCGGAACCCACGTGCCCATCGCCGACCTGCAGGTGGGAGACCTCGTGTTCTGGGCGTCCAACCCCGCCGATCCGTCGACCATCTATCACGTGGCCATGTACATTGGCAGTGGTCGCATGGTCAATGCCCCCTATACGGGTACCTTCGTCGGGACCGGCTACATGGGCGGTCCCGGGTTCATGTCCCTCGGCACCCGGCCCTGAGGCACCGGGTGGAGCTGCCTGATCCTTCAGGAGACTTGATCGTTCAGGAGGCGCGGTCCGCCGCGCTCGCCAGCACGTCGTTCGCCCGCTGGGCACCGACCGAGATCAGCTCACTGGCCCGGTCGCTGCCGGTCGACCAGGCGTCGCCCGCCCAGTCGCTGCCCGTCGACAGCGCGTCCTTGCCCGTCGATACCGCGTCCCCGGCCCGCTTCCCCGCCTTGGCCGCCGTCTTGCTGGCCGTCTTCGTCGCCTTGGCCGCCGCCTTGTAGGCGGCCCGGTTGGCCTGATCGGCGGCCTGACGAGCTGCCTGGTTGGCCGTCTTGGCCTGCTTGCGGTTGGCCTTGGTGTTCGCCTTGGACGCCAACTTCAGCGCCGCCGCGTTGGCCGCGGCGGCCCCCTTGTTGGCCTTGGCCGTCGTCTTGGCGGCTCCCTTGTTGGCCTTGGCCGCCGCCTTGCGCCCGGCGCGCGAAGACGCTGCGGACACGCCGGCCGCCGCCTTGGCGGCCTTCGCTCCCGCCCGGCCGGAGGCCTTGTTGCCGCCGAGGGAGAGCGCATCGCCGGCTCGGCGGGCGCTGCGCCTGGCTCGCCAACCGACGGAGGGGGCGCCCTCGGTGTCCACCGCGGCCAGGATGAGGCCGCCGAGCAGGCCCAGGTTCTTCAAGAAGTGGATCTGCTGCTGCTTTCGGGTGGCGGGGTCGTCAGACTCCCAGAACCGGTGACCGGCGTAGGTGGTGGGGATGATCGAGCCGATGAGGGCCAGTGCCGCCAGCCGGCGGAACTTGCCCAGGGCCAGCAGCGCGCCGGCCCCGACGTGCACGCCGGCGTTGATCTTGACCAGCGTCTGGGTGTCGGTGCGGAGCCCCAGCTTCTGGACCATCTGGGGGGCCACGGGGTCGGCCATCGCCACCCGGGGCTCCGGGTGGCGCAGGGTGTCAACCCCTTCGGAGATGAACACCGCGGCGAGGAGAGGTCGTGCCAGCCTGCGAGAAAGACTCATGAGGCACTACCTACCCACTTGGCCCCCGTCCGCAACGGCCCACCTCCACCTGGCAGCACGGCCCACCTGGCAGCACGGCCCACCTGGCAGCATGGCGGCACGAAAGGAGACTTCCCATGAGACTCGGCACCATCCGCACGGCGACGGGCACGACGGCGGTGCGCCTCGACGGCGCCGAGGCCGTCGATGTGGGCGCCGTCGACGTCGGGGCGTTGCTCAGCGATCCGGGGTGGCGGACCAACGCGGCCCGGGCCGATGGCCCCCGGTACGGCGTCGATGACCTGGACTTCGCCCCGCTGGTGCCCCGCCCGGAGAAGATCATCTGCGTCGGGCTCAACTACCGCCACCACATCACCGAGATGGGCCATGAGCTGCCGACCCACCCCATCCTGTTTGCCAAGTACCCGCCGGCGCTCATCGGCGCCCGCGACGACATCGTGCTGCCCGTGGTCTCCGACATGGTCGACTGGGAGGTCGAGCTGGCCCTGGTCATCGGCGCGCCCGTGCGCCATGCCCGCGACGACCAGGCCCAAGCGGCCCTGGCCGGCTACACGGTCCTCAACGACGTCACCGGCCGGGACTGGCAGAACCGGACCTCGCAGTTCCTGCAGGGCAAGACGTTCGAGGCCACCACCCCGGTCGGACCGTGGCTGGTGACGCCGGACGACCCCGACGCGGCCGCTGGGCATTTCCCGCTCAGCTGCGACGTCGCCGGAGAGCGCATGCAGGAGGCGGACACCGCCGATCTGGTCTTCGATCCCACCTACCTCATCCGCTACTGCTCGTCCATGCTCACGCTCAGGCCCGGCGACATCCTGGCGACGGGGACTCCCGGTGGTGTCGGCGCCGGGCGCAAGCCGCCCCGCTGGCTGACCGACGGGGACGAGGTGGTGAGCCGCATCCAGGGCATCGGCGAGCTGCGCAACACCTGCCGGGCAGAGAAGCCCTCTGACCGGGAACGGCCCATGACCGGGTACGGCCCATGACCTGGGACGGTGACGACTACCAGCACCGCTTCGACGCGCTCGGCGCCACGGGCGTCGACGTCCACGGTGAGGCGACGTTCGTTCGCTCCCTCGCCCCCTCATCGGTCCTCGACGCCGGCTGTGGCACCGGTCGGGTGGCCATCGAGCTGCGCCGGGCGGGGATCGAGGTGGTCGGCGCCGATGCCGACCCGTCCATGCTGGCCACGGCAAGGCGCCTGGAGCCGGCGGTCACCTGGGTGGAGGCCGACGTCGTATCCCTCCACCTCGGTCGCACGTTCGCCGTCGTGCTGATGGCGGGCAACGTCCCCCTCTTCACCGCCCCCGGGACCCAGGGCGCGCTGGTCGCCGGCTGTGGCCGCCACGTCGCCCCCGGAGGCGCGCTCGTCGCCGGATTCGAGCTGGGCAGGGGGTACGACCTGGGGAGCTACGACGACGACTGCACCCGGGCGGGGCTGGTGCTGGAGCAGCGGTGGGGCACCTGGGACCGCGATCCGTGGGTCGAGGGAGGCTCCTACGCGGTCGCGGTCCACCGCCGGGCGGTGTGACGGCGCCCCGGACCGCCTACGCGGTCTCGGTCCACCGCCGGGCGGCGTGACGGCGCCCTCGGCTGGGGCCCGCGGCCCCTCAGCGGGGGCGCAGGACCCGGGCGGCGACAGCCGCCTTCTGCCAGCGCGGCACCCGCACCCGGGTGGAGAACACGTCGTAGTCGACCGCCTCGATGCGGTCGAGGATGCGGCCGTAGAGCAGGCGGGCGCCGGCGATGCCGCGGGCGGCGACGGGTGGCAGCATGGCCACGCCCCGGTCGCCGGAGTCGTAGTAGCGCCGGGTGCGGTCGATCTCGAAGCGCATCAGGTCCACCCACTCCGGCGTCGGCGTCCGGGCGACCAGGGCGGGGGACGCACCGAAGCGGTCGATGTCCTCCTGGGGCAGGTACACCCGACCCCGGTCGAGGTCCTCGGCGACGTCCCGCCAGAAGTTGGTGAGCTGGAAGGCGATCCCCAGGTCCCGGGCGTGGCCGAGGGCCTCGGGGGCGGACGGTTCGAGGATCGGCAGCATCATCTCGCCGATCACCGCCGCCGAGCCGTCCATGTAGCCCGCGAGATCGTCGAAGGTGGCGTACCCCGCCTCGGTGAGGTCCATCGCCATGGACCGCAGGAACCGCTCGAAGCACGCCGGGTCGATGTCGAAGGCCCGCACGGTATGGACGACGGCCTTGAGCACCTCGTCGTCGGAGCGGCCCCGGGCCAGGTCGGCGAAGAAGCGCTCGCCGAGAGCGCCGAGCGCGCTCGCCCGCTCGGCGACGGGGACGGGGCCGAGATCGTCGACGATGTCGTCGGCGTAACGGCAGAAGCCGTAGAGGGCGTGGACGTGGTGGCGCTTCACCGCCGGCAGCAGCCACGTCGCCGCGTAGTAGGTGGTGCCGAAGCGCCGGTTGAGGTCCCGGCACCGCCGGTAGCTGTCCTCCAAGGTGACGGGGGCGCCCATGAGCGTCGGGCTACGACCGGTCGAGGCCGTCGACGCGCTCGGCGGCCAGGCGGCCCGAGACGATCACCATGGGCACGCTCACGCCGGGCACCGTCCCGGACCCGACGAGCACCAGCCCGGGGACCCTGCGGTCGACGTTGTTGGGGCGGAACGGGCCGCTCTGGAAGAAACGGTGGGACAGGGCGAAGGGGGTCCCGCGCTCCATGCCCTGCGCCTCCCAGTCGGCCGGGTCGACGAAGCGCTCGGTGACGACGTCGCCCACCGGGTAGCCGAGGCCGTCGAGGCGCTCGACCAGGCTGGCGCGGACCCTGTCTCGCTCGGTCGTCCAGTCGATGCGGCCGTCGAGGTTGGGGATCGGCTCGAGGGCGTAGAGGACGTGGCCACCGGGTGGGGCCAGCGCCGGGTCGCTCCTCGTCGGGGCGCACACCAGGATCGCCGGGTCGGGCTGGCGCACGCCGTCGCGCAGGAGGGCATCGAAGGAGCCCCTCCAGTCCCGCCCGAAGTGGATGTTGTGGTGGGCGGTGACGGCGGGCAGCTCACCCCGGACGCCGGCGAGCCACAGCACGCACGACGGTGAGTACCGGCCCCGCCGGGCGACCCTGGGCATGGGCACCTCGGGCAGCAGCTCGCGGTAGACCGCAGGCAGGTCGGGGCCCGCCACCACGGCGTCGGCGGGGACGGCCTCGCCGCTCTCCAGGCGCACCCCGGTGACGGGCCCGGAGGTCCCCAGGCGGCGGACGATGCGGGACACGGGAGCGTTCCACCGGAACTCGGCTCCTCCTTTCTCCGCCGCTGCCGTCAGGGCGCGGGGGACGGCGTGGATCCCGCCCTCGGGGAACCACACCCCCTCGACGGTGTCCATGTAGGTGATGACGCAGTAGACGGCGAGGGCATCGAAGGGGGAGAGTCCGGCGTAGAGCGATTGGAAGCTGAACAGCTTCTGCAGGCGGGGGTCGCGGAAAAACGACCCCACCACCGTGTGGACCCGGCGCAGCGCACCGAGCCGGAGCAGCTCCAGGCCCGGGGTCAGCGGCCGGGCCAGGTCGAGCGGGGAATCGAAGTTGCGGTCGATGAAGCCGGCGTGCTCGACGCGGTAGAGCCGCTCCAGCCATTCACAGAAGCGCTCGAAGGCCGCCGCCTCCTGCGCCCCGCACGTCGCCCGGATCTCGGCGGCCATGGCCTGGCGGCCATGGCGCACCACGATGGGCCCCTCGCCGGGGAAGTCGGCCCGGTACATGGGCTCCACCGGCGACAGCTTCAGGTGGTCGGCCATGTCGGCGCCGGCGGCGGCGAAGGCGTCGGCCAGCAGCCCCGTCATGGTGAGCACGCTCGGGCCGGTGTCGATGCGGTAGCCCTCGGACTCCCAGCGCCCGGCCCTGCCTCCGGGCTGGTCGCCTCGTTCGACCACGGTGACCTCGTGGCCCCGTCCGATCAGGTGGCAGGCGGCCGACAGGCCACCGAGGCCGGCGCCGATGACGACGACGCGCACGCCTAGTGCCCCCTTGGCGTCCGGCGGACGCTACCCGGCGCGGGCATTAGTGGTCGCGACCGGCGACGAAGCACGCCATCTCGGTCAGCGCGTGGCGGGCCCCGTCGACGAGGGGGAGGGCGCCGGCGGCACCGAGGGCTTCGGTGACCAGCCCGTCGATGATGGCCTCGAGCTGGCGGCGAGCGCCGGTCCCCTCGATCACCGCCTGCAGGTCGGCGACCTCGTCGGCGCTGAGGTCGGCGGCGCCGAGGCGACCGTCGAGCAGCTCTAGGTCGGCGCCGCTCGCCGCCGCCCGGGCCAGCGCCACCAGCATGGTGGGCTTGCCCTCCCGGAGGTCCTCGCCCACCGGCTTGCCGGTGAGCGCAGGATCGCCGAAGCAACCGAGCAGGTCGTCCTTCAGCTGGAACGCCTCGCCCAGGGGGAGGCCGTAGGCGGACAGCGGCTCGGCCAGGTCGGCCAGCTGCCACGGGGCGGCCAGGGCGGCACCCAGGTGCAGCGGGCGCTCGACGGTGTACTTCCCGCTCTTGTACTGGCAGATGCGGCGGGCCAGCTCGGGGCTGGCGCTGCGGTTGGCCGTCCCCAACAGGTCGAGGTACTGCCCGATGTTGACCTCGAGACGCAGCTCGTTGAACACCCCCAGGGCCGGCGCGGGGGCGGCTGCCATCAGCAGGTCGGCGTAGACGTGGGCCAGGTTGCCCATCAAGATGGCGACCCCGTCGCCGAAGTGGTCGCTGTCGCCCCGCCAGCCAGCGGCGCCGTGGCGGCGGGCGAACTGCGCGTGGACCGTCTCGAGCCCGTGCCGCCGGCCGGAGCGATCCATGACGTCGTCGTGGATCAGGGCGAAGGTGTGCAGCAGCTCCAGGGCGGCGCCGGCGTCGACGATCGCCGGGTCGTCGGGGTCCCCGTCCACCCCGACGAAGGCCCAGTAGCAGAACGCGGGCCGGAGCCGTTTGCCCCCGGCGAGCACCAGCTCCCGCAACGCCGCCAGGGGCGCCCGGAGGTCGGCGTCGAGGGTGGCCCAGCGGGCGGCGTCGCCGTCGAGCACCTCGGCGATCCGGCAGTTGACGGCGGCGGCGACCTCACGCAGGGAGGCCGGGGCGGCGGCGGTCGGCGAGGTCATCCTCGGTCGAGGCTAAGTCAGCCGCCGGGCTATTGCCGAGTAAGGCGGTTGCCGGCACGGACGGTTGCCGGCACGGACGGTTGCCGGCTCGGGCGGTTGCCAGCACGGACGGTTGCCGGCTCGGGCGGCTGCCGAGTCGGACTGTTGGCGGCTCACGGCGCGGGCCAGCCCGTAGGCGATGACGACGGCGACCACGCCGGCGATGGCATCGACAAAGTAGTGGTTGCCCGTGACCACGATGCCGAACACCGTCGCCACCGGGTAGAGCGCGACCAGCCACCGACCCCAGCGGGGACGGATGACGGGCTTTACCGCTAGGGCGCACCACGTCGACCAGGCCGTGTGCAGGCTGGGCATCGCCGCGTACTGATCGGAGGCCTTGGCCAACGCACCGTGGGAGAAATTCCACACTCCGCCGAAGTGGTCCAACGTGTCGACGAAGCCGAAGCCGGCCGGCAGCAACCGGGGGGGGAGCACGGGGAAGAGGGCGAAGCTGACCAGGCCCAGGGCGGTGGTGAAAGCCAGGGTGTTGCGCCACCGGCGGTAGCGCCCGGGGTAACGGCGGAACAACACGACGAGCACGAAGATCACCGCGAGGAAGTGGACGGTGCCGTAATAGCTGTTCCACAGCTCCACCACGGCTCGCGAGTGGATCACCTGGTCCTGCAGCCACTGCTCCTTGAAGATGCCGAGCCCGCGCTCGAGGCGCACCAGGTCCAGGGCGTTGCCCGTCGCCGCCGCTCGCCCGCCCCTGGTCGAGTGCAGGTCGCGCACCACGGTGTAGGCGCCATAGAACCCGACGATGACGGCCAGCTCGCGTCGCCAGCGCGGGTCGGGGAGGGGCCGGTGGCGCGCGATCGGGTGACGTTAGTGTTCTCCGGGTCGCACCGGCGGTCAATGCTCGTCGAGGTCGCGGCCCGTCGAGCTAGCGGGCCCGGCGGAGGAAGTCGTCCTTGTCCACCACGACCCGGGTGACCTTGCCGGCCGCCACCAGGCCGCACGCATCGGTCACGGCCACGTTGAACACCAGACGACGGCCCTCGGCCCGCTCCAGCGTGGCCGTGGCCCGGATCTTCGACCCGACGGCCACCGGTACCAGGTGGGCCAGCTCGAAGCGGGCGCCCACGGTCGTCTGGCCGGGCCGCAGCTCTGGGGAGAGGGCCAGCAGGGCAGCCTGCTCGCACAGGGCGACGACCCGAGGGGTCCCCAGGACCGTGACCTCGCCGGAGCCCAGGGCGCTGGCGGTGTCGTCGCCGGACACGGTGAGGTCGACCGTGGCCTGCAGGCCGCTCTTGAGCATCACGGAACCGTACGGTACGCCGCTACCGTTGATGACAGCCAATGCCGCGGTTCGACCTGTTTGCACTGTGTTCGGGTTTGCACTGGTGTTCGGGTTGAACAGGGGCCGGAAGGAGCCATCGTGATCGACGAGCCGGTAATCGGGCGGGTGCTGGGCGTCGCCCTGCGCACCGGAGGGGATTTCGCCGAGCTGTTCGCCGAGGACCGGCGGGCCAGCGCAGCGCGCCTCGACGACGGCCGGGTCGAGGACATCGCCTCCGGGCGGGAGCGGGGGGCGGGCATCCGGGTGGTGGTCGGCGACACGACCGGCTTCGCCCATACCGCCGACCTGTCGGAGGCGGGACTGCGCACGGCGGCCGAAGCGGCGTCGGCGGCAGCCCGTCGGGGCGGCGGAGGCGCGCGCGAGGTCGCCCTCGACCGGGTCACCGCCCCGGTGCCGAACCGGGTCGAGATCCTCCCCGAGTCGGTTTCCAAGGCGACCAAGGTGGACCTGTTGCGCCGGGCCGACGAGGCTGCTCGCAGCGCCGGGGGCGCCATCCGCCAGGTCAGCGCCGGCTACGGCGACAGCCGGCGCCGCATCCTGGTGGCCAACAGCGAAGGGGTCCTGGCTGGCGACGACCAGGTGAAGACCCGCTTCATGGTGTCGTGCGTGGCCACCGGAGACACCGGCATGCAGACCGGCCGGGAGTCGATCGGGGCCACCGTCGGTTTCGAGCTGTTCGACCGCTACGAGGTCGAGACCCTGGCCCGGGCGGCGGCAACCACGGCGCTGACCAAGCTGGCGGCCCGGCCGGCGCCGTCGGGGACCCTGCCCGTGGTCATCAAGGCCGGCAGCGGGGGGGTGCTGTTCCACGAGGCGTGCGGCCACGGCCTCGAGGCCGACCACATTGCCAAGAACGTCTCGGTCTTCGCCGGGCGGGTGGGGGAAAGGGTGGCCAGCCCGCTCGTCACGCTGATCGACGACGGCACCATGGGTCCCGAGTGGGGCGCCCTGGCCATCGACGACGAGGGCCATCCGGCCGGCCGGAACGTCCTCATCGAAGACGGGGTCCTGACCGACTACATGTGGGACTGGCTGCGGGCTCGCAAGGACGGCCGGCCCAGCTCCGGCAACGGGCGCCGGGAGAGCTACCGGCATCTGCCCATGGTCCGGATGACCAACACGTTCGTGACCAACGGCGCCGAGGACCCCGACGAGATCGTGCGCCAGACTGCGAACGGTGTCTACGTCGCCCAGCTCGGCGGGGGCCAGGTGAACACCGCCACCGGCGACTTCGTCTTCGGGATGACCGAGGCGTACCTCATCGAGGACGGCCGCATCACCGAACCCCTCCGCGACGCCAACCTGATCGGCAACGGGCCCGAGGTGCTGCGCAACATCGACGTGGTCGGCAACGACTTCGCCATGGGGTGGCCGGGGACGTGCGGCAAGCAGGGCCAGGGCGTCCCCGTCGGTGACGGGCAGCCCACCCTCCGGGTTGCCGCCCTGACGGTCGGCGGCACCGCTCGATGAGCACCGCTCCCGACGACCTGCTGGCGCTCGCCACCCGGGTGGCGGGCTGGGCTCGGCACGGCGAGCAGGTCGAGGCCTACGTCGCGAGCGGTCGGGAGACCGACATCCAGGTCTACGACGGCGGTATCGAGTCGCTCTCGTCGGCCGAGAGCGCGGGGATCGGCATCCGGGTCGTCGCCGGCGGCCGGCAGGGCTTCGCCTACGCAGGAACCCTCGACGACGACGTGATCGCCGAGACGCTGGCCGAGGCCCGGGACAACGCCGGCTTTGCCAGCCCCGACGAGTGGGTGGGCCTGGCCTCCCCCGACGGCGTCGATCCCGTGGACATGGACCTGTGGCGTGACGAGCTGGCCACGATAGGTACCGACGAGAAGGTGGCCCGCGCCCTCGACCTGGAGCGCACGGTGCGTGCCGGTGACCGCCGCATCCGCCAGGTCGAGTCGGCCGAGTGGGGCGACGCCGCAGTGATGTCCGCCGTGGCCACGAGCACGGGGATCTCCGCGTTCAGCCGGCGCACCGCCTGCTACCTGTCCGCCCACGCCATCGCCGGTGACGGCGGCGAGACCCAGACCGGGGTCGGCTACTCGGTGGGGCGGGGGCCGTCCGATCTGGAGCCCGACAAGGCGGCGTCCGACGCCGTCGAGCGGGCCACCCGGCTGCTCGGCGCCAAGAAGCCCCGCTCGGCGCGCCTCACCGTGGTGCTCGAGCCGCGCATCACTGCCACGGTCCTGGCCATCCTGGCGGGGACGCTCGACGGTGAGTCGGTGCTCAAGGGCCGGTCGCTCTTCGCTGACCGCCTCGGCGAGGCGGTCTCGGTGCCCGGGTTCACCCTGGTGGACGACCCGACCGATCCCGAGGCCTACGGGGCGGCCCGCTACGACGCCGAGGGGCTGGCCTCGCGCCGCAACGTGGTGATCTCGGAGGGAACGCTCGACCGCTTCCTCTACAATAGCTACGCCGGCCGGCGGGCGGGGACGGCGTCGACCGCCTCCGCGGTGCGGGCCGGCTACAAGAGCGGCCCCGGCACCGGGGCGCGGGCCCTCGCCGTGGTGCCCGGCGACGCCAGCCCCGACCAGATCGTCGCCAGTGTCGGCGAGGGTCTGGTCGTGCAGTCCGTGTCGGGGGTCCACTCCGGGGTGAACCCCGTCAGCGGGGACTTCTCCGTCGGCGCCGAGGGGGTCATGATCCGCGACGGGGCGCGCGCCGAGCCGGTCCGGGAGCTCACCATCGCCTCGACCATCCAGCGCATGCTCGCCGGCGTGGTCGCCATCGGCTCGGACCTCGAACGGCTGCCGTCGTCGGCGGCCGGGGTGACCCTGGCCATCTCCGACGTCTCCTTGAGTGGGGCGTGATCCGCGCCTGGGCGGGCGCAATTAGCGCCGCGAGTGGCCGTAACTTGACACTGTGCCTCTTTTCTCTCGCCACAAGTCCGAGATGCCGACGCCCGACCGGGCGCTGCCCGGCCGAACGACCCCTCTCGCCGTGCCTGCCGCCCACTTCGTTAGCGGCCACCCGCTCAGCCCGCCATTCCCCGCAGGCATGGAGCAGGCGGTCTTCGCGCTCGGGTGCTTCTGGGGCGCCGAGAAGCACTTCTGGGAGCAGCCCGGTGTCTGGGTGACGGCCGTCGGCTACGCCGGCGGGTACACGCCGAACCCGACATACGAAGAGGTCTGCAGCGGTCGTACCGGTCACACCGAAGCGGTCCTCGTCGTGTTCGACCCGGGGGTCACGAGCTACGAGGCCCTGCTCAGCGCCTTCTGGGAGAACCACGATCCCACCCAGGGGATGCGCCAGGGCAATGACGCCGGGACCCAGTACCGCTCGGCCATCTACACCGACGACGACGAGCAGTTGGCGGCGGCGAAGGCCTCGAGATCGGCCTTCCAACAGATGCTGGCCGACGCCGGTTACGGCGCCATCACCACCGAGATCGCTCCCCTCGCCACCTTCTACTACGCCGAGGGCTACCACCAGCAGTACCTGGCCAAGAACCCGGGTGGCTACTGCCCGATTCACGCCACCGGCGTCTCCTGCCCGACGGGGTTGTTGGCTCCGAAGGAGTAGCGGGCGAGGCCACGATGACACGGCCTCACAATGACGTTGTTGGGGTGTTTCTTGATGGCGGTTGAGATGGCCCGCTCGGCTCGGCCGTTCACCTATGAGGACCTGGACGACATGCCCGACGATGGGTACCGGCGGGAAGTCATCGGCGGGACACTGATCGTGACCCCGCCACCGAGCGGTGCCCACCAGCGGGTGACCTTGAACCTGGGCGCGCTCCTGCGCGCCGGGGAGACAGCCGAGACGATGGCCATGGTGGCCCCCTACGACTGGAAGCTGGTTGCCGGGGACAGCGTGCAGCCCGACGTGATGGTGATCAGGCGGGAGGATTCGATCCGGGTGGGCCACTGCCCAGCTCCGCCGTTCCTCTCGTGGTCGTGGAGGTGCTGTCGCCATCGAACCCGTCGCAGGACCGGATGCTCAAGCGGGACCTGTACGAGCGGCTCGGGGTGCCGGCCTATTGGATCGTCGACCCGTCAGGCCCCTCGCTGCTGACGGTGCGGTTGATCCAGGCTCGCTACCAGGTCGAGTTCGAGGGCAGGGACACGCTTCGCACCGAGTGGCCGTTCCGTTTCGAATTGAAACGTTCCCGAACTTTCCCGGTAGGCCGCGGCCCGCGGTGATGTCGCATCAGGGCGCGGCAACTCTGACGCGACGGTTGGGTGCCCAGCAGCTCATGGGCCCTTCGGCAACGAGCGCTGAGCGGTCGTTGAGCGTCTTCTCGCCGTCCAGGCCCAGGACCTGCGCGGGGCCCGATTGGCCGTCCGGGTCCGAAGCCAGGGGCTGACCGCCGCCGACGTGGACGACGCCATGACCAGTCGTCGTTACCTGACCAGCCTCGCCGCTTTTGATCGCATCGTCGGGGAGCCGTAGCCCCCCGTGTCACGCCATCGCCCATACCACGAGTCCCCCTCACCGGTGATAGCCAACGCGACCCGCAGCCAGAACCTCATGAGCATTTCGGGTTCGAAGACGGGATTTGGTGCTGATTGCCGCGGCGCGATGCTGGTTGGGTGCGTGATCTCACGTCATCTGAGGCTGCTCGATACGGGACCGACGACGGTGCCGGACGGTGGTGTCAACGCCGGCCGAAAACTGACCCCCTTTCACCGGTTGAAAACTGACCCCCCGCCTGGGTCATCAACCGCATGTGGTGGTCATTTGGTTGGAGGCGTCACCTCCTCGGCGG
>JAABUJ010003839.1_pt1 | contig 16399 bp, 16 predicted proteins | sample 5559131 | NCBI WGS metagenome assembly JAABUJ01 (sample SAMN10711875, study PRJNA513366) | rock metagenome | isolation source: Antarctica rocks | place: Antarctica: Victoria Land, Mt New Zealand nord | collected 2016-01-07 | reverse complement strand
TTGACGGGTGCGCCCCCGCCGCACCAGCCAGATGAGGTTGGGCGCGCGCGGGCGGCGCGGCGGGGGCGCGTCAAGGCACCCCCTGCGGAGGCTGTCGCCTGACCACGGTTTAGTGGGGCGCTACCAAACACTGGCTTGGTGGATGGAAACCACATTTGGCAACGCTTTGTTCGTAGAGGGTAATCCACCTCATACAAATGATCCCGTCTATGACGTACTATCGCTAGTGCTTAACGCTCAGAACGCGCCGACGTTACGATTAGTACAGGTAAAGGCAACCGCGAAAGCACTACACCACAACTGTACTCTTGCGTTAAGCAAGTTCCAGCGTCAGGAGGCGGGATGGTACGACACAGAGTTGAAGGCCAAGCTGCAATTGCTTCAACGTTGTGGACTACTTGCACCCAATATCCAGATCCGCGATCTGCTCTACGATCCTGAAAAACGCTATCGCCTCACAATGCTCCATGGTGAAGATCGAAACAAGGTGCAAATATTGACTACTTTTGACAGCAAAGTGAAGGGTGGCGTTGATAGACGGAGCGCTTACTTGGTAGAAGTTCCAAACTGGAAAATGTTTTGGCAAGCCTTAGCAAAGGTAGTATATGCGCAGCTTAGTTGATGATTTACGTCACGCTGCAACGCCGCTCACGATCACCTCACGTGAAGATCTTGTGGGCCAAGTAAAAGCTGCTCATGCGGCACTCCTGCGAGCGGCTCTTGCCACTCAAGACCGTGCTACCGACGATTTCCCCTTAGACACCAGTGACCTAGTCGAAAGCTTGAGAAGCTATGCTTTGTGGTTAGAAGATGTAGCTCTCGATAGTCAACAATTGCCGGACACCGAGAAGGAAAGCGTCTTTAATCTAGCCGCGACTCTTTACGAATTTGTCGGTGGTCTTTCTGCAATTCCGCATGAACAATACCTCTCGATTTTTCGCCCTCCGCTCAATGATTACTTGCGTAGTGCAGTTTTAGGGTCGTTCACGGGGTATCAGGCACAATCATCACTCGTTGCACGACGTGTAGTCAAATATTTGAGGCAAATCAATCCTTCTTCAGCGGTAGGGCGCTTACATAACGCAGTTGCGATGGTTATTGCGTTGTACTTGGGGCGGGAATTCCACGATACATTCGTGCAGGCCCAAGGCCTACGCGCATTGGTTGTTGCAGCCATTTATGAGCTTCAGTTGCATGATGCTGTGAACCATGAATACTTGGAGGTAGATCGGGCCGCTGCCTTAGGGCTTGGTTGTAGCGCAGCTGCCGCCGGTATGCTGGTCGGAGCCTCAGCTAACGTTCTAGAAGCTGCTACAGATTTTGACCACATTGCTCAAGCAACTATTGACAGCCTTGATGCCGAGCACTATTGGTTAGCGTCACGCTTAACGTCCATTACCCGGCACATGAATGAAGCAAGCATGCACCATGTGCTTGGGCGAGCTGATATACCGATAGGATTCCGCCGGGCACTAGCTAGAGACGGCGTTTTCGAGTTATGGAAGCCACAACTCGAAGCTATCGAGAAAGGTTTACTCGGAACTGGAATACCACGCAACTTTGTGATAACCCTCCCAACTGGAGCCGGTAAGACACTCGTAGCTGAATTGGCCATTCTAACCGCTCTTCACGATACCGGTCAACGTTGGGCAGTGTATATCACGCCCAGTAGAGCTCTAGTCAACCAGGTCAGCCACGACCTAAGGCGGCGGTTGGCAGATACCGACGTGATTGTTAGGACTGTCCTAGCTGGTGCCGAGCAAAATGACTTGTTCGACGAGGAATTACAACTTCTTGCTGAAGAGAAGTGTGTAACAGTAACAACGCCTGAAAAGCTTGATGCGTATTATCGCAATGACAAAACTCTCTTTGATAGGTGTTCTCTGGTTATATTCGATGAAGTACATAAAGTCGGAGAACCTGGACGAGGAGAATTGCTAGAGAGTTTGATAACGCGATTTGTTGCATATCAGCCGCAAACGCAATTAATGCTGCTTAGCGGTGTTTTGTCAAATCATGAAGAATTGGTCAATTGGCTAGGAGACATCAATACAAGCTCTATTGCTGCTAGCCGTAGACCAACTCGTCAGGTGCGAGGTGTTGCTGTTCGCTACAGCCCTCAGTATGGCATACCACAAGTCAATAAGAACGGAGAAACCATACGCCGCGTAGATTTTTCTGGAGGGCTCGTGCTAGTGCACGAGGAGGAGGATATTCAAGGTGTGCGTGAAGTTAATGTCCCTGATCTGTTCACAGGCTACTTCACCGAAAAGTTGTTTCGGAACAATTGGAGAGAGGACTACAGTGCAAATCATTCGTCGTTCAATGATCACGCCGTAGGAATAGCTCGACAGCTTAGCAAGACGTCCGGTACCACTCTCGTATTCGTCCAATATCCTCAGTGGGCCGAGAGCTGTTGCCGCAATTTTGACTATAAACCTTTAGAGCAGTATCAAGCGGACAGAGAATTGCTAGCCCGGCTAGTTGCTTCCGAATTAGGCGACGCACATCCGCTCGTGAATTATTGTAAGCTTGGATTTGCCTTCCATCACGCTCGGCTGCCTACCTCCGTGCAGAGGGCCGTGGAATTGGGCCTGGAAGAAGGGTGGCTGAAGGTTGTATTTGCAACCTCTACATTGCGTGAAGGGCTAAACACGGCTGCAACCAATGTGGTGCTTGCGGGAAATACCTACCGTGACGCGAACGCAGTTCATGATGTATCACCACCAGATTTCGAGAACTTGGCGGGACGTGCTGGTCGACCCTACCGCGAAACAGAGGGCAGAGTGCTATTGGTCCCCGACTCACTAGCTATCGCTAAGGTCGTTACTGTGGGTAGGAAGTATCTCCTTGTCGGTGAGGAAGCATTGCGTGTACAGTCGCAACTAGATGAGTTTGCCCGCACGCTTGCTAGAAGCCAAGGTAACGTTCATAAGATGCCAGAAGCCCAACAGTCACTCTTTCTTGGCCTTATCGCAGCCGGGCTGATAGATGAAACAGATTTCGGCAGGTTTTTTGAGCAGTCTTTCTGGTTGACACAAGAGATTGATCCGCTGCCTAGTCGGAGAGCGGCGCGTGCTTGTGCTGCTATCCGTAAGAACATGGAGGAGTCTGTAGGCTCTGACCGCTTACAAGTGGCAGCACGCACAGGTCTATCATTTACTTCATCAGAGCGATTGCGAGAAGTTCTCGTTGCGAAAAGTCATGTATTCGATGATATCCCTCTAGTGTCGGAACAGGAACGCGCTCCTGAACTGCTCGCGCCCCTATTAGAAGCATCATTATGGATAAACGAAGTGCGCAAGGGTGCACTGAAAAGAGATGTGCCATGGGAGGTACATCTTGATCCCGTGCGAAGCTGGATAGCTAATCAATCTTACTCCGATATACTTGCTGTGGCGCGAACGACCGGTGCAGTGAAAGCGAATGCCAAAGTCGAAGATATAGTCAAATACTGCTCGGACGTGAGCACTTGGCTGTCGTGGGCCTTCGGTGCATGCTACACGATATTGAGTTCCCTCGCTGAGTCACCGGATGCGCCGATCGATTTTGTTCACCCCTGGGTAGGCGTGGTACCTCTCCTAGTAAAATACGGCGTCTCTTCTCGAGTAGCGGCTTTCGTCTCACTGCTGGGTGTGTCCGACCGGAAAGCGGCTCAAACACTCGGTGACGAGTTTCTAAAAACGGGCAAGGCCATCACACTTGGAGAGGTTTCCGCATGGATGGCGAAGGCTGCGGATCAATTAGATGACATATTCCCGCACAGAGATTTGCGTGGTGAAATCCTACGGCGCCAAGTATTCGGAATGCAAAGGAAGCGCTTGCCGTATGTGAATGCGACCGTGAGAGCCAGGGGTAAGTTGGCGCGCGGTCAAGTTGTGCAGTTCGCTCCCTTGGGGGACGAAGGCATCTCTGCGCTTGACTACAAAGGTAATGCGATTGGTATTGTCGGCGATTCAGCCTCAATACTAAATATTGCTCAAGGAAGGCTTGATGCGATTGTCGGCATTGTAACGCGCCCGACAGGGGTTGAAGGTGGTATGGCCCACATTGCCGCAATCCTACAATCGTCAGGCTGATATGCCTGCAGAGTTTAAGTGGTGACGCCTATGGTCAAGGCAATCATATTTAAATTGGGTGGGATGCGTTTACCTACCAGGATGGGATGAAAGACATTGGGGCGGATCAATCGCCAAGAGTGGACATAAGCGACCTTGAGTGGTTACGTGTTCTGCCCTACACCCGTATCCACTGAGGCTGCACGCTGTCGATCGGCTCATCAAACAGCCCCATCTGGCCTGAGAAGCGGAAGAGTTGCTCGTACACATGCGGCGCGTAGGCTTTGCGCAGGCGGGCGACATACGATGTGTGCAGCACGTTCAGGTAGTGCGCGACGTCATACTCGGGCATGATCGTGTTCTTATCAGGGGCGGCGCCTCCATCCAGGTTCGGAGCATCGGGCAAGCAGGTGGGGACCCCCGTCGCGGCCCGGTAGAAGCGGACGCGCTCCCCCACGCGCCACTGTGTCCGCCCAGCCACCAGCAACGCCTCGTAGGCCGCCTCGCGCGCCCGTCCCCGCGTCTGGTGATAGGCGCCGGGCGTCTTCGTGAGCTGGGCGACCGTCGCGACATCCCTGGGCGCGAGCCGCCGCTCCCGCAGCGCGGCCACCGTCTCCAGGTACACGCGCCGCACGCCCACGCTGTCCCCGGCGAGCAGACAGCGTAGCGCCGCCTCCAGGAAGCGCGCGCCGAAGGGCTCGGTGCGACTGGAGTGCAGCGCGCCCCCGCGCACGATGATCTCGTCGTCGTAGGTCAGCAGTGCGTAGTCCTTGACCTCATGGCTGAGCATGGCCCGATAGCGCCCCTCGTACTCCAGCCCGATACCCGACGGGAGGGCCGTAGCGACGGCGGCGACGCAGGCACGCTCGTCCACCTCCGTCCAGTGGGACGGCACGGCGAAGAAGACGCCGTCCGTATCCGCCTCGAGCAACGCGACGCCCCGCGCGCGCAGCGCCTCCGCCACCTGCCGCAAGATCTCCCGGCCACGCCGCGTCACCACGTCCGCCGCCGCGCGGTCGGCGAACAGCGCCATCGCCCCCGCGCCGAGGTAGCCGTAGGCGGCGTTGACCACAACCTTCATCGCCGTCTGCACGGCATGGTGCTGGTGCGCCTCCACAGACCCGGGTGCCGCCGCCGCCCCCGCCCGCTTGTAGCCCAGGCGCAACTCGGTTAAGCGATCTACGAGCGCGACGAAGACGCCCAATGGGTCACACGCGGGGCCGATGCGGAAGGCGCGGATGATCGAGGGATACATCGAGGCGATGTCCGCCTTGACGACATGCCGGGCCACGCCTGCGGCGTACAACACCGTCGCGCCACCCTGGTGCGGCGGGAGTGTCCCGTCCGCGCCGCGCACCGGGCATGGGAGCGCGGCGCCGGCATGCAGGTAGGCGCGGACGAGGAGCGGCTCCAGCAGCCCCATCGCCGGACCGGCCAGGGCAACGCGCTCGTAGCGCCGCGGGGTCATCCCCGCCAGCGCGAAGGGTGCGCCCATTAGCCGGCGCGAGAGGCCATCCACCTCCGTCACGTCGTCGAAGGCGTAGCGCCGCACCCGCGCGGGGTCGCGCCGGTAGGTGGCGTAGATCTCCGCGCCGGGGATGTAGGTGCGTTCCGGGGCCGCCACCCCGAAGTAGCGGGCTGCGGCTTTCAAGCCCGCGCCGGGCAGCGCGCGGTCGGTGAACTGATGCCGGCGCACGGCGGGCAGCGTGTCGATGAGTTCGCGCCCGGCGACGCTGTAGCGCACGCGCCGCCCGTTGCCCCAGCCCGTCGGGTCCTCCACACGTACGAGGGTGGCCCCAACTCCCGGCCCCTCCCGCCCGAGGGCGAGCGGCACGCCGAGCGCCGCCGCCCGTGCGGCGAGGAAGGGCAGGTCGAAGCCGAAGAGGTTGTGGTTCTCGATGACGTCGGGATCGCGCGCGCGGATGAGGGCGCAGAGATCGGCGACGAGGGTGGCCTCGTCGGTGACGGTGGGGGCCTCCAGGAGCATCTCCAGGCCACGGCTGTCGCGCACCGCCACGAGGAAGATGCGCCCCTCCGCGGGCGAGAGCGCGGTCGTCTCCAGGTCGACCTGCAGCCGGTGCAGATCGTCGTAGGTCAGGCCGCGGAAGTAGACGCGGCCAGTCGCCATCAGGTACTGCTCGACGGGACCGACGGTGTAGTAGTCCTCTGGCAGGTCGCGTAGGCCTGCGACGGGACGCCCCAGGCGTCGCCGCGCTCCCTTCAGGATCGCCGCGCGCAGGGCGCGCCCATCCCGCGCCGACAGGAGGTAGCGTAGGGAATCGGGGGGGCCGTCCAGCTCCCGATAGGCGACGGGGGCCGCGTCGGCGTGCGGGGCCGAGGCCGCGACGAGGGCGTCGCCGAGGTGGCGCAGGTCGTCGAGGGTGGCCGCGCACATCCAGGGACGGAAGCGATCCTCGTCGCAGACCACCCCCGTGCTCGTACGTCGCCAGACGCGCGCGTGGCCGGTGTGGTCGGCCCACACCGAGACAATGCCGGGCAGGGGGTCCCAGCCGAAGAGCCAGGCGTCGCCCGCGGCCGACGTGTCGCCGCCACTGACCGCGGTCATGGGGGATACGCCCGTCCCGTGGACGGGGGCGGCGTCGCCGCCCCCCTCACGGTTACCGTCGCGGTCGCGCATCTATCCGTCCCCCTCGGTCCCCGTCACCGGCCCGACGGCACAAAGCCGGCTGCGGCGAACAACTGGTCGGTCTCGGCGATGAGGTGGTCTACCTCGTCGATGGCCAGCGTGAGCGCATCCGGGGACGGGGCCAGGCACCCGAACGCCTCGTCGACCAGCACGGCGACGCGTGGGGGCGCGAGCGGGAACGCGTCGGCGAGGGCGACCGCGCCCTTCTCATTCATCCCGTACCACGCGGTGAGCGCGAACAGCGCCTGCAGGAGGTAAGACACGCTGCGGAAAAGGCATCCCGCGACGTAGGACACGTCCGCGCGCCCGACCGCTTCGTGGCCGTCCGCAGGGCGAACGCGGCCTCCCACGAGAACTGCCGGATCAGCGCCGCCTGGAGGGGCGCGGGATAGAGATCGGCCAGGCGTTTGAGGTCCGCGACGACGCCCTCTGGGTCCCAGAGCGGCCGGCACAGGGCGATCTCGGCAAGGTAGATGGCGGCGATGAACCCGTGGGGATGGCCGGGCTGGTACGCGCTGCGCGGGCGTCCGGCGACGCCCGCGCGTGCGACGGCCGCGATGGCGTCGAGGTCACGATACAGGATGTCCACGGGCGTCCCGCGCGCCCGCGCGCCGCCCAACACAAGGGCGGCCACGCCAGGGACCTGTGCCAGGTCCCCGACGAGCGTCGCGATCAATGCCTCGATGTCCATTTGTCTCGCACCTCCATTGGCCGCGTCCCCGGTGTGTCCCGTGTGAGCGGCCGGATCAGCGCCTACGAACCCAGTGTACCGCCCCGCGGCAGACGGGGCCCGCTTACATCATCCGTCGTCCGCCACGATCGCGGCGCAGAACGGGCCATCCGGCGGATAGCACCAGTGCGGATACGGGTCGTAGAGGGGGCGCGTGAAGGTCACGTCCGCCGCGAGGGCGACGGCGTGGATGGCGGCCCCCCTAGTAGCGGGCGGTACGAGACGCGCCCGGCAGCCGGGGCACCGGAAGCCGACCGTCGGTTCGCTGAAAACCAGGGGGATGTCGTCGTGCCGCGGGCCGACCCCGTACAGGCGGCGGGCCGCGTGGGCTACATCAGGATGGTAGGGCGTCCCGGACCAGAGCAACACGCGCCCGCCACAGGGCGCGCGGGGAACGGCCTCCTCGCGTGTGGCGACGCGATACACCCGGCACGGCGCGCCGCACGACGGGCACACCTTGTCGTGGAACGCGATGTCCACGACGTGAGCGCCGAGGACTGTCCGGTGGGGGCGGAAGGCGATGCGCCCGCCCAGGAGCGCGCCCACGACCTGTCCCAACGGGTGGGCCCGCCCATCGACGTACGCGCGGTCGCCGTCGTGGTCTCCGCCCGCCGTGAACACGAAGAGCGGTAGGTCCTGTCGCGCCTCAAGGTCAGTATCACTGCCGGGTCGACGAAGCTCGCGGGGGGGATAGCGGAAGAACCAACAGCCGCGCACGCCCGCCGCCCGGTAACGCGCCTGCCGCGCCTCCGTCTCCGCCAGCGTCTGTCGGCTCCACTGCACCTCGAAGGCGACACGCTGTCCACCCCGCTCGGCCAGGACATCGGCGCGCCAATCCGCCTCCGTATGCTCGATGTCCACGGACCAGCCGGCCGAAGCGCAGGCTCGCGCGATCGCGACCTTCGCCCGCAGATGCGCGGTCGTCTCACCCCGGAACTGGCAGGTCGGCGACGGAGCATGGCTGAAGTGCTGGATGCGCGTGGTGCCCGCCCCGCCCCGCATCTGCACGGCACGATCGGGGCAACAGGGCAGCACGAGGCGATAGCGCTGGAAGTATAATTCGGCCCAGGCCGTGTCGCCCAGCAAGGGGGCGAGGATGGGCTGGCCATCGAGCAGGGCTTTGAGCGGCATCGTGCGTTCATCTTTCGGTGGATCGTCGTCTATCCATCGTACCGGACAGGCGCGTTCCCCTCTAGCGACGATGCCCACCGTACCCACCGCCGCATGCACTGGGTCTGCGCGGATTGTGGCCGGCTGTCGGCGTGCCTCTCATTGGTCGTGCCGCTCCGCTCCGCGGCGTGGCCCTGGATGGCGTCGTGTCGGGGATGCTATTCTACGGCTATGATCGCATCCACGCCCGTCCCGCTCGCCACCCTGGAGGCCGTCCTCGAGCGCATCACCTACGCCAATGAGGAGAACGGCTACACCGTCGCCCGCGTCGCCACGCGCGGGAGTAGCGACCTGACCACGGTCGTGGGCAACCTGCTCGGGGCGCAGCCGGGCGAGAGCCTGCGCATGCGCGGCCTGTGGAAGAGCCACCCCCAGTTCGGACGCCAGTTCGAGGTCCGCGACTACACCACCGTCCTGCCCGCCACGATCCAGGGCATCCGGCGCTACCTCGGCTCGGGTCTCATCAAGGGCATCGGCCCCAAGATGGCCGAGCGCATCGTGGCCCACTTCGACCTGGATACGCTGCGCGTGATCGAGGACGAGCCGGCGCGCCTGATCGAGGTGCCGGGCCTCGGGCCGAAACGGACCGCGATGATCGGGCGGGCCTGGGAGGAGCAGAAGGCGATCAAGGAGGTCATGCTGTTCCTGCAGGGCGTGGGCGTCTCGACGAGCATCGCCGTGCGCATCTACAAGACGTACAAGGATGCCTCGATCTCCGTCGTCAAGAACGAGCCGTACAAACTGGCGGGCGATGTGTGGGGTATCGGCTTCAAGACGGCGGACAAGATCGCGCAGGCGCTCGTCATCCCGCACGACAGCCCCCAGCGCGTCAAGGCCGGGCTACAGTTCACGCTCTCCGAGGCGAGCGACGACGGGCACTGCTACCTGCCGGAACCTGAGCTCATCGCCAAAGCCACCGAGATCCTGGGAGTGGACACATCTCTGGCTGAAAGCTGCCTGGAAGAATTGTCGCACGAGGACGGCGTGATCAGGGAGTATCTGCCCGGTCCCGACGGCCAGCAGGTGACGGCGGTCTACCTCGTGCCCTTCCACCGCGCTGAGGTCTCGCTTGCCAATAGCCTGCTGCGCCTGCTGCACGCGCCGAACGAGCGACTGCCCTCATTCACGATGGTCGACTGGACGGCGGCCTTACAGTGGCTGCAGACCACAACCGGAAGCGCCCTGGCCCCTGAACAAGAGCAGGCGGTGCGCCTCGCGTTGACCGAGCGCGTCGCGGTGCTCACCGGCGGTCCCGGCTGCGGCAAGTCGTTCACGGTGCGCTCGATCGTCGCCCTGGCCAAGGCCAAACGGGCCAAGATCGTGCTGGCGGCGCCGACGGGACGGGCGGCCAAGCGCCTCTCCGAACTGGCCGGCGTTGAGGCCAGCACGCTGCACCGTCTACTCCAGCTCCGCCCCGGCGGCGACGCCGCCTTCGACCGCGACACCCCGCTCGACGCCGACCTCGTCGTGGTGGACGAGGCCTCGATGCTCGACGTCCTGCTTGCCAACACGCTGGTCAAGGCCGTCGCGCCGGGAGCGCATCTGCTCTTCGTCGGCGACGTGGACCAACTGCCCAGCGTCGGCGCGGGCGAGGTGCTGCGCGACCTGCTCTCCTCGGGCGTCATCCCCCGCGTCCGTCTCACACACATCTTACAAGTTAGCTAGGATAGTCCAACGCGATAATGCCGGCGACTTTCCAGGATCCCCTCTGCCCTCTCAGCCTACGTAGGTGTGCTATCCTGTCACCAACGCCCACCGTATCAACGCCGGCCAGATGCCGGTCACCACAGGCCTCGCCGACTTCTTCCTCTTCCCCCAGGATGACACGGAGCAGGTCGCCGACCTCGTCGTCGACATCGTGGCCAACCGCCTGCCACGCAAGTTCGGTGTGGACCCGCAGCGCGACGTGCAGGTGCTCTGTCCGATGCACCGGGGGCCGGCGGGAGCGGGCGTGCTTAACGAGAAGCTGCAGGAGGCGCTGACGCCGGCGCGCGCGGGGCAGCCCGAGCGGCGCGTCGGTGGGCGTGTGTACCGCGTGGGCGACAAGGTGACCCAGCTCCGTAACAACTACGACAAGGAGGTCTTCAACGGCAGCGTCGGCGTCGTGACCGGCCTCTCGCTGGAGGACCAGGAGCTGCGCGTCCTCATGGACGACACGGAGGAGATCGCCTACGATTTCCTGGAGCTCGATGAGCTGACGCACGCCTACGCCGTGTCGATCCACCGCTCGCAGGACAGTGAGTACCCCTGTGTCGTCGTGCCCCTGACAAACTCGGCGTGGCTGATGCTGCGGCGCAATCTGCTCTACACGGCGGTGACGCGCGCGAAGCGGATCGTGGTGCTCGTGGGCAGCACGCGGGCGCTGGCGCGGGCGGTACGGACGGAGGGCGCGGGGCAGCGCTACGCCGCTCTGGCCGAACGCCTGCGTCGCGGCGCGGGGGGCGGGGGACGGTCAGGCACTCCGGCAACCAGGGCGGCTACGGGCTAATCATGTCGACGCAACGTGGGTAATCGCTGGTATTATTAGAACTAAAGTTCTATAATGAGAGGGTAGTGTTCGCCACAACCCATAACAAAGGAGCGACCATGGCCCTCGTCCCGTGCGCCCAGTGCCGTCAGCCGTTCTACGCCTCGTGCCACGATGCCTCATGTATCGGGGCCGTCTGCCCCTATTGCGAATACGCGGAGGTCCTCCCTGAAGAGACCGACGGCGACGCGGCAGCGCCGACCCGCTATCACCTTGATGGTCAGCCCGCATATAGCGCGACGACTGACGATCGGTCGCATCGCGCGGAGATGCGCCCCTCGTACACGGCTTGACACGCGCGGCGCTTCCCTGTTCCACCAGGGAGGCGCGCAGGAAGGAGCAAACCGATGTGTGGACGTTTTACCCTGACGACCCCCGACCAGCTTGCCTTGCGGTTCGACGTCATTGAGGATGAACGGGACGAGGCCGAGCGACGGAATCCAGCGTACAATATCACGCCGGGCCAGGACATACCCGTCATCGTTGAGCGCGCCGCGGGACGTCTCCTGTGGACAATGTCCTGGGGCTTCCGGCCAGCCTGGGCATCCGCTGCCGCGTCTCGGCCCGCTCCAATCAATGCGCGTGCCGAAACGCTGCGCGAGCGCCCCCTCTTCCGGAGCGCCATTGCACGCAGCCGCTGCCTCATCCCTGCCGATGGCTTCTATGAGTGGCAGAGCGTGCCGGGGCGCAAGACCAGGCAACCCGTGTATATCCGCCGCGACGATCGCGCCCTCGTCGGCTTCGCCGGCCTGTACAGCACCGGCACGGATGGGAGGGCGAGTTGTGCCATCACCACCACGGAACCCAATGGGCTCGTCGCGCGTATCCATGATCGGATGCCCGTCACTCTCGATCCCGCCGCCGAAGCCCGCTGGCTCGATCCGGCGCTCACCGACCCGATAGCGGTACTGGATTGTCTGCGGCCCTGCCCGGCGGATCTGCTGGTGGCCTACCCCGTGTCGCCGCGTGTCTCGTCTTCGCGCGAGGATGGGCCGTCCTTGATCGAACCGCTGGCGGCGTGAGGCCGGTTCAAGAAGATGTCCCTGCCGTTTTTTCCGTCGCGTGCTGACGCGTCCGTAGTACGTGTGGCGCGTCCACGAAGACGATGGCTTGGGCGGCCCGCCCGCGTCCAATGATACAGGCCTCTCTGCGCTCACGTCGTGCCCCGCCGCCACGGCGAGGCGTACGAGGGCGTCCAAAGGATTCATCATCAAATAAAAAACGAGACCGAGATCAGGATCCAATCCTGATCTCGGTCTCGTTAATTCCCCACCCTCATGTCAATGACCTCTTAGCACCGCCACAAGATCGCAACTGTGGAACCGACGGGATTCGGATACCCATTCAGCCATACGTCCACCCCTTATCTGGCGTGTTGACGACCGTAAGACGGTCGTGTTCCCTTCGATGCGTGCGCGCGACAAGCACAATCCCCTGCTGGTTCCCGTGTAAGATCGTGGCGTTGCGCGCCGATGGGAGGGCCTGGCAGGAGGTCGCGGCCACCGTTACCCTCTCCACCAGCCGTTGCCGCGCGATCCACGCCGCGACAAGACGGCCAGTGGCGCAGCCTCGCCACGACGACAGTCCCATACTCGCCAACCTGCGCGCCTTCCTCATCGCGCACCCGGCCGGTCGTCGGCGCCACGACGCCCGCTGGCCCGACCGCCTCGTCTCGCCCGCGACGATTGAGGGCCGGTTCGGGTCATGGCGTCGCGCCGTAGATTTATGTTAACTTGACGACTGAACTTTACAGCGCCCGCGTCGTCCCCTCGCCCTCGATACGCCGCAATTCCTGCCACTCTTGCCGGCTAGCCCACGCCACCAGCCGCTCGCCGTACATGACATCGAGCGGCCAGCGCCGCTCCGCGGTAGGACGGAGTGGGCCGGAAACGCCGAACAGGATGCAGCTACCCGACCCATCAGTGGTGACGTATTCGTGATGGGCATAGACGGCGCCCGTGCCAACGTGGCGGTTGAGCGTATAGCGATCATAGCCGGGTACGAGAACGCGGCGTAATAGGCTGACCATTGATTGTGTACCTCCAGCAGGACAAGGCTGACATCATTATAGATCGTTTGTTCTAATAAATGGGCGTTGACAGAGGCCAGGAGGGGCTGAACAGCCGTGGAGGGCGCCGATCCAGGCGCGCCTTAGGGGTCAACGTCCCCGAGCAACTCCAGCGCCGACAGCAGCGCGAGTTCGTGGTCGTACCCTTCACCAAGGCGATCATGCGCCACGATGCCGCCGGCCAGACGGTACGTGTCGATCGGGCGATCCGTGGAAGCGAGTGGGCTATGACGCCGCGATCGCACCGCACAGCCCGCTTTGCCCCTGTAAGCCCAGCCCGCAGAGCACATGCCTGCCGGTTTTTGACGCTCTCGTCTAAAACCGACACGTTATTATCGGGATTCCCGGTTATCATGATTGTATGAACCGCACGGACCGGTTATACGCCCTGGTGGAGGAGCTGCGGGCTCGCGCGCCGCGGACGGTGCGCGCCGTCGCGTTAGCTCAGCACTTCGAGGTCAGCACCCGCACCATTGAACGCGACTTGCTGGCTCTCCAGGAGGCCAGTGTGCCCATTTGGGCCCAGCCCGGTCCTGGCGGTGGATACGGCCTCAACGTCGAGACGACCCTGCCCCCCTTGAACCTCACGCCGGCCGAAGCTGCCGCTCTCGCCACGGCTCTGGCCGCCCTCGGTGCTATGCCCTTGGCGGGGGCCGGCCGCTCCGCGCTCAAGAAACTCACCGCCGTGATGGCCGCTGCGTCCAGGGACACGGCCTCTCAGCTCCTCACTCAGATTCGTGTCGTGCAGGGATCCCCTAGCCCCGCCGCTGCTGCTGTATCCGACGTCGTGCAGCAAGCGCTCATCGCGTCGGTCGCGGTCGAGCTCACCTATCGCGACGCCCAGGGCTGCGAGACGGTGCGCATCGTCGAGCTTGCCGGTCTCTTTGGCACCCACCATGGCTGGTACCTTGCGGCCTGGTGCCGCCTGCGCCAAGCGCCGCGCGCCTTTCGTCTGGACCGCATCGCCCAGGCCACCCTCACCCGCGAACCCATCACCCCGCGCTCGCTCGACGCCGTGCTCGCCGACATCCCCATCGATATGGCCCACCCAGCCCTCCTGTAGCATCACGACATCCCAGAGCCTAAATCCCGACATAACGTTGTCGCCACCCTGCTGTACGCTATCTTCAGAGGCTGAATCACAGCCACACATCATGGACAAGGAGCGATATCTTATGACGGGTACGCCTCGTTTCGCGTTCGCCTTGGAGTACGTCTCAGACCTTGAGGCGGCCAAGCGTTTCTACGTTGATGTCCTCGGGCTTGAGGTCGAGCGGGAAGCGCCCGTGTTCATTCAGTTCAAAGACCAGGCGGGCGCCCGCTTCGCCATCGCCAGCGACGCATCGCTGAGTGGCGAGCGCGGTCTGGAGTTGTATTGGCGCGTCGACGATGCCGAGGCCGCCTTCAGGGAGTTCGCGCCCAAGGCCGAGGTCGGGCTCTCCCTCACGCAGATGCCCTTCGGCACGGTCTTTGGCATCAAAGATCCGGCTGGTCAGCCCCACTACCTGATCGAGTTCGCCCAGAACCGCCCGAGCGAGCGCCCGTGAGGGGTGTCGCGTAGGAAACGAACAAGGACTCAATCCCGGATACAGCTGAGCAAAGCGTCACTCACGACGCTTTCTCGCTCGCTCACGCTCCCTCAAAAGCCGCGCTCGTCCTGAGAGCGAGGGAAGACCTGTCGTGAGCGACAGAGCGCGCAGGCAACGTGTACGCATATAGATAAAAACGGGCATGACCGTCGCCGACAAGGTATGCGCGGCGACGAAAGGAGCACAGATGTTGCGAGGACTCACCACCGTCTCGTTTTACGCGGCTGATGTAGAGGCGGCGACGCGCTGGTACACCGAACCGTTAGGGGTCGAGCCGTACTTCATCTGGCCGGTACCGCCCGACCCACCGGGGTATATCGAGTTCCGCATCGGCGACTACCAGCACGAGTTGGGCGTGATCGACAGCCGCTACGCGCCCACCGGTTCGGCGACCGGCCCGGTCGGCGCCGTCATCTTCTGGCACGTTGATGATGTGACCGCAACGCTCGAGAAACTGCTGTCTATGGGGGCAAAAGAGCACCAGGCGCCCACAGACCGCGGCGAGGGGTTCATCACGGCGTCCGTGGTCGATCCCTTCGGGAACATCCTGGGCATCATGTACAACCCCCACTACCTGGAGGTCCTGGGCTCGACGAGAAAAGCGTGACCTGCGCCGCCTGCGGGCCACCAGCTACGAGCAGTGCGCCTCATGAGTCGCACGCATCGTCGGCGCTACTCCCTAGCGCCCGCGACTACCCCCGCGCTGGGCTCGTGCGCGTGCCGGGCCTCCCGCACCTAGGGGTCGTGCGCGACGGCCGTCACGATCCAGTAGGGCCGCACGTCAACGTACGGACGTCGTGTCGATCGAAGACGCGCTCAAAGTACGCGCGTACCGCCGGAAGGAAACCGCGGACATCACCCTGCCACCGCTCGTTGCCCTCTGCCGTCGCGGGCGGCGTCTGGATGGACGGACCGAGGATCGCGTGGCCGCCTAATCGCCGGGGGCTTGCAGACCGTTGCCAACGTCAAGTACGCACTCTCATACTCACTGATACAGTATCGCCCGACGGATGACACGCTATACGTGATCGGCGTAGGGGTGCGGTTCAAGCTATGAGCATGCGCTTGGCAAAGCTACGCCACCGAGGGCGAGTACGTCGGCACAATCACGCGTGACGGACATCGTTCCAGGGTTGCCCGAATGCTCCGGCAATGATGCGCCATGTCACCCGGACTGCAAGAGAGTCCGCGAACTCGACTCGTTGGATCGTTGCGAAGTAATCGTCGAGCCCTCATCTCCATCGTGGATGAGTCGCATTGGAAGAGGATGACCCTCATGGGGCCAAGCATTGCCGAACACACCACGATACAGTGGGGGCTGCGGCGACACATAGTTGTTGTATATAAGAGGCCTGCGCTTTTCACGACAGTCGCCCGCTGTTCGTTCGCGGTACATGCCGGTTTAGTCTTCAACCTCGCCTACTTACAGTGGCATCTCACGAGATATGGCAGTATGGTGACCGCTTAACGGTCACCATACTGCCATATAGCTGACTACCAGTCGCTGTAGGCGCTTGCCGCGCCCCGCGACGGATACGCAACGCGCTATGCTCACCGACTGCGGCATGCCCGACATACCGGCCGTACGCCACAGCCGCGCGTGTGATAGG
>JAABUJ010003838.1_pt1 | contig 16406 bp, 19 predicted proteins | sample 5559131 | NCBI WGS metagenome assembly JAABUJ01 (sample SAMN10711875, study PRJNA513366) | rock metagenome | isolation source: Antarctica rocks | place: Antarctica: Victoria Land, Mt New Zealand nord | collected 2016-01-07 | reverse complement strand
CTTTCCGGTGGCTATGGCGAGGGGGAAACACCTCTTCCCATTCCGAACAGAGCCGTTAAGCCCCTCAGCGCCGATGGTACTTGGCCCGCAAGGGCCTGGGAGAGTAGGACGCCGCCGGTTCTTCAGTCGCATCCGAGGCCGCCCCGACGAGGGCGGCCTCGGCCGTGCGTCGGTCCGAGACGACTCAGCGCGTGGCGCCGCACCGGTCGGCGACAGGCCGGGAGGCACGACCGCCCAGCGGCGTCAAGCACACGTGCGACCGCGCCGTGACGAGGCCCGGCCGGCGCGGTGGCCGCGCGGCGCGCGCCGCGCGGCGGTGCGGGTGCGAAGGCTCGGGCTCCCGGGACTCTGCCCCGGCCAGCGCGGCGTCGACGAGCTCGACGAGGCGCGAGCGAAGCGAGGCGGATGAAAGGCAAGACGGGAACACTTGTTCGCAGGCTAGGGATGCCGCCGGACGGAACGTGCGGCGGCCGTGGCGGCGCGTCCGGCCGGGGACAAAAGACCTGCAAAAGGCCGGGAGCCGGCGTGCGATGGTCTGCAACGAGGGTTGCATGGAGTCCTCGGGCGGCGCGGCCCGCCGGCGTGAGATCAGGTCTAGGCTGGAGCCGATGCCCGCGCCTTACGTACACCGGCTGCGCGTGCGCTACGGCGAGTGCGACCCGCAGGGAGTTGTGTTCAACGCGCACTACCTCGCGTACTTCGACATCGCGCTGACGGAGCTCTGGCGAGATGCGCTCGGGGGCTACCGGACCATGACTGGCTCGGGGGTCGACATGGTGGTCGCGGAAACGTGCGCGCGCTACCGCGCGTCGGCTGGATTCGACGATGAGCTCGCGATCTCGGTCGCGGTGAGCCACCTCGGGACCACGAGCCTCGGCACGGCGATGGAGGTCAGTCGCGAGGGGTCGTTGATCGTGGAGGGAGAGATGCGCCATGTGTTCGTCGATCTGGCCACGCGGTCGAAGTGCCCGATCCCGAACCGCGTGCGCGCGGGCCTCGAGGCGTACGCTCGCTAGCCCCTTCGCGGAGCCCTGAACCTTCGGCTTCGGGCGAGAGAGAACCCAGTACGGCGTAGACGTCGAAGCGGTCGTGCGCGGGGCGCGAGTGCGACCGGCGGGACGCTAGCCAACCCGTCCGGCCGGGAAGGGTCCGCGGCCTTCTTCCCGAAAGGGCACTGCACCATGGCTGTTACCCTTGCCGAGCGCACGGCTCCTCCCGCCTCCGCGGCCCCGCGCCCCCTCCCGCCCATGCAGAAGTTCGTGATCGAAGGCGGCGTGCCCCTCTCCGGCACCGTGGTTGCCGCCGGCAACAAGAACGGCGCGCTGCCGATCCTGGCCGCCTCCCTTCTCACCGAGGAGGAGGTGGTGGTGCAGAACGTGCCCCGCATCGCCGACGTGGAGGCGATGGTCGGACTGCTCGCCGACCTGGACGTGAGCGTCGAGTGGCGCTCCCAGAACGAGGTCGCGCTCTGTGCGGCCGACGTGAGCCACGGGGAGGTGGACCGTGTGCTCTCCGAGCGGATCCGCGCCTCCTTCCTGCTCGCCGGACCTCTGCTCGCTCGGCTCGGCGAGGCGGTGATGCCTCCGCCCGGAGGCGACGTCATCGGGCGTCGTCGCCTCGATCCGCACCTCGACGCCTTCCGCGCGCTGGGTGCGGAGATCCAGCTCGGCAACGACATCCGCCTGCTCGCCCCGCGCGGGCTGCGGGCGTGCGACTTCTTCATGGACGAGCCATCGGTGATGGGCACCGAGAACGCCCTCCTCGCCGCTGCGCTCACGCCGGGGCTCACGATCGTGCGCAACGCCGCCTGCGAGCCGCACGTGCAGGACCTGGCCCGGATGCTCCTGGCCATGGGCGCACGTATCGAGGGCATCGGCTCCAACGTGATGCTCGTGCACGGAGCCTCCGAGCTCCACGGTTGCACGCACTCCGTGGCCCCCGACCACATCGAGATCGGCACCTTCATGGCCCTTGCCGGAGTGACCGGCGGGGAGCTGCGCATCCGCCACACCGTGCCCGAGGATCTGCGAATGATCCGCCTCGTCTTCGGGCGGCTGGGACTGCGCTCGGTCGCCGACGGCGACGACGTCATCGTGCCCGGCGACCAGCGGCTCGTCGTCGCCCGCGATGCGGGCGACTACAAGTCCAAGGTGCAGGACGGGCCGTGGCCCGCCTTCCCGGCCGATCTGACCTCAATTGCCGTTGCGCTGGCGACCCAGTGCGAGGGCTCGGTGCTAATCCACGAATGGATGTTCGAGAACCGCCTCGTCTTCACCGACAAGCTCGTCTCCATGGGCGCCGACATCGTGCTCTGCGATCCGCACCGCGCCATCGTCACCGGTCCCTCGCGGCTCCGCGGGGCGCGAGTCAGCTCTCCCGACATCCGGGCCGGGATGGCCATGGTCATCGCGGCGTGCGGCGCCAGCGGCACCACGGAGATCGGCAACATCCGCGAGATCGACCGGGGCTACGAACGGATCGACGAGCGGCTACGTGAGCTCGGCGCGCGCATCGAGCGCGTGGCCACCCAGCCGCTCGCGGTCTGACGTGGCCGCATGCCCATACGGGCCTCCGCGGTGGTCACCGGCCGCCGGGTGGGGCGGTCGGCCGTGATTCACCCCATCCCCAGCGGCACGCGCGATGTCCTGCCCGACGAGATGCGCGAGATCCGTGCGATCACCGAAGCGGTGCGCGACGTCTTCGCGCGCGCGGGCTACGGCGAGGTGGCCACTCCCGCGCTCGAGTACGAGGAGACCCTGGCTCGCGCGGGGCTGAGCGACACACACCCCGCCTACCGGCTGTTCGACGAGCAGGGCCACGTGCTCGTGCTGCGCACCGACATGACGGTGCCGATCGCGCGGCTCGTGGCCACCCGCTACCCGGCTGTCGAGCCGCCCCTGCGCTTCTCCTACTTCGCGCACGCCTATCGCGCGGTGCGCGCGCAGCGCGGGCAACCGCGGGAGTTCCTGCAGGCGGGCATCGAGCTCGTCGGGGCACCGGCGCCCGAGGGGACCGCCGAGGCGCTCGCCGTGCTGTGCGCGGCGCTCGACGCGACCGGCCTTGCAACCTACCGCGTCGGCCTCGGCGACGCCGCGCTCTATCCCGCGCTGCTCGAAGCCCTCGAGGTCCCGGAGTCGGCGCGCGCCCGCCTGCTCGCCGAGCTCGCGACGCGCGACTTCGTCGGTCTCGGCCACGAAGTCGACGCCCTGGCCATGCCGGGCGACGCGGCCGAGCTCCTGCTCGCGGTGCCTCAGCTCCGCGGGGGGCCGGAGGTGCTCGCCGAGCTTCCGGCGGCGGCGGCCTCCGCGGCCGAGGGGCTGCGGCGCGTGCACGCCCTGCTCGCGCCCGCCGTGGCCGAACGGGTCATCTTCGACCTCGGCCTCGCTCGTGGGCTCGGCTACTACACGGGCGCGGTGTTCGAGGTCTACGACCCCGCCCTCGGCACGCCGATCGGCGGGGGCGGACGCTACGACGAGCTCCTCGGGCGCTTCGGCCGGCCCCTGCCCGCCGTCGGCTTCGCGCTCACCGTCGACCGGCTGCACATCGCGCTGACGGGCGAGGAGCGGCTCTGATGCCGGTCGGCGGACTGCGCATCGCGGTCCCGCGGGGCTCGCTCTTCTCCGGGACCCTCGACGTCCTCGACCGCCTCGGGCTCGAGACCGGGGAGGTCCGAGGCAACGATCGCAAGCTGCTCTTCGAGGACGCCGGGATCGTGACGATGCGCCCCTCCGACGTGCCCACCTACGTGGAGGCGGGCGCGGCGGATCTCGGCGTGACCGGCAAGGACGTGCTCATGGAGCAGTCCGAGCGCGACGTCTACGAGCTCCTCGACCTCGGCTTCGGGCGCTGCACGCTCGTGCTCGCCTCGCAGGCCGGCGAGGACCGCGCCGCCGAGGCGCTGCGCCGCCTCGGCGTGATGCGGATCGCCACGAAGTATCCGAGGATCGCGGCGGGCTGGTTCGAGCGCACCGGTCGCCAGGCGGAGATCGTCGAAGTCAAGGGATCCGTCGAGCTCGCGCCGCTCACCGGTCTCGTGGAGGCGATCGTGGATCTGACCGCCACGGGCACCACTCTGCGCGAGAACGACCTCGTGGTGCGGGAGGAGATCGCCGTCTGCACCGCCCGGCTGATCGCCAACCCCGTCGCCCACAAGCTCAAGGCGCCGGCGATCGACCGGCTGCTGGAGAAGCTGCGTGCGGGTTGAGCGCTGGGCGCTCGGTGGTGACCCGGCGGGGGTGGCGGCGCGGGCGCGGGCGCTCGTCCCGCCGGCCGCTTCGGTGAAGGACGCGGTAAGCGAGGTGGTGGCTCGCGTACGCGCCGAGGGCGATGCGTGCGTGCGCGAGCTCACGCGCCGGTGGGACACGCGCGGAGCCGATCCCTTCCCCCTGCGCGTGGCGCCCGAAGAGCTCGCGGCGGCGCTCGTCGCGCTCGATCCGGAGGTGCGCGCCGGGCTCGAGGTGGCCTACGAGAACGTCGGGGCGCTCGCCCGCGCGGGGGTGCGGGAGGACCGCGAGGTCGTCCTGGGGGAAGGCCAACGGATCGTCCTGCGCGAGGTCCCCGTTCGCCGCGCCGGGATCTACGTGCCCGGTGGTCGTGCGCCGTATCCGAGCACCGTGGTGATGGGGCTCGCGACGGCGCGCGCCGCCGGCGTGCCGGACGTGGCCGTCTGCGCGCCTCCGGGGCCCGAGGGGGAGGCGCACCCCGTGATCCTCGCCGCCTGCGCGCTCGGCGGCGCCGAGGAGGTCTACCGGATGGGTGGGGCGCAGGCGGTGGCCGCCCTCGCGCTGGGCACCCGGACCGTGCCGGCGGTCGACGTGGTGGTCGGGCCCGGCAACCTGTACGTCCAGGAAGCCAAGCGCCAGCTCTTCGGGGAGGTGGGCATCGACGGGATCGCCGGGCCGAGCGACGTACTCGTGCTCGCGGCGGGAGCGGGCGTCGACTCGCGGCTCGTGGCGCTCGACCTCCGCGCCCAGGCCGAGCACGGCCCGGGGACCGTGGTGATGGCGGTCTCCCCGGAGCCGGCGATCCTCGAGGCCGTCGAGGCGGAGCTCTCGCGGGCCGGGACGGCGGAGACCGGCGTGGCGTGTGTCCTCGCCGACGCCGCGGACGCCGAGGAGGCGCTCGCGCTCGCCGAGGCCTTCGCCCCCGAGCACCTCGAGCTGGTGGGCGCGGAGGCGGAGGCCCTCGCCCCGCGCGTGCGGAGCGCGGGCTGCCTCTTCGTCGGGCGCAGCGGCGCCACGGCGTTCGGGGACTACGTCGCGGGCTCGAACCACGTCCTGCCCACCGGCGGCGCCGCCCGCTTCTCCTCCGCCCTGTCCGTGGCCCATTTCCGCCGCCGGATGGCCGAGGTGCACGTCGGGGAGGCGGCGGGCGCCCTGGCGGCGGCGGGCGCTCCGATCGCCCGCGCGGAGGGGTTCGTCGTCCACGCCGAGTCGATGGAGGCCCGGATGGGCGAGAATCCCTCTCCATGAGCCGAACGGCGAACATCGAGCGCACGACGGGGGAGACGGCGGTGGCCCTGCGCCTGACCCTCGACGGGACCGGGGCGGGCGAGCGCTCCTCCGGCGTGGGATTCCTCGACCACATGCTCGACCTGCTCGCCCGCCACGGGAGGCTCGACCTCGAGCTGCGCGCCACCGGCGACCTCGAGACGGGGGCGCACCACACGGTCGAGGACGTCGGCATCTGCCTCGGACAGGCGCTCGATCGCGCGCTCGGCGACCGGTCGGGGATCGCCCGCTACGGCCATGCCGTCGTCCCGATGGACGAGGCGCGCGCCTCCTGCGCGATCGACGTCTCGGGGCGGCCGCTGTGCGCATGGAGCGCGGCCCTCGCGCCAGGCGCCATCGGCAACTTCGACCACGAGCTCGCCGAGGAGTTCTTCCGCGCCGTCGCCAATGCGGCGAAGCTCACGCTGCACGTCACCGTGGAGGCGGGCACGAACGCCCACCACGTGGTCGAGGCCGCGTTCAAGGCCTTCGCGCGTGCCCTGCGGGAGGCGGTCGCGCTCGATCCCAGCGAGCGGGGCGTCCCGAGCACGAAGGGGACCCTCACGTGAGCGCCGCGCCGACTCTGGGCGTCGTCGATTACGGCATGGGCAACCGCCGCTCGGTCGAGAAGGCGCTCGAGCACGTGGGCGCGCGGCCGATCCTCAGCGCCGAGCACGCCGTCCTGCGCCGCGCCGACGGGCTGGTGGTGCCGGGCGTCGGCGCGTTCCCGGCGGCGATGGAGCGCCTGCGCTCCCTGGGGCTCGACGAGCTCGTTGCCAAGCGCGCGGAGGCCGGCACCCCGGTGCTGGGAATCTGCCTAGGGATGCAGCTCCTCTTCGAGTCCTCCGACGAGCTCGGCGGCGCCACCGGCCTCGGGCTCCTCCAGGGAGCCGTGAGCGCCCTCGATGCCGGCGAGCGACGTTTGCCCCACATCGGGTGGAACGCGGTGCGCTGGCGGCGCCCGTCGACGCTAACCGCCGGGCTGCCCGACGAATGCGCCTTCTACCACGTGCACTCCTTCGCGCCGCGGCCTGCGCAGGAGGAGGACGAGCTCGGCACGGCGGAGTACGGGGCTCCGTTCGCCTCCGTGGTCCAGCGCGGCTCGGTGTTCGGCGTCCAGTTCCACCCCGAGAAGTCCTCGACCCACGGGCTGGCGCTGCTGCGCAACTTCGCCCACGCCTGCGTCGGTGAGCGGCGGGTGGCGGCATGATCCTCTTCCCCGCGGTCGACATCCTCGAGGGCAAGGCGGTGCGCCTGGCGCGCGGGGACTTCAACGAGCGGACGGTCTACGACGAGGACCCGGTCGCGGCGGCCCGCGCGTGGGCGCAGGCGGGGGCTCGGTCTCTCCACGTCGTCGACCTCGACGGCGCCCGCACCGGAGCGCCGGCGAACCTCGAGCAGGTGGAGCGAATCGTGCGCGAAGTCGAGGTGCCCGTGCAGCTCGGCGGCGGGCTCCGCTCGCTCAACGCCGTGGAGGGCGCCCTCCGGGCCGGCGCGAGCCGGGTGGTGCTGGGGACCGCGGCCTACTCCGATGAGGACTTCCTCGACGCCGTGCTGGCCGAACACGGCGACCGGGTCGTGGTCTCGGTGGACGTCCGCGACGGACGTGTCGCGGCCTCGGGGTGGACGGAGCAGACCGGGATGCTCGCGGCGGAGGTGATCGACCGGATGCAGGATCGCGGCGTGAGCCGGTTCGTCTACTCGAACATCGAGAAGGACGGGATGCTCGAGGGCCCCGATCCCGACGAGGTCCGCCGGATTGCCCGCGCGGTGCGAGGACGCTTCATCTACTCGGGCGGTGTGTCCGGCGTGGATGATCTCGCTTCGCTCGCCCGGTTGCGGCAGGTGAACCTGGCCGGGGTGATCGTCGGCAAGGCGCTCTACGAGCGACGGTTCACCGTCGCCGAGGGCCAGACGGCGCTGGAGGACGGCCGGTGCACTGCAAGCGCGTGATCCCCTGCCTCGACGTAGACGCGGGGCGGGTGGTCAAGGGAACGAACTTCGTCGATCTCCGCGACGCGGGCGACCCCGTGGAGCTCGCCGAGCGCTACGACGCCGAGGGCGCCGACGAGCTCGTCTTCCTCGACATCACGGCCACCCACGACAAGCGGGGAACGGTCGTCGAGCTGGCTCGCCGCACGGCGGACAACGTGTTCATCCCCTTCACCATCGGCGGCGGCATCCGGTCGGTGGACGACGCGCAGGCGGTGCTCGACGCGGGGGCGGACAAGGTGTCGGTCAACTCGGCGGCGGTCGCTCGTCCCGAGCTCCTCGACGAGCTGGCGGCGCGGTTCGGCGCCCAGTGCGTGGTGCTCGCCATCGACGCGCGGCGACGGACATCCGACGACGCCTCGCAGGGCTGGGAGGTCTTCGTGGCCGGCGGCCGCACCCCGACCGGAAGCGACGCGGTGGCGTGGGCGCGCGAGGGGGTCGAGCGCGGCGCCGGGGAGATCCTCCTGACGAGCATGGACCGCGACGGGACCGGGGACGGCTACGACCTCGAGCTCACCCGGGCGGTCTCCGGTGCGGTGGCGGTGCCGGTGATCGCCTCGGGCGGCGCCGGCACTCCCGAGCACCTCGTGGAGGGGCTCGAGGCGGGCGCCGACGCCGTTCTCGTCGCCTCGATCCTGCACTACCGACGCCACCGCGTCGCCGAGGTCAAGCAGCGGCTGGCGGCCGCCGGCGTGCCGGTGCGCGCACCGGCCTGATCCGCGCCTCAAGCCGTGAGCCGTGCTTCCTCGCGTCACGATCTGCTGGACCGGCTTGGAGCGCTTCCGGCCGGGAGCGCTCTGCTCGCGGCGCTCGGAGACGGAGTCGGAGTCCATCTCGTCGGCGGCGCGGTCCGTGACCTGCTGCGCGGCGAGGAGCCGGTGGACCTCGACCTGGTGGTGGAGGGCGACGTGGGTCCACTCGCCGGCAGGCTCGCCGATCGGCTCGGCGGCACCGTGCAGGTTCACGCGCGGTTCGGCACGGCGACGGTGTCGGCGGCCGGCACCCTCCTCGACCTCGCGCGCGCGCGCTCCGAGCGCTATCCGCAGCCGGGCACGCTGCCCGAGGTGCGGCCCGCGCCGCTCGCCGAAGACCTGCTCCGGCGCGACTTCTCCGTTCACGCCGTCGCGCTGTCGCTGGTGGGAAGCGACGCCGGGCGGCTGCGAGCGGTGGACCACGCGCTCGAGGACCTGGACGCCCGCCGGCTCCGGGTGCTGCACGAGCAGAGCTTCCGCGACGACCCGACCCGCCTGCTGCGCCTGGCGCGCTATGGGCCACGGTTGGGCTTCGCGGTCGAGGCCCACACCGCCGAGCTCGCCGCGGCGGCGGTGCGCGAGGGTGCGCTCGCGACCGTCTCCGGGCCGCGTATCGGCCGCGAGCTGAGCCTCGCGGCGAGCGAGCTGGACCCGGTCGCGGGGCTCACCCGCCTCGGCGAGCTCGGCGTCCTCGCGGCCCTGGACCCGCAGCTCGAGTTCGACTCCGGCCTGGCGGCGCGGGGGCTTGCGCTGCTACCCGATGACGGCCGCGCTGACGCCGTGGTCATCGCCGCGGCGTGCCGGCAGGTACCGGGCGACGAGGTGGCCGGTCTGCTCACGAGCCTCGGCTTCGAGCGGGAGGAGAGCCGGCCCGCTCGGGTGCTGCGCAGCGAGCTCGAGCCTCTGGCGGCCCGCCTCTCGCGCGTCACGAGACCCTCGGAGATCGACGCGCTGCTCGCCCGTCGCTCTCCCGCCGAGGCGGCGCTCGTCGGGGCCCTCGGTGCTCCCGGTCCCGTCGGGCGCTGGCTCGGCGAGCTGCGCCACGTGCGGCTCGAGATCGACGGAGAGGATCTCCGCCGGGCCGGCGCGCCGGAGGGGCCTGCGCTGGGGGCCGGCCTCGCGCGGGCGCGCGCCGGGCGGCTCGACGGCGAGCTCGCCGGGCGCGAGGCGGAGCTCGCGGCCGCGGTGGCCGAAGCGCGCCGCGCGCCGCACTAGGATCGTTCGATGAGGCTCGAGGCGCCGTTCTTCGCGCGTGGAGACCACATCGGCGTCGAGCTGCCGGGCGCGCACGCCGTCTTCACCACCCGGCGGGGCGGCGTCTCTGGCGGCCCGTACGCGAGCCTCAACCTCGGCCGCTGGACGGAGGACGAACCGGCGGCCGTCGAGGAGAACCGTGACCGCCTGGCCGCGTCGCTCGGCCTCGAGCGATCTTGTGTGGCCCAGGGCCGCCAGGTCCACGGAAGCACGGTGCGCCGGGTCGAGGTCCCGCCGGACCCCGAGCTCGCCCCTGCCGACGGACAGGCCACCGGCCTGCCGAGCGTCCCCGTGCTCGTGCTCACGGCCGACTGCCTCCCGATCGCGCTCGCGACGCCCGAGGCGGTGGCGATGGTGCACGCCGGCTGGCGCGGCCTCGCGGGGGGAGTGGTCGCCGAGGGCGTCGCGGCCCTCCGCGAGGTCGGAGGAAGCGGTCCGATCGTCGCGGCCATCGGGCCGGGAGCGGGCCCCTGCTGCTACGAGGCGGGAGACGAGGTTCACGCCGCCTTCTCCGCCCACGGGGCCGAGGCGCGCCGCGGCCGGCACGCCGACCTCAAGCTCGTCGCCCGGCGTGCGCTCGAGGCCGCCGGCGCCGCGGAGGTGCACGACGTCCGCCTGTGCACGATGTGTGCGCCTCCCGGCCTCTTCTTCTCCCATCGGCGTGACGGCGGCCTCACCGGGCGACAGGCCGGGCTGGCGTGGCGCGCCTGATCACCGGGCTCGAGCCCGAGCGGATCCGCGAGTGCTTCACCGAGGTCCGGGAGGAGGTTGTCGCCGCCGCCCGCCGGGCCGGACGAGCCCCCGACGAGGTCGAGGTGCTCGCCGCCACCAAGTACGTGCCGGTCGCCGAGCTGGGTGCGCTGCTCGAGGCGGGCGTGGTCCTGCTCGGGGAGAACCGGGCGCAGGATCTCGCCGAGAAGGCCGCCGCCTTTCCTCACCGCTTCACATGGGACTTCATCGGCCAGCTCCAGAGCCGTAAGGTCCGGGATGTCGTTCCGCACGTCCGGCTCATCCACTCGGTGGCCAGCGACTCGGTGCTCCGAGAGCTCGCGCGCCACGCGCCGCCCGAGCTTGAGGTGCTGATCGAGGTCGACATCGCCGGGGAGGAGAGCAAGGCCGGCGTCGCTCCGGGTGAGCTCGCCGCCTTCCTCGAGCGCTGTCCGGTGCGCGTGGGCGGACTGATGACCATGCCGCCCGCGGCCCCCGCGCCCGAGGACTCCCGCCGCTGGTTCGCCGCCCTGCGCGAGCTCGCCGAACGCCACGGACTCACGCGACTCTCCATGGGCACGAGCCAGGACTTCTCCGTCGCCGTGGAGGAGGGGGCGACCATCGTGCGGGTCGGCTCGGCGCTCCTGCGCTGAAAGGCCGTTTCATAAAGCCGCACCGCGCCGCCCGGCTCGGGCGCGGTACCCTGGCGCGAGGGAGGGATCCCGGCCGACGGGCCGAATCCCGAACCTGGATCATGGCCTTCCGCGACACCTGGCACCGCGCGCTCGTCTACTTCGGCCTCGCCGAGGACCGCGACGCGTACGAGGAGCACGACAACGAGGAGCCCGAACCCGAGCCCGAGGTCGCGCTCGGGGACCGCTACCGCGAGCGCCCGAACGTCCGGCGCCTCGGCTCCCGGCGCCGGCGCGACGAGATCGACGACATCTTCGCCGACGACGCGGGACCCGAGCGGCGCACGAGCGTCCTGCGCCCCGTCGGGGGCGGCGGCGGAGGAGGAGCCGGCAGCGGCGGCGGCGGGGGGACCCGCAACGGACGCAGCGGAGAGGTCCGCGTGCACCTGGTCGCGCCCAAGAGCTTCAACGACGCTCAGGACATCGCCGACAAGTTCAAGGACACCATCCCGGTCATCCTCAACCTCCAGGGTTCGGAGACCGACCTCTCCAAGCGCCTCATCGACTTCTCGAGCGGCCTGACCTACGCGCTCGACGGCGGCATGCAGCGAATCGCCGACAAGGTCTTCCTGCTCACCCCGCGCAACGTCGAGGTCTCCGCCGAGGAGCGCGCGCGGTTGATCGAGAAGGGCTTCTTCAACCAGAGCTAGCCCCCGCTAGCCTTGCGCCCGCATGCGTGTCGGGCTCATCGGATCGGGGAACATGGCTCGCGCCCTCGCGCGCGGTTGGGGTGAGCCGGTGCTCTGCACCGACGGCGGCTCGGGCCGGGCGACGGCGCTGGTCGCGGAGCTCGGCGGAGAGGCCGTGGGCTCTAACGCCGAGCTGGCCGAGCGCGCCGAGCTCGTCGTGCTCTGCCACAAGCCGGCACAGCTCGCGCCCGTCGCACTCGAGCTCGCCGGGCGCGCGCGGGCGGTCGCCTCGGTGCTAGGGGCCACACCCATCGCCGCGCTCCAGGAGGCCTACCCGGGCACGCCCGTCTTCCGCCTGCTTCCCAACACGCCGGTCGAGGTCCGCCGGGGGGTCGTCTGCTACGCGCGGACGCCGGGGGTCGACCCCGTGCTCGAGGAGAGGGTGCTCGCCCACTTCGCCCGCCTCGGCCGTGTGGTGAGCCTTCCCGAGGCGGCGATGGAGACGGCCACGGCTACCTCGGGAGTCGGCCCCGCCTACCTGGCCCTGGTGGTCGAGGCCCAGGTCGACGCCGCCGTGCGCCGCGGCCTGCCCTCCTCCCGCGCGGCCGAGCTCGCCGTGGCCACCCTCGGAGGCGCGGCGGCGCTGCTCGAGGCGCGGGGTTGCGACACGCTCGCGGTCCGGCGCGAGGTCGCCTCGCCGGGCGGCTCGACGGCGCGTGGGCTCGCGGCCCTGGAGCGCGGGGGGCTTCGCACCGCCTTCCAGGAGGCGATGGACGCCGTGATCGACGGGGCGCCCCCGGTGACGCGATGAGCCTGCCCCTCGCCCTCTCGCGGATCGACCTGGCCAACTACGTCAACGCGATCTTCACCGTCTACATCCTGCTCATCTTCGCCTACGTCCTGAGCTCGCTCATCTTCTCCCTCGGAGGCCGACCGCCGTACTCGCGTGCGTTCGACGTCGTACTCGGCTTCCTGCGCGACGTGAGCGAGCCCTACCTCGGGCTCTTCCGCCGCTTCATGCCCATGGTGGGTCCCCTCGACCTCACGCCGATCGTTGCCATCTTCGTCCTCTACATCCTCCAGCGCCTCCTCGTCCGCCTCATCGCCGGTTAGCGCGGCGCGGTCGCCGTGGACGCGGGCCGCGGCGACGCTCCTCCTCATCCTGGCTCTCGACCAGGTCACGAAGCTCCTGGTTCGCCACGGGATCGAGCCAGGGCAGAGCAACCCGATCTTTCCGGCGGTCGACCTCGTCCACGTGCGCAACACCGGCGTGGCCTTCGGCTTCTTCCCCGGAGGGGGCGCGCTCGTGCTCGCCGCGACCGCGGGCGCCGTCGCGCTGCTCCTCGCCTACTTCGTGCGGCATCCCGGGCGTCCCTGGCTCTGGCTCCCGACCGGCCTGCTGCTCGGCGGCGCGGTGGGCAACCTGGTCGACCGCCTGCGCGACGGGGCGGTCACCGACTTCGTGAAGGTCCCGCTGTGGCCGGCGTTCAACGTGGCCGACATGGCGATCACCGTGGGCGTGATCGCCCTGCTGTGGGTCCTCGAGGGTCCGCGCCGCCCCCGACGATCGTGAAGGAGCTCGTCGTGCCGTCCGGCGCGGCGGGAGCGCGCCTCGATCGCTTCCTGGCCGACCCCCTCGGCTCGCGCGCGCGCGCCCAGCGGCTCATCGACGCGGGGCGAGTGCGGGTGGACGGCGCGACACGGCCCAAGCGCCATCCTCTCGCCGGCGGAGAGCGGATCACGGTGGAGGAGGAGCCCGCCACGGGTGAGGCGCGAACCGCGGCGGCCGCCGGCGGGCCGGACTCGATCACCTTCGGCGTCGCCTACGAGGACGAGCACCTGCTCGTGGTCGACAAGCCCGCGGGACTCGTCGTGCATCCCGCGCGCGGCCACCGCCACGGGACTCTCTCCCAGGCGCTGGCCGGTCGAGCGGCGGGGGGGGAGGAGCCATGGCGGGCGGGCATCGTGCACCGGCTCGACCGCGACACCTCCGGCCTCCTCGTGGTCGCTCGCTCGGAGGAGGTGCACCGGGCGCTCAAGGCGGCCATCGCGGCCCGCGAGGTCCGCCGCGAGTACCTCGCGCTGGTCGAAGGACGGCCACCGGCGCGCCGGGGCACCGTCGACGCGCCGCTCGGCCGCGACCGGCGCGTGCGCACGCGCGTCTCTCCCGACACCGACGAGCCGCGCGAGGCGCGGACGCACTTCGCCCTCGAGGACGCGCTCCCCGGCTTCTCGTTGCTGCGGGTGTGGCTCGAGACCGGGCGCACGCATCAGATCCGTGCGCACCTCCTGGCGATCGGGCACCCCGTGGCCGGGGACCCCGAGTACGGTACCGCGGGCACGCTCGGGCTCGAGCGCCAGTTCCTTCACGCGGCCCGGCTCGCGTTCACCCATCCGGTGACCGGCGTGGCCGTCGACCTCAGCTCGCCGTTGCCCCCCGACCTCGAAGCGGCTCTGGCGCTCGCCCGCGGCACGCCGGTCAGCAACACCTGACCCGGAGGAGATACGCGACGGGGCGGCCCGTCCACAGCCGCCCCGCCACGATCTGAAACGGACCGGGCCACCGGAGGTAGGGGAAGGGAGGCCGGCCCGACTGCACGAGTCCTCCGCCGGCAATGGGGAAGGGCGGCGGACCCGTCACTCCCTCAAACGAGAGGGAACGCAGAAACTTGCGTAGACTCACCCCGACCGGATCACTTCCACCGACCCCGCCCGGATCCTCGAGCGGCGCGACCCCTGCCCGGCGCATCCTCGCCGGGTCCGCGCACGCTCTACGGGCGGACCCATCCAAACGCCGAATCGAAAAAAGGGAGCAGGACAAGTGGCTCAAGTAGGCATTCGCGAGCTGTTGGAGGCCGGCGTGCACTTCGGCCACCAGACGCGCCGCTGGAATCCCAAGATGCGCCGGTTCATCCACGGTGAGCGCGGCGGCATCTACATCATCGACCTCCTGAAGACCCAGGCGCTGCTCGACCGGGCCCAGGCCTTCTGCTCCGACATCGCCTACCGGGGCGGCACCGTGCTCTTCGTGGGCACGAAGAAGCAGGCGCGCGACGTCGTGCGCGACGTCGCCACCGAGGCGGACATGCCCTACGTCAACCATCGCTGGCTCGGCGGCCTGCTGACGAACTTCGGGACGATCAGCGGGCGCATCGGACGGCTGCACGACCTCGAGCGCTACGAGGCCGAGGGCCAGCTCGAGCTCCTGCCCACCCGAGAGCGCCTGTCCGCTCAGGCCGACCTCGAGAAGCTCCGCGCCAACCTGGGCGGCGTGAAGAACATGCAGCGGGTGCCCGACGCGATGTTCGTGATCGACCTGAAGACGGAGCTCATCGCCGTGCGGGAGGCGCAGCGCCTGCGCATCCCGATCATCGGCCTGGTGGACACGAACTGCGACCCGGACGGGATCGACTTCGTGGTGCCGGGCAACGACGACGCGATCCGCTCGTGCTCCATCGTGACGAGCGCCATCGGCGACGTCGTCGCCGCGGGGCACCAAGTGTTCCGCGCGGAGGAGGAGAAGGCGCGGCGCGAGGCCGAGGAGAAGGCCCGCCGCGAGGAGGAGGAGCGCCAGCGGCGCGAGGCCGAGGCGCAGGCCCGGCGCGAGGCCGAGGAGCAGGCGGCCCGGGAGGCCGCCGAGGCGGCCTCCGGCGAGGGTGCCGCCGCCCCGGCCGCCGGGACGGAGCCCGCCCCTAGCAATCCCGCGCCGCCTCCCAGCAGTCCGCCGGCCGCTGCCCCTGCCGCGCCCGCGGAGCCCGAGCCCACCGAGGTCCAGGAGATCCCGAGCAACCCGGCCCCGCCTCCCGGCGGCCCCGTCGCGCCCGAGGCTCCGGCGGCCGAGGAGCCCAAGGAGAGCGCGTGAGCATCACCGCCCAGGAGGTAAAGGCCCTGCGCGAGCGCACCGGCGCGGGGATGATGGACTGCAAGAAGGCCCTGCAGGAGGCCGACGGGGACGCCGACCGCGCGGAGGAGATCCTCCGCGTCGAGTTCGGCAACAAGATCGGCAAGCTCAGCTCGCGCGAGGCCTCCGAGGGCACCGTCCAGAGCTACATCCACTCGAACGGCAAGGTCGGCGTGCTCGTGGAGGTCGACTGCAACACCGACTTCGTGGCCCGCAACGAGGACTTCATCGCCTTCGCTCGCGACGTGGCGCTCCACGCCGCCGCCACCAACCCGCTCTACGTCTCCGAGGCCGATGTGCCCGACGATGTGCGCGAGGGTGAGCTGCGGGTCTTCGAGGCCCAGGCGGCCGACAAGCCCGAGAACGTCCGCCCCCGCATCGCGGAGGGCAAGTTCAGCAAGTGGCTCGAGGACAACGTCCTGCTCCTCCAGGTCCACGTCAACGCGGACAAGTACGAGGGCAAGACGATCGAGCAGCTTCGCGGCGAGCTCTCGGCCAAGACCGGCGAGAACGTCGTGATCCGTCGCCTCGTGCGCTTTGCCGTCGGCGAGTAGCGAACCGCCGGCGGCCGGGCCTCCGACCGGGCGACCGGCGTTCGGTCGCGTGCTTCTGAAGCTCTCGGGAGAGGCCCTCATGGGCGAGCTCGACTACGGCACCGATCCCGAGCGGATCGTCGCCATCGCCCGGCAGGTGGCCTCGGTGCGGGCGCGCGGCGTCGAGGTCGCGGTGGTGGTGGGCGGGGGCAACATCTACCGTGGCCTCGCCGCCGCCGCGAAGGGGATGGACCGCGCCACCGGCGACTACATGGGGATGCTGGCCACCGTCCTGAACGCGCTCGCGCTGCAGGACGCGCTCGAGAAGCAGGAGGTCGCCACGCGGGTGCAGTCGGCGATCGCGATCTCCGAGGTCGCCGAGCCCTACATTCGCCGGCGCGCCATGCGCCACCTCGAGAAGGGGCGGATCGTCATCTTCGCCGCGGGGACGGGCAA